>Ga0105044_10014607_pt1 | contig 10611 bp, 13 predicted proteins | sample MAT01_FD_78092 | JGI IMG/M metagenome (GOLD analysis project Ga0105044, IMG submission 78092) | Freshwater microbial communities from Lake Fryxell liftoff mats and glacier meltwater in Antarctica - MAT-01 | ecosystem: Environmental > Aquatic > Freshwater > Ice > Liftoff microbial mat | place... | reverse complement strand
GCTCCGGGGGACGGCAGGAACAGTGGCGGACCGAGGGGACGGGTCAAGATGCCAGCGGTCGGCATCAGGATTTGGGTGCCGGGGGCGGGATCGGGTTTCAGGCCGCGGGGCTGCCGGGCGGCGGCAATACCCTGAGGCATGACTGACGATCGATATGGTGGCCCCAGGCAGGGTGGCAGAGGGCCGGGAGCGCGGGGTGGGGGCGTGCGTCCCGGGCAGCGGCCGCCGCTGAACGTGATGACCACGACGCTTTGGGAGTATCCGAGCCAGCACTACGACTCTGTGAAGGGAGCGGCGGTCGGCGGGGCGATGGTGACGATGCAGGGAGACCGCGACTACGCGGGGGCGACGCCTTCGTGGGTGATCTGGCAGTGCCTGATGCGATACACGCGCGAGGGGGACACGGTGGTCGACCCGATGTGCGGCAGCGGGACCACGCTGGACGTCTGCGCGGACCTTGGGCGAAAGGGCGTTGGGTTTGACTTGTCGCCGCGGCGGCCAGATATCCGGCAGACGGACGCCCGGAAGCTGCCGATGGAAAAGGCGTCGGCAGACTTCGTTTTCGTCGATCCCCCCTACTCGACGCACATCGAATACTCGAACGACCCGAAGTGCATCGGCAAGCTCGACGCGGCGGGGGACGACGGGGGCGGGGCGTATTACGCCGCGATGGGCAAGGTGATCGGAGAGATCGACCGGGTGCTCAAGCCCAAGCGGTACATGGCGCTCTATGTCAGCGATTCTTGGAAGAGGCGGGCGTCGGGTGACCCGGGGAGCGGGACGGGAGTGTTCATGCCCTTGGGCTTCGGGCTTTTCTCGATTATGATGGAGCGGTTCAAGCCGGTGGACATCATCTGCGTGGTGCGGGGGAACCAGAAGCTGGGCAAGAGCCAGTGGCACTCTGCGGCCCGGGAGGGAAACTACTTCCTGCGCGGGTTCAACTACCTGTTCATCATGAAAAAGGACGCGGCCGGCTGAAGGGCCCGCCGGACGCACCATGGTCACGACGCCGTTTGCCCCCTTCACCACGCCGCACGGGATCGCGATCGCGTGGACGGGCGCGGTGCTGATGGCAGCGATCGTGATCGGGAGGTTTGTTCGAGGGACGGGGGCACAGCGGCGACTGGACGGGTTGTTGGCTGCCGGCGCGGTGTTGGTCAACGCGTTCTCGATCGGCTACTTCGCGACGCCGCCGCGGCTTGGCTGGGCCCAGTCGCTGCCGCTGCAGCTGTGTGACTTGGCGTGTCTTCTGGCCCCGATCGCGCTGCTCTGGCCGGAGCGGTGCCGATGGGCCCGGACGCTGATGTACTTCTGGGGCCTCGGGCTGTCGTCGCAGGCGTTCATCACACCCACTCTCACCGAGGGTTTCCCGTCGCTTCGTTACTGGCAGTTCTGGCTTCTGCACCTGGTCATCGTGGGCACGGCGATGTACGACGTCATTGCCCGGGGCTACCGGCCTTCGCTCAAGGACCTCCGGCTGGCACTCGGGGTAAGCTGTGTGTGGTTTGCGGTGGTTTTTGCGCTCAACATCGTGCTGGACAAGCTGGGCGTGGAGGGGGCGAACTATGGATATTGCGGCGACACGCGGCCGTTGCATCCGACGGTCATCGACCGACTGGGCGAATGGCCGCTGCGGGCGGTGGGGCTCGCGGTGATCGGGGCAGCGGTCATGACGTTCTGGTGGGCGGTCTGGCCGGTGGCGGGGTGGGTCGGGCGGGGTTCGCTTCGTCGATGTCGAGCCCGAGGTCGAGGCTAGCGGCGTGGTGGGTCAGGCCGCCGACGCTGATGCGGTCGACGCCGGTCTGGGCGATTGCTCGAACGGTGTCGAGACGCACGCCGCCGGAGGCTTCGAGGAGGAGGCGGACGCCAGCCGCGTTGCGCATGGCGACGGCGGCGGCGAGGGTGGCGGGGTCCATGTTGTCGAGAAGCACGATATCGAGCCCGCAGCCGCCGGCGGCGAGGATGATCTCGAGCTGGTCGAGACGGTCGACCTCGAGTTCAATAAACCGGAGCCCTCCAGAGCTGTCGGCAAACTCACGGGCCCGGCGGCTCGCGTCCAGGACGAACCCGGCGAGGCGGTCGGGATCGACGGCGGCGATGTGGTTGTCCTTGATCAGCACGGCGTCGAAGAGGCCGATGCGGTGGCAGAAGCCCCCGCCGCAGCGAACGGCGTATTTCTCGAGAGATCTGAGGCCCGGGGTGGTCTTGCGTGTGTCGAGCAGGCGGGCAGGGAGGCCCTCGAGCCTGGCGACGAACTCGGCGGTGCGGGTGGCGATCCCGGAGAGACGCGAGACGAGGTTGAGCAGCGTGCGCTCCGCGCCCAGGATCTCGCCCAGCGGGCCGGCGATGGTGGCGATCCGGTCGCCCGGGGTGAAGCGCGAGCCGTCGTGAATGTGGAGTGTGGCGCGGGCGCCCGGGGCCATGACGGCGAGCAAGGGGGCGATGCAGGCAACGCCGGCGAGGGTGCCGGGCTGGCGGGCGCGGAGGTGGGCGCGCGTCGGCTGTGCGCCTGCTCCGGTGACCAGGGCGGTGATGTCGCCGGGGACGCCACCGGGGCCGAGATCTTCATCGCGGGCCGAGGCGAGCAGCCGGTCGAGCGATCCGTCGGCGGTGAGGGCGGTGAGGAGATCCGGAAGGGTGAGGGTGTTGAGGTCGAGCATGATCGGTTGGGGGCGCTGGAATGGTGTGGACGGCGGGGGCTCGGGCGGGTGCTGCCGAGGGAAGCATCGCGTTCGGTCCGGGCAACGCTATCCTGCCCTCCCACTGACGGAGGCTTCCCTATGGCTCTTCTTTCCGGCAAGGTCGCGCTGATCATCGGCATCGCCAACGAGCGCTCGTACGCCTGGCACATCGCCCGTTCGCTGATCGAACACGGCTGCACGTGCGCGTTCACGCATCTGCCCGGAGAGAAGAACGAACGACGCACGCGGCGCGCCGTCGAGGAGTTCAATCTGGCCTCGCCCTGGCTGGTGCCGATGGACGCCTCGAGCGACGCGGACATGCAGGCGGTGTTCGAGAAGTTCGGCGCGGATTTCAAGCGACTGGACGTGCTGGTACACTCGATCGCATATGCCGATCGCGACTGGCTGAGCATCGGCAAGTTCGTCGAGACGCCGCGGCAGGCGTACCTGCAGGCCATCGACATCTCGGCCTACACGCTGGTGGCGATGAGCCGGCTGGCCCGGCCGATCATGCAGCGGTCGGGCGAGGGGGGCTCGATCATGGCCATGTCGTACTACGGCGGGGAGAAGGTCGTGCCGGGCTACAACGTCATGGGCGTGGCCAAGGCGGCGCTCGAGTCGTCGGCCCGCTACTTGGCATGGGAGCTGGGCGTAGACAACATCCGCGTGAACGTGATTTCGGGCGGTTTCCTGCGGACGCTGGCGTCGTCGGCAGTGGGCGGAACGGACAAGATGGGCGACGAGGTCGAGAAGCGGGCCCCGCTTCGGCGGAACGTCGAGGGGCAGGACGTGGGCAAGACCGCCGTGTATCTCGCCAGCGAGCTGGCCTCGGGCGTCTCGGGCGAGACGATCTACGTGGACTGCGGCGTGAACACTGTCGGGCTGTAGGTCCGAGAAACCCTGAGGCCCAAGAGGGGCGTGGGACGGGGGGGCGGTGGGCGATGGGCGGCTGGACGCTTTGGCCTGCCCAGCGGTTGGGCAATCATCCCGGTTCGCGCGGGGTTTCAAAGCCTGCGAAGGGTCCGCGTCGATAACCCTGTATGAGCATGTTTAGCGCGGCCCAGATCCAGGCGGCATCCGGAGCGGTGAACGCGGCGAAGGTCGCGGCCGACAAGCGGATCGAGAAGAAGCAGGCCGTGCGGCCCGACGGGACGCCACGCCCGGCGGACGAGGTCGTGTTGAACGTGCAGGCGGCCCAGAGCGTGGTGGCGATGCACGCGACCAAGCGGGAGCACGACGAGGACTCGGCCGAGGAAGAAGCGGCACGTCAGGACTCGCTCAAGGAGCAGACCGGCGAGAAGCCTGAGAGCCGCCCGCGGCTTGATGTTCAGGGGTAAGGTGACGAGCGGCTCGAGGGGCGAAGCGACCTCGACTGCCAACGGCGCGGCGTTCGCGATCTTTGCCCAGGCCGCGCGGTCTGCCGCCCCGGGCTGATCCGAATGCACCGCCACGGCGGAGTTTGCCGCACCGGGGCTTGCCGAGACGTCCGGCGACCGGTCACTCGTCGCCGAGTTCTCACTCGACTATCGATATCTGCAGATCCCCCGGGGCGGTTGTTGATCTTCGACTTCAGATGAACGTGCCCTCCGGGCCCGAGAACCGGCGCGAGCGGTGCGTGGAAGGGTCGGTGCGGCGGCGTCGCCCCCCCCCACTCCGCACAGGCCGCCTGCGCGTCGTGGTTGCGGCACGACGGTGCACCGAGAGGTGAAGTCGCCCACTTGGGGGATCGATGAGAGCAGTGCCGGACGATGCAGCGAGCGTCGGCCTGGTCGTGCGGAGGGGTCCGTGCGTCAAGGTGGTCCGTGTTCCCCAGAGCGTGTGCGCAGGGGCGGCCTCGGGCGAAGTGTGCGAACGCAAGGAGTATTCGAGTATGCAAGCACGTGTGTCCAAGGCCTTTACGCTGGTCGAGATCCTGATCGTCGTGGTCATCCTCGGCATCCTGGCCGCCATCGTCATTCCGCAGTTCACCAACGCCAGCCAGGACGCCCAGCGGGGCAACGTGGTGACTCAGCTGCAGAGTATCCGCAACCAGATCGAGCTCTACCGCGTCCGCAACAACGGCACATCTCCGACGATGGCCGGCGCGGTCGACGCCTCCTTCACGCAGATGGTCACGCCCCCGGCCGGCCAGCAGCCGTACTTGCGGACCCGCCCGACGAACCCGCGCAACGGCTCGAACGGCGTCGCGACTTCCACGGCGACGGGCGCCGCATTCGTGACCGCCGCCCAGGCCGCTCCGGCTGCGGGCGAGGGGTGGCTCTACAACGCCGCCACCGGCGAGTTCGCCGCGCAGGGTTTCAACGAGTCCACCGGCGGCTGGTCGTTCTAAGCCCTCGGCCGATGGCCTGACCTGAATCTTCTGTCGCCCGGCTCCGAGAGGGTCCGGGCGGCATTCGCGGGAGGCGCGGAGGCAGTGTGCACTCTGGCGGGCTCGGGACCTGAACGAGGCCGCATCTGGAAGGAAACACCATGGCCAGCGCTACTCATGTGAGTTTGGGGAATCGGAACGCCTTCACGCTTGTGGAGATTCTGATCGTCGTCGTGATTTTGGGGATCCTGGCGGCGATCGTGATCCCGAGCTTCGCGGACGCGGCGGTCAACACGCGGGAAAGCGCGACGTACAGCGAGTTGCAGAAGCTTCGACGGCATGTCGGGGTTTTCCAGGCAAGGAACAACTCGCGTCTGCCGGCCGTCGCGCAGGGGGACGGGACGTGGGGCGAGCTGATCGGGCGGGACTATCTGCTCTCGCCGCCGCTGAACGCGCTGGTGGGCGCCGAGAACGGGCACCGCGTCACGTTCGGGACGGGGCCGGTGGCATTGTTCACCACCGAGTACGGCTGGGTCTTCAACACGACCACGGGCGACGTCTGGGCGGTCGGTTATGACGCCCAAGACCGGCTGATCGCCCGCTGAGCCGGATAAACCCAACCTTCGCAAGGGTTGCGGCCGGCAGAAGATGGATCGGAAACGCCTTAGGACCGATACAGGGGACCGGACCCAACGCACTCCGCGCTGGCCACTCCTGGGAGCCGCTCATGACGAATCCGTCTAACGTGACAAATGGCCAAGTTCTCCGGCGTTTCGGCGTGCCGAGCCTTCTGGTGCTGTGCGGGATGGCCGCGGGAATACTGGCGCCCGAGGCACTGCGTCCGAGCATGGCCGCGGCGCAGTCGTCGTCGTCCGAACCGCCTTTCAACTCGGCCGAGCAGCGAAAAACGATGATCGCACAGCTCACACAGATCAACGAACGGCTGGGGCGGCTGGAATCCAAGCTGGACAAGCCGCTGAGCGTCAAGGTGACGGAGATGCCCGCGCAGAAGGACTCGGGCAAGTAAGCCGCCCTGGCTCGACATAGACCTTGCAGCCTTGAAAGCCCGCACGATGATCGCCCACGCTCGCCAACCCCCCCACCCCCGCCCCCGCCGCCCCGCACGCCGCGCGTACACGCTGATGGAGGTGCTGGCGGTGGTGACGATCATGGGGATCGCCGGGGCGCTGGTGATCCCGGCGATGGGCGAGACGGGCGTCATCAAGGTGCAGGGGGCGGTGCGTCAGATCGTCAGCGACATGACCTTCGCTCAGGCCGACGCGGTCGCGCTCCAAGAACGGCGGGCGGTGGTGTTCGACCTCACGGCGTCGAGTTATTCGCTTGTCGCCGTGCCGGGGACGACCATCGACATCGCAAATAACACGCTCTTTGACCCCACCAATCGGACGGGGCGGTTCACGGTCAACTTCGTCGACAACCAGTACGGGAACGCCCGCATCACGGCGGCGGACTTCGGGGCCGGCTCGACGACGCTGATCTTCGATGCGCTGGGCGGGCCGGTGGCGAGCGCCGGGTCCAATAACCCGGGCCCTGGCGGGACGGTCCGCGTGCGCGGCTCGGGGAACGAGTTCGTCGTGACGGTTGAGGCGTTTACCGGCCGAATCACGGTGGTCCAGGACCGCACCGTGACGCCCTGAGCGTGCTTGCCCGTCAATAGAAGGTACACTCGAAACATGCTGTCGACACGCGGCCAACGCACACGCACACACGGCCTGTTGAGCTCACGGCGGCTGAGCCTGTACGCCTGCGCTTTGCTGGCGTTCGGGCTGCTGCTGTGGGCCCGGCTGATCCTGGTGACGGGGACGCCGCGGACGGCAATCGCGCAGCCCGAGGCCGGTGTAAAGACGTCCGCCGAGAGACCCGGGGTGCCGGGCGTCCTGGACTGAGGACGGCGGCGCCGTTGACCGGCCAACAGCCCAGAACCCGGGCAGCGCGGTTCCCTGAACCAGGTGATCTCGTGCGGCCGCTGAAGCACGACTGAATCGGCCGCCGGTGAACTCCGGTGCGTCTGAAACAACTCGGGTCGGCTAACCCCTGCGCGGCGAGTGCGCGGACAGAGACACGACGCGAGGGCGCCTGATGCATCCTTGATAGCACGGGGCTTCGCAGTGGCCGGGCGGCACATCAGATTGTCGAGGGGGTCACGCCGCTGGCGCGGCGGCTGGACGATAAGGCCGGGGCAAGGTACGGGACCGCGCGGTGGAAGCTCGCCGGCCTATCCGTGGTCGCGACGCTGGTGGGTTTGGTTGCTGCGGCGTCAATGAGCCGTTCAATCAGCATCGCGAGTAGGTCGAGACGGACGTGACGCTGGCCTGCCCGGCTGGCAACAACCTGCAGCAGATCGTGGACAACACAAAGCAGGTCGCGGCCATGATCGTGTCGATAACCAGCGCCGCGAAGGAGGCCGGGGCCGGGCAGTGGGCGGCGGGGGCGGGGGAGGGGGCACCTTCTGCCAAGAGTAAAAAGCTCGTGACGATGCTCGGGCGGTTTCGTCTGGAGACAGACCGTTCTCGGACAGCACCGCCGAAGAAAGTCTGATAAGCAGCAAGCGGTGGACGGAACGCCCGGCACAACGCAAGCCGAGTACATTCGCTCGGGTGGCAGAGACGACCGGGGAAAGTCCCATCGCACGACGGCCGATCAGGACTCCTCAACCCAATACCCGCTGGAGTTCACCCCATGACGACCCAAGACGCGACCATACGTAGAACGCTTTCCATCAAGTCGAAACTGTTCGTTCAAGGCTTCGCCGTTTTGTTCGGCACCGCCGTTGTCGCTGCCGTGACACTCATGACCGTCACCGACATCAAGATCAACGGCCCGGTGTACAAAGCGATCGTCGCCGACAAGGACCTGCTGGCGGACATCCTGCCGCCGCCAGGGTACATCATCGAGTCGTACCTGGCGGCTCACCGCATCGTTGACTTGAAGCCGGCTGAGCTGCCAGCCATGAAGAAAGAGATCACACGACTGCGGGACGAGTATGAAGCCCGGATGACCTACTGGAGCAAGGAGCTTTCGGCGGGCCCGATTCGGGAGACACTCCTGACCACGTCGGCCGAGTCGGCCCGAACGTTCTTCAAGGCCGTCGACGAGAAGCTCGTCCCGGCGGTCGAGGCCGGCGAGAACGACCGGGCCCGGAACATCGTGGAGGCCGAGCTCTCGCCGCTGTATGCCCGCCACCGCGCGTCGATCAACGCGCTTGTCCCGCTCGTGACGGCCCGGGCCGCCGAGAGCGAGGTCGCGGCGACCTCGCGGGTTCGCGCGGGTCTCTGGTCGATGTTCGCGGCTTCGGCCGCCGTGGGACTCGGGTGCGCGGCGATGTGCTGGCTGATCGGCTCGAGCATCCTGATGGGTATCAAACGGGCCCGGAAGTTCGCCGACGCGCTCGCGGCGGGCGACCTGACGGTGCGGGCGAAGATGAAGAGCACCGACGAGCTCGGACAGCTGGGCGCGTCGCTGGACGCCGCGATGCGGTCGATCGAGACGCTGCTGATCGACGTGGGGAGCAACGCGACGCAGGTCGCCGGCGCGGCAACGCAGATCGCCGCCGCAGCGGAGGAGATGTCGGCGTCGGTCACCGAGGTGGCCCGCCAGACGGCCCAGTGCACCGACAGTGCCAAGGCGGCGGGCGACTCGGCGACGCAGGGCGGACAGACGGTCGAGCAGACGATCGGCGAGATCCACAAGATCGACCAAGCCGTCAGCGCCAGCGCCGCGAGCGTGTCGGAGCTTGGCAAACGCGGCGAGGAGATCGGCGCGGTGATCAAGGTGATCAACGACATCGCCGACCAGACAAACCTCCTGGCGCTCAACGCCGCGATCGAGGCGGCCCGAGCGGGCGAGCACGGTCGAGGATTCGCAGTCGTGGCCGACGAGGTTCGGAAGCTTGCCGAGCGGACGACGAAGGCCACCGAGCAGGTCGCGAGATCGATCCAGAGCATCCAGACCGAGACCAAGCAGGCCGTCGAGCGGATGGCCAGGGGCACCGAGCAGGTCAAGAATGGAGTGCAGTTGGCCCAGCGTGCCGGCGAGAACCTTCGGCAGATCGTCGACGGTGCCAGCGAGGTGTCGATGCTTGTGCAGAGCATCGGCTCGGCGTCGCAGGAAGCGGGGGCCGGGGCCCAGGAGTCGGCGTCCGCCGCGGCGGACCTGTCGAGCAAGGCCGAGCACCTCCTTGACGTGATTAAGCAGTTCAAGGTCGGCCCCCAGAGGAGTGAGGCCAGCAAGGGACATGCGGCGGTCCGCGGCAATCGCTCGTCGGGCTCGCCGGTCTGAGGCACTCCAGTTTGGTGCCGGATCAGAACCGTTGAAACACACGCGAATGCCACGGCCCGATCCAGCGATCGGGCCGCGGTCCGTGCTCGGCAGGTCGGACGTGCCCGTGACGGCGGGGGCAAGTACAGTTGGGCATGACGACGCCCCGACCGTCCCCTGCCGCCCGACTCCGCGCCCTCATGGAACGCCCCGGACACGCGGTGATGATGCCCGGAGCTTTTAATGCGCTCTGCGCCAAGGCGATTGCGGACGCCGGGTTCGAGGCGTGCTACATCTCGGGCGCGGCCGAGAGCGTGTCGGCCGGGGTGCCCGATGTGGGCCTGCTCACGCTGCCAGACTTCTGTCGATCGATCCGGCTGGCCCACGATCTCTCGGGGCTGCCGATCATCGCCGATGCCGACACCGGCTTCGGCGAGAGCGAGATGGTCCGAAGGACGGTCATCGAGTACGCAAGGGCCGGAGCGGCCGGGCTGCATCTCGAGGACCAGGTGTTCCCCAAGCGCTGCGGACACTTGGACGGGAAGAAGCTGGTGCCCATTGATCATGCCTGCGAGAAGATCAAGGCCGCGGCCAAAGCGGCGCGGGATTTGGTTTCGACCGACGGCCGCCCGGGCCTGATCGTCTGCGCCCGGACGGATGCACGGGGCGTAGAGGGGTTTGGCGCGGCGGTAGAACGGGCGAGGGCGTATCTGGACTCGGGCGCTGAAATGATCTTCCCGGAGGGGCTCACGAGCGAGACAGAGTTCGCGGAGTTTGCGGCCGAGCTGCGCCGGTCGGTCCCATCGTCCGGGAGATACTGGCTGCTCGCCAATATGACCGAGTTCGGCAGAACGCCGATCATTCCGGCCGAGCGGTTCGCGGCGATGGGCTATTCGGTGGTCATCTATCCAGTGAGCATGCTTAGAGTCGCGATGGGTGCGGTGGCGCGGGCGCTCGTGCAGCTCAAGGCCGAGGGCTCGGTCGCGGGCGCTGTCGGACAGATGCAGACGCGTGAGCAGCTCTACAAGACGATCGGGTACACGCCGGGCGTGGAATGGGAGTCGCCGGTTCGATGAAGCGAGGCCCGGGCTGGTGCTCTCGGGCCTTGCGCTGCCACGGGCGAGCAGAGGCGGATGCGATCCCCAAGCCTTTCCCAATCGCCGGCCAAGTGAGCGACTCCTAGCATCGCGCCTTTACCGATTCCCTCACTTCCCATCACCGCAGAGGACCGCCCAGCCATGTCCACTACCACGCCGGCTCCCGCCACCAAGAACGCCGCCGCGGATCGGGCCGCTGCCTTTGCCAAGGGGCTTGAGGGGGTCGTCGGCGGGCAGACGGCCGTGT
>Ga0105044_10014606_pt1 | contig 10611 bp, 10 predicted proteins | sample MAT01_FD_78092 | JGI IMG/M metagenome (GOLD analysis project Ga0105044, IMG submission 78092) | Freshwater microbial communities from Lake Fryxell liftoff mats and glacier meltwater in Antarctica - MAT-01 | ecosystem: Environmental > Aquatic > Freshwater > Ice > Liftoff microbial mat | place... | reverse complement strand
TTGCGGATCACCCGCGAGCCCAGCGGCATGTAGCTGTAGATGCCGACGCCCAGCCGCTTGATCAAGCCCGCACGCATCATCAACTGGTGGCTGATGATCTCGGCGTAGGCGGGCGCTTCTTTGAGCGTGGAGATAAAGGTGGCGGTGGCTTTCATCTTCGGTGTCCTGCAACGGCGCGACCTGCCCACCGTGCACGGACTGGAACAGCGCCCGAAGGACCACCCCAGTGCCGATGCGGGTAAACAAGAGTTCGCCCAATGCACAGTGACGGTGCAATAATGAATTCAGTCAAAAGATCGGGGTCAGATTATGCTCGACCGGGAAGGCTTCAGGCCTAACGTCGGCATCGTCTTGTTGAATGCCCGCAATCAGGTTTTCTGGGGCAAGAGGCTGCGCACGCACTCTTGGCAGTTTCCTCAAGGCGGTATCCAACATGGCGAGTCGCCAGAACAGGCGATGTTGCGCGAGCTGCACGAAGAAGTGGGGCTGCTGCCCGAGCATGTGCAGATCGTGGCGCGCACCCGCGACTGGCTGCGCTACGAAGTCCCTGATCATTTCATCCGCCGCGATGCCAGAGGGCACTACCGCGGCCAGAAGCAAATCTGGTTTTTGTTGCGTTTGCTCGGCCACGACAGCGATCTGAACCTGCGCGCCTCCAACCACCCCGAGTTCGACGCCTGGCGCTGGAACGAGTATTGGGTGCCGCTGGAGATGGTCATCGAATTCAAGCGCGGGGTCTACGAGCGGGCCTTGACCGAGTTGTCTCGCTACCTGCCCAGGGTCAATCACACCAACCGCTTTTTGCGCAGTGGCTTGCGCTCGCAGCGCATGCCGCTGCAAGATCTGCAACCGCGTGCTGAGCCCGATCCGGCGACAAATCGCCCTGCCATCCCCGTTTCTGGCCAGGCTGCCGCTGGCTCATCCGCCCGCCATGAAGGAAGCGGCGGGTCGGCCCGAACCAACATCGCCGACTGAGATCTCCGACTGACTGACTGATCGGCTGGCCAGTGGCCGGCAAGTCAGACCAACACCAGATTCGTGCGGTGAATCAGCTCCGACTCGTTGACGTAGCCCAGCAAAGTGGCAATTTGCGACGAAGCCTTGCGCGAGATCAGGCGCGCTTCGGTGGACGAATAGTTGGCCAGGCCACGGGCGATCTCCAAGCCTTCCAGCGTTTGCACGGCAATCACATCGCCGCGCGCGAACTCGCCATGTACCGTGTGCACGCCGATCGGCAGCAGGCTCTTGCCCTCGTCGAGCAGCTTTTTTTGCGCGCCTGCGTCGACGCGCACGGCGCCGCGCAGTTGCAAGTGGTCGACCATCCAGCGCTTGCGTGCCGCCAGCTTGGCGGTGCCCGCCACAAAGGTGGTGCCGAGCAGCTCACCCTGCGCCAGACGCAACAGCACATCGGTTTCGCGGCCCCAGGCAATCACCGTGTGGGTGCCGCTGACGGCTGCGCGCTTGGCCGCCAGTATCTTGGTCAGCATGCCGCCACGGCCGATCGAGCTGCCTGCGCCGCCGGCCATGGCTTCCAGAGACGGGTCGCCTGCTGTGGCGTGGACGATGAAGTGCGCGCCCGGGTCCTTGCGCGGGTCGGCTGAGTACAAGCCGCGCTGGTCGGTCAGGATCACGTAGGCGTCAGCCACCACCAGGTTGGCCACCAGCGCGCCTAGAGTGTCGTTGTCACCGAAGCGGATCTCGTCGCTGACCACGGTGTCGTTTTCGTTGATGACCGGGATCACCTTCAGCGCCATCAAGGTCTGCAGGGTGGAGCGGGCGTTGAGGTAACGCTCGCGGTCGGCCAGGTCAGCATGGGTCAGCAGCACCTGCGCGCTGGCCAGGCCATGCGCGCTGAGGCGTGACTCGTACATCTGCACCAACCCCATCTGGCCCACGGCAGCGGCGGCCTGCAGCTCGTGCAGTTCGGTCGGCCGCTTTTGCCAACCCAGGCGCTTCATGCCTTCGGCGACGGCGCCGCTCGAGACCATCACCACCTCGCGCCCGTCTTGCGCCAGCGCTGCGAGTTGGCGCGACCAGTTGCCGATGGCTTCTGCGTCCACACCGCGGCCTTCGTTGGTGACCAGGCTGGAGCCGACCTTGACGACGATGCGTCTGGCGCCCTTCAGCACGCTTTGCACCAGGCTCCGGCTGCCGCTGGCTTCGATGCCGGCGGTTCTGGCTACGACTTGAGGCAGATCCTGCGGCGGCTCATTGGGTGGCGCGTTGTGCGACAGGCTGGGCGGCTGGTCATGCGACTGGTTTGCCGGCTTGGCAACCGACGCCGGGTCAGCGGCTTTGGTCTTGCCCATCGGTGTCGTCCTGGGTCTCAAAGCGCAGATCAGGCAGCGGCGCTACGCGCTGCTGCTCAGCCACGTGGGCGTGGATGCGCTCCAGCAGCGGTTGCAGGCCTTCGCGCGCCAGCGCAGAAATTGCAAACACCGGCCCCTTCCAGCGCAGCCGTTTGACATAGCTGGAGATGCGGGCTTCGCGCTCTTCTTCGGGCACCATGTCGAGCTTGTTGAAGACCAGCCAGCGTGGTTTGGCATGCAGTGCCGGGTCGTACTTTTTCAGCTCGGCGACGATCGCCTTGGCCTGCGCCACCGGGTCGATGCTGTCGTCAAAAGGCGCAGCGTCGACCAGGTGCAGCAACAGCCGGGTGCGCTGCAGATGGCGCAAGAACCGGTGTCCCAGCCCTGCGCCTTCAGAAGCGCCTTCGATCAGCCCCGGGACGTCGGCAACGACGAAGCTGCGCTCGGGTCCGACGCGCACCACGCCCAGGTTGGGGCTCAGTGTCGTGAAGGGATAGTCGGCGATCTTCGGGCGGGCGTTGGAGATCGCGGTGATCAAGGTGCTTTTGCCGGCGTTGGGCATGCCCAGCAGCCCGACATCGGCCAGCACCCGCAGCTCCAGCTTCACCTTGAAGGCTTGGCCGGGCCAGCCCGGCGTCTTTTGACGCGGTGAGCGGTTGGTGCTGGTCTTGAAGTGCAGATTGCCAAATCCGCCATCGCCGCCTTTGGCGATCAGGGCGCGCTGGCCATGCTCCAGCAACTCGACCATCATCTCGCCAGTCTCGGCATCGCTGATGATCGTCCCCACCGGCATGCGCATCTCGATGTCTGGCCCTGCCGCACCATATTGGTCGGATCCACGCCCGGCTTCGCCGTTCCTGGCTTCGTGGCGCCTGGTGTAGCGGTAGTCGATCAGCGTGTTGATGTTCTGATCAGCCAGCGCCCAGACGCTGCCGCCACGGCCGCCGTCGCCCCCGTTGGGGCCACCGAAGGGGATGAACTTTTCGCGCCTGAAGCTGGCGCAGCCGGCGCCACCGTTGCCGGCGGCGACGTCAATCAGCGCTTCGTCTACGAATTTCATCTCTTCCTCGCCTTCAGGGCTGACCTCAGGGCTCAAAAACAGCAAAGCCCCGGGGGCCGGGGCTTGCTGCGGGAAGCTGTCAGCGGTTGAGCAGAGGCGGCGATCGGCCCGGCAGCAAAGGCTTGCTGCGCAGGCGACGCGCTGGGCCTCAGGCGGCCGCAGCCGGCGTCACAAAAACCGTCTGGCGGTTCAGCGAGCCTTTGACGGCATAAGACACCGAACCGTCAACCAATGCAAACAGCGTGTGGTCTTTGCCCATGCCCACACCCGTGCCGGCATGGAACTTGGTACCGCGCTGGCGCACGATGATCGAACCAGCGTTGATGCTCTGGCCACCGTAGACCTTCACACCCAGCATCTTCGGATTGGAGTCGCGTCCGTTGCGGGTTGAGCCGCCGCCTTTTTTCTGTGCCATGGAGGGCCCCTCAGACGTTGATCGAGCTGATTTCCAGCTCGGTGAAGGCCTGGCGGTGACCGCCATGCTTCTGGTAATGCTTGCGGCGGCGCATCTTGAAGATGCGAATCTTGTCGTGCTTGCCATGGGCCACCACCGTGGCTTTGACCATGGCGCCGGCAACCCACGGCGCGCCGACCTGCAAATCTGCACCGCTGCCTACGGCGAGCACTTGCTCGATCACGATCTCCTGGCCTTCGTCCGCAGCCAGCCGTTCTACCTTGATCTTCTCGCCGGCAGCAACCTTGTACTGTTTGCCGCCGGTTTTTATGACCGCGTACATATGTGACCTTTCGTAGGTGTCCTTCCGAAAGGTGACCTCCCGTAAGGTACCTTTCGTTTCCAACAAATTTCATGTTGCGGGGCATGGCCACGAATCATGAAACACTTTCACTTGAAGTGTCGACGCCGCCGCAGCGCAGTCAAGCAGTGCTGTCAGTTACGCGGAACCCAAGATGATAGCACGCTCGGCTGGCAGTACCGGGCCATAGTGCAGGCTGTGGCGCTCACTCCCTATAATCTGTTCAACTCTGGTTCATGCACCCTGTGCTCGACGCTACCGCCACGATCCCCCAAGCCTCTGACCCGACAGACATCGCGCTGCAGCGCGTGGATGCCGTGATCCGCGAGCGTCTGTCATCGCGGGTGGCGCTCATCGATCAGATCTCTCACTACATCGTCAACGCCGGCGGCAAACGCATCCGCCCGCGCCTGGTGTTGTTGTTTGCCGAGGCGCTCGGTTTTGAAGGCTCTGAGCGCCACGAGCTGGCGGCCGTGGTCGAGTTCATCCACACTGCCACGCTGCTGCACGACGATGTGGTGGACGAGTCCGAGCTGCGACGCGGCCGCGCCACCGCCAACGCCATGTTCGGCAACGCGGCCAGCGTCCTGGTCGGAGACTTTTTGTATTCGCGGGCCTTCCAGATGATGGTGTCGGTCAACCGCATGCGGGTGCTGGATGTGCTGGCCGACGCCACCAACGTGATTGCCGAAGGCGAAGTGCTGCAGCTGATGAACATGCACGACCCGGATCTGCAGGTTGCGGACTACCTGCAAGTCATCCACTACAAGACCGCCAAACTGTTTGAAGCGAGCGCACGACTGGGCGCCGTGCTGGCCGAAGCCGAGCCGGCGGTCGAAGAAGCCTGCGCCGTCTACGGTCGAGCGTTGGGCACCGCATTCCAGCTCGTCGACGATCTGCTGGACTACGAAGGCAGCAGTGCCGAGTTGGGCAAGAACGTGGGTGACGATCTGCGCGAAGGCAAGCCCACGCTGCCGTTGCTGCTGGCCATGGAAGCTGCATCGGCCGCCGAACGAGACGTGATCCGGCATGCCATCGAACATGGTGGGCAAGAGAAGCTGCAAGAAATCCTGGCCATCGTGCGTCGCACCGGTGCGCTGCAAGCCACCCGGGCAGCAGCGCAGCAGGAGGCCGACAGAGCGCAGGCCGCGTTGGCCTTGCTGCCACCGTCCAGAGCGCGTGACGCTCTGCTAAACTTGGCAGCCCGGTCGGTGAACCGCTCCAGCTGACTGCTTCAAGCGGTCGATGCCCATCGTCGGTGCGTGCGGCCATGTCACATGTCCAGGGCCGGCCGTCATCGATTCACATCACGGTGGTGGACAAGAGATCATTTGCCGTACATCGGGGTGTAGCTTAGCCAGGTAGAGCGCTACGTTCGGGACGTAGAGGCCGGAGGTTCGAATCCTCTCACCCCGACCAGTCTTGTCTTGCGAATCAAGACGTCCCGGTCTAGCGCATTGCCGGAATGCAGCGTACGTGCGCCCCTGCTGCGTGTTGATTCGCGGGCGGCGTCTCAGCTCCGTGCGTCGAAAGCCGCAATCGCCGATGCCATCCGGGTGATCGGCAGCACCTCGTCGACCGCACGCCGACACAGGCGATGCCCAGGCACCGGCAGACGGGATCCGGGCTGTGTGGCACGGGCGTCGCACGGCTTGCACGCATCACTACGCTGCCGGCAAGGGTGTGGGCAGGCGCTCTTTCAGGCTGCGCGCGGTACGCCGCAGCAGTGCGCCGAGACAACTGCTGCTGGTCATCGGCGAGACCACCGATTTCTGGCCCGCGGCGGCATATCACGAGGGTCCGGCCGACATCTACCCATGCAGCTTTTGCGAGAGCCCGATACCGATGTGGGTCTACGACACGGACAGCTTGCAGTTCCTGGACGTCAATGCAACCGTCGTGGCGAGCCCTGTCAGCGCGCGCATCTGGCCATCAAGCTGCGCAAAGCGCTCGATCGAAGCTGATTGCGGCCGCCTCCCAGACCACGACACACCGTCTTTGCGCCGTCATCGGCGGGGGCTGGAGGCCGATCTTCTCGTTGTCGCCGGGCTGGTCCAACGGGCGGCAATGAAATTGTATTTTTGCGCCTGCGCAGTGTTCAAGCCCTGACGAGGCGCAAGCGCGTAATCTCGGAGGGAGCGCCGAAACGTTTCGGCGGCCCCCAGTAACCGGTGCCGCGACTGGTGTAGACCCACAGGTCCTGTAAACGGTGCAGGCCTGCAGTGAAGGGCTGCTGCAAGCGGACGAAGTGGTTCCATGGCCAGAACTGCCCGCCGTGGGTGTGGCCGGACAACTGCAGGTGAAAACCCGCGTCTGCCGCTGCAATGGCGCTGCGCGGCTGGTGCGCCAGCAGCATCCGCATGGCCGCACCCGGTGGCGATCCGTCGAGCGCCAAGCGCGGGTCGCTGCGGTGGCTGGCATCGAAATGGTGGGCGCTGTGGTCGGTGACACCCGCCACGACCAGCTCGCTGCTGCCATGGCGCAGGACGACGTGTTCGTTCAGCAGCACAGTGACATCCAGCCGCCGCAGCTCGGCGATCCAGGCATGGGCGCCGCTGTAGTACTCATGATTGCCGGTGACGAAAAAACTGCCGTGCCGCGATGACAAGGCGGCCAGCGGAGCGACGTGGGCCGCCAGCTCGGCCACGCTGCCGTCGACCAGGTCGCCGGTGATGGCCACCATGTCCACCTGCAGAGTGTTCACACGTTCGACGATGGCTCGCACGTAGGCGGCACGAATCGTCGGGCCGACATGGATGTCGCTGATCTGGGCGACCGTGAAGCCGTGCAAGGCGGGCGGCAGGCCGGCGATCGGCACATCGACCCGCACGACGGCGGCGGTGCGGCGGGCATTCCAGGCGCCCACGGCGGTGGCGACCAGACTCGCGGCCACCACCCCCAGAGCAGAAGGGTGTGCAACCGCCGCCATCGACACGATGTCGGGCCACAACAAGCGGGTCAACGCGGTCATCAACAGCAGAACCTCTCGAACCAGCGTGAACACGAACAACGAGGAGAACCAGCCCATCGCCAGCATGCCAGCCCTGGCCAGTGCCATGCGGCGGCCCGGTGTGGTGACCCGTCGGCGCCCGATCAAAGCCAGCGGCAGCAGAAACGCCGAGATGGCAAGCACCAACGCGAACAAAACCACGAACGGGGCAACAGATGCCGGCTCAGCACTCAGCGCGGGCAGCAGCCGCAGGCCGACGTAGGCGTGCAGCAAGACGGAAAACAAGAACAAGGGGATGCCTGCCATGAGCCTCCGTATATCGGTCCGCCGCAGCGCATTGCAAGGCGGAGAGCATCCGAAACCCCTGTCGGTGGACAGCGGGCACGCCGGTTGCAGTACTTGCGGGCAGTTCGGCACATGCAGGCAGACCTGCCGGTCTGCGGTCAACCCCACAACGACATCTTTGAAAGGAAGCTGCAATGTCCAGAAACGACGATCAGGGCCGCCAACAAGTTTCCGCTCGGGCGCGTCCAATTACGCTTTCTAGCAGTCCGTTCCGCCAAATCCGTTACAAATGAAACGCATGGCGGACGAAGGCGCGATTTCATGCAACCAGTTTGCCGGAACGAACTACTGGGATGCTTGAGGCGCCACGGCGAGGGTTGGAGCCGAACTTTTCGTTGTCGCTGGGATTGTCCAACGAGTTGGCAATCAGATCATCCTTTGCGCCAGCGTTGGGCCGGGACAGATTGCGCGACAGTCGTGCGGTCGAGGGCCCCGAGGCGCCTGCGCTGAAGGGCAAACCGCGTGCCGGGAGGCCAGCGCGGGCAGAGTCCCTTTTGACGACGGAAAAAACGCACGCCGCATGTACGACGTACGTTCTTGATGGCGCGGATGGTGTTGTCGCCGAACCACGCTCAGCGCGTTCTCACTGTTTCTTGTCCTGCGCCGTTCCCTTGGCCTGACCCTTGACGCTTTGCTGGCCATCGACCGGCTTTTCTGCCACTGCCTTGGCCTTGACCTCGGCGCGGGAATTCGCGTTACCTGCAATCGCCTTGTCCTGAGCCATGCCTTTGGCCTGGCCCTGGACGCTCTCCTGACCATCTTTGACAGCAGACGCCGCATCGGCCTTGACTGCGGCGCGGGTCTTCGAGTCACCGGCGATGGCTCTGTCCTGAGCTTGGCCCTTGGCCTGACCCTTTACGCTCTGTTGTCCGTCCTTCACCGCCGACGTGTCACTGGCAGCCTGGACTTGCGCAGAGCCGAAAACGGCCGCTGCAGAGATCGCGAGAATACTGAGAATGGGATATTTCATTGGGATTTCCTTCAATTCATACATGGGAATCTCAGTGTCGCGGCCGCGCGGCTCGGCGGCCATCGGAAGGCAGCGCGCTCGCCTGTAGGACTTGAGGCAGCACAGCGGCTGGTTTGGGGTCGGGCCTGCGCGGGCCGAGGTCGCCCGGACAAAAGCCGAGACAGCCGAGATAGCCGAGACCTGCGCCTGTTGGCCGGCACGCCGATGGCAGCTTCTCCTACAGCGATGCAGCGCGGACCGCCCCTAGTCTCGGGGCTCGTCGTCACTCCCTGGACCGATCGTTGTCTGACCACTGCCCCAACCACGCTGTTGCCGCTGCAGCCGCCGCCGAAAGCAGGCGCAGCGCGCCTGGCTCGTGCGCCGCGCGGCTCATTCGTGCGCTGCTGATCAGCTCCACAGCGCTGTGCGCCTCGCCAGCGTTCGCAGCCGGTTTTGTGATCCAGAGCCCGCAGGAGGGCCAGAACCTGCGCGACAACCTGGGTCACGTCACCGTGGTGCTGGCACTGGAAGGCAGCGTTGAACTCCCGCACGGGCTCGCCTTCCGGGTCTTGCTGAATGGCCGGCAGGCAGCACCCGACATGCACGTCAAGCCCGTCATGAGCATTCCGCTGACCGGCCTGCACCGCGGCACCCACGAGCTGCAGGCGCTGATCGTCGACGGCAACGGTCAGGTGCTGACCCGCTCGCCCACCGTCACCTTCACGTTCCACCAGGCCTCGCGGCTCAATCCGCCGTGAGCCTAAAACGAGCCGGCCGATCCCCACGCCGCCCCTCCGTCCCGCAACCACAAGGCCAGGTGCGCCTGAAAGGGCGTCGAAGTCCTGGCATGAGGAGCATCACATGAGCAAGAGCATTGCCGTCATCGAGTTCGACGTCGCCGTGATCGGCGCCGGCCAGGCCGGTCCCAACTTGGCCATGACGCTGGCTGGGCGCGGCGAGAAGGTGGCCCTGATCGAAGGAGGGCTGGTCGGTGGCTCGTGCGTCAACCACGGTTGCACGCCGACCAAGACCCTGCGCAAAAGCGCGCGAATCGCGTATCTGGCGCGCCGCGCGGGCGACTTCGGCATCCACGCCGGCAAGGTCGAGATCGACTTCGCAGCCGCGATGCAGAGGATGCAGCAGCGCGTCGACACGTCGCGCGCGGGGCTCGAAGAATCGATCCACGGGCAGGACGGCCTGAGCTTGCTGCGGGGCTGGGGCGCCTTCGTGGGGCGGGCCGGTGACCGCTTTGAGCTGAGCGCCGGTGACCAGACGCTGCGCGCCGCGCGGGTCTTTCTCAACACCGGCACGCGCGCGTTCATCCCGCCGCTGCCGGGCATCGATGAGGTGCCGCACCTGGACAACGTCAGCCTGTTGCAACTGCGTCAGCTTCCGCGCCATCTGATCATCATCGGCGGCAGCTACATCGGCTTGGAGATGGGGCAGATCTTTCGCCGGCTCGGCAGCGAAGTCACCGTGATCGAGGCCGGCCCGCGCATCACCGGCCACGAAAACGAGGCCGTCTCGAAGGCCCTCACCGAGATGCTGCAGGCAGAGGGCATCCGCTTTCACACCGGCCACGAGGTGGAGCAGGTAGAGAAGAGTGCCGATGCCGGGATCGCCGTGAAGGTGGGTGGACAGCAGGTCGAAGGCTCGCACCTGCTGCTCGCCACCGGGCGCAGCCCGAACACCGAGCGCCTCAACCTGGCTGGGGTCGGGGTCGAGACCGACGAGCGCGGCTTCGTGCCCACCAATGGCCAGCTGGAAACCAATGTGCCGGGCATCTGGGCGCTCGGCGACATCAACCAGCGCGGTGCCTTCACCCACACCAGCTACCAGGACGGCCAGATCGTGCTGGCCAACCTCGAGGGTCGGGGTGAGGGTGAGGGCGGCGCACGTTCCGCCGACGGCCGCGTAGCGACCTACGCGATGTACACCGATCCGCCGCTGGGCCGCGTCGGCCTGTCGGAGGCGCAGGCCAGAAAGTCGGGACGCGCCACGCTGGTGGCGAATTTTCAGATGAAGGACGTCAGCCGGGCCAAGGAGGAGAGCGAGACCGCGGGCCTGATGCAGATCCTGGTCGACACGCAGAGCGAAGCGGTTGTCGGCGCGTCGCTGCTCGGCTTCGGCTGCGACGAAGTGATCCAGGTGATCAGCAGCTTCATGGCCACTGGCGCCCGCTACCAGGTGCTGCGCGATGCCTTGCCGATCCATCCCACGGTCGCCGAATTCCTGCCCTTTCT
>Ga0105044_10014602_pt1 | contig 10612 bp, 10 predicted proteins | sample MAT01_FD_78092 | JGI IMG/M metagenome (GOLD analysis project Ga0105044, IMG submission 78092) | Freshwater microbial communities from Lake Fryxell liftoff mats and glacier meltwater in Antarctica - MAT-01 | ecosystem: Environmental > Aquatic > Freshwater > Ice > Liftoff microbial mat | place... | reverse complement strand
GGGGGAAGGCGGGGGCAAGGGGGAAGGCGGGGGCCGGGTGACCCTGACGCTCGCGGGCGACGGAGCGCTGGCCCTCACCGTCGAAGCGTTGGCCGTGTCCTTGCGCGATGTGACGCGGCCCTACCGCGCGCCATCGGGCAAGGTGCCCGATCACGGGGTTTGATCGGGGGCGTTCTGAGCGGAGGGTGCGATGAGGCCGGCCAATCGGGCGGTGAATTTCAGCCGCGCTCTTGCCCCAGCCGGGCGCGGCGCGGACCGAACAGGCAGGCCAGTCCCAGAAATCCGCCCGAGGCGACGGCCATCATGCCCGCCGCGCTTACGGCATCCGCCGCCCCCAGCCACAACGGCCCGTAGCCTGCCAGCACATACCCGATGATGGCCGATGCGGCACCGAACCCCAGACTCCAACCCACCTGACGCCCCAGAACGTCCGTCATCAGCCGGGCGGCGGCGGGCGGGCAGATGAACATAGCGATCACAAGAATGGATCCCACAGCGTCAAAGGCGGCCACTGCCACCACCGCCGCCGCAATCACCAGACCAAAGCCCAGCAGTTGGGTCGGTATGCCCAGCCCCACCGCAAACCCTTCGTCGAAGGTCGAGATCTTCAGCGGCCGCCAGAACAGCACGGTCAGCACCGCCATCCCCGCGGTTACCACAGCCATCCGCAAAAGCTCGGGCGGCAGTCCTGCCAGTGCTGCGCCATCGGTCAGCGACCCCCAGCCGACAGCGTCGAGCCAGATCAGACTTTCCAGATTGCCCATCAACGCGTGCTCGACATCGAGATGCACACCCGAGGTGTCGGACCGTTCGAGGATCAGAACTCCGGCGGCAAACATCGCGGTGAACACGACGCCCATCGCAGCCCCGGGCTCGATCCGGCCCAACCGCTTGACCGCCTCGATCAGCACCACCGCCAGCACGGCCGCCGCCATCGCCCCGGCCAGCACCGGCAGGGTCGCGGTCGAGCCGGTGATCAGAAAGGCCACCACGATCCCCGGCAGCACGACATGACTGATCGCATCGCCGATCAGCGCTTGCCGTCGCAACAGCAGAAAACTGCCGGGCAGGGCGCAGGCCATCGCCACCAGCACGCCGATCAGCATCGGCGTCAGGCTGAACTGCACGAATTCCGCCCCCATCACGCCCAGTCCCGCCGCAGACGGGCCCGACGGATCGCTCCGGCGAGGATACCACGCTGCGGTGCCACCAGTAGCGACACCGCAAAGACGGCCGCCGCGATCAGCACCATGATCGGCCCGGTCGGCACATCCGCCACCGAGGCCGACAGCGCGGCGCCCACATAAGCCGACAGCGCCCCGATCCCGCCCGCAAGCCAGATCATCCGCCCCGAACGGTTGCTCCACAGCCGCGCGGTCACCGCCGGGATGATCAGCAGCGCCACGATCAGTACCAGCCCCACCAGCTTCAACCCGATCACGGTGACCGCCATCACCAGCGCCATCAGCGCCAGATCCAGCCGCCGCAGATCGTACCCGAGCGCGGCCGCCTGCTGCGGGTCGAACGCCAGCAGTTGCAAGGGCCGGCGCAGCACATAGGTCGCGCACAGCGCCACCGCCCCGCCGGCTGCGATGACAACGGCGTCCTGCCACAGCATCCCGGCGGTCGAGCCGAGCAGAAACCCCTCCAACCCGGCCTGCCGCCCGGCCGACAGGGTCTGAATGACCGTCAGCAGCACGACCCCCGCGCCAAAGAACACCGACAGCACCGCGCCGATGGCGGCATCCTCTGGCAGGCGGGTGCGCCGCGCCATCGCCTCGATCAGCCACAGCCCGAGCCCCGCCGACAGCGCCGACCCCGCCAGAAGCCCGATCAGCGACCGCCCGTCGCCGCCAAGCGCCACCATCGCCAGAAACGCCAGGGCGACGCCCGGCAGCGTCGCATGCGCCAGCGCATCGGCCACCAACGCCCGCTTGCGCAGGGTCAGAAAGGTGCCGACAGCCCCCGCGGCAAAGCCCAGCATTGCGGCCCCCACGGCAACGAGGGCTGCATTGTAGCCCGCCTGCAGGCTCAGCGCGGCCAGAAAGCTCATGCCTGCGCCTCGATTTCGGCAACCTGCGCCGCCCCCAGCCGTCCGCCGTAGGTGGTCTGCAGATTGACCCGGTTGAAGGTCGTACCCACCGGGCCCATCGCAATGCGGCGCTGGTTGATCAGCAGCACCTCGTCGAAGTAATCCCGCACCGTGGCCAGATCGTGATGCACGGCCACGATGGTGCGCCCTTCGGCCTTGAGGGTCTTGAGCACATCGACCAGTGCGCGCTCGGTGGCGGCATCGACCCCGGCAAACGGTTCGTCCAGCAGGTAGAGATCGGCGGCCTGCGCCAGGGCGCGCGCCAGAAACACCCGCTGCTGCTGGCCGCCCGACAACTGCCCGATCTGACGGTCGGCGAACGCCTCCATCCCGACACGGTCGAGGCAGGCCCGGGTCCGCGCCTTTTGCGCCGGCGTGAACCGACGCAAAAGCCCGACCTGCCGATACATTCCCATGCGGACCACATCGAGCACGGTCGCCGGGAAATCCCAGTCGACACTGGCGCGCTGCGGCACATAGGCGATCCGGGACCGCGCAGCGGCCAACGGCTGGCCGAACACCGTGACCGCGCCTGCCAGACGCGGCACGATGCCGAGGGCGGCCTTCAGGAGCGTCGATTTTCCCGCCCCGTTCGGCCCGATGATCGCCGTCATCGCGCGCGGCTCAAAGGCCGCATCGACCGCCAGAACCACCGGCTTTTCGCCGTAAGCCACGGTGATCCCGGTCAGCGTCAGCGGGCTGTCCGCCGGCTTCAGCACGGCAAGACCGACGCCGGTGTCCATCACGCCTGCCCCAGCCTGCCCTGCCAGCCCGCCTGCGGCACCTGCCCGCCCAAGGCGCGGGCGATCGTGGTGACATTGTGGTCGATCATCCCCAGATAGCTGCCCTCATAGGTGCCGGTCGCACCCATCGCATCGGAAAACAGCGTGCCGCCGATGTCGACCGCATGCCCGCGCGCCCGCGCCCCCTCTTGCAGCGCCCGCATGTTGCGGTCGGACACCGAGCTTTCGACGAACACCGCACCGATCTTGCGGGCAACCAGCAGGTCGACCACTTCGGCCACGCGGGCCAACCCGGCCTCGCTTTCGGTCGAGATGCCCTGAATGCCCACCACCTCGAACCCGAAGGCCCGGCCAAAATAGCTGAAGGCATCATGCGCTGTCACCAGCACCCGCGCCCCGGCCGGTACCGAGGCCAGCGTTTCGGCGGCATAGCCCCGCAACCCGGCAATCCGGGTCTGATAGTCGGCCTGGCGCGCGCGCATCGCCGCCTCGGCTGTCGGCTGCGCGGCTGCCAGCGCGTCGCCGACGTAGCCGGCAACAAGGCTCCACAATCCCGGGTCCATCCAGACATGCGGGTCGAACTTGTCGGCATACTGGGTGTGGGCGATCAGCACGTCGTGCGGCAACCGGTCGGCCACCGCCACCACTGTGGTGCGCGAAGCCATCTCCTGCAGCAGGCTTTCCAGTTGCGCCTCCAGATACAGGCCGTGCCACAACACCAGATCGGCCCGGGCCAGCGCCACGATGTCGGTCCGGGTCTGCCGGTAGCCATGTGGGTCAACCCCCGGCCCCATCAGCCCCTGCACCGCAACCGCGTCGCCGCCGATCACCGCAGCCGCATCGGCGATCATGCCGGTGGTCGCTACAACTGTCACCGGGTCTGCCGCCCGCGCCGCCAGCGGCACCGCCGCCACGGCAACCGCGCTGGCCATCATCTGTCTCCGGGTCAGCATGCATTGCTCCTGCGACTGTCGCACAACCTTCAAGATGAGAATAATTCGCAAGAAGTCAATGACAGTGAGAACCATTCGCAAAAAATAACCGGGTGTCTGCAGCGTGACCGCTGGCAGACCGTGGCGAATTGCGGTTATGCAAGAGCCATGCAATATCCCGCCGGCGCTCCCCGCCGGGAGTCCGGAGCGAGGGTCCCCATGAAACTGCGTTCGCAAGCCTGGTTCAACAATCCCGACAATCCCGGGATGACCGCCCTCTACATCGAGCGATATCTGAACTACGGCCTCACCCGGGGCGAGTTGCAGTCGGGCAAGCCGATCATCGGCATCGCGCAGACCGGGTCCGACCTGTCGCCCTGCAACCGCCATCACATCGACCTCGCGCGACGGGTGCGCGACGGGATCATCGCGAATGGCGGCATCTGCTTCGAGTTTCCGGTGCATCCCATCCAGGAAACCGGCAAGCGGCCGACGGCAGCGCTGGACCGCAACCTTGCCTATCTCGGGCTGGTGGAAACGCTGTATGGCTATCCGCTGGACGGGGTCGTTCTGACCATCGGCTGCGACAAGACGACGCCCGCCCTGCTGATGGCGGCGGCGACCGTGGACATCCCGGCCATCGCGCTGTCGGTCGGCCCGATGCTGAACGGCTGGCACAACGGCAAGCGTGCCGGGTCCGGCACCGCGATCTGGGCGGCGCGGCAGGACCTTGCGGCCGGCAAGATCGACTACGAGGATTTCATGGACGTTGCCTCGGCCTCGGCCCCTTCGGTGGGATATTGCAACACCATGGGCACCGCGACGACGATGAATTCGCTGGCCGAGGCGTTGGGCATGCAACTGCCCGGTGCCGCCGCGATCCCCGCCCCCTACCGCGAGCGCGGGCAGATGGCCTACGAGACGGGCCGGCGGATCGTGGACATGGTGCACGAGGACCTCAAACCGTCCGACATCATGACGCGCGCCTCGTTCGAGAACGCCATCGTGGTCAATTCTGCCATCGGCGGGTCGACCAATGCGCCGATCCACCTGAACGCCATTGCCCGGCATCTCGGGCTGGAGCTGACCAACGACGACTGGCAGACCTTTGGCCTGCACATTCCGCTGCTGGTCGATCTGCAACCCGCCGGCAGGTATCTGGGCGAGGATTTTCACCGCGCCGGCGGCGTTCCGGGGGTCATTGCCGAACTTCTGGCGGCGGGCGCGCTGCCGAACCCGCAGGCCATGACCGTCACCGGCAAACCGGTGTCGGAAGCCTATTCAGAGGCCCGGGTCGAGAATGCCGACGTGATACGGCCCTTTGCGGCCCCCCTGAAACCCGCCGCAGGCTTTCTGAACCTGAAAGGCAACCTGTTCGACAGCGCCATCATGAAGACCTCGGTGATCTCGCCGGAATTCCGTGACCGTTATCTGTCGAACCCCGCCGATCCCGAGGCGTTCGAGGGCCGCGCCATCGTGTTCGAGGGCCCCGAGGATTACCACCACCGCATCGACGACCCCGCCCTCGGGATCGATGCCCATTGTGTGCTGGTGATCCGCGGCACCGGCCCGATCGGCTATCCCGGCAGCGCCGAAGTGGTGAACATGCAGCCCCCCGCCGCGCTGATCAAACAGGGGGTCACCACATTGCCCTGCATCGGCGACGGGCGGCAATCGGGCACCTCCGGCTCGCCGTCGATCCTGAACGCCTCGCCCGAAGCCGCCGCGATGGGCGGCCTCGCCCTGGTGGAAACCGGCGACATCCTGCGCATCGACCTTGGCCGCGCAACCGCCGACATCCTGCAACCGGCGGAGATCCTCGATGCCCGCCGCGCCGCACTGATTGCGAAGGGCGGCTTCGCCTACCCGGCCTCGCAATCGCCGTGGCAGGAAATCCAGCGCGGCATGGTCGATCAACTGGCGCAGGGCATGGTCCTGAAACCGGCCCTGAAGTATCAGCGCATCGCCGCGACCCATGGGGTGCCGCGTGACAACCACTGAGCGGCTGACCGGCAGAATCGCGCTTGTCACCGCCGCAGGCCAGGGCATCGGCCGCGCCATCGCCGAACGCCTGATCGCCGAAGGCGCCATCGTGCACGCCAGCGACCGCGACAGCACGCTGCTGGCCGACCTGCCCGCCGCAAGCTGCACGGAACTGGACGCGACCGACCACGCCGCAGTCGCGCATCATGCCGCCCGCTTTCCCGAGGTTGACATTCTGGTGCACGCCGTAGGCTTCGTGCACCACGGCAGCATCGAGGACTGCCCGCCCGGCGAGTGGCGGCACACGATGTCGGTCACGCTCGACAGCGCCTACAATGTGCTCGGCGCGGTCATCCCGCAGATGAAAACCAGGGGCGGATCGGTGATCACGATCGCGAGTGTGGCAGGATCGACCAAAGGTTATCCCAAACGGGCGGCCTACGGCGCCGCAAAGGCCGGGGTGATCGGCCTGACCAAGGCCTGCGCCGCCGACTACCTTGGCCGCATCCGGTTCAATGCGGTCTGCCCCGGTACGGTCGACAGCCCGTCGCTGCGCGGTCGCATCGCCACACTGGCGCAGACCATGGGCGCAGAACCCGCTTTGCGGTATTTTCTGGATCGCCAACCCCAGGGCCGGTTCGGCGCCCCGTCCGAAATCGCGGGCCTGTGCGCCTTTCTGGCCAGTGACGACAGTGCCTTCATGACCGGACAGGTGCTCAACATCGACGGTGGCATCACGATCTGACCCGCCGCTGTTCCGCCCGGCCCAGCGATCGCACCGGCGTCCGGGGGGCTGAGCCCCCGGGCTTCTCCGGCCAAGGAAAGCCCTGCACATGCAACACCTTGCCACTTACCCCTCGCTCGGCCGGCGCGGCACCTTCATCACCGGCGGGGCCTCGGGCATCGGGGCCGCGATGGTCCGCGCTTTCGCAGATCAGGGCGCGCGCGTCAGCTTTGCCGATCTTGACCGCGACGCCGGTTACGACCTTGCCCGCCAGACCGGCGCAGTTCTACCCGATCGACCTGACCGATACCGCTGCGCTGCAAGCCGCGATCACTGCCGCGGGACCGCTGCAAGTGCTGATCAGTAACGCCGCCGACGACACCCGCCACAGCGTCGAAGCGGTCACGCCGGCGCTGTGGGACAGCCTGATGGCGGTCAACCTGCGCCACCAGTTCTTTGCCGCCCAGGCCGTGCGCCCGCAGATGCGGGCTGCCGGGGGCGGATCGATCATCAACCTGACGTCGGTGTTCTGGATGGCGGGCGAGACGGGGGCGATCATCTATGCCGCCGCCAAGGCAGGCGTCGTCGGCCTGACCCGGTCGCTGGGGCGCGAGTTCGGGGCCGACAACATCCGCGTCAACGCGATAGCCCCCGGTGCCGTGATGACCGAACGGCAGTTGCGCCTGTGGCACACGCCGGAAACGGTGGCAGAACTCGAGGCCCGGCAGGCCCTGCGCCACAGCATTTCGCCCGACGATATCGCCCGCACGGCGCTGTTTCTGGCCGCCGACGACAGCCGGTCGATCACCAAGCAATGCCTGATCGTGGATGCAGGCCTGCGCTGAGCCTTTGCCCGGGAAAGGACGGTGGGCCTGATGCACCGACCCCGGTTGTCAGGGTGCCGCAGGCTTTCTATGGTGGGAGGTGCGCCATGGGTGGCCCGCAAAGAGGCCATCCCCAACAAGACCGGCACGAACCCCGTGCCCAGGGAGGACATCACGATGAAACACACCATGCTGGGCATGGCCCTTGCGGCCCTGCTGGCCGTTCCGGCCTTTGCGACCGACTACATGATCATGGCCCCGGCCGCCCCGGGCGGTGGTTGGGATTCGACGGCCCGCACCATGCAGGAGGTGATGCAGGCCGAAGGCGTGGCGGGCAACGTGCAGGTCCAGAACGTGCCGGGGGCCGGCGGCACCGTGGGCCTTGCGCAATTCGTCTCGACCGCAGCCGGGGATCCGGGGCAACTGATCGTCGGCGGCTATGTGATGGTCGGCGCGATCCTGACCAACGCCTCGCCGGTGTCGCTGGCCGACGTGACCCCGATTGCCCGCCTGACCGGTGAGGCGGTGGCCATCGCCGTTCCGGCAGGCTCGCCGCTGCAGACCATCGGCGATCTGGTGGCGGCGATGCAGGCCGACCCGGGTGCGGTAAGCTGGGCCGGCGGGTCGGCGGGGGGCGTCGATCACATCACGGTCGGCCTGTTGGCCAAGGCCGCCGGGATCGACCCGACCAAAATCAACTACGTCGCCTTCTCAGGCGGCGGCGAGGCATTGGCCGCGATTCTGGGCAATCAGGTGACCGCGGGCATTTCGGGCGTCAGCGAATTCCTGCCGCAGGTTCAGGCCGGCAGCATGCGGATCCTCGCCGTGTCGACTGCCGAGAAATGGGCGGGCACCGATGCGCCGACGCTGGTAGAGTCGGGCTATGACGTGATCGTGCAGAACTGGCGCATGGTCGCAGCCGCCCCGGGCCTGTCGGCCGAACAGAAAGCCACCGTCACGGCCGACATCGACAAGATGGTCAACTCGGCGGGCTGGAAATCGGCGCTGGACACCAAGGGCTGGGCCAATACCTACCTGTCGGGGGCCGATTTCGACGCGCAACTGGCCAGGGAGATTACCGCTACGACCGCGATCCTGACGGACATCGGTTTGGTGAAATGACCGGGATCCCCCCCGCAGCCGGCCGCCGCCCCGACGGGGCGGCGCTGATCATCGCTGTCGGCCTCGGCGGTCTGGGTGCGCTGCTGATCCGCGAAGGCGGGCTGTTTCCCGACCGTGCGGGGTATGCGGGCGTCGGCCCGGGGGGGATGCCGTTTGCGGTAGGCTGGGGGCTGGTCGGGCTGGCCGCGTGGACGGCGGTCGATGCCCTGCGCGGCAAGCCCGATGCCCGCGCGCCGATCGAGATCGCGCCGATCCTGTGGATCCTCGGCGGTCTTGCGTTGCAGATCGTTCTTTTGAGACCTGCAGGCTTTGTCGCGGCCTCGGGCCTGCTGTTCGCCTGCACCGCTTTTGCCTTCGGCAAGCGCAACCTTCTGCTGACCGTGCCGGTCGGGCTGCTGTTTGCGCTGCTGGTTTACGGCGTGTTCGACCGGGTCCTGCAGTTGAATCTGCCGGGCGGGCCGCTTGAAACCTTGCTGTTCGGGCGCTGACTGCGATGACCACGTTCGATTTCCTGCTGCAGGGCCTGACCGTGGCGCTGGACCCGATGATTTTGCTTTATGCGCTGATCGGGGTGATCCTTGGCACCGCTGTCGGGGTCCTGCCCGGCATCGGGCCGGCGCTGACCGTGGCGCTGCTGTTGCCGGTGACCTACGGGCTGGACCCGGCAGGTTCGCTGATCATGTTCGCGGGCATCTATTATGGCGGAATGTATGGTGGTTCGACCACGTCGATCCTGCTGAACACGCCGGGCGAATCGGCGTCCATCGTGACAGCGCTGGAGGGCAACAAGATGGCGCGGGCCGGGCGCGGCGGCCCGGCGCTGGCCACTGCCGCCATCGGGTCTTTCGTGGCCGGTCTGATCGCCACTGTCGCGTTGGCCTTCCTCGCGCCCTACGTGGTCAAGCTGGCGCTGATCTTTGGCCCGCGCGAGTATTTCGCGCTGATGGTGCTGGCCTTCGTCACCGTCTCGGCTGCCTTCGGGTCATCGACGCTGAAGGGGCTGACCTCGCTGTTTCTCGGTCTGGCGCTCGCCTCGGTCGGGATCGACCAGTTGACCGGGCAGGCCCGGCTGTCGTTCGGGGTGCCGCAACTGCTGGACGGGATCGAGGTCACCACGCTGGCCGTGGCGATGTTCGCGCTTGGCGAAGCGTTGTTCGTGGCCTCGCAGGGCGCGCGGGGGGCCGACGTGGTCGAGGCGGTCAAGGGATCGGTCTGGATGAGCCGCAGCGACTGGTCGCGGTCCTGGCGGCCCTGGCTGCGCGGAACCGCCATCGGCTTTCCCATTGGGGCGATGCCGGCCGGCGGCGCGGAAATCGGCACCTTCCTGTCCTACTCGATCGAAAAGCGGCTGGCGCGCAACCCCGAGGAGTTCGGCCATGGCGCCATCGAAGGCGTCGCGGGGCCAGAGGCGGCCAACAACGCTTCGGCCGCGGGCACGCTGGTGCCGTTGCTGACGCTGGGTCTGCCCACTTCGGCGACAGCCGCCATCATGCTGGCGGGGTTCCAGCAGTTCGGGCTGCAACCGGGGCCGCTGCTGTTTGTGACAGCACCGCAACTGGTGTGGGGTCTGATCGCCAGTCTGCTGATCGCCAATGTGATGTTGCTGGTGCTGAACCTGCCGCTGGTGGGTCTGTGGGTCAAGCTGCTGACAATTCCGCGCCACTGGCTTTATGCCGGGATCTTGCTGTTTGCCACGCTCGGCACCATCGGGGCCAATCCCTCGCCGGTCGAGTTGACGATGCTGCTGGTGTTCGGTCTGCTGGGGTTCGGGCTGCGGGTGTTCGGCTATCCGATCGCCCCGGTGGTGGTCGGGCTGATCCTCGGGCCGATGGCCGAGCAACAATTGCGCCGGGCGCTTGCCATCGCGCAGGGCGACCCGATGACGCTGCTGCAAAGCCCGATTGCCGTGGTGCTGCTGGGGCTCGCCACGCTGGCGCTGGTGGCACCGGTGATCTTGCGGCTGACCGGGCGGGGCCGGGTGCTGGCCGCTGTCGCCTCGGACGAAAACTGACCGGGGCCGGTCATGCGGGGGCCGGTCATGCGGCGGCCGGTCATGCGGCGGCCGGTCATGCGGCGGCCGGTCATGCGGGGGCCGGTCATGCTGGGGCCGGTCATGCGGGGGCCGGTCATGCGGGGGCCGGTCATGCGGGGGCCGGTGACGCCAGCGTCGCCAATGCCTGCGCCAGATCGAG
>Ga0105044_10014599_pt1 | contig 10613 bp, 12 predicted proteins | sample MAT01_FD_78092 | JGI IMG/M metagenome (GOLD analysis project Ga0105044, IMG submission 78092) | Freshwater microbial communities from Lake Fryxell liftoff mats and glacier meltwater in Antarctica - MAT-01 | ecosystem: Environmental > Aquatic > Freshwater > Ice > Liftoff microbial mat | place... | reverse complement strand
TCTTTTCTTATGTCGACTCGATCGTAGAAGTGTAGTGAACCGCTCTCACATGGTGCAGAGTGCTCTCATATGGTGCAGTTTCACGAGGTTAACCAAAATGTCCAGTATCCGTGTTCCGACAGCGCGTGCGAAACTTACCAACAACGATAAGGTCAATCCAGCTCGTTGGCGGAAACAGATGAGAGATATGGAACCCGACCCATTGGGGCCACTATCCCATACTCCCCCTGATTGGATGGACAAAGGACAGCAGCGCTACTACCGTGAGATAGTAGCTCGATGCCATAAGGACGTACTCTGCGTCGCAGATGTCACTGTGGTCTGCATGGCCGCGTGTTTAAGCAATGAATTCGAGGAAACCCAAGGTACGATGAACATTGCACGAGTGCGAACTTTGTCCTCATTGATGGACAAACTCGGCATGTCCCCCTCTGCACGGAGCAAAGTCCAGGCCGTTAACCGCATGAAGAAGGAAAAGAGCCCACTCGATGAGTTCAACTCCTAAGATTCAGGTAGTGCCGCAACAAGAACCAATGTTTCGGAGACCGAACTACAGGGAGCTTAGGATTGAAATGTTTTACGGGCTTTTGGGCGACAGGACACTCAAACGAGTTGACGTTGCATGCCCTATGACTGATGTAAGTGCCGGGGTGCTGCACGCATTGCGCATACGGCGACCCCTGTACGCCCAAGGGGTCATCTACAGATGACGAAAACGGCAAAGCGCCCGCCAGGAAGAGACCACGAGGCCCTAGCGCACCAGTACTCCCTGGACGTGATCTCAGGCAAGGTACCGGCTGGCGGGTGGGTACGCAAGGCAGCGAAACGTCATTTAGACGATCTAGAAAAGTCGAAGAAGAAAACCTACCCGTATGAATACATCGGCGACCGTGTAGACGCCGAAGGGAAACGCGGGAGCGGCTATTCCGGGTCCCGAGTTTGCCGTTTTATCGAACAGCTCAGTCACACCAAAGGGAAATGGGCTGCTAAAGGCGAGAAGATCGTGTTGGGGCCGTGGCAGTGCTTCTTAGTTTGCGTGGGTTTCGGTTGGGTTCGTAAAGACAACGGGAAACGCCGCTTCCGGGCTTTCTACTGGGAGATCCCCAGAAAGAATGGTAAGAGTCTTCTTGCGGCGGCGATCGGTCTCTACATGCTGCTGGCTGATGACGAATTTGGGGCAGAAGTATACTCTGGGGCTACATCGGAGAAGCAAGCCTGGGAAGTATTCAAGCCTGCAAAGCTGATGCTCCAGAAAGCAGACAAGTTGCGGGAGCATTTCATGGCCGAAGTCACGGCCAAGGTCCTGATCGTAGCACATAAGGGCAGCAAGTTTGAGGCAGTTATTGGAAACCCCGGTGATGGCCCTTCACCTTCGTGTGCCATTGTCGACGAGTACCACGAACATGACACTCCTGCGCTGCACGACTCCATGGAAACAGGCATGGGTGCTCGCGAACACCCGTTAATGATGGTGATCACGACGGCGGGGTACAACCTCGCCAGCCCGTGTTTCGACAAGCACGATGAACTGTGCAAGGTACTGGATGGGACACTAGAGAACGACCACCTATTCGGCTGTATTTTTAGCATAGATGAGAAAGATGAGTGGGCTGATCCGAATATACTCATAAAAGCCAACCCGAATTATGGAGTCTCTGTCGACGGCGATTTCCTGCTGGCGCAGCAACGGTCAGCTATGGCGAACCCATTGCAGCAGAGCAAATTTAAAACGAAGCACTTGAACGTATGGTGTTCGGTACTGAATAGCTGGATGAACATGCACTTGTGGCAACTCGCAACAGACACTATGCTGGAGGAAGAAGAATTCATTGGCGATCCAGATGTGAAATGTTGGATCGGTGTCGACTTAGCGTCGAAATCTGACTTGTGCAGTGAGCAGCGGTTGTATCGTAAAGCTGTGAACGGGGACATGCATTACTATCTTTTTGGCCGCTACTGGCTACCTGAAGAGGCCGTAGATGAAGAAGGACCCAATAACGCCCACTACAAAAAATGGGTAAAAATGGGATTGCTCACGCAGACAGATGGTGCTACAGTTGACTTTGAAACGCTGACTGAACAGATTGTGGCTGACTCTAAGAAGATTAATCCTGTAGAAGTGGTGTATGATCCGTTCAACGCAACTCAGATGGCTCAAGACCTCATCGATGCAGGGGTGAAGAACGTAGTAGAATTCGTTCAGAATCCACAGAACTTCGCGGTGCCCATGGATGAGGTTACGAACGCTTTAAAGAATGGTCGATTCCACCACGATGGCAATGAGATCACTAAGTGGTGTTTCGCTAACGTAGTAGGCAGACCGGCACGTAAAGGACTGTTCTCGCCGAGCAAATCCAAGCCCCATTTGAAAATTGACGGAGCAATCGCTGGGATCATGTGCATGGCCCGAGCATTCGCCCCGCCAGAGAAACCAAAAAAGTACCAGATGTTCACTGTTGGAGCCTAATGATGCTAAAACGTGCATGGGCAGTTCTGGAAGCTAAATCGTTCGATGACGATGCTCGCACTTTCGAAGGCATCGCCAGTACAATCTCTACTGATCGAATGGGGGACATTGTCCGGCCAAGGGGGGCAAAGTTCAGACTGCCCATGCCGTTCCTATGGCAGCACAACGCCAGAGAGCCAGTGGGTCATATTACTCATGTGACGGTCACCGAAAACGAAATTCGTGTACAGGGCAAATTGGCGCAGGTAGTTGAGCCACTTTCTCTTAAAGATGACCTAGACCGTGCGTGGTCGTTGCTGAAATCAGGCTTGGTGCGCGGCCTGTCTATCGGTTTTTCGCCGATCAAATTCGCAGAGATCAAAGGCAGCTATGGCGTCGACTTTCTTGAGTGGGACTGGCTAGAGCTCTCCGCTGTAACCATCCCTGCTAACTCCGAAGCAAGTATTACTGCCATCAAAGCGATGGACGCTAAAACCTTGCGTAGCCTGTCGGCTATCCAACCGCAAGGGCGAGGCAAACTTGTTGTATCCCTTAATTCCGGCGTCCCGGAGCCCAAAACGAAAGGAACTACTGTGAATATCCAAGAACAAATCAAGGGCTTCGAGGCAAAACGTGCCGCGAACCAAGCCCGGTTGGAAGCAATCATGTCCAAGGCCGCCGACGATGGTGGTCGTACCCTGGACGAAACGGAAGGCCAGGAGTACGATAACCTGACGGTGGAGACTGTGTCGGTGGACGCTCACTTGGTCCGTCTCCGCGCAACGGAGAAGGCCATGTTGGCGAATGCCGGCAGCAAAGGCATCGTCCCCGGTACTTCTGGCGCTGCCCCCGTTGCTGATCCTGCTGCCGCTGCCTCTGGTCAGCGACAAGGTTCGTCGCTGATCACCTACGGCAAGTCAGAACTACCGAAAGGCACGGCGTTCGTGCGCTACGCGATGGCACTGGCAACGTCGAAGGGTGTCCGGTCAGACGCGATGCACTACGCGGAACGCTGGAAAGACAGTACGCCGCAAGTGCTGAACGCCATTCGCAATGACGTCAGCGATATGGTGCAGCGTGCCGCCATGACCGCCGGTACCACGACGGATAGCGACTGGGCCGAACCGCTGGTGGAATACCAGACGATGGCGTCGGAGTTCATCGACCTCCTGCGCCCCGAGACCATCCTGGGCAAGATGTCACAGTTGCGTCGTGTGCCGTTCAACATTCGTGTTGCTGGCAAGACGCAAGGATCTACGGTCGGTTGGGTTGGTCAAGGTGCCCCGAAGCCGGTTAGCGAACTGAAGTTCAACGAGACGACCCTCGGGTTCGCGAAGGCTGCGGGCATCGTGGTGATCTCACAAGAACTGGCTCGCTTCTCCAGTCCGTCTGCTGAGGCGCTCATCCGCCAAGACATGATCGACACGATGGCGCAGTTCCTCGACGAGCAGTTCATCAATCCGGCCATTGCGGCGGTTGCGAACATCTCGCCTGCGGCGATCACCAACGGCATCCCAGGGCAACGTGTTGTCTCTACGGGCAGCACGCTCGCGCAGATCTATGCAGACGTAGAAGACCTGTTTGGTCTGTTTATCACGGCGAAGATCTCGGTAGCTTCGGCTGCTTGGGTGATGCGTCCGGAGACGGCACTGACGCTGTCGCTGAAGCGCACTTCGCAAGACGTTTTCGCGTTCCCGGGACTGAGCATCAGCGGCGGCGCGATCTTCGGCCTGCCAGTCATCACGTCGCAGTCGGTTCCGTCCAGCGTTTCGGGCGGTAGCATCATGGTGCTGGTCGCGCAGAATGAAATCTTCTTCGCAGATGACGGCGCAGTTCGTATCGACGTGTCGGAACAAGCGTCGTTGCAAATGGAATCTGCGCCTTCCGCTGGTGCGCAGTCGTTGGTCAGCCTCTGGCAGAACAACCTTGTCGGCATCCGTGCCGAACGGTTCGTTAACTGGCAGCGTCGCCGCGACACCGCAGTTGCGTACATCGACCAGATCGCCTACTAAGACCTGACGATGCCCGGAGGCGCGAAAGTGCTGATGGTATCACACGCCCGGCAGTTGTACGCCGGGCGTGTGCTATTGCCACACACCCTATTCGAAGTAGATAATGAACAAGATGCGTCTGATCTAGAGACTCTAGGGTTTGCGGTACGAGCAACAGTGGCAGAAACGCCAGTTGAAGTAGTCAACAAGCCTGCGAAACCACCCAAAGGCACCTACTCCCGTCGTGACATGCGAGCTAAACCATGAAACTCCCAGCGATCTTCAGTTTGTCCCGGTTGAAGAGCGCAATCGGGGTAACGACGGTACCTGATTCTGCACTAGGTAACTCATTTTGGGGGTCCATCGGGGAAAGCTTCTCTGGTGCATGGCAACGAAACATTACTGTAGAATCGCAACGCAACCTACTGGCTTTCTCGGCGGTATATGCCTGCGTCCGGATGATCTCGAAAGACATTGCCAAACTCCGACCCCGACTGGTAGAACTGAAAGGCGGCATATTTGTAGAAGTAGAACGTAAATCTCCGTTCTGGCGTCCACTGTTGAGGCCGAATACGTACCAGAGTCGTATACAGTTCATATTCTATTGGGTTACGTGCCGTCTCCTATACGGCAACGTTTACATCCTCAAAGAACGTGACGGTCGTGGCGTCGTGCAAGGGTTGCACGTTTTAGACCCTAGGCTCGTAACAGTACAGATCACTCCCGATGGTGGTGTCTACTACCAGCTCAAGCGGGACCACTTGAGTCGTGGAGAAAACCCAGATATTGTTATGCCCGCTAGCGAAATCATTCACGACAGAGATATTTGTCTGTGGAGTCCGCTAATTGGTGTTTCCCCTATATTCGCCTGCGGCGCTTCAGCAACGCAAGGTATCCGCATACAAAATAACTCTGCACAGTTTTTCAGCAACATGAGTCGTCCGTCGGGCCACCTTACGGCCCCCGGTGAAATTACTGATGCGAATGCTGGCAGGATGAAAGCCGAGTTCGAACGTAACTTCGCCGGTAGCAATATCGGTCGCTTGCTTGTGACAGGTGACGGTATGAGCTACGAACCGCTGGCGATGCCAGCTAATGACTCCCAGCTCATTGAACAACTTAAATGGACCGTGGAAGATGTGGCCCGCTGTTTTAATGTGCCCCTTCACAAACTATCTACCGGTCAGAACCCGACATTCAGTAACGTAGCTGCACTGAATCAAGACTACTACGCGCAGACGTTGCAGGAAATCATGGAGTCTGTAGAGCTCTTGCTGGCGGAAGGACTAGAAGTAGGTAACGCTGCCGAATACGTGTATAGCGTAGCCTTTGACTTGAATGGTCTGTTCCGCATGGACCCGGCTGCTCGCGCCACGACGAACAAAGAATTGGTAGGCGCAGGAATTAAAACTCCGGACGAAGCCAGAGCAGACGAAGATATGCCGCATGTTGATGGTGGCGACGTGGCGTACATGCAGCAGCAGAACTACCCGTTGGGCTTGTTGTCTAAGCGGCCCCCGCCTGACAGCAAAGGGACGACACCACCTACCAACACGCCAGTCGCTGATCCCCCGACGACCCCCGAACCGGCTGCGGATGCTGTTGCGGCAGCTAAGTCCTTTACCGATAGCTTAATCGCTAAGTTCGCGCAGGAGGCAGACTATGTCGCTGCCGGTGCGTGATGGTCGTGATGGTCGCCCTGGAGCGCCCGGTCAGAAAGGTGAACGGGGCTTGCCCGGAATGCCGGGGGACAGAGGTGTCCCGGGTGACAAAGGTCTGCCCGGTGGACCTGGAACCACAGGTGAACAAGGGTCGCAAGGTGAACCTGGAACCACAGGTGAACAAGGGTCGCAAGGTGAACGTGGGCCGCCAGGTGAACGAGGGTCGCAAGGTGAACGTGGGCCACAAGGTGACTCCGGGCCGCAAGGTAATCCTGGTCGTGACGGTAAAGACTCTCCGGCTGCGAAAGGCTGGAGACTAATTCCTAACAGGGATGAAAAAACAAATCTGATCATTGACATTGTGCTTATACCGTTTCCATAACTCAGCCGGAGCCCGTCATGCCAAAAAGCACTTCAGCCGCAACCAGCATCCTTGCGTTGATTTTCAACGGGACCGCTTGGGCGGACCTCGCAGAGAATGATGCTTCCTCGCCTGCGGCTAGCATATACATTGGTCTGCACACCGCTGACCCCGGTGTCGGTGGGTCTCAACTTACGAACGAAGCGGCGTACACGAACTATCTGCGGGTGGCAGTGACTCGCAATGCCGCAGGGTGGGACGTACCTTCGGCGGGGGCAACTGCAAATGCCGCACTGGTTCAATTCGCCCAATGTGGTGCTACTGGAGCAACAGTGACGCACATATCTATTGGCAAGGCTCCATCCGGCGCAGGCCTCGTCCTGTACGCCGGGCCATTGGACTCACCACTGGCAGTCGCGAACGGTATACAGCCACAGTTTGCTGCCGGTGCTCTCGATGTAGCAGAAGCATGATATGGCCTCCAATCTCTATTGTTCCCGCTGCAAGCGCCATGTTTCCGTGGTAGCGGGGGCGGTGCTCCGGGCTTGTGACTGTCCTGCCGAGACTGCGGTGGTCGCTGATCTCTCCGCGCACGCTACTGGCGAATCCGCTGTTGACAGCGGGATAGCCAAGGAACCTCTGTGAGTATTGCACGTTTCAGCGATATTTCTCTTAAAGGCTATGACGGAGGTCAGAATTGTGTTTCTTCTTTTCGGAAGGTCGCGTCTAACGCATCCGTTCAGGGTGTTTGGTGTGATTTGTCTAGTGCTCCAGGGAATCCCAAACCGAATTACTACGTTGGTGCAGAGTTAGCGTTCACTACGCTTGACGGCTCGCTTGGTCTGTACCACGGTGGCAACGTATCCCCTTCTGATAAGTCTCTCCACAAGTTTCTAATTGGCTCTCAGAGTGCTGGCGCGGCTCCCGCTACTTTCATGCTTTGTGACTACCTCGGCTTCTATCCCTTAGTGGACATGGATAGCACTGATCCACAAGTGACTACAAACGCTGTTACACTTCCGCGGTATGCGACTGGCGCTGGCGTTGAAATGATCCTTGTTGCAACGAATCCCTACGTTGGTGGTGCGCAATTCTATGTTGACTATACGAGTGCAGATGGTTTGCCGCGCCAGTCATTTCTGGAGACGTCTAACTCCACGACTTTTATTGGGACAGTAGTTCACGCCGCGCCTCCGACTACCATCGGAGGCAAACTTTTCATACGCCGCCCGCGAGATTGCCGGGGGGTGCGCAGCGTGCAAGGGATCACTTTTCTTGCGCCGAATGGTGGACTCGCAGCTCTGGTTTTGGTGCGCCCTATAGCTAGTATGATGCTCAACGAAATAGGTGCATACGCAGAACACATCTTCGCAGAAGATCGCAAGACAATTCCTCGTGTCTACGACGGCGCGTATTTGAACCTGTTCTGCATGCCGAACGGCTCAGTGGCTGCGGCACCGATCAATGGCATAATTACTACGATATGGAACTGACATGCCCGCTACTTCATTCGATGACATCATTGCCGAGATTGCTGCTGGGAAGTTCTGGCGCAGCGATTGGGTGAAGAATTACGCCGCGACCAACGTCTACGCTGGTGGCGTGGTCGTCGCAGGCCGTTGGTACGACATGACCGGCTACGATCAAGGTCAATACGTCCACGGCAACTACATATTCAACGGCCACCAGACTGCTGGACTTGCGGGTTGGATACTTTCTTCTGTTAACTTGACTTGGGACGCGGTTAACACGGCAATCTCCAAGGCTGGCGCAGCTTCTGAGACTGCCACACAGAACACCGACTGTGTTAACGGCACGACGTATGAAGTCATCTATACTATCGCAGGGTATACCGGCTCCGGTAACATCACAGTTGCACTCGGTGGGACAACAGGAACGGTGCGGACGGCAAACGGGACGTACACTGAGAACATCGCCTGCGGGGCAACGGCTAGCGCCCCATGCGTCTTGACCTTCCCAACTACGGTGAGCGCAGGCCGCATTGATAATATCATGATTCGGCAGCTAAGAGCCTTTACGCCGTACACTGACAGTGCGAAAGGTCGCGAAATCAACATCTGGCATGGTGGTAATGTGTCCGCAGATACGAAGCACATTATGAATATGGGTTGCGTCGCCAACGCCGCGACGGCTGCGGGCGCGATGGTCTACCTTGTGGACATGCTCGGATGCTACCCGAAGATTCGTACTGATCTGGCGACTTCGCAAGCACTGACTAACACGTTAACCCTCCCACGGTACACTGACGGTAAAGGCGTGCGGGCTTTCTACTCACTGAGCACAGCGAATGGCGCCAACGCGCAGAACTTTGCGATGGGCTATACCGCACCGGGACCAGCCGCTGGCCGATCTCTGGGTGCAGTGGTCGCTAATACCGCCTCTGCGATTACCGGCCATATTGGGCATACGGGTACCGCCGCAGGCAACTTCGGCCCATTTTTGCCGCTCGCTGGCGGTGATGCTGGGATTATTTCTGTCGAGTCAGCACAATTTTCTGCGGTCAGCGCTGCGGCCGGGTTCGTAGACTTGGTGCTTTGCAAGCCACTTGCGTACATTCCGGTCACGACTGCTTTCGTTGCGGCAGAACGTGATCTCCTGACGCAGCTACCAAGTATCCCGCGTGTCTACGATGGTGCGTGCCTTGGTATCATCATCCAGGCTGGTGGTGTCGTAGCATCAGGCAACGCATGGCAGGGCTACACTGAGTTTTTCTGGGCCTAGTTCATGGCGCTCCTGCAAAACTTCACTCTGCATGCGCAATACCCTTACCGGCGCACTGGCGGAACCGCGACTAACGTGGACGCAGCTAATATGAGGTCTCAGCTCGGGCTCCGGAGTGTATCGATGATGACTCCCTTTGCTGGTGGGCTACCCACTGCCGGGTCAATGCCCCCCGGTGGCTGGCGTTTTGACAACGCGTGGTTTCCTCCTAAGTCAAACGGAGAAGTGTTCGCAGCCAACCTAGGCAACGCTAACTCGGCTGGCTCCTCGATTTTTGTCGGACATATCGCTGGCGGTTTGAATGCTGCCGCTATGATAAACGGAACGAGCGCGTTCACAGTTTTCGGTAGTCTGATTGTTTCGTTGTCTGCAGCCATTGGCGGCGTGGGGGGAATTTCTGGCGCAGCGCTGGCAGCGTACCTTCAACTTGCGGCTAGCATTGCTGGTTCGGGGCAAGCCTCCGCCCTTCTCACGGCCCTTGCTAATGCTTCCGCTGTGGTTTCTGGGGCAGGGGAGCTGTCTGCTGTCGCTAGAGCGCTAGGATCGCTATCCGCTCAGATAGTAGTTACTGGAGCCGGACTTACGGCGGGGAACGTCGGCAATGCCGTTTGGTCTGCCCTTGCTGCGGCTAACAACGAAGTGGGCAGTATGGGCGAGAAACTCAATGACGCCGGTAGCGCGTCTAATCCCTGGACTGAAGTGATCGAGTCCGGCTACACCGCTGCCGAGATTCTGAGGTTGATCGCTGCTGCTGTCCAAGGCAATGCGCAAGGGCTCGAGAACGGAGCCCCGCAGTTCAAGGGGCTTGACGGTGTTACGACTAGAATTGATGCTACTTACCTAGCGGGTGTGCGTACAGTCACTGGTCGGGATGCAGACTAATGTTCGGGCAGTGGTTTGGGTCTACGTACACCGGACAATGGTGGGGGGAACAATCTGGCCCCCCACCAATAGAGCCACCTGCACCCTCCGCTGTTATCACGGGTTCTAGATTTGGACCACAACCTTTTGTCTTTAGAGTTGACCCATTAAAAGCACAACTACTTAGCGAAGACGAGTTGATCCTACTGACACTTTCTGCCGCTGCTGCGGCTGGTCTTTTGAACTGATGAGGCACGTATGGACAATAAGCTAGTTGACGACATTTTCGCATCAGTTAAAAAGTATCTAGATGCACGCCTCGCTAAGATCACTGGCGAGAAAGGGGCTGACGGTCTTAACGGCAAAGACGGTACTGTCGGTGAGAAAGGGGCTGACGGTCTTAACGGCAAAGACGGTACTGTCGGCGAGAAAGGGGCTGACGGTCTTAACGGCAAAGACGGTACTGTCGGTGAGAAAGGGGCTGACGGTCTTAACGGCAAGGACGGTGCCCCCGGTGAGAAGGGCCTAGACGGGCTTGACGGCAAAGACGG
>Ga0105044_10014597_pt1 | contig 10614 bp, 5 predicted proteins | sample MAT01_FD_78092 | JGI IMG/M metagenome (GOLD analysis project Ga0105044, IMG submission 78092) | Freshwater microbial communities from Lake Fryxell liftoff mats and glacier meltwater in Antarctica - MAT-01 | ecosystem: Environmental > Aquatic > Freshwater > Ice > Liftoff microbial mat | place... | reverse complement strand
GTCCTTCGTGGGCGAGCCGGCGCGATCACGCGTGGAGCTCCCGGTGCACCTCGACACAGCGTTCGACCTCTCGCGCGGCTTCGCGATCGCCTGCGCGGTACGGCCGTCGAGCGGCAGCGGCGGTGAGCTGCTCGCGGTCGGAGAGAGCGCCGGCATCTCGGTGTCCGACGACGGCGCGGTGCGCGCCTGGTTCGCGCCGGAGATCGTGCAGGAGGACGGCGAGCGGCGCCGCGGCGCGCGCGTCGTGCTGTCGACCGACGGCGGATACTTGCGCCCGAACCGGTGGAGCGAAGTCGAGTTCCAGTACGACTGTGCGAACCTGCGCGTGCTCGTGGACGGCGCGCTGGTGGCGCTCATGGCCGAGTCCGCGCCGGTGTGGAGGGTCGAAGGGCCGCTCGCGATCTCGCCGTCGAGCGCCGCGTTCCCCGGTGCGATCGACGCGCTGGTCCTGTCCGCGGTGACCGGCGAGGACCGGCGCGAGCTGCCCAAAGGCGTCGAGTTCGCGGCGGATTCGCCGCGCGAAATCATGTTCGCGGCCGGCGGCAGTCTCGAGCGCAGCGTGCACCGCGAACCGTTGAAACTGACCCTGAAGTTCGGCGACGGACGCGAGGAGAAGATCCTCGTGAACCTCCATGGCACCGTCGAGTAGCCGACTTGCGGAGCCCGGCGCCGCGCGCCGCGCGCATCCGGGGTGCGACCACCGCGTCGCGCGCGGGGGTGCGAGCGCGAAGGCGAGCGCGTGCGAGTGCGAGTGCGCAGACGCGAGCACGAGCGCGAGCACGAGCACGAGCACGAGCACGGGCACGGGCACGGGCACGGGCACGGGCATCACCGCCTGCGCGTGCGTGCGGCCGCCGCTCTCGCGCCGCGCACGCGGACACACGCGCCGTTCCGGATTCGCGCTGATCGCGGTGCTGCTCGTGCTCTTGTCGCTCCTCATCCTGGCCACGCCGCTGCTCCTGTCGGCGCGCGGCGCGGACCAGGCCTCGACGCGGTTCGCGGACCGAACCGACGCGCGCGTCGCGCTCGACACGGCCGCGCGTCACGCGCGCGCGGTGCTCTCCGAGACGTACGGCAGCGCCGACCAGGACCGCACGCCCTACTTCGACGACCTCGACGAGGTGCGCGTGGGCAACGCGTTTCCGGACGGTTTCCTCGACGCGAACGACGCGACCGGTCTGATGTGGACGGTCGAGAGCCGCGACGTCGCCGGGCTCGTCGACCTCGACAGCGCGAGCCCGCAGGTCCTGGCGAACTTGATGGGCCTGACCTCGCGGCTCGGCGCCGTGCTGGAAGGTGACGCCAAGGAGATCTTGCTCGCGCCGAACGCGAACTTCGAACCGACGGGCTTCGTGTGGATCGCGGGCGAGACCGTGCAGATCAAGCGCGTCGTCGAGAACGCCGCGGTGGACTTCACGCGCGGCGTTTTCGGGCCCAGCGAAGGCTCGGAATGGCTCGGCGGTCCGCGCCCGCCCGTCTCGCACGGCATCGGCACGCCCGTGATCGACCAGCGCGCGCTGGCGCCGGCCCTGTGGCGCCTCGTGTCGCCCGACGACGAGCCGCGCGCGTGGGAATCGATCGAGCGTCTGCCGGATTGTGCGAACTTCGCGCTGGCCGCCGCGACGGATCCGGCCGGCTTGGGCGTCATGCGCGACACGCTGCTCAGGAGCCTGCGCGAGAACGGCACGACGCACGGCGGTTTGCGCGCCGGCGTGCGCTGGCAGCGCGGCGCGCGCCTCACCGAAAAAGTCGAAGGCGGCAAGGACGGCCGGCTGAAGGTCGACTCGGCGCGCTGGTTCAACCCGGGCGCGACGGTGCGGATCCGCGACGGCCAGTCCAGCGAACTCGCGCTGGTGCAGAACGTGCTCGGGAGCGGACAGATCGCGCTCGATCGCGTGCTGCGCAACGACTACCTCGCTTACGAGGCGGTGGTCGACGTGCTGGCGCGTCGGCCCGTCAACTTGAACACGGCGCCGCGCGAGGTCCTCGTCGCGCTGTTCTTGAACCTCCAGGTCGCGGGCCAGAACTCGCGCGTCACGGTGGACGAAGCCGACGCGTTCGCCGCGCTCGTGATCGAGTCGCGGCCGTTCACGGGCTTCGAGGATTTCCTGACGCGCGCCGTGCTGCCCGCCGCCGGCATCGAGAAGCTGCCCGGCGACGCGCCCGTGGTGCCCGACGTCCTGCGCAGCGGCGAAGCGTTCCTCGACAAGTGGGACGCGGTCGCGGTGTACGCCAACGGACTCAACGCGAACGACGCGACGCTCGCCTGGAGCACGATGCCGTACGCGTTCACGACGCGCGACGTGTACGCGCTCGAGCTGCGCGCGGTGATCAACGCCGAATCGGGCGTGCTGCGCTATTCCGCCGTGCGCGACGACGTGATGGCCGTCGTGCCGCAGCGCGAGCTGACGAAGTTGTGGGCGCGCCAGGAGGATTTCGACGAGGAATTGCGCCTCGGGCTGGAAGCGGCGTGGTGGTTGACGGGGCCCAAGGCGACGTCGCAGTGGGACGGCGGCACGATCCCGCCGTCGCGGCTGTGGCCCGCGCTGGGCACGTTCGAGGGCCGCCCGTTCCTGCCCGGCGTCAGCGACGACGCGGGCTATGCCAACCGCGAGACGCCGCCCAGCCCCGAGCGCACGTTTCCCTCGCGCGAGGACACCTCGTGGGCCGCGCTGATGCCGACGCGCCTCGCCGAGACGCAGCTCCTCCGGGGCCGCGTCGAGCACTTCGACCACGAGACGCGCGACGTCGAAGGCCGCTACTTGCCCGATCAGGTCGTGTCGCGCAGCGCCGACGAGGACATGGTGCGCTGGAACGCGCCCGACGCGCCGTTCCTGCGCTCGAGCGCGCTCTCGATGTGGATCAAGCCGCGCAGCCTCTCCAACGGACGCTTCGTCGACGTCGGCGGAACGTCCCCCGACGTGGATCGCATGACGCTGTCGCTCGACGGCGACGATCTCGTGCTGCGCGTCGTCGACGGGTTCGGCGACCACCGCGACACGGCGTTCGCCGAGCGCGGCGAGATGCGCTACTCGGTCTCGGAATCGCCGGGCTTGCCGGCCGACGTGTGGAGTCACGTCGAGCTCGACGTGCGCGGCAACCGCCCGAGCCAGATGCACATGCTCGTGAACGGGCTCGCGCACGGTGTGCGGACGCCGGGGCTGACGCGCTTGACGGCGTCGCTGTCGCAGAGTTCGAGCACGCTCGCGGTCGAGTCGGCCGAGGGATTCCCCGATCGCTGCGTCGTGCGCGTCGGCAACGAGCTGATCGAGGTGACGGTCGCCGGCGGCGCGATGACCGCGACGCGGATGGAGACCGGCGTCATGGCCGGTTTCGGCGGGCGGATGGCGCGCGAGCGGGCGGCGCAGCTGACCGAGGACGCCGGATCTCCTCCGGCGAGCCTGGCGACGCTCTCGACGGATCACGCGGCGGGTACGCCGGTGGAGCTCTACGGGTACAGCCTGCCGAATCGTTCGCAGGTCCCGTCCGGTGAGTCGCGGATCGCGCGTGACATCGGGAAGTTCCGCGTCTCGATCGTTACCGCCGTCGAGGGCGCGACGTCATCGGACGGCGATCCGATCCAGTACGGATTCGTCGCGTTCCCGCTGGGGTTCGGGCTCCGGGCCGAGACTCCCGCCGCGGGGCTCTCGCTCGTGCTGCGCTGCGCCGATGACGGATTCGTCCTGAGCCCATCGACTCCTCCCGAGGAGTTCATGACCGCGTTCCACCCCGACGGCGGATACGCGGCGATCGTTCAGGTGCGCTTCGACGATGCCGCCGGCGGGAATGCGCTGGACACGCAGGGCCAGCCGCTCGGCGGGGTGGAAATCATCCGCTACTCCGGCTGGTCGGGCACGTCGCTCCAGATCGCTGAACGCGCTGTCGAGGGCTCGTTGCAGAACCTCAGCAATCTCACTGCAGGTCAGCAGGTCTTCATCGGCCAACCGCGATCGTTCGTGACTCAGTGGGACATGGGCGTGCCGCCGATCAACAATCGCGAGCCCATCAGCACCCTCGAGTGGCAGACCTTCGTGGTCCCGATCTCCTTCGCGGTGCCGGGGTCCTCCGACGTCCGCGGATTCGTGGCTGCGAGCAAGGGCAATTCCCAGTTCGCTCAAGTCACGCACGTCGACGACGCCGAGTTCACCGAGTGGGTGCGCTACGACTTCTTCGACACGCGGCGCGGTCAGCTGGTGCGCGACGATCCCGATGCGCTGATCAACGGTGTCTACGCCGTGCTGACGCTCAACCGCCAGCTGCGCCTCACCGATCCGCAGCCGGGTGGTGGTGGGGGCGGAGGCGGTGGCGGATCCCAGGAGGAGCTGGCGAAAGTTGCCCCTGCTTTCGAACCGAAGCCGGCCGCGGCGGCGCTCACCAGCGCGCAGACCTACACCATCTCGCAGTGGGATCCGCGGATCGGCGAGAACGAGAACCTGGCCGAGGACTTTCCGCTCTCGCGCGCGGTCGAGACCTGGTTCCAGTTCCGCGGCGTCAGCGGCACCTGGTCGCACTCGCACAAGGCGGGAACCCTGGTCCATCCGGTGTTCGAGGTGGAGCCGCGCGACGTCTCGGGCGGCAGGCCGGGCCGTCTCGACGCCATTTTCCTGGCCAGTTCCGATCCCACGCACCCGGGCTGGCCGCTGATCCTGCAGCGTGCCTACACGACGCCGACGGAGCACGCGACGCGCTCGTGGCGTTTGCCGCAAGCCTCGGACGCGAAGCCGATCCCCGTGGTTCCGCGCGTGGAGTACGTCTCGTTCGAGCCCTACCTGATCGGCCGGACGCACGTCGCGTTCCAAACGCGCAGCCCCGAGAACATCGAAGCCGGCTCCGTTGCAGGCAACACGAACGTACCGACGGTCGATACGCGCATCCTCTCGCGCATCGCGTGCTTCCCATCGGGCGAACGCCCGCGCGCCGTCTCCAAGGTCCAGATCGGCGGCAGCCCCGATGGAGCCGGCGGCGTCGTGCCGTCGGCGCTCGTCGACGAGATCGCGTTCGGCGACGCGCAGTTCGGCCGCGCGACGCCCACCGTGGATCCCGAAGCGATGTGCGGCGCGAGCTTGATCCTCGACGCGGACATGGACGAATCGGCGACGCAGATCACGGTGCGCCCGCGCGCCGTGCGCATCGCGCTCTCCGACATCGGCGCCGACCACGAATACCTGGGCGACCTGCCGGCGAACGGCGGCCTCCTGCGCATCGGCGACGAGATCGTGGCCTACCGCTCGTTCGACACGCAGAGCGGGATCGTTCAGCTCGCGGGCGACGGTCGCGGCAAATTGGGCACGAAGGGCGGCGCGCACGAGCTCTACGACCCGGTCATGTTCCTCGAGCACCGCGTCGCGACCGTGCTGACGGCGGGCATGGGCGCGGGCGATTCCGCGTTGACCGTCGCGACCGTCGAGGGCTTCCCGCCGCAAGGTCTCGTGCTCGTCGGCGAAGAGCTGATCCACTACACGCGCATCCGCGGCTCGGCGCTCGAGATGCCGCGCGCGTCGGCCGAGCCGGGGATGATGGACGGACGCGCCGAAGGCCTTTTCCGCGGGCGTTTTGGCACGCAGCCCGCGACGCACGCCGCCGGCGACTCGGTGATCTTGTTCCCCGTGCGCTATCCCGATCTGTGGGCGCGCCGATCCGACGCGCCGGAAGTGGCCTATTTCGGCTTCCAAAACGATCAACCGGCCGCGTTCTGGAACTCGGTGTACTTCAAGAAGTCCGACACGGATTCGGCGCGCATCGGCGTGCTCCTGCGCGTCGATCCGGATGTGCCGTGGGACGCGGATCCGGACATCGATCCGCGCTTGCGCCTCTTGTGGCAAGGCGACATCGAGGGCCGGGCCGTGCCCGTCGGCCGTCAAGCGGATCGCCTCTCCGCGCGCGCCTTCGTCGAGTACCAGAGCGGCGCGTTCGACGTCGTGTCGGGAGCCGGGCACGGTTGGCGTCAATCGCCGCGGCTCTCCATGTTCAGCATGTTCTACATGGCGCCCAACGTCACCCTGCGGAGCGTCGAGCGATGACGAGCACGCGCCGAGGACTGACGTTGGTCGAGCTCGTGCTCGCGATCGGCTTGCTGGCGCTGCTCATGCTGGCGGTGTTCCAGCTGTTCGACCGCTCGCTCTCGGTGTGGCGCCGCGGCGAGACGCGCCGCGCGCTGCTCGAGCAGGCCTCGACCGTGCTCGAGAGCATGGCCCTCGACCTGCGCGGCCTCGAAGCCGGCTCGCAGGGAGATCTGGTCCTCGAGTGGGTGCGCTTCGACACCGACGGCGACAACGTGATGGAGACGAAGTGGCCGCGCCTGCGCCTCGTGCGCCAGGCTTCCGCGGCCGAGATGGCGCGCGCCGCCGTCCGCAGCGATGAGTCGGCCGAGAAGGCCGTCGCAGCCGCGGAGAAGGCCGACGCGGCGCGCGAGCCGGTGCTCGTCCCGCCTGCGAGCCCGGGGTTGCTCGAGGTCGTGTGGATGGTCGCGCCGGCTTCGCTGACGCAGCCCGACGCGCGCAGCGAGGGCGTGGTCTTCCGCGGCGAGCGGCCGCTGATCGAGGCCGCGACGAAGTCCATGTTCGCCGGCGATTTCTTCGGTGCGAGCAACCGTCCGCCCGCCGGCGCGACGACGGAAGTCACCGGCGGACTCTTGTGGATGGGCATCCTGTGCGCGGGTCAGACCGCAGTCGTGAACGACGGCTGGAAGCTCGGCGGAAGACTCGATTCCGCGGCGACTTCATGGGATGCGCACGGGCTCGCCCGCCCGGAGCGCGACGTGCACCCGTGGAACGAGGCGCATCCCGGCAGTCCCAAGCCGAAGGGACGCGCGCTCTTGCCGCGACGTGTGCGCATCGAGCTCGAGTTCGAGCGCCCCGCGGACCGCATCCGCCGCACGCGCCTCACGCAAGCGCTCGACAACCAGGAGAACGTGCTGCTCGTGGACGACGGCAAGCGCCTGCCGACCGAAGCGGGCGCGCACGTGCTCGTCGACGCCGAGTGGATGCGCATCACGTCGATCGACGGCGGACGCGTCGCGGTGCAGCGCGCGCAACGCGGCACGTCGGCCGCGTTGCACGCATCCGGTGCGCTCGTGCACTGGGGGCTCGCGCTCGTGCGCGAGGTGCCCATCGCGACTTACCGCGAGGACTGGGACCTGTGAAACGCGCCCACGCACGATCCGGTTTCACGATCCTCGAGGTGCTCGTCGCCATGGCGATCCTGCTCTTCGGGATGACGACGATCCTCGGACTGCTCACGTACGGCACGGCCCTCTCGCGCACGGCGCAATTGCGCACGTCGGCCGCGTCGGCCGCGCAAGCGACGATCGCCGACCTCGAGGAGACGTTCTTCCCCGAGGTCGATGGCGAAGCCGGCGAACCGCGCGAGGTCGTCGACCGCGCTGTGCCGGGCGCCGATGGACTCGTCTACTCGGCGAGGGGGACCTCGAACCCCGAGCGGCCGATCGAATACCGCGTCGACATCGCGATGACGTGGAGCTCGCAAGGAGTGAAGCGCGAGAAGCGCTTCACCACGCTGCTCTATCGCGAACTGCAGTTCGGTGAACGCTTGCGACGGCGCGCATCGCCCAACGCGGCTCCCGCCCCGACTGCGACGCAAACCGAAGATCTCACGAAGCCTGCGGCCCTGAATTCGGCCCCCGGAGCGAACCCACGATGAAACGCACGATCCAGATCCTGGTCCTCGCCGCGAGCCTCTCCGGACTCCTCGCGGGCATCGCCCTGGCGCAGGACGTCTCGGCCGAAACGCGCATGCTGCGCTTGCGCGACGGTTCGTTCCAATGGGGCGCCATCGCGAGCCACGATCCCGAAGGCCTCGTGTTCGAGCGCCTCGACACCGGTGGACGCGCGCGTCTCTCGTGGGGCTACCTGCACCCCGAGGAGGAGCTCGAGCTCAAGACGCGCTTCGGCTACATCGACCTCACCGGCGAGGAGATCCTCGTCGACGCCGAGCGGATCGTCACTACCGACGGGCTCGAGCTGATCGGCCGCATCGTGGGGTCGACCCCCGACGCGATCGTGGTGAAGACGAACACCGGCACGATCCCGGTGCCGAAGCGCCGGCTCTCGGCCGCGCCGACGCTCGTGCGCGTGAACGCGCTCGACGTGTGGACGCGTCCGGAGCTCTACGCGCAGCAGCAGGCCTTGACCGACGTCACGACCGCGGGCGGGAACCTCGAGCTGGCGCGTTTCTGCGAGCGCATCCTCGACTTCGCGCACGCCGCCGAGCACTACAAGAAGGCGGCCGAGCTCGATCCGGCGCTGGAGAAGGACGAAGTCCGGGCCGGCGTCGCGCGCGCGACCGAGAAGGCCGCGCGCCAGGACCAGATCGATTGGTTGCGCGGCGTGGACGACCTGGTCGGCCGCAAGAAGTTCGACGAGGCGCTGGCTCTCGCCGAGGCCTTCTCGGCGAAGTTCGCCGACAGCCCGCTGATCCCTGATGCCAAGAAGAAGCTCGACCGCGCCACGAAGGCGCGCGAGCGCTACACGGCGGAGCGGGTGGCACAACTCTGGCCGCTCAAGGCGGCGAACATCGCGCGCAACAAGTCCACCGAAGCTTCGTTCGAGGCGACGCTGGCCTACCTCGACGGTCAGATGCAGAAGGACGTGCTCGACGCCGTCACGAAAGCCGCGCAAGCGATCACGCAGGAGGCCACGAACGACGTCGTGCGGCGCCTGTGGAACGGGCGGCGCAAAGAGCGCTGGCAGCGCGCGTCGTACGGCCTCGGCACGTGGCTCCTCGGCAAGGACGCGGCGCTGAAGGGCGAGCAGGCGGAAGCCCTGAAGGTGCCCGTCACGGCGGTCGAGAAGGAGCGCGCCGACCTCGAGAAGAAGCTCGCGCGGTTCCTCCAGAACCAGGAGATGGCGCGCAAGTCGAAGTCTTCAGCCGACCAGAAGGACGAGCGCGAAACGGCTTGGAAGGAGCTGCCCGGCGTGGCGCGCGCGGGCTGGATCCTGGCCTATTACGCCGAGAATTCGGGCGACTTCGAGGTCATGCCGAAGCCGCTCTTCAGCGCCTGCCGCGAGTGCGGCGGGAAGGGGACGCGCATCCTCTCGATGGCCGGCGCGAACGTCGCGCGCTCCGAGATCGGCAAGGCCTCGAACGAGACCGTCATCGAGTGCCCGACCTGCCACGGTCTGGGAGTCGTGCGGCGGATCTCGTACCGTTGAGCGCGATCGACCGATGCGCAACGAGGTCCACATGATGCTTCCGTGCCTGCTCGTCGCCGCCTGCGCGGCGCGCAATCCGGCCGCGCCCACGACGCCGTCGCAGTGGGAGGCGCCCGCGCCCGCAGCGGCTCTCGCGGCGCCGGTTCAAGCTCCGGGCGCCAACGCGCCGGCCAAGCCGGATGCGGCCGTCGCGCCGACGTCACAGGCTCCGGCGACCTCCGCTCCGACGTCGACGCCGCCGGTCGTGAACGACGTGGTCGTCGCCAACGTGGCCGGCAAGCCGATCTACGCCTCCGAACTCGTCGCGCAGTGGCTCTACGCCGGACGCTCCGAGGCGCGCGACCAGATCGACAATCTCGTCGTCGGACGCCTCGTCCTGGCCGAGGCCACGCGGCTCGGCGTGCGCGTAGATCCGGAGCTGGCCGAGAGGGCCTACACGAAGGGCCTCGAGGAGCTCGAGAAGCAGATCCAATCGAGCCGCAAGAGCTTCGAGAAGATCACGCTCGATCGCTACGTCGATCAATACCTGGGCCTCGATCCCAGGCGCTACCGCGAGCGTCTGCGCGACGACGCGCTGCGTTCGCTGCTCGGCGAGCGCGTGGTGCGCGGCTGGCTGCTGCAGAACGAGCACGCGTTCCTGCGCGTGATCGTGGTGCGCACGGAAGAGGACAAGAAGGCCGTCGAGACCGAGCTCGCGCTCGGGACCTCGTTCGAGGAGACCGCCAAGAAGCACTCGAAGGACGGATCGGCCGCGGAAGGTGGCAGCATCGCGCCGATCGTGCGCGGCAGCGGTCCGATCGCGAGCCTCGCCTTCGCCACGGATCCGGGCAGAGTGGGCGGCCCGATCGCTGAGGGGGGCGACTTCCTCTTCGTGTACGTCAAGACGCGCGGCCAGCCCTTCGAGGGCGGGTGGGACAAGCTCGGACCCGCAGTGGAAGCGAGCATCGCCGAGCAGGGCGTGGACCAACTCGAGCTCGAGCAATGGCGCCGCTCGATGCGCGGTCGCTACACGACCGACCTGTCGCCCTTCCTGAAGCTGGCCGGCGAGACGGCGCGCTGACGATCGGCGATCGGGGCGTCCGAGGACGTCCCGTTACATCCCGTTGTCGTCCGTTACGTTCCGTTGTCGTCCCGTTACGTTCCGTTGTCGTCCGTTGTCGTCCGTTGTCGGTCTGCGTCGGTACGGTGTCGGTACGGTGTCGGTACGGTGTCGGTACGGTGCCTGGAACGACCCCGACACATTCGCGGCGCGCCCCGCGGGCGCGCCGCGAATGTGTCGGGGTCGTTCCAGGCACCGTACCGACACCGTACCGACGCAGACCGACAACGGACGACAACGGACGACAACGGAACGTAACGGAACGTAACGGGACGTAACGGGACGGGACGACAACGGAACGTAACGGACGACAACGGGATGTAACGGGACGTCCTCGGACGCCCC
>Ga0105044_10014592_pt1 | contig 10615 bp, 7 predicted proteins | sample MAT01_FD_78092 | JGI IMG/M metagenome (GOLD analysis project Ga0105044, IMG submission 78092) | Freshwater microbial communities from Lake Fryxell liftoff mats and glacier meltwater in Antarctica - MAT-01 | ecosystem: Environmental > Aquatic > Freshwater > Ice > Liftoff microbial mat | place... | reverse complement strand
CTCATCATCATAGCCATCGACGGCGGTGCCGCCTCCGGCAAATCGTCCACCTCGCGCCTGCTCGCCGAGCGCTTCAATCTGCTGCACGTCGACACCGGTTCGTTCTACCGGCAAATCACCTTCCAACTCTTACGTCGCGGCGTGGCGTACAGCGATCTGCCTGCCGTCAAAGCCGCGCTCGCCCACGTGCAACTCACGACCCGGCTCAACGGCCGCTCCGCCCAGATGTTCATCGACGGCCAACCTGCCGGCGACGAAATCCGCAGCCAACAGGTCAACGAACACGTCTCCCACTACGCGGCGATTCCCGAGGTGCGTTCTGCGCTCCTCGCCTATCAACGCGGCCAGGTGGACGTCGCAAAACAATACCACTTTCGCGGCCTCGTGATGGAAGGCCGCGACATCGGTTCGGTGATTTTTCCGCAGGCTGATTTTCGCTTTTTCCTGCACGCCGATCCCATCGAACGCGCCAAGCGCCGCGCCGCCGAAGGCCGGCAGGATTCCATCGCCGAGCGCGACCGCCTCGACACCACGCGCAAAAACGCCCCCCTCCTCGTGCCCGCTGGTGCGACTGACATCGACTCCACGTTCCTCACCCTCGAGCAAGTCGTAGAAAAACTCGCCACCCTGATCGCCGCTAAATTGCCCTGAGCCATATCAGAAAACTTAAAACATCCGCACACCGGCAGTGGGAGGGGCTTTATGCCCCAACATGGAAACTGGTCTGATTTAAGTCGGGGTATAAAACCCCTCCCACCTCAGAACCTGAAACATTCCCCACCCACAAATACTGTCCACTTTCCCCTCTCACTTTCACTTTCACTCTCGCCTCTCCTCACTCACTCCGGCCCGACAGGCCGCCCTGCGAAGCTCATCGAGCGAAGCAGGGGCACTTTCACTTTCCACTTCCGCCCCATGCCCCGCACTCCTGATCACCTGCAGATGACGCCGTTCTACGCTTTCTTTCACTACTTCGCCAAGGGCGTGTACGACGCCTGCTTTCGCGGCGAAGTGATCGGCACGGAACACATCCCGACCAGCGGTCCTTTCCTCATCGCCTCCAGCCATGCCAGCCTGCTCGATCCGCCGATTGTGGGCTGTCAAGTATCGCGGCAAATGCGTTTCTTCGCCCGCAAAACTCTCTGGAATCTTTCGCTCATGAGCTGGTGGTTGAACAAAGTGGAAACCATTCCCGTCGACCGCGACAGCGGTGATGTCGGCGCGATCCGCCGCGTGTTACAGGCGCTCGCCGAAAACCGCGCCATCGTGCTTTTCCCCGAAGGCACGCGTTCACCCGACGGCCATCTCCAGAAGCCGAAAGCCGGCGTCGGCTTGATGGCCTGCAAGACCGGCGCGCCCGTCGTGCCCTGCCGCATCTACGGATCGGACGAAGCCTTCGGCAAAGGCATGAAAATCCCCCGCTTCGGCACATCGGTGACCGTGGTGTTCGGCCCGCCGATCCCCGCCTCCGAATACGACGCCAAGGAAGCCGGCAAAGAGCGTTATCAGGTTTCTTCCGAGCGCATCATGGCCCGCATCGCCGCGTTGCCGATGCCGCGTTATCCAGTGATTTGAATTCAGTTTCACCACAGGGCTGATTTAATCTAATTCCTCGGAGACCTCCTGGGTAGGGCGTCTGTCTTGCAGACGCCGCGAGCGAGAACAGAAGCGCGCGTACCCGGCCTGTGCAAGACACAGGCCCTACAAAACACCGGTCTCTGGCGGTGCAACCGAGAATTCCCTCAGGGCGCGCCGAGAATGAATCAGCCTCCGGTTTCACCGTTTGGAGAAACTGTTTCTCCTCAAGGCGAAACCACATGAACCCCTTCGATCTGAATCCGGCCCGCGCCTACAGCAATCCCGACGCCTTCTGCCCTCGCCCAGATCTGTCCGCCCTGCTGGCCCGCGCCGCCGCCGGCCGGTTGTGGACTCTCATTGCCGGGGAACGCCGTATGGGGAAAAGCTCGGCGATCATTGCTGATTGCGTGCGTGCCCGCCGTCGGATTCTGCACGTGGACCTCGTGGGCGTGACCGCTACGGAGGACATCAACGAGCGCTTTCGCTGGGCCTGGACCGTCTTCCAGCAACAGGAAGCCTCTGGAATTTTCGGCGGACTGACCGCGGAGCTGGCCGCCTCCATCCCGGTTACCGGCGTGGAGATGAAGCTCACCGGCCAACACGCGGAGACCCCGCAGAATTGGGGCGATGTGATCATGGCCTTCGACAAGCGCGCCAAAAAATCCGGCGGCCTGCTTTTTTGGATGAGTTTCAGGACCACCCCATCTGGCGGACAAAGGCCAGAAGGCGACCCGCAGTCTCCGCGCGGCCCTGCAAATGGCCAAGCACACCGCGCTCGTGCTCGCCGGTTCATCCCAGCATTTGCTCTCCCTCTTTTTCGCACCTCGGCCGCCGCTTTTTTCAAAGGCATCCGCCTGCAACATCAACTCGGAGCCTTGGCCAAGGATCAATTCGTTCAGTGGGCCGGCGATAATTTTAAACAGCAGCAGTTTCATCCGGCCACGGCCACTCGGCGCTCGCGGTCAGCCGCGGAGGCGAGACAAGCCCGGATGGCGTTTTCCGTCAGGTAAGGAAATCACTTACGGATCTGCTCATGCGTCATGCCCGCAGCCAGATAGTCGAGCATATCATAAACCGTAACTCGCGATCCCCGGATGCAGGGCTTTCCTCCGCGTTTGCCCGGCTCGATGGTGATGCTGGAGCGATAATCCATGGCCGAAACCTATGAAAACCGAACGCGTTGGCAAGCCTGCTGAGAGCGGAAACCGAGTCGGCGCGTTAGGGAGACGCGCGCTACCTCGATCATTTCACCGCAGGCCACATGCTTGGAGCGCGCGGGCCATCGTCTTCTCGGCGACGGCTTGGGCGCGGGCGGCGCCGTCGCGTAGAACTTTTTCGACATAGTCGGGATTGGCGACGAGCTCGGCGCGCTTGGCGCGATACGGCGCGAAATAATTCCAGTAATGCTCGAAGAGTGCTTTCTTCAGATCGCCATAGCCGAGGCCGCCGGCGCGGAGGCGGTTTTCGTAGTCGGTCGAAACATCCTTCGGCGCGACGAGGCGGAGGAGCTGGATCGCGAGATTCTTCTCGGCGTCGGGCTTGGGCTCGGCGGGTGTGCGCGAATCCATCACGATGCCCATGATTTTTTTGCGGAGCGCTTTTTCGTCGCCGAAAATCTCGATGGTGTTGCCGTAGCTCTTGGACATTTTCTGGCCGTCAAGGCCGGGAACCACGGCGACGTCTTCTTGGATTTTTTCCTCGGGCACGACGAAGGTGCCTTCGCCGTAGGTGAGGTTGAACTTGATCGCGATGTCGCGCGTCATCTCGAGGTGCTGCTTCTGGTCGCGGCCGACAGGCACGACGTTGGTGTCGTAGAGCAAGATGTCGGCGGCCATCAGCACCGGATAGGCAAAGAGGCCGAAATTGGGCGAGATGCCTTTGGCCGTCTTGTCCTTGTAGCTGTGGGCGCGCTCGAGCAGGCCCATGGGCGTGAGCGAGCCGATGAGCCACATGAGTTCGCAGACTTGGGACACATCACTCTGGCGCCAGAAAACGGCCTTGGCCGGATCTAGTCCGCAAGCCAGCCAATCGAGGGCGATTCCTTGGGTGAAACCACGGCGTTCGGCGGCGTCGGTGATGACCGTCATCGAGTGGTAGTCAGCGATGAAATAATAGGCATCGCCGCCGGCCTGAAGTTCGATGGCGGGACGCATCGCGCCAAAGTAGTTGCCGATGTGGAGGGTGCCGGAAGGCGTGATGCCAGTGAGGATGCGGGGCATGATGAAGTGAAAGGGAAAGTGACCCTGCTCCGCTCGATGAGCTTCGCAGGGCGGCCCGTCGGACCGGAGTGAGAGGAGGAGGAGGGAAAAGTGAAAGTGTGCCTGAGCCAAGCGAAATGGCAGGGCCGAGTTCCAAGCCGAGAGTAACCGCTAATTGACGCGAATGAATGCTAATTTCAAGACAGGGATAGATCGTTCTCGTTCTCTTAATCGTTCTCGTTCTCTTGGATTAGTGGGAGTGAAAAAGGAGAGAACGCGAAGGAGTACAATTACGAGAACGAGGTTATTCAGTCCCGGCGCGGCATTGTGACGATGGCCTCGCGCACGCGGGCGATGGTCGCGGCGGGGAGATAACCGCTGAAGGCCATGCTCGGCATCACGAGGGCGCGGGGGCCGAGGAGCGTGCCGGGGTTCAACACGGAGTTGCAGCCGACTTCCGCTTGGTCGCCGAGAATGGCCCCGAATTTGCGCAGGCCGCTGCCGACGGAGCCGGAAGGTAGTTTCACGACGACCTCGCCTTGATCGAGCCGGAGATTGGAGCAGATCGCGCCGGCCCCGAGGTGGGCCTTGTTACCCAGAATAGAATCGCCCACGTAGTTGTAGTGCGGCGCCTGCACGCCATCGAGGAGCAGGCAGTTTTTGAATTCGCTGGCATTTCCCAAGACGCAGCCTTCGCCCACGATCACATTACCGCGAATGAAAGCGCCCGGGCGGATTTCGGTTTTAGCGCCGATATAGGCCGGACCGATAATGGTGGCGTAAGCCGGGAGTTTAACCGTGGGGTGAATCCAGACCCGTCCCTGAATGCTCACGCCGGGCGGGATCGTGAGTTCGTTGGGGGAAAATTCATTGGCTTCCAAGGCCGCGCCGATGGCTTTCAGCCACAGCCAAGGCGCAACCTCGGCCGGAAAAAACGCGGCAAACCGGGACAAAGAGGCAGGCAGGGCGAAGAAGTCGGAGGCTTTCACGGCGGCAGTGATAACAAAAAAACCGCTGAGGAACAGCGGTTTTTGAAAATGGAGCGGGAGAAGAGACTCGAACTCTCGACGTCCACCTTGGCAAGGTGGTGCTCTACCAACTGAGCTACTCCCGCGAGAAAGGCCGACTATTGGGCGCACGAACCCGTCGTCAACTGGAATTTTAAAACTAATCTTTGCCCAAGAAAGGCCTGCTTTCCGGCCGATTCCGGCCCGGGCGGAAGCTCGCTGAATCAGCCCAAAGTCGCATCAACGTTGGCAAATTCATTTTCCCTGACCGATGAGCCCCGTCAGGACGGGTAATTTGACTGAAGGTGCTGGCGATCATTCGTTCGTTCACGCACCGCGTTTTCGCTTCGCGCAAACACGGCTACTACGCAAACCGGCACCTTGGGGTTCGGGGAAGTTTTTCTGCCGCGGTATCGTTTAACCCGCCCAGAGGTCGGGTTCCACCTCATGACTGTATCCCTCCAGCTCGTCCTCCCACCCGAGTGAATCAGCAAGCTGCACGATTATTGAAATAATTATTGAAATACGACGCGGGCGTGACCCCGGTCCGGTTTGATCGGTCGCATCAAGCCGGAGTTCCAACTGAAGCAACGCGCATTTCCTCACCAATTTTTATCACATCCAAAACTTAAGAAGGAAATAAGATTACCGATATACATAGCATGGCCGCACAATTTTCCCCTACCCGTCAAAGCCCCGGAGTGCCTAGCCTCTCCACGCGTTTGCGTAGTGACGTCACTTGGGGCCGCTTCCTTTTCCCACCGCCGGAACTGAACAACCCGCAGGTGATTTTTGATCCCATGCCGTTTCGGTCCCATGAATTCGTCCCGGCAAGGGCGAAGAAAGCATCCGGCTCGCGTTAATTTTCAAGGCACAGGGTGGTCGCAGATATCCGCATCGGCTTACGCCATGGATGAGGATGCTTGCGACCACCTGCTTTTTATTTCGGCCGGCCGGCGCGGCGGCAGGTTGATTTCGGACGGCTGAATATCCCACCACTGACAGGCACCTACTCACTGCTGTAGGGCGTCGGCAAAACACCCCAAACCGATCCGTCATCAAGTAACCACAGGCCTCCGGGACCTGTGGGATTGGCGGGAAGCCCGTAGGTGGCGAGCTGGCCTCGCAACGTTGCGCTTGAGGATCAGAGGGGAAAACGCGTCCAGCGGCCGCGTTCCACCTTGCGAATTCGTCCTCACACCACATCGACCGACTCTGGGACGGTTTCTTTCATTTTTTCCGCGGCCCGTTGCAACGACGTGCTTAATTCCGAGAGGCGGATGGGCTTGGTGACAAAATCGTTCATGCCCGAGGCAAAGGCCCTCGTGCGATCAGCCCCCATGGCGTTAGCGGTGAGAGCAATGATCCACGGTTTCGTCGCTGAAGAGGTTTCCCGAATGCGACGCGTAGCCTCGCAGCCATCGAGCACGGGCATTTCCATATCCATCAGAATGACGTCGAAGGAACCTTCCTTAAGAGCCTCAAGGGCCTCTTGACCATTGGTGGCGACGTGGGCTTTGAAGCCGAGTTTCCCCAGCAACATGGTGGCGACGCGCTGATTGACGACGTTATCCTCCACCAAAAGTAAGCGCATCGAGGAAAGAGGAACTTGCGCGACGACCGTCTGTGACTGGGCGGCCGCCTGCGCCTGGGCCGCGGCTTCAGCGGAGAGTCCGTTGCCGATGGTCCGATCAAGCACGGTGAACAGCGGCGCTGGTTTCATCGGCTTACTCACTAAAGTGGCAAATCCCGGAGGCGTCGCATTGTTGGTCAGCGAACTGAGCAAAACAAAGGGCAGCGTGAGCCGGGCAGGAATTGCCCTGACCTGTGCCGCCAGCGTGAGTCCATCCATTCCCGGCATCTCCCGATCAAACAGCGCCACGTCGCAGGGTTCATCGCTTTGCAGGTACGCCAGCGCAGCCGCACCCGTATCAGCCGAGGTGACATGAGCACCCCAGTCGGAAATCTGCTCAGTCAACCAAGCCCGGACGGCAGCGTTATCATCAACCACCAAAACATTTTTCCCCGCGAAGATCTGGGCGGAGGTCTGCCAGCGTGGCTGCGTGGCGGTGGCTTCGGCGCGGGTTTTCAGAGTGAAGCTGAAGGTCGAACCTTTCCCGGCCTCGCTATCCACCCACATGATTCCACCCATGGCTTCCGCCAGCCGTCGGCTGATGGCCAACCCCAGACCGGAGCCGCCATATTTGCGCGTCGTGGAAGAATCCACTTGGGAGAACGGCTGGAAGAGTCGGCTCATGCGATCAGCCGGGATGCCGATTCCGGTGTCTCGTACCGCAAGGGTGATCACGTGCGCCCCATCCTCACTGGTCGCAGAATGCTCAATCGAAACCACCACTTCGCCGGTCGCGGTAAACTTCAAGGCGTTACCGACCAGATTAACGACGACTTGGCGGAGACGCGTCACATCGCCCAGAATAATACTGGGCACGCCTGGTCCCACGCGCGAAATAAGTTCGAGATTTTTTTCGGTGGCTTTGGCCGCAAAAAGGTCGAGCGCATCTTCGATGCATTGGCGCAGATCAAAGGGGGCGCTCTCCAATTCAATCCGCCCGGCCTCAATCTTGGAATAATCCAGCACATCATTAATAATCGAGAGGAGTGCATCGCCACTGGTTTCGATGGTGCGCACGAAATCCAACTGGCGTTCATCCAGCCCGGTGTCGCGCAACAAGCTGGCCATGCCGATGACGCCATTCAACGGCGTGCGAATTTCGTGACTCATGGTCGCGAGGAATGAACTCTTGGCCTGACTGGCGATATTGGCTTCGGTGGCGGATTGCTGGGCTTGGGCGATCACCATTTCCAACTGCGTGTTGAGTTGCTCCGCTTCTTCCTTGGCCGCGTTGGTTCTTTCCTCCGCCGCTTTTCGCGCGGTGATATCGCTGGCCGTCCCCATAAAACCCGTGACCACACCCGTGGCATCGCGCATCGGCTGCACCTTTAATTCGGCCCAATAAGGCACGCCGCTCTTGGAATAATTAATAATCTCCACGCTAAAGCCCAGTTGCGCGGCCAAGCGCTCGCGTATGTAGGCCGCGGTATTGAGATCCGTCATTTCTCCTTGCAGAAAACTGCCGGGCTTTCGGTTGATGACTTCTTCCGCGCCATAGCCGCTCAGGCGGAAGAATCCTTCGTTCACCCACTCGATCAAACCATTCGCGTCGGTGACAAGGATCGCGTCAGTCGTGTGTGCCGCCACGAGGGCCAGGCGTGTGTTGTAAGAGAGAGCCTGGCAAAGTTCGGTAGTGCGTCGCGCCACTTCACTTTGCAGTATGCTGGCCTGCCGTTCCACCTGACGCATAGCCAAGGTGCGCTCCATTTCAGCGCGATCCCGTTCCCGCTCGCTGTTGCGCAGGACCATTCCGACATAGAGCACGATCGCGGAAAGCAAAAGCAGTTGGATCAACGCAAACATCCCCATGTGCATGTCCACGGGCAGTCCGTAATTGAGGAGCAGTTTCTCCAGCATACTTCCGACTGGCGGCAAGAGCAGAGACATGAGCAACAGCCTTCGGCTCAGCCGCCCCGCCATCGTATTCGGTTTAATGATCAGCAGCAGACGGTTTTTATCGTTTTGGGCCCAATAGCTCACGGTGATCCAAATCAGGGCCACCCCGACAACGGTGTATAAAGTCGCAAACATCGCTCCGCCACTTACCGGCAGCAAAAGACTTTGCAGTGAGCGCGGCGAAAAGCCCAAACCAAAGCCGATCAATAACAAGCCAAACGACAGCCCTATCCCCGCCACGGCTCGCGGCAACCAACGAGGTCTATGATTATTTGACGGCATATTCCAAGAGGGAATGCATCGGATCAAATCCGAAAAAATTGAGGCCTATCGTCCATCGGCTGGAGGTTGCGAGGTAAGGATGGACTGCACAAGAGGCACCCTGAAGTGACCGATTAGTGGCGCTTGATGACCTGATATTTCGCCGGAGCAACACGCGGAGCAGATTTATATTTAGCGCTTTGAAGTGCCGCCACCGGTTTTTTCTTCGCTGCGGAATTCGTCAGCGCGACCGTCTCGCTTGCCCCACCCGTTACCATGCGCATCAGATCGCCCACGGCGCTCCTGACCTGCGCGGCCTGCGTCTGCATCTCCTGCGCGGCAGAAGCGGATTGCTCGGCGAGTGCGGCATTGGACTGGGTGATCTGATCCATTCCGGCCACGGCTTGATTGAGCTGCGTGATGCCTTCGCTCTGTTCCTTGGACGCTTGCGCGATGCCTCCCACCATTTCATCCAGTTGGCGGATGCGCTCCACGATCCCATCGAGACTGGCGGCGACCTGTCCACTGATACTGACGCCCTGTTCGCTCTTGGACGAGGCATCGGCGATTTTCGTGGCCGTCTCCCGCGCCGCTTGGGCGGAACGTTGGGCGAGACTACGGACTTCCTCGGCCACGACGGCAAATCCGGCTCCGGCCTCTCCGGCACGGGCCGCTTCGACCGCCGCGTTCAAGGCGAGAATGTTTGTTTGAAAGGCGATTTCATCGATCGTCTTGATGATCTTCGCAATTTCCAGACTGGAAACTTGGATGGCCGTCATCGCACTTTTCATCGCCGCCATGTCGCGGGCACCAGCATCCGCCGTGCTGCGGGCTTCGGCTGCGAGGGTTTTCGCGGATTGGGCGCTCTCGGTGTTACGCTGGGTCATGCTCGCCATTTCATGCAACGATGCGCTGCTCTCTTCCAGGGAGGCGGCTTGGCGGCTGGCGCCATCTGCCATCGACTGGCTGACTTCCGACACCGTCGAGGCGGCCCCGTGGGTGTTGGATGATTCCGTCACGAGAAAATCCGCGATCTTGGCAATCGGCCGGGTAATACTGCGGATAATAAGCCAAGCGGAGATGAGTCCGAGCAGCGCACAGCCCAGTGTGCTGCTGAGCACCAGAAATTCGTTGCGACGTTGCTCGACCTGAGTCCGCTGCGCCAGTTCTCCTTGGAACGTGGTCACGGATTCACGCACGCGGCCCAGAGTCGCGGTGAATTTCGGGGCGATCTGGTTGAGTTGCTTTTCGATGAGCTCGTTGCGCCCGTGCTTGAGTTCGATGATCAACTGCAGCGCCCGGTCATAGGCGGTGGCCGCTTTGCCGATTTCCAGCAGAAGCTTGTCCTTCGCCTCATCCTTGAGCGTGGCGTCCATGATCACCAATTCGGCCTGATCCTTCTGCAGCTTCACAATGGCAGCGGAAACGGACTTCATGCCGTCGCGCGCCCCGGTGGCATATTCATCCTTGGCGGTGAGCAAAAAGGAGTTCACCAGACTGCTGCATTCAAAGTAGGCTTTTTGGCCGCTGGAAATCCCGAAGGCTCCGTTCATATCGCCGTTGTTGCGGGCATCGGTCAGCACTTTCTGCAGGCCGGCGGTGATCGCAGCACCCTGCGGAGTTAACTGCTCCTGTACGACGCGCTCGAGCTTGCTGGCGTTTTCCACCACCTGCTGGAACGCGGCATCGTATTCCGTGAGAAATTTTCCGGCTTGTTCAAGTTCCTGCCGACGGGCGGGATCACTGCCCATTTCGGCCGCCTGCGCCAGATCCTTGTTCAACTTGTCCTTCACCTGATTGTAGGCCTGTACGTGGTCAGCTTTGGTCGTCGCCAGAAATTCGTTTACCTGGAGTTTGAGCTCCAGCATGGAGGTCTCAAGTTTGGCGGCCCCGTTGGTTTCTTCCGCACTGCTGGCATAGAGCGACAACTTGCGGCCGGATGCGCCCAGCGCAAACCAGGCGATGGCGGCCACCGTGCCAAGCAGCACGAAGACCAAGGAAAATCCGAGGGCGATTCTACGACCGATGGTGAGGGATCCTTG
>Ga0105044_10014591_pt1 | contig 10616 bp, 7 predicted proteins | sample MAT01_FD_78092 | JGI IMG/M metagenome (GOLD analysis project Ga0105044, IMG submission 78092) | Freshwater microbial communities from Lake Fryxell liftoff mats and glacier meltwater in Antarctica - MAT-01 | ecosystem: Environmental > Aquatic > Freshwater > Ice > Liftoff microbial mat | place... | reverse complement strand
CACCGACCACGCCGCGTTGCGCGTGCAGGTCGAGGGTTTCCTGACCAAGGCATGACACAGGAGCGGCTTCACCCGGACAGGGCATGTCCATGATGTCCTCCGTGCGTCTGCCAGCAATCCTCCTGATCGCCTGTTGCGCAACCGCTGGGGACGTCGTCCTGCGCGCCCCGTTGACCACCACGTGGGAACAGATCTGCCAACCTGGATCAGCAGCAGCGAGCCTGGAGGTCCGGGTACCCGCGGACGCCCCCCGTGACCTCGGGGTCGGCCTGTTCGTGGCGGATCGTGATGGCCGGTGGTGGCAGCAGACGCTCGGTCTGATCGGTCCAGGCACGCATCGATTCACGGTCGCGCTGATGAACGGCGCGTCTCTGGCCGCCGAACCACCCCCGGCAAGCTGGTCGATGTCGCGTCGGGCGGGTCGGGTCGGCGTCTATCTCTGGTCGGCACAATTGAGCACGGCGCGCATCGGTATTGACCTGTCGGTGCAGCCGCGCCAGCAAGCGCAATTAGCTGTTAGACTGGGGGCTATTGAACCTGGGCCATTGCGCCTGGCGGTCGGTGAACGCTATGAGGTGGCGGTCCGCCCCGAGCCACTGCCATCAGATTCGTTCAACGACGACCCCCATGTGGCATTGCGGATTGCGGAACCGGACGGCTCCATTCGCGAGGTCGAGGGGTTCCTGCGTGAGCCGATGTCCGCCATCGATCGGGGCGACCGTGAGGATATGCGGGCCACTGCGGCATTGCGGGTCGCCTGCCGGTTCCGGCCCCGCATGCCCGGTGTCCACCAGTTGACGCTCAGGGCCCACTGGCGCGATGGCCGTGCCGCCGAAGCCCGGCTGCCTGACGTGGTTGCGTCAGGAGTCGCGGCCACGGGCATCGTCCGGGTCGATCCAGGCGACACGCGGTTCTTCAACATCGATGGCAGATTCTGGTGGCCGGTTGGCCTCAACCTGCACAACACCTACGATATGCGCAGCCGCGATGTCAACGCGACCAGGCTGACTCCGGCGCGCGGCAGCCTGACCTATGCGGCGATCATCGATCGGCTGGCGGCTGCCGGGGGTGATGCGACCGAAGTGTGGATGAGTAGTTGGAACCTGGGGCTGGCCTGGCGCGACGACTGGCCTGGCTTCCAGGGCCTGCATGGCCTGAACCTGGCTAATGGCGAGCGCCTGGACGCCGTCCTCGACCACGCCTTGTTGCGCGGCGTGCGGGTGAATCTGGTGCTTAACAACCACGGTCAGGCCAGTCCCAAGGCCGATCGCGAGTGGAAGGACAACCCGCTGAACGCTATGAATGGCGGGCCGTGCAGCGATCCCGCAGACGTCTTCACCAGTCCGGCTGCCCTGGATTTTCAAGATCGTGTGCGCCGTTACATCGTTGCGCGCTATGCCGACCATCCGGCGGTGTGGGGCTGGAAGCTGTGGAGCGAGGTCGATCTGACCGCCGGCAAGGGCGAGCCGCTCGTGCGCTGGCACGAACAGGCGGCGAAGCGCTGGCGTCAGCTCGACCCCAGCGGCCGTGCGGTGACTACCCATTGGGCAGGTGACTATCGCCGGGTCGATCCCGCCATCGCAGCTTTGCCAGACCTTGGCTACCTCTGCCTGGATGCCTACCGTCGGGCGCGCGCCGAGCAGGACCCCATCCCGCTGGTCGATATTCTCGCCGGCAGCTTGCATGATCCTACCCGTGGCCTGTTACGGTTCGCCAAGCCGGTCATCGTCACGGAATTCGGCGCCAGTAGCGGCGAAAGTCCCGCAGATTTCAGGGCGGTCGATCATCTCATCGGAGGTTGGACCGGCTTGGTCAGCGGTCATGCAGCAGCGCCGATGCTGTGGTGGTGGGAGTGGGTCGATCAGGGCGGACGATGGGCGCCGTATGGCGCGGTTCGTCGATTCATCGCTGGCGAGGATATGCGTGGCAGCGACGCCAGCAGTGTTGCACTGGTCAGCGAATCGCCCGACCAGCGCTTGTGGTGCCGGGCGTGGATCCGCCCCGGTCGGGCGCTCGGCTATGTGCTCGCCAGCGGATGGGGTGCTCGCGGCGGAGAACCGCCACTGGTCGCGGGTGCGACCATCCGTATTGCTGATGTAGTCGAGGCAGGTCGGTTGGACATCCAATGGTGGGATGCCGACCAAGGTGTCATGTTGTCGGTCAGTGAGGTGGCGCATCCTGGCGGAGCCTTCGTGCTGCAGCCTCCCGCCTTCCGCGGACACCTCGTCTGGAAGGTGTTGCGACACTGAGCGTCGCGACGGGAGTGATAATCTTTGCTGGGAAACATCACAAAAAGAAGCACCCCCGTCGTAACGACAGGGGTGTTCTCAGAATCTCGCTTTCGGAGACATGCCACCAGGGCACGCCCACCGGAAGAGACGCCTAAGGCCTACTTCTTCTTGGCAGCGGGCTTCTTGGCGACCTTCTTGGCGGGCTTCTTGGCGATCTTCTTGGCGGGCTTCTTGGCGGGCATGTGAGCTCCTTGGGTCAAGGGTTGGTTTCGACGGGGGTCGCTGGGATCAGCAACCTTGCGTAGAGATATAACGGAGTGACAAGCATTTCGCAAATATTTTCCTTGCCGGAACCTCACGATCGTTATCCGGCGCGTGGTACGCTACCCGTTGCGACTGCGCAGACACCTGCGCATGATGTCCACGATGAGCAGTTCACTGTCCTCCCACCGCATCATCCGCGCGCCGAATCCCAAACTCGCCATCGGTCAGATTGGCGGCCATGTCAAAATGGGTTTCAGCCATCCCAAAGGCAAGCGTACGAACGCGACCATGGCGCTGGTCAGTGCCATCCCATTGGCACCAGGCTCAGACCGCCTCGTGCTGTCCTTCATGGACCGTAGCGATCATGGAGAAACCTTCGATTACAAGCCGGGAAGTGGGGATAATTGCGTGGCGATCGTTCCCGCCAAGGAGGTTGGCCTGTCGATCATCAATGGCGTCTGCCCCGGGGATTGGAAGGGGGCGAAGGTGATGTTCGGTGACGTCATCGAAGAGCCTGTCGATCTCGATGTCGACCCGACCGCCCTCGACATGGCGGCAAGTGATGCGTGGGTCGACATGGTCGATGAGCTGGGTTGCGACTGCACCAAGATCGGTGGCTATCCGCTGTGGGCCAATGAGCCACTCGACATCGACCGGGTGATGAAGGCGCCGCACACCTTCCACCACCGCATCGCTGGCGAGCTCGTGAATCTCAAACTTGGTGATGGTGGAATCGTCTACGTGTTCGTCAGTGCAGATGGGACCGGTGGAGCGCTGTGCTGGCAGCAGGCTTCCTAGACATCGCTAGGTTGGCCTAAAGAAAGAGCGCTATCTCGCCTGCGCATCCGGGTCCCTGGTCGCCCAGCCGAACGCCACAATCGCAATGGGAACCCGGCTTCGCGCTTGAGGGGGGCGGTACCTGTCGCTATTCAAGAGCATGTCACGCCGCTGGGTCCTTGATGTTGCGCGAGGCCTCGCCGTAGGTCAGCCGGCGGGACTTATGGCGATCATCAACGTGACTCCGGATTCATTCAGCGATGGTGGCCTGCATGCCGAGACTGCGGCTGCCGTTCGGGCAGGCTGCGCGTTTGCTGCCGCAGGGGCAGATTGGTTGGACGTCGGGGGTGAAAGCACGAGGCCCGGTGCTCAGCCGGTCGATGCCGCGACCGAGATTATCCGGATAGCGCCAGTAATATGTGGTCTGCGCGCCGCCGGGGTGCGCATGCCCATCAGCATCGACACTAGCAAGGGCACGGTCGCTGCTGCCGCCCTGACTGCCGGTGCTGATGCGATCAACGATGTCAGCGGCGGCCGCGATCCGCACCTCCTGGAAGTCGCTGCCTCCGCCCGTTGTCCCCTCGTGCTGATGCACATGCAAGGTGAGCCGCGCACTATGCAGACCGCTCCGGCGTATGGCGACGTGGTTGACGAGGTGCGCGCTTCGTTGTCCCGCGCGATGGAGCAGGCGGTGGAGCGCGGTGTTGCCGAATCGGCGCTGGTCCTCGATCCCGGTATCGGCTTCGGCAAGACGGTGGCCCACAACCTCGCCCTGCTGCGCGCCCTGCCGCGACTATCCGCGGAACTCGGCCGGCCGTTGCTGATCGGCGTCAGCCGCAAATCGATATTGGCGGTGGTGGGCGGGCTCGATGTCGCCGCTGATGGCCGAGATGCAGCTGGTCAGGCCATGCACGCCTTGCTGGCTCCGGCCTGCGCATTGCTGCGCGTGCATGATGTGGTCGGGGCACGTGCTGCTCTGCGTCTGTCCACTGCCCTACGTGAAGCTGCCTGACATGGCCGCCCCCGCCATTATCTCTTGGTTGCCGATCCCGGCCCTGCAGCAGGGCGACTGGCCATACCTGATCCGTGGCGCTGCCGAGATTGCGATCCTGTGGCTGGCGGTCTACTGGTTGCTGCGCGCCCTCGAACGCATTTCTGCGGGTGGCAAGATCAGAGGCATCAGCCTGGTGCTAGCGGGCGTGGTGATGGCCTGGCTGGTCGCCCGTTGGCTGGATCTGCACGCCATCTCGTGGCTGTTGCAGACGATGGTCGGTTTCAGCGCCGTCATCCTGATCGTGGTGTTCCAGCCCGAGTTGCGTCGACTGTTCTCGCGCCTGGGTGGGCTACTGCCGCACGGGCAGTCCGGCACCGGACTGCATTTGGTCGGTCCGCTGGTCGAGGCGATCATGCAGATGGCCGAGCGTCGCATCGGATCGCTGATCGTGATCGAGCGCAACGACCGGCTGGACAACTTTATAACCTCCAGCCCGCTCGATTGCGAGTTGACGGCGAAAAGTCTGGTCAGCCTGTTCTGGAAAGACGCCCCATTGCACGATGGAGCCGTGGTGATCCGCGCCGGCCGCATTGCGGCGGCCGGCGTGATCGTCCCGCTGACCAACAACATCGAGTTCAAGTCGCTGTCCGGGACCCGTCATCGCGCAGGCATAGGCATCTCCGAGGACACCGATGCTCTCGCCCTGATCGTCTCCGAAGAGACCGGCCAGATCAGCATGGCCGATCGCGGGAAGTTCACCCGCGGCCTGTCGCGTCAGGATCTGGAGATCCTCTTTGCCCGGGTGTTCCGTGCGGCCGCCGCTTCGGGAAAGAAATCATGAGGTGGCTGATCGGCAACTGGGAACTGAAGCTGGTCAGCTTCGTGGTCGCGGTTGCCTTGTGGACCTACACCAGCGGACAGGTCAGGGTCGAACGCGAGATTCTCGTCGAATTGTCCCCCGCCCAGGTCGGCGGACTGCCCAGTGATCTGCAGGTGGCAGCCATCGAACCGTCGGAGTTCGTTGTCGTCTTGTCCGTGCCGACCACCAAGCTGAGTGATCTGCGCGACCAGGTTCTGCGGCCACAGCTGGCGCTGCCACGTGAACGGCGGGGACCTGGTGAAGTCGAGTTTCCGCTGACCAGTCGCATGCTTGGCCTGGACTCTGATATTCGCATCCTGCGCACCGAACCAGGCGAAGTGCGGACGCTGACCATCCGCCTGTCGTCGATCGCCAGTGCGTTGGTGCCGACCGAGCCTCCTGCCGTGGTGGGACTGCCAGGGGGTATCGCTGCCGAGGTCAAGCTCGACCGCACCCGTGTTCAGGTGCGCGGTCCGCGTGTGCAGGTCGAGCAGTTTGAAAGTGCTGGCACACCCCTGCGCTTCGCTCCCGTGCGAATCGATGGTGTCGATCCCGCGCTGACCACCCAACGCGAGGAGCGGGTCTCGCTGGTGCCGCAGGATGGACAGCCACAGCCGGTTGAGGCGGTGGTGGCCAGCGTAACGATCCGCCCGGCCCGGACGTCGACGGTCAGCCACCGTATCCCGGTGTCGGTACTGCTTGGTCCGGCCGATGCCGGCCGCTGGCGGGTGCAGGGAGATCCGCCCCAGGTCGAGGTCCGCCTGACCGGTCCGGAGACGGTGGTCCGCAGCCTGCGTTCCGAGGATGTGGTAGCCTGGGTCGACCTCCATGCCGCCCCGATTGGCCCAGGTGAGCGCGAACTGCCGGTCTTGGTGCAGGTACCTGCCGGGGTGACCGCGGAGGCAGGCCGCATCAGTCTGACCCTGATCGCCGTTCCCTGATCGGCCACAGCTTAGCCCTGAGTAGGCAAGATCACTGCCAAAGCTTGGCCGTTGCGCCGTGCCTGTCTCGACGATCATGCCGCAACATGCGAATCGCCTCTTTGCTAGCGTTGTGTGCACTCCAGGTCCCCATGCTTGCTGCGATGGAACCGGCCGGCACGACGCCGATCCTGTTACAGGTCGGTGGCACGTATCTGGGTCCCAACCTGCGTCAGGAACTTAATACCGATTGGGGCTACAGCGCGGGTTTGTCGGTCTTGATCGCCGAGAGTGCCCTGATCGGCGTGCCCAGCACCGACCTCAATCTGCAGGTCTCTAATGAGGGCGATGGCAAATTCACGTCGTTCAGCGCCTACTACGCCGAGCGCGTCCTGGTGGGCGGGCAGACCTGGTTCGGCTTCGGGGTAGGCAGTAACTATGTGAAACTGAAATTGGACGAACTCCCTGGTCGTCCGTCCTACGCTGACAGCCGTTGGGGCCTCGCTGCCAAAGGCATGCTTGGCTACCTGATCACCGACCGGGTCTTCGTCGAAGCGACCTACAACTATACCGGCAAGATCGGTGACATTGAAACCTCGTCGACCAGCCTCTGTCTGGGCTACTGGTTTTAGATGTCGCAGGCGCCGGGACAGCTGGGCGAGCGTGATGACGTCTCCGACCGGGCCCTGCGCCCGAAAACGCTAGCGGACTTCACTGGTCAGCAGGCGGTGACGCGCAACCTGGCTCTCGCCGTCGCGGCTGCCCGCCAGCGCAACGAGCAGCTTGATCACGTGCTGCTCGCCGGGCCTCCAGGTCTCGGCAAGACGACCCTGGCCCACATTCTGGCAACTGAAATGGGCGCCGAGATCAAGGAGACCTCAGGACCGATGCTGGAGAAGCCCGGCGACCTGGCTGCCCTGCTGTCGGCCCTGCGTCCCGGCTCGATCTTGTTCATCGATGAAATCCATAGTCTCAAACGGGTGGTCGAGGAATACCTCTACAGCGCGATGGAGGATTTCCGCATCACGGTGAATCTCGGCGAAGGTCCGACCAGCCAGTCGCTGACGATCAACCTGCAGCCGTTCACCCTGGTCGGTGCGACCACCCGCGAGGGCAGTCTGACCGCACCGTTCCGCAGCCGCTTCGGCATCCGTGAACGGCTCGACCTGTACAGTCCGACCGAGCTCGCGCGGATCCTGCGTCGCAGCTCTGGGCTGCTCGGCGTTCTGGCTGATGATCCTGGCTTGACCACCATCTCCACGCGCAGCCGCGGCACCGCCCGCATCGCCAACAATCATCTGCGCCGTATCCGCGATCTCGCCCAGGTGCACCATGGCAACCTGATCAGTGCGATGGTTGCCGAACAGGGCCTGGGCATGCTCGGCATCGACCCGTCTGGACTCACTGAGATCGACCGTCGCATTCTCCAGTGCCTGTGTCGTCATCGCCGCGCGGTGGGCGTGAAGACGATCGCCCAGACGGTCGACGAGGAGGAACCGACCGTCGAGGATCTGCATGAGCCGTTCCTGATCCAGGCCGGGTTCATCATCAAGACACCGCAAGGTCGCCTGGCGACGCCGTTGGCCTACCGCCATCTCGGACTCGCTCCGCCGGTCGAGATGGCTGGCGAGCAAGAGCGGATCTTCTGATGGGCTCGTTGCTGTCGCACCTCCACCGACAGTTCCTGGGCCTGTGTGCAGGCCTGCTGTCTGCCGCGTCCTTGGCGGCCGAGGACGGGCCGTTTAAGCCGAACGTGCGCTACAGCACTATCACCGGCCAGGGTATCGAGATCCATGTTCCCACGGCCGAGGCCGTCAGGCTGCAACGCTTTGCCGAACGGGCGGTGGCGATGTATACGCGCATGCACGCCGATGCCGGCTGGATTCCGCATCGCACGCTGCACCTCGTACTGACCGATGACCAGGACTCGCACAACGGCTTCTCGACCGTGGTGCCTTTCCCGTTGGTCAACGTGCAGCTGGGACCGACCAAACCGGAGAGCGGCCTGTTCGCCGGCGATGATGAATCGATGCGAACCCTGGTCCATGAACTGGCGCATCATCTGTCCAACGATCGCAATCATGGCTGGCGTGGGGCATTGGAATCGATCTTCGGACGCGTGCTGCCCAACGAGCCGCTGTCCCTGCTGGTGTTCATCTTCTCGACTCCCAACCATGTATTGTCTCCATCGTTCTGGCACGAGGGCATCGCGCAGTGGTCCGAGACCGTCTATGCCGATCCTACCTCGGCCTGGGGTGGCCGCGGACGTGATAGCCTCAGTCACATGGTCTGGCGGCTGGATGCGGCACGAGGCCTCATCCCGACTGCCGACGAGTGGCGATTGTCCTACGAGCACTGGCCCTACGGCAACCGCGCGTATCTCTATGGGCTGGCCTACACGCGCTGGCTGTCCGGAGCCTTCGGCGATCGTCGCGGCCTCTGGCGCATGGTCGACGATCAAGGGCGGCTGAACACGCCCTTCGCGTTCGTCGGCGGATCGACGACTTCGGTCGGATTCCGGCACGACGAACTGATCCCCCGCGCCCGGCAGGACCTGCTGGCCGAGCAACAGCAGAGCCTTGCCGAGATCAGATCGCAGCCGGTGACGGCACTGCCCCGCCTGACCGAGCCGGATTGGCGGGTGGCAGCGCCGGCCTGGGTCGCTGATGGCCGGTTGGTGTACGCCGGCGATCCACCGCAGGGTCATCCTGGGCTGTACCGGGCCCAGCCTAGGCCAGGCAAGCTGGCGAGCGATGATCTGGGCGTCTCGGCTTGGCTACTGGGCAACGTCCGTCGCGTCACTGAAGACCTTATCGTGCAGGCTGATGCCCCAGTTGGTGGTGACCAGTGGAACCGCAGCCGAGTGCGCATCCTGACGTCGAGTGGCCGCGTCGTGCGTTCGTGGCCGGTGGATCGCCTGATCATGCCGGACGCCCGACCGGTAGGGGATGATTACCACATGGTAGCGGTGCGCCTCGATGGCGCTGGTGCGCAGTCCCTGGTGCTCGACGGAGTGCAGCTGCCGACCGGACCCCGCCCATGGACGCCAGCGTTCCGTCCCGGTCATGACCAGCTGTGCTGGGTGGAGACCGATCACGATGGTTCCCAGCTGATCCTGGCCAAGCTTGATGGATCGGAACGGCGGATCCTGTGGCAGGTGCGTGGCCGCATCCTGCATCCGGTGTGGGATGCGGACGGCTCGCGGATATTCTGTGCCAGCGACGTCTCCGGTGTCGCCAATGGCTGGTGTATACCGCTTGAGGGCCAGGCCCGTCCGATCACCAACACGATTGGTGGCGTGCTCGCCGTGGTTCCGTCGCCAGATGGCAGGCAACTGGCTATTCTCGATCATGATGCGCAGGGGCCTTACCTGGGCGTGATTTCGCTCGATCCAACCACCTGGCCGGCGCAGATCCCGCAGGTCGCGCTGCCGTGGCCAGCACCGGTGGCCCGTCAGCCATTGGGCACCGACGCTACCGGCACCGATCTGCCCGATCCGCAATCGGTTGCAGTCGAAGCGCCGGCCCTGGCGCCAGCTCTGCCGTATAGCGGTCTGTCCAGCCTGCGGCCGCGCTACTGGACGCCAACGACGATGGCCGTGCCCGAGGGTACAATCGGCGCGGTCGCGGTCGCCACCGATGCCCTGCTGACCCACCAGGTGATCGCTTCGGCGGGACTCGGTTATCATGAGCACAGCCCGGTCGGGCTGGTCGCTTGGACCTATACCGGCTGGAATCCCGGTCTGGGTCTCATCGTCAAACGCTCCGAACTCGGTTACGACCAGCAGATCGTGGCCAGTGACCTGAACTTCTACGACTACGTCGAGACGGTCGACACCGTCGAGGGGCGCATCGGCTATGGGCTTGGCGGCATGGCGCGGCGCTGGCAGGTCTATCTCGCTGCTGGCGTCGATCGGCATCAGACGGTGGCCAAGGCCAGTGACGATTACCAGGGCCTGACCACTGGTCAGCCGGCGCCGTTCATCGGCACGGAACGCTACCTAGAGGCGACCATCGCCTACGATGACAGCATGCTATTCCCGACCAGCTATGACCGTGAGGACGGAACCAGTTTGGCCCTGGTGGCGCGAGCCAGTGAATCACGTGGCAACCGGGTGCTCGCCGAGGCTTCCTACAGCCTGTCGGTATGGCCATCGCAGGGACACCAGATCGTGCTTGCCGGCCAGCTCGGGTGGAGCGACGGGCCGCACGACCTGCAGGGACGTTTCGGGCTCGGCTGCAACATCTCTCAGGGCATCCCGCGCGGGTATCCCAACACCATGGCGCGTGGTCGCACCCTGGAGGGTTTGAGCGCGGCCTATCGCTTCCCGCTGCTGCGGCCCTTCAGTGGCCTTGATACCACGCCGTGGGAGACTAGGCAGGTCGTGGTGGAGACGTTCTATGACGCCGGGCGCGTCGGAGACACCTTCGACGACGAATTCGCCAAGTGGTACCGCTCGGCCGGTGCCGAGTTGCATCTCGAATTTTCCTACTGGCTGGTGCGCTTCGCTCCGGGAGTCGGGGTGGTCAGGCAGATCGACGGCTTGGAGGAAACGGCCGGATACTTCTCGT
>Ga0105044_10014590_pt1 | contig 10616 bp, 10 predicted proteins | sample MAT01_FD_78092 | JGI IMG/M metagenome (GOLD analysis project Ga0105044, IMG submission 78092) | Freshwater microbial communities from Lake Fryxell liftoff mats and glacier meltwater in Antarctica - MAT-01 | ecosystem: Environmental > Aquatic > Freshwater > Ice > Liftoff microbial mat | place... | reverse complement strand
TGAGTAAGGGTGAAATGTGACAAACCACTTTAGGAGAGGATCGGCTGATGCTTGAGAATGGATAAAAACGATTGCCTATATCCCCTATACGCAGGGCGATTGCATCTTAAATTTCTTGGCTCACGAAAGCTCACAGAGGGTATTTATGTGGGGGCGCAGCGTGCTGCACCCAGGGCATGATACATCATGCCCCTACAAGAACCGTTGTGAGTTCTTTAATTTCACTGAATTACGTTTAGATGCAATTGCCCTGCCCCTATACGTTTCTTACCCCCTTCTCCCTGCAAATGTGCGATATAATAGTCATAAAAGCGCAGAATATTATTGCGAATCGTCTTGTGTTGAGAGGCACTTGCCTTGACTCCTTCTCCTGATATACCGGAAAAAGAACTGCGCGATAAATGCGCTCCCCTGCTGAATGCGGCGGCTGAAGAAGCCCGACGTTTGCAGCACAATTACATTGGCACAGAACATCTCTTCATTGCGGCCACGCGCAGCGAAAACGGCCCGACCTGTGATTTATTGCGCCGCGCGGGATTTGAGCCGCGTCAGGTGCGCAACGAAATTCGGCGCGAGATTGGCACAGGCGATGGCCCGATGACCGACACGCTGCCCCTGACACCGCGCTCTGCGATGGTGCTGTCGGTGGCGATTTTCCTGGCGGATCAAGAAAAAGACGGGCAGGGTGTCAAGGAAGACCACTTCCTGATGGCGCTGCTGCAAGAGGGCGAAGGCGTTCCGGTTCGTAAATTGATCGATCTGGGCTTTGATCTGAACACATGGCTGCAACGGCTCATCAATGAGCAGCAGGAAGAAATTTCTCCCGCAGTAGATGACGATGAGCAGGATTGGGACGATGAAAACGACTTTTCACCCTTTGACGACTCGGATCAGCTCGTGCTGCCGCGTTCACGTTTAGACAGCCCTCTGCCCATCACGCCGCTGCTGGATCGCTATGGCCGCGATCTCACGGCGCAGGCGGCGGCGGGCAAAATTGGCGAGGCTGTGGCGCGTGATCCCGAAATTCGTTCTGTGGCCCGCACGCTGGCCCGCAGCAAGAAAAACAATCCGCTGCTATTAGGCGATGCCGGTGTCGGCAAAACGGCCATTGTCGAAGGTCTGGCCTATGCGATCTATCGCAAGACGGCTCCCGCCCCCCTGCTCGACAAGCGCATTGTACAAATTGAAATCGGCACGCTGGTGGCAGGCACAAGTCTACGCGGCCAGTTTGAAGAACGTCTCATCGGGATCGTGGAAGAAGTCAAACGGGCAGGCAATGTCGTCCTGTTCATCGATGAAATTCACACCATCGTCGGCGCAGGTGACACCATCGACAGCAATCTCGATGCAGCCAACATCCTCAAGCCTGCGCTCGCTCGCGGTGAGATTATGTGCATCGGCGCGACAACCCACGAAGAATATCGCCGCGCCATCGCGCAAGATCCTGCTCTCGCCCGCCGCTTCCGCACCATTAATGTGGATGAGCCCAACGAAGCTGACAGCGTAACGATTTTGCTTGGTCAGCGTGCCCGCCTGGAAAATCATCACAAAGTCACAATTTTGTCCGAATCAGTTGATGCCGCTGTAAAGCTCTCCGTGCGCTATCAGCCGGATAAACGTCTGCCCGATAAGGCGCTCGACCTGCTGGATGAAGCCTGTACGCGCGTCACCATCCGTACCGTCGCACCGGATATGACCGTGACAATTGATGATAAATCGGAAGTCACCCCGGTTGATATTGCGGCGGTTCTCTCCGAGTGGACAGGCATCCCTGTCACAGATTTGACGCGCGATGAAAAGCGCCGCCTCTCCGCGCTTGATGAGCAGCTGAAATCACGCGTCGTCGGGCAGGACAAGGCGGTCAAGCTGGTGGCGGACGCGATTCGCACAGCCCGTGCAGGGCTCAATGACCCGAATCGCCCCATTGGTGTGTTCCTGTTCCTCGGTTCATCGGGCGTGGGCAAAACGGAATTGGCGCGGGCCCTGGCTGAATTTTTGTTCGGCAGCGAAGACGCTCTGGTACGCCTGGACATGTCGGAATTTCACGACTCGCACACCGTCGCGCGTTTGATCGGTTCACCCCCTGGCTATAAAGAATCGAGTCGCGGCGGCCAGCTCACGGATGATCTGCGGCGGAGGCCCTATTCGGTGGTCCTGCTGGATGAGATTGACAAGGCCGCTCCCGAAGTGTTTGATATTTTCCTGCAAATCTTCGATGAAGGCCGCTTGAGTGATGCGCATGGGCGTCCCGTCGATGCTCGGCATTCGGTCTTTATCATGACAAGCAATATTGGCACGCGGGAGAGCAGCAAAACAATGGGCTTTGGCGGGACTGAAGATGATGCTGAACCTGATTTCTCGCCCTATCTCAAGCAGTTTTTCCGCGTGGAGTTCTTGAATCGTATTGACGAGGTCGTGACCTTTCGTTCGCTGCAACGTCATGATCTGGAGGGCATTCTTGAGCTGCAACTGCGCGATTTGCGCAAGCGCCTCCATGAGCAGCGCCTGAACCTGGAGTTGAGCGACAGTGCCCGCGATACGCTGCTGAAGGCCGGACATGATCCCATCAATGGGGCACGGCCTCTCAAGCGGGCGATTGAGCGTATGCTGACGCGTCCCTTGAGCAATCGTATCGTGGAAGAGACGTTTGAACCCGGCATCACGATTGTGGCGGTGGGCGATGACAAGGGCGGAATCGAATTCAGGACGCAGACGCAAACGGGAGCCGATTCGTAGAAATGCTTTGCGTTTCGGCATCATAAGAGGATCATACTATGACTGACATACCTGTGTTGACTGTATCTGTTGTCATGAGCGAGTTTTTAGGGTCTGCGCCGACGCTTCAAGAAATTGTCGCGTTCAAACTTCCTGACACCTTAGAGCAGCGGGCACTTGATCTCCTCGCCCGACGGCGTCAGGAAGTCTTGAGTGCTGTTGAGCAGGCAGAACTTGACGAGTTCACCCGCATGGGGCATTTTATGAATCGTGTCAAATTGCAGGCGCGTCTCAAATTGACCGAGAATTCATGACTTACATTCCGGCAGAAATAAGGCGACTTGTGATTTCACGGTCAGGCGAGTGTTGTGAATACTGCCGCATTAGCCGCGAAGATCACGTTTTACCCTTTGAGATCGATCACATCACCTCGCAAAAACATGGAGGTCCATCAACAGCAGAAAATCTATGTTTGAGTTGTTGGGATTGTAACAACGCAAAGGGAAGCGATATTGCGGGTGCAGATCCTGTCACAAAGAAAGCGACACTTCTTTTTCATCCCCGCCAACAAAGATGGAACGATCATTTCCAATTAAAAGAGGCTGTGATCGTTCCTCTTACGCCCGAAGGCCGCGTGACGCTCTTTGTCCTCCAACTTAATCATCCAGATCGTCTGATTGAGCGGGAGATGCTTATTGCCTTAAGTCGATACCCATCTGAGCGATTCCCCGAATCATCTACCTCGGATTGAACTTTACGCCCACGATCTGAAACCAGGGTGGCTCTGGCTCCGGGTTGCGCTCAATCGTCATGCCGATCTTACGCATAACCCCCATCGATCCCTCATTGTCATAGTCCGTCGTGGCGATAATGCGCTGAAGATTATGCTGCTGGAACATAGCATCCATCAAAGCCTGTGCAGCCTCGGCGGCATAGCCCTGGCAGCGCTGTGACTCGTGGACGCCCCAGTACATCCCCATTTCCGACGTAAAATGCGTGCTATCAGGCGCGGCCAGCCGCTGCTGAAAACTCGGCAGGCGCTCAAAAGGCCCATAAGCAGGCATAAGACCCACAGACCCAATGACCTCATTCGTATCGCGCCGCACAATGGCCCGATCTCCATAAGGTGGCTGCCACAGACGCGCGAGGGCAATTTCGTTCGCGATAGACCATTGCAACCATTCACGGCGTTCTTCCGTCGGCATGTCACCGAAAGCACTGTTGAGAGCAGCATGGATGGCATCAAAATCAGAGTCGATGAAGGGGCGAATCAAAAGGCGCGAGGTGGTGATCGGGAGAAGATGATTACCTGTCAAAGAGATTTACCTCTCAGCGCATCAATAAAGGGTCACGATAGGCCATAGTGTATCGAAATGTGTAAAAAAGCACAAGAGATCATCAGAGCCCGAAAAAGCGATATACTCAAAAGAGTCCCTTATATTGGATATGTAACTTTTAAGAAAAGGCTCTCGATTTATGATTTTTAAAAGTCCCTATCACGATGTCACGATCCCCGATCTGTCTCTGACTGAATTCTTGTTTCAAAACGCAGCCGAATATCTTGATAAACCAGCCTTGATCGATGGGCCCACAGGTCGCCCCCTGACATACGGCCAGCTCGTCGGCGCGATTCGTAAGGTGGCGGCGGGTCTTGCACAGCTTGGTTTCAAAAAAGGCGATGTATTCGCCATTTGCAGCCCGAACATCCCTGAATATGCGCTGGCCTTTCACGCGATTGCCTCATGCGGCGGCGTCATCACAACGATCAATCCCCTCTACACCGCTGACGAGATGGCGAATCAGCTCAATGATTGCAAAGCGCGTTTTCTCGTCACAATTCCGCCCTTTGTCGCCAAGGCGCAGGATGCAAAGAGCAAATCCAGCCTTGAACAAATTTTTGTCTTCGGGGAGGCCGAGGGCGCGACACCATTTATGAGTCTGCTGCAAAACGACGCGCCGCCGCCCAATGTCACGGTGCGCTCTGATGATCTGCTCGTCCTGCCCTATTCCAGCGGCACAACGGGCCTGCCCAAAGGGGTCATGCTTACACATCGCAACGTCGTCGCCAACATCGTGCAGTCGCTCGTCAATGTCGATATGGCGCATGACGATGTGATGATCGGCATTTTGCCCTTCTACCATATTTATGGCATGGTTGTCGTGATGAGTCTGGTCTTAAAGGTCGGTGGGACAGTCGTCACCATGCCACAGTTTGATCTTGAAAACTTCCTCAAGATTTTGCAGAACTACAAAGTCACCCGCGCTTGTCTCGTGCCCCCGATCATTCTGGCGCTGGCCAAGCATCCGATGGTGGATCAATACGACCTATCCAATCTCAAGCAGATTTTCTCCGGGGCAGCTCCTTTGAGTGCCGATCTGCAAGCCGCCGCCGCCGCACGCCTGAACTGCAATGTGGTTCAGGGTTATGGCCTCACTGAAACCAGCCCGGTAACGCACGCCACCCCCAACGATCCCGCCAGAGTGAAACCCGGTTCCGTCGGCCCTGCCATCCCCAATACTGAAACACAGATTGTCGATGTTGAAACAGGCAAAGCACTCAGCGCAGGCCAGGAGGGGGAAATCTGGCTGCGCGGCCCGCAGGTGATGAAGGGCTATCTGAATAATCCTACGGCCACGTCCAATATGCTCGATTCAGTCGGCTGGCTGCACACGGGCGATATTGGCTACATCGATTCAGAGGGCTATTTATACGTGGTGGATCGCGTCAAGGAACTCATCAAATACAAGGGTATGCAGGTCGCGCCCGCCGAATTGGAGGGCGTGCTGCTGCGCCATGATTCGATTGCGGATGCGGCGGTGATTGGCATCTCCGACCCGGAAGCGGGCGAACTCCCCAAGGCGTTTGTCGTGCTCAAGCCAGGGCGTGAGATGAGTGAAGAGGATGTGATGACCTTCGTCGCGAGTCAGGTGGCCCCGCATAAGAAGGTGCGCCGTGTGGCCTTCGTGTCGCAGATTCCCAAATCGTCTTCAGGGAAAATTCTGCGCCGTATCCTCGTGCAGCAGGAGCGCGATGCCCAGAAGAGTTAAAGATGTTTGCCAGATAAGGACGAATATAAAACATTGGACGTGTAGGGGCACGATATATCGTGCCCGTGCTTGAAATTCACATTTTGGGCACAATACATTGTGCCCCTACAAAACATACCCGTGATATTCTCAATCTTTACCACATAACCCGTAGGGGCATGGTGTGCCATGCCCTCCATTTTGTGTCTCACACTGCTTATATGATGCCGATTACCCCTTTAACCTCACGCCTTAAGGTCGCCGTCCCCAGGCCACCAATTCCGGTGTGCCCAACGCGGGATAGATGCCATCGCTCAACTCCGTCGTGAGCCCTGTGGCCGCGTCGACAGCAAGGATGAGCGCCCCTTTACCATCCTGCGGGACATCGCCCGCAAAGGCGATGGTTGTGCTGTCGGGCGACCAGATAATTTCTGGCGGATTGGGAACATGCTGCGTGGTGCTAAAGGTGCAGTAGCGCACGATTTCACGCGTGTTCAGATCAAGCATATGCAGAACAGCATTGCCTGTATTGCCTTCGGGATCGGGGCCCAGCAGAGGAATCACCCAGAAGGCTATTTTTGTATTGTCCGGCGACCAGCTCAGGCGATCCGCTGCATAGCCACCGATACGCGCCGCGCCATAATCCAGCGCAAAGAAGGACACCTGCTGAGGCAGCGGATTGCCGGACTGGATCAAAAACAATTCGGCCCCGGCGACCTGTTTTTCATCATTGAAAGCCCCGCGCCCGACATAAGCCAACCAGCGACCATCCGGCGACCAGGCCTGCGCATTAAAATAAGGCGTATCCACTGCCAGACGCGCCCGCAGGGCGTCAGGATTGTCGCGCTGCGTCATATCCAGCATAACCCGCGCAAATGAGCCGTCCGCCTGCTGTTCCAGCACAACCGCCCAGCGGCCTCCTGGCTGCACACTCACTGCCGCCCGCGCATCAAGATACTCCTGGCTGTCGAGCGGTGCATTTTCCGTCGTCAGATAAGCATGATGATCGGGCGTCCAGACAAGAAATGTCGTGCTGTCCCACCATGCCACGTCCGCCGCCGCCCCAAAGAGAGGTGTGCGTTCTGTGCCATCGACGCGCATTTTCATAAAGCCGGATGTGAGCGGATTCATCATGGTCAGCCATGTGCCATCCGGGGACAGATGACAGTTGCCGGGGCACGGGCGCGTATCAGGCAGCGGATAGCGCGTGACCCCATCAATATCGTACACCCACAGATTTGCACTATCGAAGGACGTGAGGATAATACCGCCCGGCGTAAACTCAGCCGGACGCGCCTGAATCCCCTGTCCAGGGCAGCGTTCGATCACAGCCGCCTGGACAGGTCCAAGAGACGCAAAAAGCCATAAGAGAAGGAGAGGCGCAGCGTACTGCGCCCGTATCAATTGCCGAAATCGAATCATGTTACACCGTAGGCGTGTCCGTTGGCGGGGCCAGCGGCGGCTGTGTGGGCGCAATCATATTCGTCGGGGCAGTGATAGGTGTGGGCGGCACAGGCTGCGTATTTGTAGGAACCAATGTTGGGGCCGCTGTGGGCGGAATGTAGAAGGTTGGCGGCGGCGTGGGCGAGACAAAAACGCCCGGCGTGAAAAAAGTGACTGTACCACCAAAATTTGTCGTGGCTGTGGGGAAGAACGGCGTATTGGCAGGATCATCATCTGTCACACCATCACCACCCATCGGTGTGAAGGTCGCAAATCCGCCATTGCCTGAATCGGCGTTATCTCCCACACCACCAAGCGGCGTAAATATGGGCCCGCCGGTAGAGGGCCTGCCTTGCGAAATCGCCCAGGAGCCCAGGCCAATAATATAAAAGGGAATGGTCGCCACAATCACAAGCAGCGAGATCGCACGAATGACATTGCGCGATTGGCTGAGGCCACGTCTCAAACCCATGCGGTCTCTCTTTCCTGGTAAGGACGAATGGCTGTTTATTGTACCAGAGGGATCGAAAACCCATACGTTTTTTCCAACATTCAGCGCAAATGAGCCAGATGATTCGCCAGATAAGGACGGATATAAACCGTGATCGTAGGGGCGACCCGCTGGGTCGCCCTTGATGGCGATTATTTTGGGCATAGCACGCTGTTAGGTGGACACAATCGCGTCGTGATCTTTTTGGCCCATAAAAATCATGGATACGTAGGGGCGACCCAGCGGGTCGCCCCTACAATATAATCCTGCATAGAGGCATCCTGCTCCCCCCTTCTCTGAAGGTGAGAACTACCCCCCCGTCGTGGTCGGCACGCCCCCGGTCAGTTCCGCGAGCTTGTCTTTAGCAGCAGTAAAATATTGATTGCGATACAGGGCCGCTTCAAGATTGGCCTTGGCGCGATCAGTATTGCCCTGCCCTAGATAAGCCAGCGCCGCATAGTAATAGATTTCTTCAACGCCTTTGATATTGGCGAGTGTGCGCTGCGCAAGGAGAACAGTATCGTCATAACGCCCCACCTTGAGATACGCTTCAAACACGCTGAAATCGTACCAGAAGAAGCGCCAGGGCAAGCCTGTAGCCTGCGCCTGATCAAAGGCGGCAGCAGCCTCTTCATAACGGCCCAATTGCAGATATGCCCAGCCGCGATTATAGGTTGTAAAGGAATCGACTCGGCCTGCCGCTTCATCATCATCGGACTGTTGCAACACCCACTGCGCATTAAAGAGCGGGTCCCAATGCGGCCCCAGAACAGTTTGTACGGCCACTTCCTGATCGGGGCGGTAGAGCACGAGGTAATCGCGAGTGAAGTCACGCCAGCGGGCATCAATATCTTCGTATTTCATGCGGATGCCGAGCTTATCAGTGCCGTCGCCCAGGAGAGAATCTTTGATGATGAATACGCCCGCGGCATCGTCGTAGCCCACGAGCACGCGATTATGACTCATCCAATCTTTAAAGCCACCGCCGCCCTCATAATAGGCATTCTCGATCAAGACCGGGAACCCCGATGCGATGAGGCGTTTCATCATGTCAATCGTGCCGCCGCGTCGTACAATCCCTTTAAGACCGTATTCAGCAGCGACTTGCACCATTTCTTCCACACGGACGCTTACATCTTCAAAGTTTGGATTCAAGCGAACTATCACATCGTGATACTGGCCCGTAAATTCTGCGTAAGCGCTGAGTTGAATGGTGAGCGCAGCGGCTGAACAGCGGTTCAGGTCTTGCCAGACCATGCTCACACCGTCGATATAATGAGTCGTAGGAAGAATCCCAGGCACAACGCTCAAAGCGTTTGCAGTCGATGTCGCAACAGGAGCCACCACCACCACAGGAACAGGGTCGGTTGCCGTTTGTGCCCACACGGGCACTGCCATCATGAGAAGGCCAATTAAAGACCAGACGAGACGCATATTCTAAAACTCTCTTGCCAATGGTCGAATCGTCACTACGATAGCAAAGAATGATGAGAATCCTATTGTTGGATGGCAGAACGTGGGGAAAACGGTGGACAAAACAATGAGTTATCGAGAAGTGTTTGGTGGATTGTCCCTCTATCGGCCTGTCCTGTACCTGTTTCTTATGATTTTCTTCTCAGGGTCTGCCAGCGCCCAGGATGTGTGGCTGCCGCTGCATGGCCCCCTGCTTGCCTCTAATACTGTCGATCAGGACGCGATACTACTCTACGATCTTGGCGCGGCGCAGTACCGCGAGCTGCATCTGGGGATGGGGGCGCATACGGTCTGGGATTTTTCGCCTGATGGCTGCCGTATCCTTTACACCCTCAGCGATGGTGTGTGGCCTGCCCGCCTGTACAGCGCCCGATTGGACGGCACAGATCGGCAAGCCCTGGTGCAGTTTGAAGAACTCCCTGCCAATCAATGGAGCATTGATGCCCCTGATTGGTCGAGCGCGGGGCCAATTGCATTTGTTCTCATCCGCACCGATGCCGAGGGCAAGCGCGTTCAGCATCATATTGCAACCATCCCCGCTGAGGGTGGCACACCGCAGTTGATCAGTGTGACAGGCGAGGAATACAGCCCGTTCTGGTCGCCCGATGGGGCGCGGCTGGCCTAGCTTGCCTATGACAAGCGTGCTGCCGGAGCCGATGTCTATTCAACAGCCATCCCCACAGTCGTCCCGGCTCCTGGCGATCAGCCACCCCCGCCGACTCTCATCAGCGAGGCCGATTTGTGGATCGTCAATGCCGATGGCACTGACAAATACAACGCGACTCAATTTATGGTCGGCAATGTGGGCAAGCCGCGCTGGTCGCCCGCCGGGGATTTGCTGGCCTTTGAGTATTCGGCTGCGGGCAACAATGATACGGTGTGGATGATCGGCAGCCAGCGCGGAGCCTTCGCGACACAGTTAAGTTCGCAATCGACAGTGCTGATGGATATGTCGTGGCTGCCGGATGGCACAGGAATTGTTGGGGCGATTTCATTTTTCCGCGATGAGCCGCAAAATCGCTTGTGGCAGATTCCACTCGTGGGGCAAGCTGAGGTGGGAGCAGAACGCTATCTCGAGTTGCTGCCGTTGTTTTATGCCGATTATCCGCGCTTTAGCCCGGATGGGCAGTGGTTGGCAACACGCAGCGAATATCGCCTTGTGTTGGTTGATCTCGCCACACAGACCATGACGGGCCTTGATGAGCGCATGTCAGGCAATACGCCTGCCGTATGGGGCCCGACGACGTTTACAGGGGAGGAGAATTGTAAATAAGAGATGAACCACGAAGGCACGAAGAAAAGCGAAGGAAAGCTTTTTAAAAGAATCGTTGTGTCCTTTGTGCCTTATGGACTTCTGTTTTAGATAGCAAATGATGTGCATTTTCGGGTGCAGCATGCTGCACCCCTACACCCGCCCATTGGTAAATCGGTAGGGGCGCAGCATGCTGCGCCCGCTGAGATCAATCTT
>Ga0105044_10014589_pt1 | contig 10617 bp, 9 predicted proteins | sample MAT01_FD_78092 | JGI IMG/M metagenome (GOLD analysis project Ga0105044, IMG submission 78092) | Freshwater microbial communities from Lake Fryxell liftoff mats and glacier meltwater in Antarctica - MAT-01 | ecosystem: Environmental > Aquatic > Freshwater > Ice > Liftoff microbial mat | place... | reverse complement strand
CAATATTGAGCCAGAATTGATAATCCACCGGTGTGTTGGTCGTCAGATAGGTATAGGCAGGCGCAATCAGGACTGCTTCTTGAGCCTGGGGATTCGTGAGCATATATTGATTGGCAATGACCCCTGAGTCCACCATGCGAATATATTCGATGGCAATCGGAAGATCCGGTTCAATCTGGCTCACAGTCTGGCGAAATTCGCGTGCCGAGTCAATCAAGTTAGCGGCTGTATTGGCCGCATCATAATTTTCATGAAAACCAAACGCGGGCTGTGATAATTTTTCCCCGAACAGCTTACTAAAAAATATGTCCAGCGGCATCGACTCCTGTTGGGCGTCAGCCAACCACTGACGCAGTTCTTCATAGCGCGTTCCCAGATCAAAGGTAATACGGCTCTGGATTTTGGCATCCCGAATCTGTTCAAACGGCAACAGAACACCATTCCGAAACAACAGATCCGTCATGAGGCGGGCGCGGACGAGATCAAGCTGACGAATGGAAGATGTGAGCGCAAACGCCACATCAAAAGCATCTGGCGCATTTTTCCACTGCGGATGGGCGAGTTTAGCCAGGGTAAGCAGTGTGCGAGCCGCTGGCTCATCGCGCAAGGCTCGTGATGGACGATAGGAACGATGCGGAATCCCATGTTCAGTGAGCCGTGTTTGCAGCGAGAAACGCAGTGCATCCGGTAAAAATGCCGACAAAATGACAATCTCGTTGGGAGACACGCCTTCGTTGTTGATAAGCGAGGCAATATGTTCCACCGTCCAGTCCATCATTTGCGGTAGATACCGATGATCTGTGTAAACAATGGCCTGCTGCGGCACACCCTGCGTTTTTATCAGACGGGAAGGCCGCAAACTTTGACCCAGTTCCACCTGCAAGGCATTGAGGTCATCTGACATGACACGCGATTTATCCAGGGACACATGCACCTTGCAGAGTGACTTCAAGTCATAGGCGTTGGTCGGGTCAGCGCCCAGAAAGCGCCGATATCCTCCTTCTGAATCGTAGATCAACACCGCTGACTGACACGCTTTGATCCAATCGGAGACCAGATCATGGGTTGCAGGGTTGTCTTCTTCGAGGTTGTCCACAATCAAATGGCGATACTGCTGCGTAAGATACTGGCGTGGCTGATCCATTTTCCAGAGATGATTCATGAATAAGTCAATCTGGAGTGAGAAGTCAACCAGGTTATGCTCACGACAGACCTCACGAAACAAAATGGCACAGGCCTGAACATCATCATAAATAAAGGTCTGCTCAGTATCCCCTGTCCAGGCGGATTTCAGCTTCTCAGCGATCTGCTCGTGCGGAAACCCCACCAGAGCTGATTTATTGAGATTGTCCAGAATTTGCGTGTAGAGGCGATTCTGATGAAGATGAACGCTGTTGAAATAATCCTTGCGTCTGATCTCCGGCTCAATGAAGCGCGTCATGTAATATTGAACAAGTTCGAGACTCAAAAAATGAGGGTCTTCCATCGGATGGGCAAAGCCAACATCGTCCGCAATCAGCGGCCAAAATAATGAGACCATCGCAAACGCTAAACCGCCGAGAGTCACAGTGCGTACATTCAGGCTGTTTTCAACATGAGAGCGTTTTAATGCCTCTTTGTAGGGGATGGCCAGCGACACCTGTGGAACAATAACAAGGATATTTTCCGCTGAGATGCCATTGCGAATGAGTTGTTTGATGCGTTCAATCGCAGCGGTGGTCTTTCCCGTTCCCGGCAAGCCTTCTAAAAAAACCGTCTGATCAAAATTCGCTTTCGCAATTTTCTGCTGGTTTTTCAGAAGTTTCATCGCCATTTTCCGTTCAATTATTGCCCTTATGATCTATTATACCTGCTTATTACGTTCCTGAAAAGCAACCTCAATATATGGAAGTGCAGGGCAATCGCATCTTGTATCTATTCCGCTATCTATGCGACAAAGGCCCTTGTAGGGGCGCGATCTAAACCTTCGCTGGCTTCGCTCGCACCCTGATGATTTTGTAGGGGATTTGGCGTGGGCAGGATGTATCCTGCCCACGCCAAATCCACGATTCTCACGGATAGGTGAATGATTACATTTTCTGGCTCACAAAAGATCATAGAGAGTATTGATGTAGGAGTTTGGCACGCCAAACCCTGGGCATACCTTCGGTGGCTACGCTTGGCACACCATGCCCCTACAAGAACCATCATGAACGTATTAATTTCACCAAATTACGATTTGATGCAATCGCCCTAGTGAACAACGAGCTAAAATGGACATGAGAAAGCCATATCGACGCTCTGCCTCTATAATAAGGACATCAACCAAAGCATTTTGCAGGTCGATGAAAAGGATACATCATGTCGGTAGCCTTCCCGACGCAACCCACACTCGATGAGTGGCTCGCCCTCACCCCTGTCCAGGTGCTGCACACCAGCGAGGCTCTGCTGTCGCATAACGTCCAGGTTTACTTGGCAAAGATCAATCCCACGCCCGATTACTACCCGGGGCCGAAAACGGATGATGACTTTATTGTGATGCTGCTGCAAGGTCGCAATTTTATCGAGTCAAACGTCAAGGATGCGACAGGCTATATGTCCGTCGGCTCAATGCAGATTCTGTCACGCAGCATGGATTATACGGCCCGCTGGAATGCCACAAGCAAGGTGGCTATCATCCAGATCCCGCGCACAATCACCAATGATCTGATCACCACCTGGGGCCAGGGTGATCCTGAAAAGGTCGAAATTCCCTTTGCCTTTAACCACCGGGATCCCCTGCTGTCTCAGCTTGGTCATACCCTTGTCCAACATGTCCAATCCCCCTCCCCCAATGGTCTGTATGCGGAAAGCCTTCTGTACGCGATGACTGTCCATCTCTTGTATGAATACAGAAAAACGCCACGTCCCCACCCCACCACCGGCAAATTGACGCCGCAGCAAAAACGCATCGTGGAAGACTATATCTATGAACACCTGGAGCAGAATTTTTCAATCGCGGATCTGGCAACCGCTGTCCACCTGAGCGCCTCGCACTTTCAAAAGATATTCCGCGCCACCTTTCAATGCAGCCCGCATCACTATGTCCTGGAACGCCAGATTGAACGGGCAAAAATACTTCTCTTGACTACCCCGCAATCTCTTAATGAGGTGGCCTTTGCGTGTGGGTTTGCCAATCAGAGTCATTTCACGCGCCACTTCAAGGCCATCGTGGGGGTCACGCCCGGCCATTTTGCGCGTCATGTTCGCTAGTGTTTGGCAGGCGGTGGCATCAAACGTGATGAAAACATGCAAAAAAATGCGTGGAACGTGTTAAACATCCTGTTAGAAATAATTGATAATAAACTTGTGCTGACAGGGCACGCATCTCAGGGAGACCCCATCAAGGATAATCGCCTCTTGAGACTGGTCTCCGTGATTCTTACCCCTGAATACCTCTAGTGCTGCTGAGCACAACCATTAATGGACTGCCAGATCAGGCTCAAAACGAACGACTACCCACGTCTCAATATGACGATGCCATAGGCGGGCAGCGTGAACGTCGCCGCTTCCTCAACGCGCAGAGGCGCAGGCTCCTGTGTTGCAAAATCGTTCGGCGGAGTGAGCGTTTCTAAACTGAGTTCGCGCCTCTGATACACGCCCGCGATGTTCCGCACCATGACCGTTTGCGCCTCAGACGTGTTGTTGACGAGGAAGACACAGCGGCCTGTCGCGTGCTCAATCACGAGGGCATCCACCAGACGCGGATGGCTGGACTGCATGGTGCGGATCATGGCATCTTTTAAGCCGGCCAACTCATGAAACACCCAATACAGCGGATACATGCCGCCCACCGTTGGAAATTTGTTCGGCAGCGGACTGCCACCCTCGGCGTCCATCAGCCCATCCAGGCCATGTGTGGTGAAATAGGTCAGGCTGGCGGCCCCCGCCTGCGCCTGATATTTGATGCTGCCCAATGTCCAGACGGCGGCAAACAGCGACATCTGACGCAGATCGATGTGCGGCGGAAGCTCGCCAGCAGGCGTCTCAACGGGCGCGGTGGCATCGGGATTAGAGCGCATTTTTAGCGTGATCGGGCTGACCGCAATCGATTTTCCAGCACTGAGGCGTTGAGCATTCTCAACCTGTACCCCGTGTATCTCAACAGCTTCGATCAGGGAGCGGTTGTCAAAGGCGTGAACCTGCGGATTGTTGGAGTAGGTCAGGCCATCAAAGACGGCGGGCGTGCGCGGATTGCGATTGATCTGCGTGAAGAGGGCATCCGTCCCGCTATAAATGTCCGCCTCATTCAGGCTCTCCAGGATGGGCCGCGCCTGCTCGATGGTGCTGTCGGAAGTGACCATTTCACGCCGATGAAACACCAACCAGCGGGCCACATGCAGCGGTGTGTGGCGAAATATCTCCTGGAAGACCTTCAAATCCTTGTCTGTGTCATTCAGCCACAGCGCGATTTCCAGCGGCGTCTCCAACTCGCGGCTCATCCGCGCCGCATACGCAAAGCGGGCCGCAAAATCGCTTGAGGCGGGTCCAAGATCGATACGGAGATGACCAAGATGCAGCGCCCGCAGCGCCTCGCGCTGTGTTGTTCCAAACGGGACAGCCTCATGCGCGAGGCACAGCCCCAATGCGGGCAGCGGCGACGTACCCTCGGCTGTGCAGATCATCAAATGCGGCACAGGAGCAGCGTCAACGCTGGCATTGGACACCGTGAGCGTGATTTTCTGGTGAATCTCTGTGCCTGCTGCAACGAGCACCGGAAATGGCAGTGCCAGCACTGTGCAGTAGGTCTTATACGAGGCATCCGACCAGTTACGCTGGTCTTCCATCTCAAATGTGTCGCCCTCCATGCGGACGGTGACACCCGCCTGTCCTGCTGTGTGGCGGACAGCGCGAAGATTCGGATACGGCTGATGCGGCGCGATCTCCTGCGGGAAATGCCCGCTGCTGATCGTGCCGTCGGTGTGTTCAATCTCGCACGGCTGGCCCGCCACATCCGCATCATGCAGCACGCAAAAGCCGATGCGATTGCGCTTAAACGTCGAACGCGCCAGACCATCCATCGCAAATGACAGCTCTGAGGCCGTAAGGGAGATCGTACCCGTCCAGACAAAGTCAATGTCGTTGTGCTGATGCGCTGATTCAAACACGATACGGGTCTCGTCGTCGCGGCGTTCATCGTGCAGGATGCGAATCGTGCCGGGAATGGTGCTCCAGTTCTGGTCACGCAGGGCGCAGTAAATGCGCTGCAAAATGAGCGTCGGGCCGAGGCGAATGTTACGCAGCATCCCCTCTTCAAATTCGACGGAGAGTGGCCCGACCTGGAGGAGCATGGGCGCTGGCGAGAGAACTGACGTGCCTGTCAGACGCTGAATTGATGTGAGCATAGCCAATAGTCCTATAAGAATTGGATATCATATCTAAGGTTTGGAGAAGTTTTAACATGGGTCGTCAGGGTTAAAAACCCTTGCCATTTTGGGCATGGCACGCCATGCCCCTACAACCACCCAGACATTGCCGATTTAATTTGGTAAAGAGCCTAAAGTCCTGCCTCTTTCGGCGGGGTTTTCAACCCCGCAACACGGGAGACAGGAGTTTTTAACTCTAGGTAACGGGCTAAAACAACCAAGAATAAAATCGCTGAGACAAATCGCTTGACAGTATACAATATACTGTATACAATTTTTTCAAGTCACCAGCAAATTTTATTTGCAGATAGATTTTCCCAGCGAATTGTTTTTTTGCGATGTCTTTTGAAACCATCCAATCGGTAAATTTGCGCGAGCTTGTGGTCGAACAGATCCGCACGGCGATCATTGAAGGCCGCCTGCGCCCCAACGACCATATCGTAGAAAACGTGCTCACAGCGCAGTTGGGCGTGAGTCGGACGCCCGTCCGTGAAGCACTGATCCTTCTCGAACGTGATGGCTTGATCATCTCCTACCCTCATCGCGGCAGCTTCGTGCGTAATTTTACCGTGCAGGATGTGGAAGACATCTTCACCATGCGAATCACGCTGGAAAATTTCGCGGGTGAACGCAGTATACAATCCCTGAGCGCGGATGACTACACTATTCTGGAATCCTCGATCCAACAGCAGCAGCAGGCGATTGTTGCGGCCAATTTCAAAGAAGTGCGCTCGATTGATATGAAGTTTCATGAGTATCTGATCGAACGGGCCGAGCATGTGCTGCTCAAGCGCAATTGGCGGCAGATCGTCGCGCAAATTGCGGCGGTGTTGTATCTGCGGGCCGAGATCATCCCCAATTATGATGAATATCTGGCGATCCGCGATCACTGGTCGATTGTGGAGGCGTATCGTCAGCGCGATCTTGAGGCGCTGCGCGGCGTCAATGCCCGCGTCAATCGGCGCGTGGCCGAAGAGTGCAAGCAGGCCGTCGCCCAACTATCGAGCGATGCCTAGTACAGCTTTGCGGAAGTAGATAAGCAATTCAAATAGCGAACTTTAGCTAAAAGAAACTGAACGAAATGCTTGTGAACTTCCGCCAACGTGTACTAGCGCAATGAGGCAGGTCGTGTGCCACACGGCGCACACGTTGTAACACCGCAGGCCGTTCTCTTTTTTTCTGTGGATTGTATACAATGTACAATTTTTGTCAGTTCTCACCATCGTATCTGCAAGGTGTCTGATCACCGTTCAGCGGTGAATGTGTCCGATCATACAAGAGGAACAGCACACAGAGCGTTACAGGCAGCACTCAATGTCAATCATTTTTTCCAACATTTTAGGAGTTTTCTATGCACAAGAGATTTTTTGGACTTCTGGGACTCACGGTGTTGAGCCTGGGGATGCTGTCGAGCATCGCCGCAGCGCAGCAAGAGACCATCTGCTTTGGCTTCTAGGATTTGGAGACCGAATTCTAGGTCGCGGGGCATAAAGGGCGGCGCTGGTGATCGGGCGTGGGCTGGGGACGGCGCTCACCGAGAGCAAGCAGTTGGATTTCCCGATTGAGATGACGCAGTTTGGTCAGACGCCCATCCTGGGGCTGCCGATGCCCGTGATCGTCTTCATGGTGGTGGCGCTGGTCGCCTACATCATCCTAACGCGCACGCCGCTTAGTCGCCAGATTTACACCGTTGGCAATGATCCCGAAGCGGCCAAAAAAGCAGGCATCAACACGACGCGCATCATCACCTTCGTGTATATGTTCAGCGGGTTTTGCGCGGGACTGGCCGGGTTCATCCTGATTTCCCAACTTTCGCGGTTTGATCGCTCGTTCGCCGAGGGCCGCGAATTTGACGCGATTGCGGCGTCCGTCCTGGGCGGCACGAGCTTGTTTGGTGGCATTAGCACAGTGGCGGGGGCCGTCATCGGCGCTCTGCTCACACAGATGGTGTCTGCCGGGTTGGTCTTCAACAATGTCAATCTGTATCTCCAACCGATGGTCAGCGCCGTTATCATCTTCATCGCAGTCTTCTTCGACAGCCTGCGGAGCGCAAATCTCGAACGCCTCAAACGACGATTCATCCGCCCGCTTGAGACGACCAGACCCAAACCTTAGCTCACTCTTATTGGCCCTTCAAAAGGATACACGCACGATGACGCACATTGCACTCATGGGAGCCGGCGGCAAAATGGGTTCCCGCATCACCGATAATATGAAGGATTTGCCGGAATACATCCTCTCCTATGTCGAAGTCAGCCCTGGCGGAATTGAAAATCTGGCGAAGCGCGGTCTGACGCCCACGCCGCAGGACGAGGCGATTGCCCTGGCCGATGTGGTCATCCTGGCGCTGCCCGATAAGCTGATTGGGCGCATTGCCGAATCGCTCATCCCCACGCTCAAGCCGGGGACGATGGTGATTGGGCTTGATCCAGCGGCGGCCTATTCGGAGGTACTGCCCATCCGCAATGACCTGATCTATTTTGTGTCGCACCCGTGTCATCCGCCCCTGTTCAATGACGAAGTGCCGGAGGAAGCCCGCACCGACTGGTTTGGCGGCGTCCATGCCAAGCAGCATATCGTCAATGCGCTGCATTCGGGGCCGGATGAGGCCTATGAAAAAGGCAATGCGATTGCCCGCGCCATGTATGCCCCGGTCATGAATTCGTATCGCATCACCGTTGAGCAGATGGCGATCCTTGAGCCTGCGCTGGTCGAGACCTTCAGCGCGACGCTGGTGACGGCGATGAAAGAGGCGATGGATATTGCCGTTGAGAAGATGGGCGTGCCGGAAGAGGCGGCCCGTGAATTTTTCTTCGGCCATATTCGCATCGAACTGGCGATTATCTTTGGCTTTGCGGGCTTCCCCTTCAGCGATGGGGCAAAGCTGGCGATCAAAAACGCCTACGACAAGATTTTCCTGCCCGATTGGAAAGACAATATTATGAACATCGCGGCGCTGCAAAAGAGTGTGGCCGAAATCACCGACAGCTTGAAATAGCATGGCTGCTTCAACCCGCTTGGGCCTGAGCACATTCGCACTCGGCTGGTCGATTGGTGTGCCGGGCTATCCAGCGCCCCAACAGCCGCTGAATGCGCTTGATATCATCGACAGGGCGCACGAATTGGGCCTCTCGCTGGTGCAGTTTGGCGACAATCTGCCGCTCCACGCTCTCAGTGACGAAGAGCTGAACGCCCTGCGCCAGCACGCCCACGAGCGCCACATCGCATTTGAACTGGGGATGCGCGGCCTGCAAGCGCCCGCTGTCGAGCGCTATCTTGATCTGGCGCAGATGTTTGATGCGAGGCTGTTGCGCGTGGTGGTCGATACATCAGACGATCAGCCCACGCCGCCGCAGATTATCGAGCGCATCCGCCAGCATCTGCCGCGCCTGGAACGCGACGGGGTGACGCTGGCGATTGAAAATCATGATCGCTTGCCCGTCGAAACGCTGGCGGCGATCATGCGGGAGATCAATCATCCGCATGTGGGCATCTGTCTGGATACGGTCAACTCCTTCGGGTCACTGGAAGGGCCGCAGGTCGTCATTGAGGCGCTGGGACGCTATACCGTGTGCCTGCATGTGAAAGAATTTGTCGTCAAGCGGGCCGATCACAACATGGGCTTCCTGATTACGGGCGCTCCGTCGGGCCAGGGGATGCTGGATATTCCCTGGGTGATGCGCTCGTTGGCGCAGCATGGGCGGTCTTTCAACGCCATTATTGAGTGCTGGTTGGCTCCCACGAATGATATGGAGCAGACCATCGCCACTGAGCAGGCGTGGCTGCGTGAGAGCGTGCAGTATTTACGAACCCTGATCACGGAGTGATGCGGATGGCACGTTTGCGCTTTGCCCTGTTTGGCGCGGGCTTCTGGTCAAATTATCAGCTCCCCGGCTGGCTCGAAAGTGGACAGGTGGACTGTGTGGCGGTGTGCGACCCCACGCTTGAGAAGGCGCAGGCATTGGCCCGTTTGTGTGATGACGCTCACAGCTATACCAGCGCCGACACGCTTTTTGCCCAGGAAACGCTTGATTTTGTCGATCTTTGCACCCCGGTGGAGACGCATGTGCCGCTGGCAAAGATGGCGGCGGATCGCGGCATTCATGTCGTCTGCCAGAAGCCACTTGCGCCCTCGCTGGACGAGGCGGCGGAGTTGGTGGCCTACTGCGAGCAAAAAGGTGTCATGCTGCTGGTCAACGAGAATTGGCGCTGGCAAGACCCGCTGCGCCGCCTGAAAGCCCACCTCAATACAGGGGCGATTGGCACGCCTTTCCGCGCCCGCATCGATTATCGCAACAGCTTTCCCGTCTTTGACAATCAGCCTTTTTTGAAGACGCTCCCGCAGTTCATCATCGCGGATATGGGAACGCACATCCTCGATGTCGCCCGCTATTTGTTTGGCGAAGCCGCCTCGCTGGACTGCCATATCCAGACGATTCATCAGGATATTCGCGGCGAGGATGTGGCGACGGTCATGCTCAGGATGGTGAGCGGGGTGACGGTGATTGTGGAGATGAGCTATGCCTCACCGCGTGAGCATGACCGCTTCCCCGAAACCTACGTGGAGATTGAAGGCAATCAGGGCTTTTTAGAACTGGGGCCTGATTTCTGGATTCGTGAAACATCGCGGCACGGCACACAGGCACAGCGTGTCGTGCCGCAGCATTATGCGTGGGCCAATCCGCAGTACGACGTGATCCACACCAGCATTGTGACCTGTCAGACACATCTGGCGCAGGCGCTGGCGGGGCTTGTGCCTGCCGAGACCACAGGCCGCGACAACCTGAAAACTCTGCAACTGGTGTATAAAGCCTACGAATCCGCCGAGCGTGAGCAGCGGGTGTTTCTTTAGAGCGTGTTATGCACTTACTGTTTGGTCGTCAGCCCTTCCCCCGGCCCCTCTCCCACAAGGGTAGAGGGGTGCAAAACAGGGCAAGAACGTTCGTTTCTTGGCTTAAATAACTCACCTTACGCAGGCAAGCGAATAGGCTGCAACTGACGCAAGGCTACAAACGCTGAATGCAGCGCTGTCACATAAAGTTTGGATTTGAGCGCAAAATGGTTGAGATTGGTGGCTTTACGCAACCATTCCAGTTTGATATAGGCCCACAGCGAGGCAAACAGATGGTTCGTTTGCGTCGTGACGGTCTGGGTCGGCGATTTTTCCAGCGAAGCATTTTGTTTGAGCGACTTGTGATAGGGTTCCACGTTCCATACCTACGGTGACTTCGTT
>Ga0105044_10014588_pt1 | contig 10617 bp, 10 predicted proteins | sample MAT01_FD_78092 | JGI IMG/M metagenome (GOLD analysis project Ga0105044, IMG submission 78092) | Freshwater microbial communities from Lake Fryxell liftoff mats and glacier meltwater in Antarctica - MAT-01 | ecosystem: Environmental > Aquatic > Freshwater > Ice > Liftoff microbial mat | place... | reverse complement strand
GGAACGATCGCCCTCCGGGCTTGATAGCAGCCCGGAGGGCGTCGGTCGGTAGCCCATGCCGATGGCTTCGAGGCATGGGCCACATTCGCTACTTCGTGTACTCGATCTTCGTGTTGGGATCCGTCTTCATCTTTTCGATGACGGCTTCCCGCAGACGCGAGCCGTAAACTTCCAGAACCGCTCCCTTGATCGAATCGAATTTGACTTCTTCCCCGGCTTTCTTGCCTGTTACCAGAATCAAGTGATAGCCGAACTGGGTGCCCACCGGTTCGCTGACCGTGTAGAGCGGCAAGCTGAACGCTGCCTTGGCGAAAGGCTCGACCATCGCACCCATGCGAGGAAACTCGGGCAACGTGCCGCCATCCTGTTTCGACGGGCAGGTGGAGTGTTTGCGGGCGGCGTCGCTGAAGACGTCGTCGGCCGCTTTATACAAGGCCTTTTGCTTGGCCAGATTGTCCGCGTCGGCAGGTACCTTGGCAGCGGACGACGCGAGGGCACTCTGAATGCTCCCTTTGATATCCGTGATTTTCTTGAGTGCGGCAGTTTTGCCGGCCTCGTCGCGTGTTTCCGGCGTGATCAGAATGTGCCGAGCCCGAACGAGCGAACCATCAAAGATTTCCGGGCTCGACTCGTAGAGCTTCTTAAGCTTGTCGTCGGTCCCTTGCAGAGCGACAAACTTCTCCCAGCGCAGTTGATTGAGAATCTCTACCTTCAGCTCGGCTTCCGTGATCTCCATCTTCTCAAGCGCTTTCGCATAATCTTGCTTGGAGGCGACGAGTTCCTTCTTGAAGCCTTCGAGTTGAGTATCGATATCCTTGGGATCGACAACGACCTTGAGCAACTCCAGGTAATGATCGACGAGGGCGTTCTCGGTCAGGAAGCTAAGAATCTCGGGCCGAGCCTTGTCCCAGTTTTCCTTGGGCACTGGCCGCAAGGCCCGATCGACGGCAGATTCCGTAATCTGCCGGCCATTGACCGTGGCCACCACTTTCGCCTTGGCGGGCGGCGGCAGTGTCCCTTGTGCCGAAGCCGTATTTGCAACAAGGAACGCCACTAATGAAGCCAGAAACATGCGCAGCATCATGCGAAATCTCCCACACGAACAAGCAATCACCCGCCACCGGGCAGGATCGTAGGGACGGGGATATAGCGAGGATGACGTGGGAGGGGAAGGGCAGTTTGGACGACCATTGAGTATGATTGAAGGCAGAAGGGAGCAACCATGACGACCAAAAGTGAAGCGAAATTGGACATCGAAAGGGCGAAGCGAATCTGGGAGGAGTACGAACGTACCCACGACCTGACTGGTAAGGAACGGATGGCGGTTGGCATCGATCCGGACTGCGGCGAGGTTTTCTTCGGCACGTCCGCCATGGACATAGTCAAGAATTTACAAAAAGCTGGGCAGTTTCGGCCGTTATTTTACAGGTGGGTACACAGCCCCTACTATCATCGAAAAGTCGGCAGGCGTATCGTTCGCATGCAGTGTGAAGACGTGGATACCCCGATCGTGCGATCCGCGCGTTGATGCTTCATTGATTGCGACGGAGGAAGGCCAATGGCGGACGATTTGCCCGGGGAGCCTTCCCCGAATGAGGGCTTTCTACTTTTCGAACACGAGACTGGAGTGGAACTAGTCGTCCCCGAAGACGATTGGCGTCGGCAGACGGCAAGAAGCGTGCTCGATCACTGGGAAGCGTCGCAAGGCCCGTGAACCCCAGCCCCGTTCCCCTACCATGAACCTCTGCCCATCTCGATCTGTCCCGTTCGTGGGCACGCCCGTTGTAGGGGCGTGATTCCCGACCGGACTTCTGGAGCTTTCCTCTCATGATTACTCTCAAACTTCCCGATGGCTCGACCCGGCAGGTCGCGCCAGGTGCCAGGCCACGCGATGTGGCCGAGAGCATCGGCAAGCGGCTCGCTCAAGCCGCCATCGCGGCCAAGGTCAATGGCGAAGTCGTCGATCTGGCCCGCGAATTACCGGCCGAACCAGCGGAGGTTTCGTTTCAAGTCCTGACCGATCGCGATCCCGAATCGCTTGAAGTTCTTCGACATAGCTCCGCGCACATTATGGCACGGGCAGTCATGAGGCTGTTTCCAGGCACTCAACTTGCCTTCGGGCCGGCACTCGCCAACGGCTTCTACTACGACATCGATTCGCCCACACCGATCACCGAGGCGGACTTTCCCCGCATCGAAGCCGAGATGAAGAAAATCGTCCTCGCTGCCGAGCCGTTTGAGCGTTTCGAGCGATCGGTTTCCGAGGGACGTGCGCTGTGCGAGGACATGAAGCAAGTGTTCAAGGTCGAACACATCGACGAGGAACTCAAGAAGTACCCGACACTCAGCTTCTATCGACAGGGTGAATTCATCGACCTGTGTCGTGGGCCACACATCCCGAATGCCGGCAAAGTTGGGGCGTTCAAAGTCGTAAGCACTGCCGGTGCCTACTGGAAGAACGACGCGAGCCGTAAACAGCTTCAGCGGTTGTACGCCACCGCGTTCTTCAGCCGGAAGGATTTGGATGCCTATCTCGCTCAACTCGAAGAGGCCAAGAAACGCGACCACCGCGTGCTGGGCAAGCAACTCAAGCTCTTCACCATCAGCCAGGAGGCCGGGCAGGGCATGATCCTGTGGATGCCCAAGGGGGCCATGGTCCGCAGCCTGCTCGAGACTTTCATCAAGGACGAGTTAATGCAGCGAGGCTACTCGCCCGTGTACACACCGCATATCGGCCGGCTGGACATGTATCGAACCAGCGGGCACTTTCCTTACTACCGCGATGCCCAGTATCCGCCGGTGTACATGAACCCCATGTGCCAGACGATCGATACCTGGTTGACCCTGCTGGAAAAGAAAAAGCTTGCCCCGGAACGCGAACTGGCGTTCTTGAACCTGCTCGAATCGTTCACCAAGGGCGATGTTCCTGAAGGCGAGGACGACAACGCCCAATATTCGTGGGGCCAGATCGTCCTCGATGTTCGGGCTCTGTGGCTGGAATACCGAGAGGCGAAGGACGAGGACAGTAAACTCGCCGCCTTAAAGAATTGGCTGCATGGGCAGGAGGGGTATCTCCTGAAGCCGATGAACTGTCCGCATCACATTCAGATCTACAAGGCTCAACAGCGAAGCTACCGCGACTTGCCGGTTCGGCTCGCTGAGTTTGGGACCGTCTATCGTTTCGAACAATCGGGTGAACTCGGCGGCATGACCCGCGTTCGTGGCTTCACTCAGGACGATGCGCACTTATTCATGACCCCGGAGCAAGTTCACGAGGAACTGGTTTCAAACATCGAGTTGGTCCTCATGATCCTGAAGATCCTGGGACTGGACGATTATCGGGTTCGCGTCAGCGTGCGCGAGCCGAACAGTAGCAAGTACGTCGGAGCACCAGAATTGTGGGAGAAGGCCGAGAAGACTCTCGTAGACGTCGTGTCGCAATTGAAAATGAATTACTCGATTGGCGTTGGTGAGGCCGCGTTTTATGGGCCGAAGATCGACTTTATCGTCAAGGATTGCATCGGCCGCGAATGGCAACTTGGAACCGTGCAACTCGATTACAACCTGCCGATTCGCTTCGATCTGGAATACACAGGCGGCGACAACACTCGGCATCGGCCGGTCATGATCCATCGTGCACCGTTCGGCTCCATGGAGCGATTCTGCGGCATTCTGATCGAGCATTTTGCCGGAGCGTTCCCGTTGTGGTTGGCACCAGAGCAAGCGCGCCTGGTTACAGTGAGTGAGAAGTTTAATGACTATGCCAAGTCGGTCGAGAAGGCACTAAAAGCGGCTGGCTTCCGCGTGACCGGCGACTATCGTCCCGAGAAGATCGGTGCGACAATTCGCGATGGCTCCATCGAGAAGGTTCCGTACCTGCTGATCATCGGCGAGAAAGAACAATCGGCCGGAACCGTGTCGCTTCGCGATGAGTCGATCAAGGACATGAAGGCCCGCGATGTTGGGTCGTTGCCGATTGCCGAAGTGATCGAGCGGCTGCGCAATGAGGTGAGCGAGAAACGCATTCGCAACATCAGCACGGCGAATGCAGCCATGTCCGATTCCGAAGCGAAGTACGGAGCCTGATTCGTTTAGCGGTGTGGCCAACGGTCACGCCGCAAACCGAAACCACAAGTACACCACAGGTGCTGCGAACAACAGCGAATCGACCACATCCAGCACACCTCCAAATCCCGGCACGGATTGGGAGGCGTCCTTCGTTTGCAAATCGCGTTTGATTAACGACTCGGCCAGATCTCCCAACACGCCGGCTGTTCCAACGCATAAGCCAAACGCGATAGCACCGAGTATCCCCCCTGGAAGCACTGTCCAGAAGTGGTTGATCCCAACTGCAACGCCGGCCGAGACGATCATCCCGCCCGTGAGTCCCTGCCAGGTCTTCTTCGGACTCAGTAGGGGCGTCATCTGGTGCCGGCCGAGAATCCGACCCGTCAGAAACTTACCGGTGAAGTAGGCCCCGATGTCGTTGCCCTTCGGCACGAACACGGCCAATGCCAACGCGACCGTTGAGCGATCGCTGGGTAGCCAACGGAGTTGTGCGAGGAAACTCGGCAAGATGCCAAGATAGAACAGAATGAACGCAGTCAGCCCAACGCGAATCGTAATACGATTCGGACCGCGAAACAGCCACATTTCCCGAAGGATGGCCGCGAAAATGCTGCCGATCGTGACTAGCCCAATCACATCCCACACGCCGAGCCCTGGTGTCACGTCCCGTGTCGCCTGGAACGCCGGCCACCAGTTCATGGCTCCGACGACGAGGACGCAGAATATCGTTAACCATTCGCAAGGCCGGACGTCTTCAGGCAAAAGTTGGAGAAGTTCGCGAGTGGCCAGAAGCGAGGCACCGAAAAAGCAGACGTAGAGAATCGGGAACCAGGGGGCGAACCAGCGATCTTCGAGCAGCAACAGGATCGCCACGCCGATGAGGATCGCACCCATCCAGAGTCGAGTTCGCAGCATGGGTGTTAGCTCTTCAATCCGCCATATCGGCGTTCGCGGCCCGAGTATTCATGAAGGGCGGAGTGAAATACTTCGTTCGAGAAATCCGGCCAGTGAATCGGCGTGACCCATAACTCGGCATACGAAATCTGCCAGAGGAGATAGTTGCTAATCCGCATCTCGCCAGCCGTGCGAATCAGTAAGTCCGGGTCGGGCATGCCCGTGGTGTAAAGCGAGTTTGAAATCATCGCCTCATCAATCTCGCTGGGCTTCAACTCGCCAAGTTGCACGCGCTCGGCAATCGATCGCACGGCATCGACGATCTCGGCCCGCGACCCGTAATTCACCGCGAGCGCGAGTGTAAGCCCTGTGTTTGTTGAACTGAGTCGTTCGGTCTCGTCGATCTCCCGAACGACTTCGTCGGACAACCCCGCTCGTCGGCCGATGATTCGAAAACGAATGTTCTGCCGCATGATTTCCGGTCGTTCATCCACGACGTACTGTTTGAGCAGGCTCATCAGAAAATCGACTTCTTGCCGCGGGCGTTTCCAGTTTTCGGAGCTGAAACTGTAGAGCGTGAGTTGGCCGATCCCCAATTTGCAGCATTCCTCGACGATTCGACGAACCGTCTCGGCACCGCGAACATGCCCCTCGATTCGTTCGAGACCACGTTCATTCGCCCAGCGGCCGTTGCCATCCATGATCATGGCGATGTGGCGAGGAAGCTTTTCGCGAGGCAGTGTGTCGGTCATCTTGGCCTTTCTCCGACACACCAGTTTATTCCGCGTGGCGACGAGATTCCGATCTTGTCGATTCCGGCGCACAAGATCGGAATCTTATGCCACGTTCAGAACTGTCCTTGAAGCATGATCGTCTGCGCCCGATCTGGACCGACCGAGACTACCGAAACGGGCAAAGCAATCAGTTCCGAGACTCGCTCGACGTATTTCCTGGCGGCAACTGGCAAGTCGGCCGCATTACGAACCTTCGTCAGGTCTTCCTTCCACCCTGGCAATGTCTCGTAAACGGGTTTGCAACGTTCCAGCACGAACGCATCGCTCGGAAAGTTCGTCAGCCGTTGGCCATCCAGTTCGTAGGCCATGCAAATCTTTAATTCGTCCAAGCCACTGAGTACATCGAGAAGCATCACCGTGATTTCGTCCGCACCAGAGAGCATTGCTGTATACCGGACGGCCATCGCGTCGAACCAGCCGACACGGCGTGGCCGACCCGTCACCGTGCCATACTCGCGGCCAATCTTACGGATACGCTCGCCGATGCCTTCGGGGCCATCAGCCAGTTCCGTTGGAAAAGGGCCTCGACCAACTCGCGTCGTGTATGCCTTCACCACTCCAATGATCCGCGTCAGGTGCTTCGCCGGCACTCCCGTTCCCGACCAGATTCCGGAAGGCAGGCTGTGGGAACTGGTCACGTAGGGATATGTGCCGTGATCGACGTCGAGCAGGCTTCCCTGTGCTGCCTCGAACAGAATGCGTTTGCCGGCTTTCAGCCCGTCGTTCAGCAAGTAGGCCGTGTCTTGAATGAAGGGGCGAAGCCGTTCGGCATAGCCGAGAAACTCGTCGCAAACTTGGTCCGCAGTGAACTCTTTGCAAGTTCCCCCCTCGCCGGCCAAGGCGCGAATCACTCGGTTTTTTCGTGGCACAATCGTGTTCAATCGTTCGCGGAGATGTTTCGGGTGCAGCAATTCGCCCACGCGAATTCCGCCACTTCGACCAAATTTGTCCTGGTAGCAAGGGCCTATGCCGCGACCCGTCGTGCCGATCGAGGAATCCGTTTGCTCAGTCGCCGATTCCTCGGCAATGTGGTACGGAAAGATCACATGAGCGTGATCGCTGACGGCAAGGTTCTTGCCGATCGATATTCCCCCGGCAGTTAACGAGTCGACTTCCTTCAAGAACTGCGGCGGATAGACCACGACGCCATTTCCGATCACGGATGTGACATTCGGATTCAGGGTTCCGGTCGGCAGCAATGAAAGCTTGAAGGTGCGGTCACCCCAGACGACCGTGTGGCCGGCATTGTTTCCGCCGTTGTAGCGAACGACGAAATCGTGGTCCTTGCCCAGCAGGTCAACGATCTTTCCCTTGGCCTCGTCGCCCCATTGCAACCCGACCACACACGTGCAACTCATTCCCGCCCCATGAAAAAACCCGGGACGCGCCCGGGCATGTTCGATCCGTTCATCAAGCTAGCGAGTGCTGGTCTTCAGACAAGTGCCAATTATTGTAGCAAGAAGTCGAGTTTCTCGCCTTTGCCCTTCACGTCGAAGACCAACGGCGAAGTCGTCGTGGTTGCGTACCGCTCCGGAAGCTTCTTGACACTGGCCATCGGACCAGGGGCAATGGTCACGATGTACTTGCCAGGCTCCAGGTCGGCGATCACATAGACGCCCTGTGCTCCGGTGGTCGTTTCGTAGACACGAGGGCTCAGTCGACCGAGCGACACGAAGAGCACATCGACACCCGCGACTGGTGTTCCTTGCCAGAGAACCCGGCCCAAAACGCCTGTCGTGACTTCGCCCACGCCTGCCGTTGGTTTGAGTTCGGGTTTCACTTCACGCGGCGGAATGACAAGCTTTTCAGGCCCCTTCGAAATGCTATCTCGCAATTCGGTTCGAACCTGTTCGATCAGTTCGTGCAACATGAACGCCTTGCGGGCGAACGTTTCTTCACGATCCGCCTTTGCCAGGCCAGCGGAAATTAGCTTCTGGGTTTCCGGGCGATGGCCGAGCAAACTCTTGGCGACGACAAGTCCCCCTTGATAGACGCGGTAGCCTCCGGCCAATTCACCCGCGTTGTAGAGGTCGGCCCCACGGTCGTGAACATCCCGCAGTGCCTCCGACATCTGCCTGTCTAGCGTGGATTTCGCATCCTGGGCCAGGGCAGGTGAGGGACAGAGCACGCAGAGTAGAAACAGGCTGTGGCGCGAACGCATCGAATCATCCTCGACAGAGTTGAACGTGGGACGATGTTACTCGAACTAACGCATAAAGGTCAATTCCACGATGACTCGACGCGGAGCGAGCAAGGTGATCTTGCCGACTTTCTCGACTCGCGGATGCCGGGCGAAGGCAGTACGCAATCGTTCCGGCAGCGAGTGGTCGAGTACATTGACTTTGTCCGGAAATTGTCCGGAGTACTGCACTTCTCCCATGAATTCCAGAGGATCCTGATTCGGCGGCTTCGGGCATTCGATTTCAAAAAATGGCACAAGATACCGATCCTCCGGCCCCAGGCTTTCGCGGGCAATGTTGCCGACTGCAGTCACGCCGGCAACAGCCAATCCCGCACATGTTAGTCCGAGAAGTACTTGTGCCAAACGTCGCGGCCACTGACGCGGTAGAGGGGCATCTTTCACCACACCTTCAACTCCTGCTCAAGGTTCACGCCGGCCGCACTTCGCACACCTATGCGCATTTTCTCGATCAAGCCGATCACGTCGGCAGCGGTGGTTCCAGGATGAGCGACGATATAGTTCGCATTGCGATCGCTCACCTCTGCCGAGCCGGACTTCGTGCGCGCCAGCCCGGCCCGCTCAAGTAAATGGGCCGCCGATTGTCCATTTGGATTCCGAAACACCCGGACCGCTGCCTGATGGTTCAACGGCTGATCGGCCTTGCGATTGATCCACGCTCGTCGCATCCGCTTGACGATGGCATCCGGATCATCGGGTTCGAGGGCGAATTCGACGGAGAGAACAATCGGATCGTCCAGATCGCTATCGTGCTCGCCGAAATGGATATCGCCTCGTTCGCGCACGACGATTTTTCCCAACTTGTCGATGACTTCCACGCGAGTGAGATAATCGGCAATTTCACCTGACTTGTCGCCGGCATTGAAACGCAGTGCCCCACCAACCGTGGCCGTAATGCCGACCAAAATCTCGAATCCCGCAAGCCCCGCCCGAGCCGATGCGCTCACGAGGGAGTAGAGAGTCGCACCCCCTCCCGCTTTGATGGTCTTGCTCTCCACGCGGATCAGGGCGAATTCCTCTGCCGTCAAACGAACGACGACACCAGGAACTCCCTCATCGCGAACGAGCAGGTTCGTCCCTACGCCGAGGACGCGCATCGGAATGTTGTCTTTCATGCACGCAGCGACGACTTCGGCCAAGTCTTTTCGATTGCGCGGGGTGACCAGAAACTCGGCCGGCCCGCCAATTCGAAGGTGCGTGAAGGGTGCCAGGGACTGATTTGGCTGCGTGATCGACGCAAAGTTTTCGCGAAAGCCCATAGTCCAACCTCGGGAGGAGTCCTAGATACGATACGGCTTGAGCTTCGGTTACGTCAACTCGATTGGCTGTCGTGATTTTCGGAGAGCATACTCACGAGCGCGGCGGCGGCACTCCGAGGCTCCTCGGCTTGGCAAATCGCGGCGCTGACGGCCACGCGACTTCCTCCGGCCGCGATCACCTGACCCAGATTCTCGGCAGTCACGCCACCGATGACGAACGCGGGCAGAGACGTTAACGAGCTTGCCTCACGTATGAAATCCAGACCGGCCAGTTCCTGGAACTGTTTGGTCTGGGAGGGAAAGGTCGGCCCGATGCCGATGTAACTTGCACCATCCATCACAGCCCGGCGAACCTGATCGACATTGTGCGTGCTGACGCCGATCAGCGGGCCTGGTCCCAGAATTTTTCGTGCTTCACGAACGCTCATATCATCCTGGCCAAGATGCACGCCATCGGCGTCTACCAGTCGGGCGATGTCCGGGCGATCGTTCATGATGAACAGGGATCCAGACTTTCGTGTCCACAGGCGAACGTTTCGGCCACGCTCGATCAATTCTCGATCAGAAAGAGTTTTCTCTCGAAGCTGAAACACGGTTGCACCACCACTAGCCGCCTCGCTCATCGTCCAGTCGAGCGAAGCCAGGCACTGTGAACCGGTGAGAAGAACATAGAGCTTTGCCCCATCCAGAAGACGGCGTGACTCGCCGCCAATGCTCATTGCTCGTTCGAGCGAATAGGCCCGATAGCGAATTGACTCGATTCCTGCTGCCAATTCGGGTGCGATGATTTTGCCGAATTCTTCCAGACTGCGGAGAGATTCCTGAAGTCTTTTGAAGTTGATTCTTGCCACATCGTGGGTGGAGCCACGTTGCATCTCCCCCGATGTCGTGAGCGTTGTGCCGACGTCGCCGGAAGTATCGCGCGATTCGTGCAGCACGCTTTGTGGGACGAGTGCGATCAACTCGGCAAGGCGATGGCGAAGCGTTTTTACTTGCTCCGTGAGCACGCCGTCATTCAGCACGAATCGGGAATAATCGTCGAGAACTCGGAGTGATTCGCGGGCACGGTTGGCATTCGCATCAACCACGCGTGCGGCCGAGCCGACATCAAACGAATCGCGAATGACCAGTGGTTCCGCGAAAGGTAGTGAAGGCAACTCAACGGCTTTCACCAAACCGTCGATCGCGACGCCTGCGTTTCGCAAGGGCTTTTGCAAAATTTCGCAGGCTCGAATGAGCCCCAACAGTAAGAACTCGCCGGTGACGGTCGTTTCGCAGCGCTCGCCTGCGGCTTCGCGTGAGCCTTGCAGAACGGCGGATGGATCAAAAGGTACTGAGGCATGAGCTTCCAGAATCTGCCGGATGGCCGCCAAATTCCCACCCGCTTCACACAAAACCTCTG
>Ga0105044_10014587_pt1 | contig 10617 bp, 7 predicted proteins | sample MAT01_FD_78092 | JGI IMG/M metagenome (GOLD analysis project Ga0105044, IMG submission 78092) | Freshwater microbial communities from Lake Fryxell liftoff mats and glacier meltwater in Antarctica - MAT-01 | ecosystem: Environmental > Aquatic > Freshwater > Ice > Liftoff microbial mat | place... | reverse complement strand
TCTAACCGATGAATCTCTAACCGATAAATCTCTAACCGATAAATCAACCAAAGCGGCCTAGGCCATCGAATCGACGACATTGTAGCGGCTAGGATGTTCTCCTGGAGGCTCGCCTACGCCTTGGGCGGCCAGGGACAAGCGCTCCGAAATATCGCGACAATAATCGTTAAATAACGGCGACATCCGAAAGGCTTCGGTGCGGGGATAGGGCGCTTGAATCGGCACATCAGCGACCACCCGCCCTGGCCGAGAGGCCATCACCACCACCCGATTGGACAGGTAAACCGCCTCGTAAATATTATGGGTGACAAACACCACCGTCCATTTTTTCTGTTGCCAGAGGTTAAGCAAGTCGCTGTTTAGGCGGCTGCGGGTCATTTCATCTAACGCCCCAAAGGGTTCATCCATGAGCAGCACATCAGGATGGGTCACCAAGGCGCGGGCAATGGAAACTCGCATCTTCATCCCGCCGGAGAGTTCACGAGGGTAGCTTTTTTCAAAACCCCTGAGGTCTACGAGGGCGCTCGCCTCTGCCCCCGCTGCCTCTGCCACCGCCTTTCCCATCCCCGTCAATTTCAGCGGCAATCGCACATTCTCCTGCACCGTTGCCCAAGGCATCAGCGCAGCTTCCTGAAACACAAAGGCTAACTTTTGGCGCGATGAGGTGCCCCAGGCTAGGTTGCCTCGGTTCATTTGACCCAGCCCGGCTACGAGGCGCAGTACCGTACTCTTGCCGCAGCCGGATGGCCCCAGCAAACTGACAAACTCGCCCTTCCCTACCGACAAATTCAAATTTTGTAAGGCTACGGTGCCATTGGAGTAGACCTTGCTAACCTCACTCAGCGTAAACGCAGGATTAGAACTCATGGCGGCAGATTCTCCCTCGCAAATAGGCACAGGTAACAGCTGATCTAGATGACAACGCCAGTGAGCGAATGCTGATAGCCAGAAACATCTTCATCAACCGCCTGAACAGACCGAACTGTGTCGGATTACGGCTAGAAAGCCAGCCCAAACCATTGGGGCATAAGGCCAAAATAGGCAAGAAACCTGTAAAACGTGATGCCAATCTTACACCACTTAAAAAAACAAGCCATTCAAAGCAGGTAGGAACAGGGTTTCTCGACCTACCTCAGAACTATCCCATAGAACCATAGCTGTAGCCATCTAAAGCTGTAGCTCTCCAAGGCTGTAGCTCTCTAAATAAAGCTGTAGCTCTCTAAATAAAGCTGTAGCTCTCTAAGATCTGTCGCTATCTAAAGCTGTCGCCGTCCAAATTCAGGTAAGCGCTTAGGCTGAGCTGATCGAAGCTGTTGACTCTGTGACAGGCTCAGGGTGCATGAGGCATCCTTTTGCACAAGTGGCTAAGCAGGTCAATGGATGGGGGAAGGGATGTGGCGCTAGAACAGCCATGGGCCAGCAGACCCGCATAAAAAAAGTCTGCAACCAGAACCAGAACGCTTTTGATCTCATCCCCGTTTTAAGGGAATGGAGAAACCTGGTCAATAGGGTATCCCCACTGACCAGACTACATAAATCAACCCTACGCTTAAGATTCCCTAGCTTTTGTAATAGTCAACACCCTTATTCACAAAATCAAGGGTATATGCCTGGGTATAGTCGGTATCAGCACTGAAAATGCCTTCGGCCACCATGGTGTCGAAGAAGTCTTTCCAGCGTTCATCGGTCATGGCTCCAATGCCTAAGGTTTCGGCATCTCCAGAATCAGCAATGCCATATTCCTTCATTTTTTCAATGCCGTAGGCAATTTGCTCATCGGTCATTTCGGGGTTATCTTGCTTAATCAATGCGTTGCCAGGAGCGGGGTCTCCATAGAGGTAGCTGTACCATCCCTTGATCGATGCATCGACAAACCGTTGCACGATATCTGGATCTTGCTCTACCATTTCGCGCTTGCACTCAATGGTGGTGGAGTAGGGAATGTAGCCTGCATCTGCCAAGAGGAAAACCACGGGTTCAAACCCACCTTCTTTGGCGATGGAGAGGGGTTCAGAACTAAGGTAGCCTTGCTGGGCGGCGGTCTTGTCTGCCAAAAAGGGGCCAGGGTTAAAGTTATAGGGCCGCTTCATGTCATCGGTGAACCCAAACTTGGCGCTCAGGAACGGCCAATAGGTTGCGTTTGCCGAAGATGAGATAAAGACAGGGCGACCTTGTAGATCTTCTAGGGTGGTGGCGGTATCGGGATGAGCCATCAAAATTTGAGGGTCTTTTTGGAACAAGGAGGCTACGGTGATCGCCGGGATTCCTTCTTCTACATATTTAATAGCCTGGGAGCCGTAGCCCATAAAAAAGTCGATGGCTCCGCCCATCAAAAGTTGGGTGCCATTGACTTGAGGCCCGCCCATCTCAATGGCAACATCTAACCCATGTTCGGCATAGATGCCTGTGGCGATCGCCTGGTAGAAGCCGCCATGCTCGGCCTGGGCATACCAGTTGGTGCCATAGGTGACTTTGGTGAGTTCGGTAGGGACCGGGTTGGCAGCGGCGGGGCTGGCCTCTGGAGAGGCTTCGGTGGTGGCGGGAGGGTCATTGGAGGTGCAGGCGGCAAGAACACTGGTGCCCAAAGCCATCGCTCCATACTGCAAAAAACGCCGCCGCTTGATGCCTGACATTTGCTGCCGCACGTAACGCATATCGCTCATGGTTGATTTCTCCTAGCAGGTTCTTTCGCGCTGGGCATTTCTGAGGGGTTGATTTAGCATACCCCAATGAATGAGGGTGGCAGTTTATAGCCTAAGGGTTCCGTATTCTGATATACGTGGCTATTTTGTTGAAAAAAAGAAAATAAAAAAGCTAAGACATTACCGTTCCTTGCCGCTCCTTCAGTCTAAGCACTAAAAGTCTAAGCACCAAAAAACTAGGGCACCTCAAAAAGTCCGGGCACCAAAAATTCATGATGGATCTTGGTTAATGGAAATGCCTGGGGGCGATCGCCCTTCCCCTGCCAACCCCTAATGCCCAAGATTCCTAATGTTAGGTTGGCGCATTAAACCCCGCTGTACCTGCCGCTGCTTAGCGGCAGCGCGCTTCTACCCACTGCATCACCTGTTGCCCCAAGTTGAGGTTGCCCAGCCGATCGATTTCTCGAATGCCCGTGGGGCTGGTGACATTGACCTCCGTGAGGTAGCCGCCAATCACATCTAACCCGACAAAGTACAAGCCATCGCGCTGGAGTGCCGGAGCCACTTGCTGGCAGATTTCGCGATCGCGCTCGGTCATTTCTACGGCGGCTACCCGCCCGCCCACGGCCATGTTGCCGCGAAAGTCTCCCCCAGAGGGGATGCGGTTGACCGCGCCGATGGGGTCGCCATTCAACACGATGATGCGCTTGTCGCCTTCCTTGGCGGCGGGCAGATAGCGCTGCACCATGATAGGGAACCGCCCCTGCTGGGTGCTGATTTCGATCAAGGAATTGAAATTGCGATCGCCCGCTTCAATGAACAAAATGCCTTCGCCTCCCTTGCCTCCCAAGGGTTTTAGCACCCCAGCTCCGTGGCGCTCCACAAACTCGCGGATCACAGCTTTCTCCGTTGCCACAATCGTTTCGGGGATGGCCTCAGCAAATTGTAGGGCATACATCTTTTCGTTGGCACGGCGCAACCCATCGGGGTTGTTGAGCACCAGGGTTTTGCTGGGGTCGATATAGTCTAAAACATAGGTGGCGTAAAGGTAGGGCACATCCACGGGCGGATCAGGGCGCATGAACACCGCCGCAAAGGTGTCGAGGGGGAGGAGGGTGCGATCGCCCACCTCAAACCATGGCTTCTGCGCCACCCAGCGCCCCTCTACCAAGGCCACTGGGGTCAGCGTCACCGGCATCAACGACGCCCACGCCCGCCCCCCAATTACACTCAACTGCCCCGCTTGGGTGATCCACACCTCATGGCCGAGGGCTTGGGCCGCTTCCATCAGCGCCACGCTTGTATCGTGACCGGGATCTAGCCGTTCAATGGGGTCAATGATAAATGCAAACTTCACGCCGCTGTCTCCCAGAATCCTTGGCACTCCTGGAATTCTCTCATGGTGCTGCCCCCTTCGTGGGGATGGGCTTTGCGTCGGTTGAAGATTGAACTCTTTTGAGGATCACACTTAGGATCAAATAGCGCTGCTGACAGCATCGGGCTATCCCAATTTTGGAGGGTGGCAGATTTTAGGGTTTACAAGCGAGGCGGGCTAAGGCTTTAAGCGTTTTGGGTGAGCGCGGGATCAACCCGGATGGGGTACTAATCAGAGTGTAGATCGGCGGTGACAAGCCCAAGGCCGATGTAGGCAGTGCCTGTGAAGTAGCGCTGAAAGTTCCAGCAGCGGCGGTTGTGGCGGAGCCAGTCGCCGAGGGTGCCAGCGATGAGAGCATAGGTCATGTCACTCGAACTGGCGACGAGCAGGAAGATGCAGCCCAAGACAAAGAGTTGGGCGATCGCCGATCCCTTCGCAGGGTCGATAAATTGAGGCAAAAAGGCCAAGAAAAACAGGACGGCCTTGGGGTTTAGGGCATTCACCACAAACCCCTGCACAAAGATTTTTTTAAGGGATCGGAGAGGCAGGTTGGCCTCTGCCACGCGGGTTTCTGGAGCGGTACGCCATTGGCGAACCCCCAAATAAATCAGGTAGGCGGCTCCCAAGTATTTCACGAGTTGGAAGGCGAGGGCGGAAGAGAGCAGCAGCGCCGACAAACCCAAGGCGGTTGCACCGATGTGGATGAGCGTTCCTGTGGCTGCGCCCAGCACCGAAATAGCACCCGCCAACTTCCCTTGGCTGATACTACGAGCAATCACATACAACACAACGGAGCCAGGGGTTACGGCCAAGGTCAGGCTGGCTAGGCCAAAAATCAACAGTTGATGCGGGTCAAACATGCGGGGTTTCCTTCGGTGTTGGAATGCTCGTGTTGGCGTGCCCGTGGCAGAATGCTCAAACACCCTAGTCTTCGCCAGTAGGATTCAGAGTATCCGAATGGGCGAATTCTCTCTATCCTGCTGCTGGGGGATTCAGACACCGGGTGTCTATTGTGCACGCCGTACAATGCAATCCGCCGTACAATGTGAAAACTATGAAGACTGGGTTCCATCGGCATCACCGCCCTAGCGATTGAATCGTGATGGTTAAAATCTGGGAAACCCAGATCCACCCGATCCAAAATGGTAAAGTAGCTTTATCTGTAAAGACAGCGAGACGCACAATGGCAGTTAAAAAAGGTGATTTGGTGCGGGTCATCCGCGAAAAGCTTGAAGGCAGCCTAGAAGCCGCCGCCAGTGATGGGCGCTTCCCAAGCTATATTTTTGAGACCAAGGGCGAAATTTTGGACGTGCGGGGCGAGTATATGTTGGTGCAGTTTGGCCATGTACCCACGCCTAATTTTTGGTTGCGTATCGATCAGCTAGAAGTGTTTGCCTAATCGACCCAGGCGATTTGCATAGCCGCCGGTTACCCCAGGGATGGAACCGGCTCTAGCCCCATTTCTTAATTAATGTGATGAGAGCTAGAGCATGAGGGCGATCGCTCGTTACCGTGGGCAAAATAGGCATGGGGCGAAGATTCTAGCGGCACGGTGGCTCTGATTACGGTGGCTCTGCTGTAGAGCACCTGCTGTAGAGCACCTGCTGTAGAGCAATGCGCTTTCCCTCGCCTACTTTGGTGGTTTTCTCACTGCTTTGGCGTACCGATCATGAAACTACTGCCCTCCAATCTGCCGATTTGCCAGCCTGCCCAAGTTGCCATCATTGGTGCCGGAAACGTGGGCAGCGCCTTGGCTCAGCGCATTGCTGAGAAGAATATGGCCGATGTGGTCTTGCTAGATATGGCCGCAGGTCGCCCCCAAGGCATTGCCCTCGACCTCGTGGAGGCCAGTGGCCTAGAGGGGCACGATCGCACGCTGCGGGGCACCGCCGACTATGCCGACACCGCCGGATCAGACATTGTTGTGATCACGGCAGGTTTTCCGCGTAAGCCTGGAATGAGCCGCGATGATTTGCTGCGGGTGAATGGGGAGATTGTGATTCAGGCTACCCAAAAGGCGATCGCCCATTCCCCTAATGCGATTATCATCGTGGTCACCAATCCCCTTGATGTGATGACCTATCTTGCCTGGAAATCCTCTGGGCTAGCGCCTCAGCGGGTCATGGGGATGGCCGGAATTTTAGATTCCTCTCGCTTCCAAACCTTTATTGCGTTGGAGTTGGGGGTGTCGTCTGCGGATGTGGATGCGATGGTGCTAGGTGGGCATGGCGATCTGATGGTGCCGTTGCCGCGCTATTCCACGGTCAATGGCATCCCCATCACGGAGTTGCTCGACCTCGCCACCATTGAACGCCTCGTCGAACGCACCCGCAACGGGGGTGCCGAAATCGTAGAACTGCTGCAAACGGGCGGTGCCTACTACGCCCCCGCGTCTTCGATTTGCGTAATGGTCGAAACGATTTTGCGGAACCGCTCTCGGCTCTTACCGATTGCCGCCTACCTCGAAGGGCAATATAACTTGCACGATGTTTTCATTGGGGTGCCAGCACGGCTGGCCTGCCGAGGGATCGAAAGCATTTTGGAGCTGGAGTTGAGCGATCGCGAATTAGAGGCTTTGCACCGCTCCGCCGCCTCCGTCCGCGAGAATGTGGAAGAGGCGCTGAAGCTGCTCTAAGGGATCTGCGGGTGAATGGTGGACTAGGTGGCCAGGTTTCGACTCCGCTCAACCCTCGACCGCTGAGGGTTGAGCGAAGTCAAAACCCGATCAGCGGGTACCTTATTTCCCTGCGAGTCCCTAAGCCATTATTCCTAAGCTATCAGTCCTAAGCCACTCGATCTTGGGCATCAGGACAGAGGCGTTTAGTCCTAGCTCGGTGGCAAATGCTTGCTGGGGAGGTTTGCATTCGTGGGAATGATGCATGGTAAAGGGGTTTGAATGGGGTGAAGAATCGCTTGCAAGGATCGAAAGAGCGGCGATCGCCCTGCCGAATATGCTATGACCGAGGGTAGACCGCTGGCCGCATTGCTCTACCTTGCTGGTTTTTCTCTGCCGGACTTTCTCTGCTGGACGTTGCTATGTTCTCGTTTTTCGAAAGAATCTATACCAAGATGGAGTTGCGTTGGGTAGCCCCGGCCTATAGCGGTTGGGTGATGGCGGGCTTAGCGGCCTTCTTCTTTGCGGCGGCGACCAACACGATGGCAGGGTGGCTCTATGCGATTAGCGGTATCATGCTGGCGCTGTTGTTGGTATCGATTGTTTTGCCGAGGCGATCGCTGCGATCGCTCCAGGTGCAGCGGCAACCCATCCAACCGGTGAGTGTGGGCGACACGGTGTTGATTGACCTAGAAATTGCCAACTCTGGTCGGCGGGCACAGTCGTTGATTCAGGTGGTCGATCAGGTGCCAGGGTCGTTGGTGGGCGATCGCCAAACCACCCTAGAGCGCATCCCCGCGCGGGGGAGCCACCATTGGGTCGAAACTCTCACGGCGGAACGGCGAGGGATTTATCGCTGGCCAACGGTGGCCTTGAGAACTGCCGCCCCCTTGGGCTTGTTTTGGAGCCAGCGCCGCTACGCGGTCGGTGCGGTGGCGGTGGTCTACCCGACGGTGCTGCCCCTCAAGCAATGCCCCCTAGTCGATGAATTTGGCCAAGAAACCAGTCGCTTGGTGCCCAGTGTGGCGCAGTCTCAATTGGCCACCGAAGGCGTCACCCGCACCCTGCGCCCCTACCGCTGGGGCGACTCTACGCGCCTCATCCATTGGCGCACCAGTGCCCGGTATGGGGAATTGCGCATTCGAGAATTGGAAGTGTTTACCGGGGGGCAAGACCTGTTGCTGGGGTTAGACAGCGGGGCCTACTGGAGCGAAGAATGGTTTGAGCAGGCGGTGGTGGCGATCGCCTCTCTCTACTTTTATGCCCAGCGCTCTAACCTCAGCGTTAGCCTATGGACGGCAGCAACGGGGGTGATGAAGGGCGATCGCCTGGTGCTCGAAACCCTGGCAGAGGTGGCTCCGAGCCAACCTTCTCGCCCACTTCCCAACCAACCTTTAATTTGGCTCACCCAAACCCCAGCGACCTTGGCCGATCTCCCCACGGGCAGCCGTGGTCTGCTGTGGCAAGAGTCTTCTGCGGCTTTGCCCCTGCGAGGGCTTGTCGTCAACCCTCACACATCCTTACAAGCCCAATTGCAAGCGCCCTTAACCTAGACAATTTGGGCTAGGCAATTTGGGCTAGGCAATTTGGCCATTCATGCGGAGATTTTAGCGGGCATCGTCTCCGGGGCGTGACGGATTACGCGCAAAAAAAGGGGGATACGTGCCCCCCCTGAGAGAAATTGGGTTAGAACCTACACTATCCTCGCTAGGCTGATAGGAGAAAATCAGAGGCGCTTAGGGAGGGTGTGCCTTGGATCTGGGCGATCGCCCCACCGCCCCCAAACCCGCTATCACTAGCGTTAGGATTATAAGATAGTATGCCATTTGTGGAGTTATACACCACCCGCGCGGTGCTGCTAGCGGCCTCGGCATTGTTGGCAACGATGGCAAACTCGGTGGGGAGCAAGCCGGTGCCGAGGGGGCTAGCGAGGGTTGTAAAGGCGGTGCGCGACAGGGCAATGCGATCGATCCCCGAGACAAAATCTGCCATGGTATCGAGGCCAAACGCTGCCGCTGTGAAGGGAGCAGCAGAGCGGAAACTAAACCAATCGGCTCCGCTGCCGCCAACGAGGGTATCGTTGCCCGCCCCGCCGACGAGGGTGTCGTTGCCAGTGCCTCCCACCAGCAGATCATTGCCATCGCCCCCGCGCAGCAGGTCATTTCCCCCCAACCCCGACAACTGATCGTCGCCCCCTTGGCCGTTGATCACATCATTGGAGTTTGCAAACCCAGAGATGCGGTTATTGAGGTCATTGAGAAACGTTACGGTGTTGCGGTTCCAAACCCGAGTCCGGGTTTCGTTGGCATTGAAAACATCGTAGCTGTCGCTAGGGGCGGTTTGCCCATCAAAGAGAAGGTTGGCAAAGGTGACGTTGGTATCTGCCCCTTGCACTAGGTTTTCGAGGGTTTCGAGGGGGGTGTTTTGTAGCCACACTTGGGTCGCGGGCAACCCTTCAAAACTGAGGTGAAGATCGGAGCCGACTTGTTGCAGGAGGAGGTTTTGGGCGATCGCCCCCGCCCCCGCAAACTGAATCGTATCCACTTCCCCTAAATCGCCCCCAAAGCGGCTGCCGGTGCCCAACCCCACAAAATCAGTAATCACCACACTGGCTGCCGAGTTCACCGCCACCACGAACCGATCCGAACCCGTTCCGCCCGTAACGGTGTCGTTGCCACCGCCGCCGATCAGGGTATCGTTCCCCCCGGCTCCATCGAGCAAGTCGGCGCAGGTGCCACCCTGGATGACGTTATCTAAGTCGTTGCCCGTCAGCACTGCCCCCACCACAGCAACGGAGACCGTGGCAGTGGCAGTATTGCCCAGCGCATCGGTTACTTGGTAGGAAAACTGATCGGCTCCGCAGAACCCTGGGTTGGGGGTATAGAGGATGAGGTCATCATCCACACGATCGGGGGTGCCGCCATCATTCACCACTGCAGTTCCGCTTTCTGGCAAGGCAAAGAGGCTGAGCGCCGCAACGCCAGTGTCATTGGCCAGCACATCAATTAACTGCGGGGTATTGGGGCGGGCGATCGCCCCATCATCGGTTGCCGTCAGGGTCACTGCTGCCTGCCGATAGCCAAACCGGATGCCGCCGACATCTACGCCACTGGCGGTTACGATGGGCGCGGGGTCGGCGGTCGTCAGGGTAAACCCAGCCTGGGGCAAGGCTCGCAGCGTATAGGTATCCTGGCCTAGGTTGAGAAATTGAAAGACCCCATTGGCATTGGTGACGGTCGTGGCTTCGCCCGCATCAAGGGCACCGTTTGGGTTGGCATCTAAGAAAATCGTCCAGTTTTCTAGCCCCGGTTCGGCGGGGTCGCGCAGCCCATCGCCATTCAGGTCGTTAAAGGCGATCCCCTCGATCAAAATGGGCACAAAGAGGTCGTCGTCTTCGATGGTGCCCTGTGCTGTGGTGGCCGCAGGGTCTAAGGTGGCATTGGTCGCAGAGACAATGGTATATGAAAACACCTCATCGGCCTCTGGCACGGTGTCGGTGGCGGTGATCACCTGCACCTCGGCCTGGGTTTCGCCAGGGGCAAAGACCACGCTGGGGGTAAAAGAGGTGACCGCCGTGGCGCTGGGGTCAGCTAGTAGCACCTCTAAAGTGACGGCAACGGGGTCAAGGCTGGCTGCGGCCAGGGTCAGCACATAGGTAAAGGTCGTGGTGTCGCTATCGCCTTCGGGTTGGGCGATCGCCCTCGGGCTGAGAGACAGAAGGGGCAAGGGCGGCAGATCATCATTCAAAATAATGCCCGTTGCCGTGCTGGCCGTAGGGTCGAGGGTGGCGTTGGTGGCACCCACAAGGGTGTAGGTAAAGCCTTCATCGCCCTCAAACGCCAGATCCCCCTGCACCAATGCTGTCACTTGCGCCGTAGTCGCGCCAGCGGGGATTAGCACGGCGGTTTCAAAGCTACTGAGGTCGGTGCCAGGGTCAGCCTCAAGACCCGCCAAATCCAGCGTTACCTGCACATCCTCGGCACTCG
>Ga0105044_10014586_pt1 | contig 10618 bp, 6 predicted proteins | sample MAT01_FD_78092 | JGI IMG/M metagenome (GOLD analysis project Ga0105044, IMG submission 78092) | Freshwater microbial communities from Lake Fryxell liftoff mats and glacier meltwater in Antarctica - MAT-01 | ecosystem: Environmental > Aquatic > Freshwater > Ice > Liftoff microbial mat | place... | reverse complement strand
GTCTCTCCGCCGCTCAACAGTGCCGCAGGCGGCTTCAGGGGTTGGCTCCGCTTCGCAATCTCATCCGCTATCGCCCCCAAGTGGCTGCCGAGCGACGTGCTCTCTCCTTGGAATGAGGTCGACAACACGATCGAGGCGTAGCCCAGCGCGAGAGCGCGGCTGCAGGCCGCATCGCAGGCAATGGAGGAAGGCGCCAAGAGGACATCTAGTCGCTGCGGCCGTTCGATGGCCTTCGGCGTTTCCGCTACCTGCCCGCCCTCGGACAAGTAGCTTCGAACATTCGGCTTTACCCGTTCCCAAAGATCGAACCGGTCGAGCGTCGCACGGGCATCCGCGATCGTCGACCGATCCGGCACCGTTGGATCAGTAATGTGGTCGAAAGCGTCCCCGACGACATCCGAAATGGTCAGGTTCAGCACGAACACCTCCGGATCGAGATGCCGCAACAACTTTCCGCCCCCGACGTCGGACACGTGTTTTCGGACGGCGTTGATCTGGGTGATGTCGGCACCGCAAGTAAGCAGAACGCGGGCCAGATCCTGAAGATCGGCGAGCGTGAGGCCGTGGCAGGGCTTGACCATCAATGCGGAGCTGCCTCCGGTGATTCCAAAGACAACAAGGTCGCCGGGCCTGGGCGCCGAGAGCAAGGCGATCAACTCGTCGGTTGCCCGCAGGCTTGACTCGTCGGGAATGGGATGCGACGCATGCCGAAGCAAAATGCGCCGTAGCGATCCCTCCTCGCCTTGCTTGCAGATTACGAGGCCGCCCCTGAGCCTCTCGCCGAATACCTCTTCTGCGCCGCGGGCAAGATCGAGCGACGCCTTGCCGGCCCCGAAGAACCAGACCGACGCATCGGCAGCTAGATCCCAGATGAGCTGCCCGTTGACGTAGAGCTTGCTTCCCCGCAGGTCCAGGCACTGAAGGCAAAGGCCGTAGGGCCTGGCGGCGTCAAGCGCGTGCTCCATGATGTCGAGAGCATCGCGGCGCAAACCGACGGAGCCATGGGACAGCAGCTCGTGGGCGTTCGAGACGTAACGGAATACATCCCGCGGCGAGGCCGGTTCGAAGGTCACCGAGGCGCCGTTCATGTTACGTCCCGGACCTAGACCGCGACCTTGAAGTTGCGGCCTGCGTATCGCGCACCGGAGCCCAGCTCCCTCTCGATTTCCAGCAGGCGGTTGTACTTCGCCGTCCGTTCACCGCGGACAGGGGCTCCGGTCTTGATCTGGCCAGCGTTCAGGCCGACCACGATGTCCGCAATTATCGCGTCCTCCGTTTCGCCCGACCTCTCCGACACCATTACGGCCAGCCCGTGCCTCCAAGCGACTTCCGCGGCGGCGATTGCTTCCGTCACCGTTCCGATCTGATTCACCTTCCAGAGCAACGCGTTGGCAGTCGGCCGGCCGACGCGGCTCCGGATCCGTTCCGGGTTGGTGCAGAAGAAATCGTCGCCAACGATCTGAATGCCGAGATCGGCGGCGGCGGCAAAGCCGTCGACGTCGTCCTCGCCGAACGGATCCTCGATGGTCGCAATCGGGTAGCTGCGGATTAGCTTGCGGTAGTAGTCAAGAAGCTTGTCGGTCGTGTAATCCTTGCCCTCGACGCGGTACTTCCGCGTGCGTCGGGCATACAAATGGGTGGCCGCGCAATCCAGCCCCAACACTATTTTTGACGCAAGGCCGCAACGGCGAGTGGCCTCCATCAGCAGATCGAGGCATTGCTTGACGCTTGTGATCGGCGGGGCGAAGCCGCCCTCGTCCCCGGTGTTTCCCGCTACCAGCCCGAACTTCTGCGTCACCAGCCGATACAGAACGCGGTTGATGGCGTGCCCGAATTCCATAGCCTCAGAGAACGATCGAGCGCCCACGGGAAAAATGCAGAACTCCTGGAAGTCGAGATTGTTGGAGGCATGCTTCCCGCCGTTGATCAGGTTGATCAACGGCACCGGCAGCGTGTGGGCCGAGATACCGATGTAGCGGTAAATCGGAATTCCGCTCACCGCCGCACCCGCGCGCAGCGCCGCGAGTGAAACGCCGACGATGGCGTTGGCGCCAAGCGCGGACTTGTCCCGGGTGCCGTCGAGATCGATCATGGCGCGGTCGATCGCCCTCTGATCGTTCACCGGCATTCCCATCAGCCGCTTGCGGATGGGCCCCCGAACGGACTTTGCCGCTCGCATCACACCGCGGCCGGCGTAACGCTTCCCGCCGTCGCGCAGTTCCTTCGCCTCGTGCGCGCCCGTCGATTTTCCGGCCGGCACGTCGGCCGAAACGCGTAGCCCACACGAAGTCGTCAGAAACACCCGTAGCGTGGGATCCCCGCGGCAATCGAGAATTTCCATCGCGTCCAAAGCGGCAATGGTTGACTGAGATGGGTTCAATCCTGTCTCCAAAAGTCACGTCGATCGCGCACGAGCTAACCGAAGGATCCTATCGTCCGCCACGAGGATCGTCAACTCTTTTATTTATGATCTATTGTCGACAATCTATTATTTGCCACCATGCTAAATTCGCTCTATGATGTTGCTGATTCACAGCTTGGAAGGCAATCGCTAGATGGCACTATCGCGAAAAAACGGTCTACGGCAGGTTGAACGGCTTCCGCTGGAGCGGCGTGCGGCCGAGATGCTCCGCGACCAGATCCTCTCAGGCGCGTTTCCGCCGGGCTACCGGCTGGTGGAGGTTTCGCTGGCACAACGGCTGGGCCTCAGCCGGGGTACCGTGCGCGCGGCGCTAAGCGAGCTTGTGCACGAGGGGTTGGTTGAGCAGGTCGCCTATACTCGCTGGGCGGTTCCTGAACTCTCAAGCGAGGATGCTCACGAACTCTTTACGCTGCGCAGTGCACTGGAAGGCATGGGGGCGCGGCTTGCCGCCGAGCGGCTGGTGCCCGAAGGCGCGAAGCGGTTGGAACTCGCGTTTCAGACCTTCGTGGAAGCCGCAGTTCGTGGCAGCCGCGGGCGCATTACGGAACTTGACTTCGCACTGCACAAGCTGATTATCGAGCTGTCGAATCACCGACGACTGCAGCGGCAATATACGCTTATAGAGCAGCAGGTCCGGCGCTACATCGCTTGCTCGAACGCGCTGATCCCCGCCGCGGAGAATATCGTCGAGATGCATGCGCCGCTTGTGACAGCGATTCTACAGAGGCGCGGCGGCGGCGCCGAGCGCGAGGCAAGGCGGCACAACATCGACGAGGGAAAGGTTTTGGTGGCGCAACTCCGTGACAAGGCTGCGAAAGGGACTGCGTTGAAGCTCGTGCGCTCTCCCACTGGCAGGCCGGTTGCGCCGAAGGCCAATGACTAAGCCCGTGCCGTTGCACGGCTGCCACCAATCGTCGCTTTTCGCGACGCGGCACCAACCTCAGGCCCCGAAGGGGGGGATATGAAGCGTTTTAGGGTCGGCGTGGATATTGGCGGGACATTTACCGACGTCGTGTTCCTCGGCGATCAGGGCGACGTGCTTACGCTAAAGGTCGCCAGCACGCCCGAGGACTACAGCCGTGCGGTGCTTGACGGCATCTGCGATGGAATCGAGAAATTGCGCGAGTCCGCCAAGTCCATCACGGAGGTGGGGCATGCATTCACTATCGCAACCAATGCAATTCTGGAGGAAAAGGGTGCTGTAACCGCGCTGATCACGACCCGCGGATTTCGTGACGTCCTGGAATTCCGGCGCAACCGCGTGCCGCGGCTCTACGATCTCTACTACGAAAAGCCGCCGCCACTGGTACGGCGCCATCTTCGCTTCGAGGTTCGCGAGCGCCTGAATTTCCGCGGCGAGGTGCTTTGTCCGCTGGAGGACAGCGAAATCGACACGGTCATCGACAGCGTGCTCAAGGCTGGGGTCGAGTCGGTTGTCGTTTGCCTGCTGCATTCGTACGTCAATCCGGCGCACGAGCGCAGGATCGGGGATGCGCTGCGCCGGCGAGCGCCTGATCTGATTGTTACGCTGTCGAGTGAATTGCTTCCGGTGATGAAGGAGTACGAGCGTACCAGCACAGCCGTCATCAATGGCTATGTACGTCCCGTGGTGGAGCGCTATATCGGCCGGCTGACCCAGGGCTTGGAGAAGATCGGCGTGGAGGTACCCCTTAGAGTGATGCAGTCGAACGGCGGCCTGGCAACACCGCGCATGGCAAGCGAGAGACCCGCCTTCTGCATCGAGTCAGGCCCGGCGGCGGGCGTCATGGCCGCGTTCCATCTTGGGCGCCGGCTGGATCTCGGAAATCTGATCACGCTGGACATGGGAGGAACTACCGCCAAGGCGACGATCATCGAAGATGGCGAAATCCTGCGCTCGCAGGAATACGAAGTGGGCGCCGGCCTGAACGTCGGGCACCGCTTGCTAAAAGGCGCCGGACACATCCTGAAAGTGCCGGCGATCGATCTGGCAGAGGTGGGTGCAGGGGGCGGGAGCATTGCTACGGTCGACGAGAGCGGTTCGCTACGGGTTGGCCCCCACAGTTCGGGCGCGATGCCCGGGCCGGCATGTTATGGCCGCGGGGGCGATCAGGCGACCGTGACGGACGCGAACGTGCTGCTCGGGTACCTGAATCCCCTCCACCTGTTAGGGGGCGCGTTTCCGCTGCATATCGAGAAGGCGCGCGCCGCCGTTGCCCGTTTCGTCTCGGAACCGCTGCGGCTGCCCGAGGTCGAGGCGGCGTACGGAATTCACCGCGTCGCCAATTCCAATATGAGCCGCGCGCTGAAGGCTGTGTCCAGCGAGCGAGGGCGAGATCCGCGCAGCTTCACGATGATGGCGTTTGGCGGCGGAGGTCCGATCCACGCCACCGGCCTCGCCGAGATGCTGGGAATCTCGCGGGTTGTCGTTCCCCGCCACCCGGGCGTGTTCAGCGCGTTTGGCCTGCTGTTCTCGGATGTTGAGCATCACCTCGTCAGGAGCTACTTCAAGCCTCTTTCCGAGCTTGACTTGGACCAGCTGAACGCGATTCTCCGCGAGATGCGCAACGATGCCGCTGCGGCGCTGCGCGCCGAGCGCATAGACGAGAAGGACCAGGATATCCTCGTGCAGGTCGACCTGAAGTACGAGGGGCAGGGATCCGAGCTGAGCGTCTGGATTCCCTCGAACAATGTAACCAGAGAGTCACTGGACGAAGCCGTGAAGGCCTTCGAGATCGAGCACGACAAGACATTCGGCCACGTTACGGATGCGCCCCATCAGTTGGCGAACGTCCGGGTAATCGGCCGCGCCATTGCCCGGGTCTCGCGCGTGCCCGACCGCATGAAGCCGGTGGCGGCGCCGAAGGCCGAGCGGCCGCGCAAACGGGCGGCGTATTTCGGCGCTGCGGCCGGCTGGATCGACGCGCCCATTTTCGCACGCGAGGATTTTTCTGGAGCGGTCACTTCCGGTCCGCTGCTGATCGAAGAATACGACTCGACGACGGTGGTGCCGCCGGGGTGGGGGGCGTCTGTCGATGCGCACGGCAACATCAATCTGCAGCAAGCGAAATAGCATTTAGGGGAGCGAGACATGGCAGATACCGATCCGGTTACCCGAGAGGTCATCAAGAACGCGCTGATGAGTATCGCGGACTCGATGGCGTGGACAGTCTTGCGCACGGCCCGCTCAGCGGTCGTCAAGGATGGAATGGACTTTTCCACTGCCTTATTCACGGCGGACGGGCAGCAGGTCGCGCAAGGCCTGACCGTGCCTTCGCACCTCGGCTCGATGGTTCCCGCCCTGGAAGGCGTGATGCGGGCGTTTGGCGAGGACGTGCGCCCCGGCGACATCTTTGTGAACAACGACCCGTATGAGGGAGGCAGCCACCTGCCTGATATTTTCGTCTTCAAGCCGATATTCGTGGACGGAATGCTGGTGGGATGGTCGCATGCGATTGGGCATCAGACCGACATCGGGGGGCGCGTTGCTGGCGGCGTCGTCTGCGACAACCGGGAGATTTACCAAGAAGGGTTGATTCTCCCGCCCATCAAACTTTACGACCAAGGCAATCTGAATCAGGCCGTCTGGCGGATTCTGGAGAAAAACGTGCGCGTCCCGCACATGGTGCTGGGCGACGTGAAAGCGCTACTCGCGGCCGTCAGACTGGGAGAGCGCGAGTTCCTGAGCCTGATGGAGCAGTACGGGCGGGACACGTTGCTCGTGTACATGCATGACATCCTGGACACGACGGAGCGGTTGACCAGGGCGGAGATTTTGGCGCTGCCTCACGGTGTCTGGACCTTTACGGACTATATCGACAACGACGGAATCGATATGCGACCGATCGCAATCGTGGTCCGGGTCGAGATCGCGGGCGACGAGGTGCATGTGGACTATGAGGGAACTTCGCCTCAGGCCAAGGGCTCGATTAACCCGAATCTCGCTTATACGAAGTCGCTGACCTACGCGGCCATGAAATGCCTGATCGATCCGCAGATACAGTCGAACAGCGGCTTCTTCAGGCCGTTCAGGATTTCTGCACCCGAGGGAAGTTTCGTGAATCCCCAGCATCCCGCGCCGGTCGCCGCGCGGGGGATGTCGGGCTTCCGCATTTGCAACGCGATCTTCGGCGCGATGGCGCAGGCATTGCCGGGAAAGATTCCCGCGGCCTGGGGAGGCGGCGAGGTCGGACTGAGCTTCTCCGGGTACACGGCCGCGCGCAAGGCATGGATACACCTCGATCTGATCAACGACGGCCCGCGCGGGGGCGGGCCTTACGCGGACGGCGCGGACGGTCTGTCCGCGCCCATACACAACATGGCGAATATCCCGGTGGAGAGCGTCGAAGCCGAACAGCCGCTGATCGTGGAGCAGTACGCGTTGATCCCCGACACCGGCGGTCCGGGGAAGTACCGCGGCGGACTGGCGATCATCCGGGATTTCAGGGTGCTGGCGGATGAGACGTTGTTTCAGTTGCGGTCCGACCGTTCGGACTTCGTAGCCTGGGGTCTGGAAGGCGGCAAGGGCGGCACGCCGACGATGAACTATCTCAATCCCGACGGTGAAAATCGCCGACTGCCGGGCAAGTGTCTGATCAGTCTCAAGAAGGGCGATCTTTACCGGCTAATTCAGGCGAGCGGGGGAGGATTCGGGGAGCCTCGCGAACGCAACGTCGCGGCGGTACTCGAGGATGTGCGGCAAGAGAAGATGACGACGGGACACGCCAAGCGGGAATATGGCGTAGTCATCGACCGGGCCGCCATGACGGTGGATGCCGAGGCAACGGCGAGTTTGCGGGCAAAGATGGGAGTTGCTGACGGAATCGCGTCAATGCCGCAGCCGATCGCCGCAGCCATCGCGGGCAAGTGATACGAAGCGGTCGCAAGGCAAGCGATGAGTGACATTCCACGAGAAGCCGAAGTAGTAATCATCGGTGGCGGGATCGGAGGCTGCTCCATCGCGTACCACCTGGCAAAGTTGGGAGTCAGCGACGTGGTGCTCGTTGAGCGCCGGCAGCTGACCTGCGGGACGACCTGGCATGCGGCGGGTCTCGTGGGAACGCTTTGGCCCACTAAGAACATGACCCAGCTGGGTAAGTACTCCCACGATCTGTACCAATCCCTGGAAGCGGAGACAGGCCAGGCAACAGGCTATAAGCGTACGGGAAGCATCAGCCTTGCGACGACGCCGGAGCGCATGGAAGAACTGAAGCGTTCGGCGGACATGGCCAAAGTGTTCGGCGTGAGGGTCGAAGTGGTCGGGCCGCAGACCCTTGGTGAGTTGTACCCAGGCCTGAAGACGCAGGACTTAGTCGGCGGGCTGCACATCATCGAGGATGGTCAGACCAATCCCGTGGATACGACCATGGCGCTGGCGAAGGGCGCAAGGGCGCGGGGGGCGCTTCTCCTCGAGAACACGGCCGCACGGAAAATCCTGGTCGAGGGTGGAGGCGCCGTCGGCGTGGAAACGGACCGGGGCACCATCAAGGCGCGGAAGGTCGTAATCGCCGGTGGAATGTGGTCTCGTGATCTCGCGGCCTCAGTGGGCGTCACGCTTCCGCTCTACGCGTGCGCCCACTATTACGCCGTTACCGAGGCGATGCCGGGATTGCGCAGGAATCTGCCCATCATGCGGGACTTGGATAGCGGCAACTACTTCAAGGAGGACGCCGGGAAGCTGCTGGTGGGATTCTTCGAGGACAACGCCACGCCGGTAGACATGAACCGGATATCGAAGGACTTTTGCTTCGACCAGCTGCCGTTAGAGGTCGAGCATTTCGAGCGCTACTTGATGCGCGCGATCGAGCGGCTCCCAATGATGTCGGAAGCGGGCATTCGCACCTTTTTCTGCGGTCCGGAAAGCTTCACTGCCGACAACCAGCACATCATGGGCGAAGCTCCGGGGCTGCGCAATCTGTACGTTGCGTGCGGTTTCAACTCGCGGGGTATAGGCGGTGGCGGCGGAATCGGCAAGGTGATGGCCGAGTGGATTGTGCACGGCTATCCAACCATGGACGTATGGGAATCCGATGTGCGCAGGGTGATGCCGCATCAAGGAAACGAGACCTATCTGCGAGGACGCGTGTGCGAGGCGCTTTCGCGCAGCTATTCCATGCATTGGCCCTACCAGCAGTACGAGAGCAGCCGGGACCAGCGATGCTCGCCCGTGCATGCGGCTCTCAAGGCGCGCGGTGCGTGTTTTGGCGAGGTGGCCGGCTGGGAGCGCCCGAACTGGTTTGCTCAGCCGGGCGAGGAACCGCGCTACCGTTACAGTTACAAGCGCAGTAACTGGTTCTTCGCGGCCAGGAGTGAGCATCTGGCGGTGCGAAATGCCGCCGGTCTTTACGATGCCTCATCGCTGGCTAAGTTCGTCGTTCGCGGACGGGACGCGGAGACCTTCTTGCAGCGTATCTGCACGAATGACGTTTCGGTCGCCGCCGGCCAGACCGTCTACACGCAGTGGCTGAACGAGCGCGGCGGCATAGAGGCGGACCTGACAGTCGCGAGACTAGGGGAGCACGAGTTCATGATATCGACGGCCTGCGGATCGCACGTGAAGGATCTCGCCTGGCTGGAGGGCCACCTGCCCGAGGGCGCGCATGTCGAGGTGGAGGACGTGACCGATCAGTACGGTGTACTCAGCCTGCACGGACCGCGGTCACGCGAGATCATCGCTAAGCTTTGCGGCAACGACGCGGCGATCCTGCCGTTCGGCTCCGCCGCATGGACCCGGATCGCCGACGCCAGAATCTGGGTTCAGCGTCTATCGTATCCAGGGGAGACGGGTTGGGAGCTTTTTGTGTCCGCTGCCAGCACTGAACGCGTGCTGCTCGCTATCGAGGCGGCCGGACAGGGCTGCGGACTTGCCTATGTAGGAATGCACGCAGTCGACTCGCTGCGCCTGGAGAAGGGCTTCCGGCATTGGGGGCACGACGTTACGTATGAGGACACGCAAATCGACGCAGGCCTGTCCTTCACCTGCAGTTTCGACAAGAAAGTCCCGTTCATAGGCCGCGACGCAGTTCTTCGGCAGCGGGAGAAGGGGCGCCGCACGCGGGCATTGGTCCAGTTTCTCTTGGACGATTCGGAGCCCATGCTGTTTCACAATGAACCGATCATCTGCGATGGTCGGTCGGTTGGATACCTGACCTCGGGCGGCTACGGACACTACCTGGACCGTGCAATAGGCATGGGATATGTCTCGAACCCGGACGGAATCGACGCCGCTCGGATCGCGGCTGGTCGGTTCGAAATCATGGTTGCCGGCGAGCGTTTTCCCGCCCGCGCGAGTCTTCGACCGTTCTTTGATCCCACTGGCGAGAGGATGCGCGGCTGATTGTTTGTGCGGCTTTCATCCCGAAAGCGTGCTGCCGACCTTGTGCGACGCGGAGTGAGCGTAGTAATCGGCCCCCTGCCGCAAATCGCGCCGAAGAAACACTGGGGGCTTCGTTGTGGCAAGCTGGGCGGTGGCGCCGCTGAAGACCGATCAGGCAATGGTGCTTTATGCCCGCGTGTGAGCGTGGTCCTGGGTGGCGTCATCGATATTGGTGAATCGGCATGGCGGTTCTTGCAACCGCTGGGCCGATATCCCGTTTAAGAGAGTGAGCTAGACGACGTACCCGATGCGGCGCCATCTTCCCAACTGAACGATGGAGCAAGCCTTGGCACAACTTAACGCTAAACAAAGGGGCCAGGCTCGAATTTCGTCAACGGCCAGCCGACTGCCTCGACTAGCTGAACATGCGCTTCGATGCACTATGGCCAGTCCGGTGCCTGCGCATCATCGAACATCGGCAGGTCCCGATTCACTCGAGGCCGCCCACGCGGCCGCACTCGTCGATCCGAACCCGCCAGGTCACTGATGGCAACCTGGAAAGACATCGAGCCAAGGGGCTGATTCTGATTGACTGCCAAGCGGATTTCTGCGGCAACCGTGGCGTCGTGCCCGCGCTCAAAGAGTTGCCGGTATTCGCGCCGACGATCAGCATCGCTCCGACCAAGCTCACCATAGGTCGGGTGTGCTGAAATCAGTTGGTCAGACTTGCCGAGCGCATTGCACTTAAAACTGCTCCAGCGATACTGGGCAGGATCGCGCACCATTCCGGCACGAACCGGATTGAGCTCAATGTAGCGCTGGCAAGCAAGCAAATGGGAGTCCGAGCAGACGATCGATGCGTGATATCGGCTATCCCATAACGTACCGGTTCGTGCGTAACG
>Ga0105044_10014584_pt1 | contig 10618 bp, 7 predicted proteins | sample MAT01_FD_78092 | JGI IMG/M metagenome (GOLD analysis project Ga0105044, IMG submission 78092) | Freshwater microbial communities from Lake Fryxell liftoff mats and glacier meltwater in Antarctica - MAT-01 | ecosystem: Environmental > Aquatic > Freshwater > Ice > Liftoff microbial mat | place... | reverse complement strand
TTCCAGGCGTTCGAGCTCGGCGACGATGGCTTTGCGGGCGAGGCCGCGGTCGAGGCCGGCCAGCGTGTGGACGAAGACGCCGTCGGCGATGCCGTCGATCACGGCGATGTCGGCGGCGATCTCGTCGAGAACAACGTGCGCCTGTTTGTCGAGGATCGAGGGCATCGGCAGGCTGTGCCGCTGGCCGACGGCGAAATCGTTGAAATCATGGGCGGGGGTGATCTTGACGGCGCCAGTGCCCTTTTCCGGGTCGGAATAGGTGTCGGCGACGATGGGGATGCGGCGGCCGACCAGCGGCAGGATGGCGAATTTGCCGATCAGGTCGGCGTAGCGCGCATCGTCGGGGTTCACGGCCACCGCAGTGTCGCCCAGCATGGTTTCCGGACGGGTGGTGGCCACGGTGATGAAGCGGCCAGGCTGCCCCTCGATGGGATAGGCGATGTGCCAGAGGTTGCCGCGCACCTCCTGGTTCTCCACCTCCAGGTCCGAGATGGCGGACTGGAACTTGGGGTCCCAGTTCACCAGCCGGCGGTCGCGGTAGATCAGGCCCTGTTTGTGCAGGGTGACGAAGACCTCGCGCACCGCTTCGGACAGGCCGTCATCCATGGTGAAGCGTTCGCGCGGCCAGTCGAGCGAGGCGCCGAGGCGGCGCAGCTGGCGGGTGATGGTGCCGCCGGATTCGGCCTTCCACTGCCAGACACGGTCGAGGAATTTTTCGCGGCCGAGTGCCTGGCGGGTGGTGCCCTCCTCAGCGAGCAATCGTTCCACCACCATCTGGGTGGCGATGCCGGCGTGGTCGGTGCCCGGCTGCCACAGTGCGTCGCGGCCTTGCATGCGGCGCCAGCGGATCAGCGTGTCCTGCACCGTGATGGTCAGCGCGTGGCCCATGTGCAGGCTGCCGGTGACGTTGGGCGGCGGGATCATGATGGTGTACGGCACGGCGTTGCTGTCGGGCGCGCAGGCGAAGGCGCCCGCGTTTTCCCAACCGGCATAGAGGCGCTGCTCGGTGTCACCGGGCGAATAGGTCTTGTCGAGCATGGTTTTGGCTCTCGGCAGTCGGACAGGTGTCGGAACGATGGCGGGCAGGCTTGCGGCGGCGGCCTCAGCCGACCGCCCGTCCTACCACGCGATCGATCTCGGCCCGTACCAGGCGCTCGACCATGGGGGGAAGGTTGGTGTCGAGCCATTCCTTCAGCAGCGCGCGCAGTTCCTCGCGCACCATGTCTTCCAGCGTGGGGCCGCCGCGATACACCGGCATCGCCCGGCCGGCTTCGAGGGTGCGGAGCAGCGAGTTGACCGAGCTGGCGGTCGCCGCCTCGGCCTCGGGCGCGATCAGGCGGTCTGGGGCGAGATAAGGCGCGACGGCTGCCACCGGGCCCGGAATGGGGGGCGCAGGCAGCGAGATCGGCACCTCGTCCGGCAGTTCAATGGGGGCAGGCGCGGCCGAGTTGGCCGCTGACATCGCCGCAAGCAGCGTTGTGGTGCGATCTTCCGGTGTAGTTGCAGGCAGCAGCTCCGCCACCGGCTCGGCCACCAGCATCGAGTCGTCGAGCGACAGCACGTCGTCATCGCCATCACCATTGGTGGCCGGCGGCGCCTTGTCGGCGGGCTTTGCCGCCGGCTCGTCTTCACTCAAAATCCGGCGGATAGAAGCAAGAATATCCTCCATCGAGGGGTCGGGGGCAGATCCCGAGGCGGTGCCCAGGGCCGTGCCCGACGGCGGGCCAGCAGTCGCGCCGGCGTTTGGGGGCGGAACGGATGCACTCATGTCGTTGCCATGCCTCTCATTATCCGGCGTCGGCGCAGGCCGGTGATGCCCGCGGGTTGGTCGCATCGCGCTCCATAGCCATGCGTCCTGCCACCCGGCCGCCCCTCGCTCCGTTCGATCAACGGCCGGGTTGGTCGATGGCGTAGTCGCCGGTGCCGATCAGCCGGTTGCGAACCGCCCGGTAATAGGCGGTTTCGTCGTACAAGGGCACATTGAGGTTAAGATCGCGTGCTGTCAGCCGGCCGGCCGCCGCCGCCACGGTGTACGAGGCGTTGATCAGGTTGGACAGGTTGCGGACCAGATTGACGCGTGAAATCAGCAACGTCTGTTCGGCGTTCAACACATCGAGCGTGGTGCGGCTGCCGACGATGGCCTCGCGCTGGACGCCTTCAAGAGCGATTTCGTTGGCGCGGATCTGCTCGCGGGTGCTGTCGATGGTGGCGCGGGCGGTGACATAGGTGTTCCAGGCCTGGGTGACCTGCTGGATCGCCTGGCGGCGCGCATCGTCGACCTGCTGGCGGGTTTGCTGCTGCTGCTGGCGGGCCTGGCGGATGGCGGCGTACTCCGCGCCGCCCTGATAGAGCGGCACGCTCAACACCATCAGAACCTGGCCGACTTTGGTGGTGAGGTCCTTGGCCTGCACATCCTCGTTGCGCGACACCGAGCCCTGGAGGCTGAGGTTGGGCATCAGCCGGGCATACTGCACATCGAAATTGTCGCGCGCCGCGGCGTCGTTGAACAGGGCGGCAATCACGGCCGGGTTGTTGCTGGCCGCCAGGCCGCGCGCGTCGTCGATGGTGCGCACCGGCAGGCGCAGCGGCTGCGGCTCGCCCAACCGGTTGGGCGCGGTCTCGCCGATTACCTGCTGGAAGGCGGAGCGGGCAACTTGGAGGTCGCCGTCGGCGGTCTGGCGGGTGGCAGTGGCGCCGGCCAGCGCCGCTTCGGCTTGGGCGACATCGGTGCGAGTGATCTCGCCGACGCGGAAGCGTTCGCGCGTAGCCTGCAACTGGCGGGACAGCACCTGCTCGTTGTTGATGTTCAGGGCCAGCACCTGGGTGCCCTGGATCACGGCGACATAGGCGCTGACGGCGTTGGTGAAGGCGGTCTGCTCCGAGCCGATCAGGGTGGCGCGCTGGGCCATCACCTGGTTCTCGGCCCGATTGGTGTTGGCGCGGGTGGCGCCGCCGCGGAACAGCGGTTGGTTGACGGTAAGCGATTGCGTGTTGGCGCCGCGTAGCGCGGAGCTTTCGACCGTGCGGTTGAGCCCGTTGGCCGGGCGAACGAATTGCTGGCTGGTGCTGTCGATGTAGCCGGCATTGGCGGTGATGGTGACGGTCGGCCGCCAACCCGCCAGCGCCTGGGGCACGTTCTCGTCGACCGCACGCGACTGGGCCCGGGCAGCGAGCAGGCCGGGGTTGGTGGCATAGGTCAGCGCCAACGCGTCATTCAATGTGCGCACCTGTGCCAGGGCCGGGGTGGCGGTGCCCAACGCCACGCCCACTGCAAGCACCGCCCGATACGTCAGGCGACGCGCGGTGCTCGGCGTCATTGTCCTAGATGCGTCAGCCATGCAACAGCCACTCCCGCCAGTGTCCCGCCTCGATGTACCACCGACGCGGGATCGTGCACTGCACCATTTGCCACAGGACGGCGCCGCGCGCCACGCCCAAGCACACGGCGCCTAATCAGAAGACGAAGCCAGGCGCGCGGCGCAGCATCGGCAGCACGGGCACGGCGCAGTCGAAGACCTTATGCTCGTCCAGCCGCCCGCCACCTGCGCTGCTGCACAGCACCGCATGGCCCATGCGCGTGCCGGGCTTGAGCACGGTAACCAGCCGGCCGCCATCGGCGCGCACCTGCGCCAGGATCGCGGTCGGGATCTCGGGCACCGCACCCTCGATCAACACCACGTCGTATGGGGCGGTGCCCTTCCAGCCGTCGGCAAGCGGGCCCTCCACGATCAAAACGCTCGACGCCGCCCCCGCCGTAACCAGGGGCACCACCACGCGGGCGATGGCGAGCAATGCCGGGTCCTGTTCCAGCGCCGTCACCGCCGCACCGCACAACGCCAGAAGCGCGGCGCCATAGCCGGTGCCGGCGCCGACCACCAGCGCCCGATCGCCCTGGCGCACCGCCGCGATCTGCACCAGGCGGGCGATCACCATCGGCTCCATCAGAAAGCGCCCGCCACCCAGCGGCACGTCCTCGTCGCTATAGGCCAGGGCGCTGCGGTCGGCCGGCACGAAGCGCTCACGCGGCAGTTCGCGCATGGCGTCCAGCACCACCGCGTCGGTAACCTTGTTGGGTCGCACCTGGCCATCCACCATCAGTGTACGGGCGGCCGCGAAGTCTGCATGAGGGTTCGGCATCGGGGGCATCCGGGCTGATCGGCGGGAGCGTTATCATAGGTTGGCGCATCCGAAGGCGCAAAGCCACGGTTCGGTGCCTGCGCCCGCCCCTTGACCGAGGTGGCCGGCGCGGCCAATAACCTGGGCATCACCCGTCGGGGTCCGGTGGCAGAGTGGTGATGCAGCGGACTGCAAATCCGCGAATGTGGGTTCGATTCCCGCCCGGACCTCCAAGCGCGCCGGTTCAGCTTGCCGTGAGTTCATGCCACAGCGTGCGGCCGTGCGGGCGTGGATCGCGCGCCAGGCGGCACGTGGCGTCCAGCACCATGGTGGCGCGGCTCGCCGGGTCGTACTGCGGCCAATCTGGCAAGTCGGGGTGGCTGGGGCGGCCGGTGCGGGCGAAGGCGATCCAGGTCTCGGCCATTCGCGCCGAGAGGGCGAAGGCATCCGCGCGGTCGCCATGGGCGCGGGTGAGGTCGAGCGTGTCGAACACGAAGGGCACGTCCAGCGCGTGCGGCGCCTTCAGCCGGCCGTCATGCACCGGGGTTTCCCATTCGAAGGCATACATGAACACCGGTGCCGCGTGCAGCGCGGCCTGGCGCTCGGCGACCAACAGGGAGCGAATGCGGAATTCGGCGTCGGTGCGGATCGCGATCAGCAGTTCCGCCGGGTCCATGGTGGGATCGGCCGCGCGATAGGCAGCGATGACCCGCGCTGCGGCGCCACCGGCCAGGGCGGTGACACGCTGGTGCAGCGCCGCCTCGTCGAGCGTACGAAACCACATGGCATCGTCGGTGGCCACGAAGCTGGCGGCTTCGTCCTTCATGTCGCCGATCAACAGTGGGATATGCGCCGACAACGCCGTGGCGTCGGGGTCGAAGGGCTGGCGCGGCAGCACGGTGCCGTCCACCACGGGGCCGAACGGATACCGGTCGAACAACGGTTGCGCCGACGGGCCCAGGGCCTTTTGCGCCGGGCCGACAGCGGCGAGCAGCCGGGCAAGCGGCAGGTCGCGCAATCCCGCCACATCGGTGCCGAGTTCGCGCAGCACCGCCTCGGTCAGCTTCGCGGCGCGGTCGGGGGTGCGGTGGCGGACGACGGCGCCGCTTTGCACCGCCGCGCGATGGAACAGGCCCTGCGCGGCCGGCATGGCCATCAGGGTGCAGACCTTGCCGCCGCCGCCGGATTCGCCGAACACGGTCACGCATTCCGGGTCCCCGCCAAAGGCGGAAATGTTATCGCGCACCCATTCCAGCGCGGCGACGATGTCGAGCATGCCGGCGTTACCCGACTGCGCGTATTCCGCCCCGCCAAGCACCGAAAGATCGAGGAAGCCCAGGATGTTCAGCCGGTGGTTGACGCCCACCACCACCACGTCGCCGCGCCGGCACAGGCGGCTGCCGCGGCTGCGCTCGCCGTTGCCGGTGCCGTAGCTGAAGGCGCCGCCGTGCAACCACACCATCACCGGCCGCTTGCCGCCATCGCCAACGGCCGGGGTCCAGACGTTCAGCGTCAGGCAGTCCTCGCTCGGTGGCGAGGTGTCGCCGATGCCGTAGAGATCAGCCAGTTCCGGGCGCGAGGCCGGGCGCAGCCCCATCTGCGGCGCGTGGCCGGCATAGGCCGTGGCATCCCGGATACCCGCCCAGGGTGCGACCGCTGCCGGCGGCAGGAAGCGGGCTGCGCCGGCGCTGGAGGCGCCATAGGGCACCGACTTGAACGCCGCCACGCCGTCGATGACCGTGCCGCGCAACCGGCCGGCACCAATGTCCACCATGGGGGCGGCCGCGCCCATTGCGTCATTCGCCATATCCTGCGCCCCCAGCATTCGGCAGACACCATGGCGCCTACGCCGCGTGGTGTCGACCGCAGGCGGCGATCACACCGGGCCTGATGCGACCGCAGAACGCCGCACCCCATCGAGGATGCGGGCCATCCGGTCTTCCAACTGCGCGATGGTAAACGGCTTGCGCATCACCTCCTCCGGGCGGATCGACTCGGCGGTGTCGGACTCCGCGTTGCCCGTTACCAGAAGCGCGCGCAAGCCGGGATGGAGCACCTGCGCCGCCTGGATCAGCGCCACGCCGTTCATGCCGGGCATCACGTAGTCAACCAGCATCAGGTCGAACGGCTGGTCATGCGCGCCGGGGCCGTCGAGCAGCACCAGCGCCTGGGCGCCATCGGCGGCAACCGCCACGCTGTGGCCGCGTTCCAGCAGCATTTCGGCGGTCATCTCGCGCACCGCACGGTCGTCGTCCACGACCAGCACGCGCAGCGGCGGCAGGAGGGCGCGCTGCCCGGCCGCGTCGCCATCATGCGTTCGCGCAGAGAGCACCGCGGCGCGCGGCAGCAGCACGGTCACGGTCGTGCCGAAACCCGGCCGGCTGTCGATGCCGACATCGCCGCGCGACTGCACCGCGAGCCCATGCACCTGCGACAGGCCCAGCCCGGCACCCCCGCCTGGCGGTTTGGTGGTGAAGAACGGCTCGAAGGCGCGGGCGATCACCTCGGGCGTCATGCCGGTGCCGGTGTCGCTGACCTCCAGCGCCACATAGTCGCCGGGCTGCGCGTGGCGATAGCGGGCATCGGCGCTGGCGATGACCAGGTTGCGTGTGCGGATGGTCAACGCGCCGCCGTCCGGCATTGCGTCGCGCGCGTTGATGGCCAGGTTCAGGATCACCGACTCCACCTGTGTCGGGTCAACCATGGCAGGCCATAGCTCGGCAGCCAGGTCGGTCTCGATGCGGATGTTGCGGCCGATCGTGCTCGCCAGCAGCCCGGTCATTCCCAGCACCGGCACGTTGAGATCGGTCGGTACCGGCAACAGGCGCTGGCGGCGCGAAAAGGCGAGCAGTTGGGCGGTCAGCCGCCCGCCGCGTTGGGCCGCATCCAGCGCGTTTTCGATCAGCGGCAACTGCGCCCGCTGGTCGCGCGGCAGGCGGCGGCGGATGAGGTCGAGCGCGCCGACTATTGCGGTCAGCAGGTTGTTGAAATCATGCGCGATGCCGCCGGCAAGCTGGCCCACCGCTTGCAGTTTCTGCGCCTGGTGCAGTTCGGCTTCGGTGCGCTGGCGCTCGGCGATCTCGATTTGCAGGTGGTCGCGGCTTTGCTCCAGGTCGCTGGTGCGTTCACGCACGCGGGCCTCCAGGGTGGCGTTCAACTCCTCCAGCTCGGCACGGCGGCGGGCATACGCCTCGGCCATGCTGTTGAACGCGATTGCCAGGCGGCCAAACTCAGACCCCGGCGCCTCATGCAGGGTGGCGCGGGCGCGCATATCGCCGTCCGACCAGCGTCGCGCGGCGGCCAGCAGGGCGGCGGTCGGGCGGCGGACGAAGCGCTCACCGGCAAAGGCGGCAAGGGTCAGCGACAGCGCCACGCCGATCGCCATCAGCAGCAGCCCCTGCCAGGCGGCGTCGTCGATATCGGCAAGGATGTCGGGCGCAAACAGGCCGACGCTGACGAACAGGCCGTGCGGGGGCAGCCCGGCGGGGACGTACCCGACTACCCGCTCCTGCCCGTCTACCCCAACCACCCATGCCGAACCGCGGCGCGGTGCCGATACCAGCGGCAGCACACTGTCCGGCAGCTTGCGCCCGGCGAACTGTAGCTGTCCCGGCACGCGCACCAGTGTGGTGCCCTCCCGGTCGGCGATGCCGACGGTGCTTTGTGCTGGCAGGCGGAGTTCGCCGACATGATGGGCGAGCCAGTCGAGGCCCAGCTCCATGACGATATAGCCGGTGCCCCCCGCGCTGGCCGCGAAGGCGACGCATAGCGGCAGCACCGCACCGCGCCGGTCGGTGGCAGATGAAAACAGGCCGGTGCGCACCTCGCCGGGCGTCACGGGCACATTGTTGCGCCAGCAGTGTTGCTCCATCGCCGCATTAGCCAGTGGCGGGTGCGAGCTGCACACCAGCCGCCCGGCATCGTCGCGCACCGACACCACCGCGTACGATGGCAGGTCGGCCTGTATCTCGGTCATGTGGCTGACACAGCGCGGGTCGAGGGCCGACACTGTTATGAAGCGCGCCATCGCGGTGGAAAGCTGGCGGGCGCCCTCCATCACGCTGCGCATATCGGCGTTGATCAGCTCGGCCTGCTGCAATGCCTCATCGGGAATGCGATCCATCCGGTCGCCGCGCAGGTCCTGTTGCAGGTAGACCAGCACCATCAAGGCCGGCAGCGTCGCGGCCACAACCAGGATCAGCAGCCGGGCGAAGAGGTTGCTGCGGAGCGCCATCTGCCGAACCTCGTGTCTCACATCATGACGGTCGGCAAGTGCCGCATCGGGCCGGCGTGGTGCGAGAGGGGGGATTCGAACCCCCAAGACTTGCGTCGGTCGATTTTGAGTCGACTGCGTCTACCGTTCCGCCACTCTCGCCCGCAGCCGGTATACAACAGGCCCGGCGCCGAACCAATCCACCGCGCGCACTGCCCGACCTGGGCAGTCGGCATGCGAAATGCCGGGTTGACCGGACCCGTCACGCTATCTAGATAGGCGCGCTCCGTAGCTGGTGATGTTCGGGCGTAGCTCAGCGGTAGAGCAATCGGCTGTTAACCGATTGGTCGTAGGTTCGAATCCTACCGCCCGAGCCAACCTGCGGAAGCCGCCGTCGCGGTGCCTGGCCGCCTATTCCCGTGCCGCCGCAACCAGCCCTGTGGCCGCACGCTGCCATGCCGCATCGGTCTCGGCGGTCCATTGTGGCCCCAGCGCGTCGCGGAACGTGGCGATCACCGTGGCATAGAAGTGGTCGAACATGGCGTGCGGCACGCCAACGCCTTCGTGGTTCACCCGCTCGCTGCCAACGAAGTTGTGGGAATAGGCGCGCGCGCCGGCGAAATCCAACAGGCACTCCAGCGTCACCTGCAGCATGTTGCCGCGCACCATGCCCAGCTTGTCGCCCGCGAACAGCGCTTCCAGTTCGGGAAACGTCGCGAACAACCGGGCATAGACCAGCGGGGCGGGGTCGCCCAGGCGCGCGGCGACCATTTCCAGGCTCACCTCGATCAGTGCCAGGTCGTCCGTCATGCGACTCGACAGGCGACGCGCAGTGCGGCGCCGACCGCGGGGGCGCGCAGGGCGGCGATGCGGTCAAGCCGGCGCTGCAATTCTTCGCCGGTCATCGGCGCGTAGTGTGGGTTGTCCACGTGTGTCTTGCGGTGCCAGGCCTGCAACACCGTGCCGATGGCGGCGCGCACCGCGATCAGGGTCGGCAGCAACGCCACCTCCTCGGCCATTAACGGGCGAACGGCGTGGAAGCCGCCGACGAAGCGGGCCAGCGCCTGCGGGATGCCCATGTCGGGGCCGACAGCGGTGATCGCGCCGACCGCGACATCGATCACAAGCGCGGTGTGCACCAGGTCGCCGAAATCGATGATGCCGGCCACGGCGTCGGGCGCCGCCGGGTCGACCAGCGTGTTGCCGTGGTTCATGTCGTTGTAAAGCACCTGGTGGCGCAACCCGGCCAGCACCGGCACCACATCGCGCTCGAAATCGTCGAGCAGCTCGCCAATCGCGGCCTCGGCCGGGGCGTCTTCCAGATTGGCCAGGATCTCCCGCAGTCGCAGCGCATGGGTCAGGTCCCAGATCAGTTCGTAGTGGCTGTGCGGGTGCTCGAACCCCTGCAACGCCAGCCCCAGCCGGGCGAGCGCACGGCCGCAGGCTTCGCGCTGCGCTTCGGTGCGCGGGGCATGGCGCAACGGCGTGCCATGCACCCAGGACAGCAGGCGCACGCGCGCCGGGGCAGGAGCGCGCGGCACCACCGCCTCGATCCGTCCATCAGGCAGCGCCACCATGCGCGGCACGTTGAACGTCGGGTCGGTGCGGGCAACGTGCTGCAATGCCTTGATCTGCAGGTCGGTGACCCCCGGCGGCTCAGCCGGGTTGGCGAATTTCAGCACGAATGCGCGCCCGTCGGTGGCGACGAGGTGGAAATTGCGGTCGCGCTCGCCGGTCAGCAGCGTGGCGGTCGCCTCGATGCCCCAATGGGTGCGGGCGACGGCCACGGCCTCGGTGTCACCGACGTCGTCGGCCGGCACGGTCATGGTGGCGAAGATCGGGTGCAGTGTGCTCATGCCCGACAGTCTAGGGGTGGGCGGGGCAATCGGGGAACACCCTGCCCAATTTGGGGCCTGAGGCGGAATAAGCAAGGCGGGGCTTCGCCCCTCGACCCCACCAAGGGCCGTCGCCCTTGGAACCCCTTACTGGGCCCCCTTCCCCAAACAACACTTAAACAAATGGAGTCCAGAGGCGCTGCCTCTGGCGGGTCCAGGGCAGAGCCCTGGCCTTACTTATCTCGCCTCAGGCCCTCAGCCCAGCCGCGCCCAGCCCTCGGCGCCCAGATGCGCCGGCACGCCCTGGGCGATGGTGGCGACCAGGCGCGGGGCGGGGCCAGCTGCATCCACCAGCACCAGGTCACCGCGCTTGCCCGGCGCAATGGTGCCGCGATCGTCCAGCCCGCCAGCCGCCGCCGGATTGGCGCTCACCAACGCCCAGGCGCCCGCCAGG
>Ga0105044_10014581_pt1 | contig 10620 bp, 6 predicted proteins | sample MAT01_FD_78092 | JGI IMG/M metagenome (GOLD analysis project Ga0105044, IMG submission 78092) | Freshwater microbial communities from Lake Fryxell liftoff mats and glacier meltwater in Antarctica - MAT-01 | ecosystem: Environmental > Aquatic > Freshwater > Ice > Liftoff microbial mat | place... | reverse complement strand
TAGTGTACCGTCATGTCATCTCCAGGTCAAAACATGTCATCTCCAGGTCAAAAAACCGCGCCAATTGACCTAGGCAACGAATCGCTCGTCCTTTTCGTTCCCAACTCAAGCTGGGGGGTGAAATTTGGCCAAACTACCTGTTTTAGGCCTCAATAAAGTCTCTTAATTCGTCTGCAGTAATCGATAGCAGTTCGCTTCGGTTCGTCTGCTTATTTTTGACAACGTGCAAGTAGGTACCGACATAGGGTTCGGTCACCCGAGCCTTAGCGTCCAAGGGAGCTACGATCAACAATTGCAAACCGAACCGAGCGAACAGATCGAGAGCGTATTCTGCGTGTGCGTCATCGCTCCTGGAGAACATCTCGTCCACCATCACAAATTGAAACCGTTCGCTTTGTTTGGCATCCGGATCTAGATCGTATTGGTAGGCGATTGCCGCAACTAATACCAGGAAGGCCAGCTTGCCTTTTTCGCCCCCCGATTGCCCCGTGCCGCCATCGTAATAGCTGCGAGCTTCGCCGGTCTCTTTGATGATTTCGCGGGCAGCGAAGTTAAACCAGTTGCGGACGTCAACGACCTTTTCTCGCCAACGCGTATTGCCGTCGTCTCGGAGTTTGGCCACAAACTTCTCGATTCGCACAAAGGTAGCTTCGTTTGCCTCGGGTGAACCATCGAGAGTGCCGGTCAAACAGCCTGCTAACTCACGTCGGAAATCCTGTATCTCCCGATCTTGTACGTCTGTCGGTTCCAAACGCATGAAGGTGCCCGACTTCCATTCGAGCAGGAGCAATGCCGTGTTCAGCTGTTCGATCTTGTCGCGAATCTCTTGACGTTCGTCCTCGAGCCCGCCGTGCAGCAAACCGATTTCATTGAGGACATTCTCATTGAGACGCCGTTTGAAACGCTCCTCGTGTTTGGGCAGATCGTCGATGGAGATCCGTTCGAATAGTGCGACAAAACTCGACAGTGAATCCACGTTGGCATCCAGATCGATTTGCTCGTCAGGGAACTTCTTCAGAAACTTCGTCATGCCGCTGGTCATGTCTTTGGCGATCGGCAGCAGACGATCCTGCAGACGATCCACATGTTCCTGTTGCAAGCGTTCCGTCTCGTTCGGCAATGTCCCCAAATTCTGAATGGAAAGCGGCTCCTTGAGCGAATCTTGGAGTGAATCAAACTGCTCAGATGCGGGGGCGAGCGCACCGTCAGTTTCGGCGCGGCGAAGGGTTTGTCGTGCGCTTTCCATGAGTCGTACCCCATCGCTCAATTCCCGCTCTCGCATCGTGCGCTGCGCGATGGATTGATCGCGATCCTGTTGGTGGCCTGCGGCTTCTGCGCGTCGGTCGGAGCATTGGTTCTTGAGTTCGCGAATGCGATCGTCGGACTCTTCGATACGTTGTTTTTCAAGCCGCAACTGCGAAGCCTCGAACTCATGTCGCGAATTGTCAATAGCGTCAAACTCCTCGGTTTTTAGCGCTTGATCTAGGGCCTCGATTGCCCCAGTGATGCGATCGGTTTCCGCATGAAGCCTCTGCGAACGGGTCTGCAGTTGCTGCAAATCCTCATTTCCTCGTCGGATAGCTTCCGCCAAGCTCAGTCGCTTTTGGCGGTTGTCCCACCCGAGTACAAAGTGGCGACGATCGTCCGGTATCTGGCGATCGTCCTTTTCATGCCTGGCATTGCCTGACTTCGTATGCCGATTCTTGGTCATAGCGGCCGATTCGATTTTTTGAAACTCCTCGATCGTTTCGCAAGCCACGTAGTCAAATCGCTGCTGAATTTCCGCACGCACCCATGGTGTCAGCGGATGGTCGGGGAACTCGAGCTTGTGAAACAATGTCCCTCGGTCCTTGGCTGAATGCGACGGCGATGCAGACGAAGTTGATTTGGCTCTCGAATTCACTCGCAAATAAACCAGCCGTTGCCCCTGACCACGTCCATCGACGAGTCTGGTTCGATCGACATAGCCAGCAACTCGGGCATAGTAGTCCGGCGACACCAAAAGACTGCGGGCAAAGGAATGAAGCACTTGCTCAACCGACGATTCCCACTCACGCTCCATCGGATTGACCGCAATGAGCTCTGCCACGAAGGGTAGATCGCTCGGCGCCAGTTTGAGATCTCTGCAAATCACGTCTCGAACAGCGATAAAGGATTCCGGCAAGTTGCCTTTGCGACGTTCGAGAGCGTCCGCTTCGGCGCGATCCACTTGCAATTGACGTACCAGAGAGCCAATCTCGAATTGCAAAGAACTGTCCTGAGTGCGATTGTGCAACCGCTCCTCAATGAGCTTGTTTCGACGCGCGTGGCTCTCTTTGCGAACTTTGGCAAACTGCTCGGGCGAAGTCACGAGGACCGTCAATCCAGCCGATTGCAACTGGGATTCGAAGCGAGCGCGGTAGTTGGCTTTGACCTTTGCAATCGCTTCCGCCTGTTCGATCAAGCCCGGCAATTGACGCAATCGATCCCCACCCGCGTTTTCCATTTCCAGCTCCAGTCGGGCGATCTCGTTGCGAAGTCTGTCTTGCATTTTTTCTAATCGCAAGATGTCTTCGTTGAGGTTCTGGATCTGTTGCTGCCATAGACTGCACAGCGGTGAAAGCAGCTGCACCGCTCGATCTGCAAAGAAGAACCGAATTGCGCTTAAGCGTTGCCGTGCTAGCGACAGTTCCTCGACTTTGCCCTGGTAGCGTTGCCCTGCTTCCATCACAGGTCGTAGCAGCTCGTCCTGTTGTCTCACGCGAACGAGCATGCGATGGGCTTCGCTGAGTTCTACAAAGTGCGTCAACAACCGCCCGACGCGCTCGTTCCATGGCTTGCGCTCCAACATATGCTGACGAATAAACTCGTCGAGTCGTTGAACGTCCTTTACGGCTACGGTTTGATTGAAGATGTCCATAGCTTTGGCGCGGAAGCAGGTTTTGCGCTGAAGCCATTGAAAGTACTCCTTGTAACTGCTGGTCGTCTTGAATCCCCGATCCTTCAGGGTGCGTGCGATCGAGCTGCCTGTCCCAAGTTCGCCGAGATCTCGCACGATACCCCGTTCGGAATCGCAATAGGCATAAACCTTTTCGACCGCGTTTTCGTGGTTGAGGTAGAGCACTTGGCAAACACTAAAGGCCGTTCCTGCGGCTGCATTAGAAAAAGTCGCCAAAAGGGCCGTGTAGTGACCCGAGCCATTCCTCAAGTATTGGATCTGCGGGCGGCCTCCTTCGCCAACCGTTCGATCGTACGCACCTCGAATGTAGGTCTTTTCGTCCCGTTCATTGCGATGGGCACCAGCGGCAACGTTGTAGTTTCGTGTCTGAGGACGCACGAGCAAGGTGAGCAAAGCATCGACCAGAGTTGATTTGCCCGATCCATTTTCGCCGACCAACCACGTGGCTTGCCCCCGCGGCTGCACCGAGTACACCGAGCTATCGAACGTACCCCAGTTGTAGACCTCGAGCTTCGCGAGCCGGTAGCCTGGGAGGGGTGGCCGATCGGATTGGAGCTGATCTTTCTGTTCTGGTAGGTCGATCATGGCTCGTCCGAAAGATTCTCGAGGGACGAAGTTTCAAGCGATTTAGTACCATCGGTTTGCTTGCCGACCGCAGCCAACAGCGACGCTCGCAATCTTTCTAGATCAGACAATGGCAACTTAGCCTTGATGATGCGACGGATTTCCCAGGAGGGTGGTTCTTTTTCGAACTGTCGAACGAATTTTAGTTCCTCCATTTTTCTCAACGCGGCAGTCAACGTTCGATTGAGCCGGATCGCGTCCGGTTGGTCCGGAAAGAACGCCTCCCAAAGCGAGAATAAATCGTTTTGCGCGATCACACAACGTTCGTTCTGCACGTCTTCCTCCTCGTATTGGCGCAGTTCGTCGCGAAGCAAAACGCACAGCAAGGTCGCTTCGTATCCCAGCGGAGTGCGTCGAAACAATCGCGGTACGCTCGGGAAGTCGGAAGGGATTTCTTCTTCGTCGAGTTGACGCAGGTAGGCCATGGCATCTGGCTCGTCGACCACCAGCAATAATCCAAGCTTGCCAAAATACTCGGTGATCGCGGAGACGTTCTCCAAGATCTGCTCCCACAGCTCGAGATTGTCATCGTGGTACACAACCCCTTGGAGCAGACGCACGGCGACGGGGCTCCAGTCTGTCGGAGGAGGAATAGGGTTCGAGGTAGGATCCATGATCATGGTTATCTGGGTTTGGTGGCTGACTCTCGCGTCGCGGCTTTGGGTTGGAAGACAATTCGCGGAATCGAAACTTGCAATATAGTTGTGCGACCACGCGTTTGTAGGATATGGATCCGATCGATCTGACTCGGGTCGATAAGATGTGCATCGTCATGCGCTATTTGCAGGTAGCCGAGCAACTCCACGACACCGCCGGTCAACGGCCAACGCGTCAACAGATGGGCCAACGTCTCGTTTTTACCCAAGACCGTCGCTTCGCGAATATGGCCTCGAAGCTTTCGCAAATCCAGCCGCTGCAGTTTGGCGAATGCCGACGCCATGGCCTGCGCATGTCGAGGATCGATCAGCTGCTCCGTCAACTGGCGTTCATCAAAGTCTTGCGGTGGCACCCAAAACGTTCTGGCCATGGGCGAAGCGATTTCCGCGTCTGCGTCCAGCGATAGCTGAATGGTCTGGCTTGCCGAGGCGCCACGAAGCTGAAGTGCGTGTTGCCGAATGTCGCGCAGCACGTTGGCCAATCGTACTCGATGAGCCGCCGCTCGGGCGTCTAGCAATCTCCGCAACGTAGCCGACAGACGCGCTGTGGTGCGCATGACTTTTTCCGCTTCAGCCAGCAAGGACGGAACCATACGGCGGACTCGCGATAACGATTCGTGTTGATCCGCTAGCGCGGCCAAGTGCTGAATCTCTTCGATGTTCTTGCGCAATAGGGCCTGCTGGTTAGGCGAGAAGAGGAAGGAAACGAATGCGAAGAAGCTGATCCCCTCATCCTGCTGCTTGAGCAAATCTTCGGAGTCGAGCGCATGGCCTAGGATGTCTCCACGCGTATCGTGCCCCGAAGCCTGAAGCTGTTGCACCTCTCTCGCAATCGACTGAAAACGTTCTTCGACCGCGCGAAAGTCCGATTGCAGCCCTCGGAGCAAGTCGACCGCATTTTGAAAACGCTCCCGGATTTGGGCAGGTCGATACACCTGAACGGACTTGCCAGATTCAATGGCCTGGATCTCCGCGTCGATCACCGCGCGCTGGGCTCGCAAATACTCGATACGTCGGTCAGGGTTGGCGGATGCTCCCCGGACGATATCCTCCAGGGTAGCAATCACCAGCCGGAGCCGACTTTCGGTACCGACCAAATTTGCGCCCCTGGCGACTGCCGAGTCGACGAATTGAATCGCTTCTTCAGCGTAGCGAGTGAGCTGGAACTGTGGTTCGACCGAAGCTGCCTCGAGAAAACGTTGCAACCAACCCGCATCCGACCATTGCGTCAAATATCTTTCGGGCGGGCCTGGCAGAAGAGCAGGTTCGGTTTCATGAATCTCCTCTTGGTAGCCCGATAAACGCGTCCGCAAATCCGTCTGTCCAATGGAAATGAGTTCCCCCGATTTAAAGACCCGATACAGAAAATCAAGGATCAGGGGTGCGTTATCGGAACGGAGCAGCCGAGCCGTCGGGGACGCTTCAAAGAATGTGCGAAACCTATCGCGACGCATGGACGAAACAAATGTGCTGGTGGACATAAGCATTCAAGATTAGTTGCGAAGTCTTTAAGTTAAACATTGTGGTGACACCATTGGTCCCGAAAATAGGAAAATTGGTCCCGGAAACGGGAAAATCGCCTACTTTTTCAAATCACTAGCCGGATTTTCAAATTTGCTTTGGGCCTTGGTTCCCAAGCTTGACGAAGGTATACTATAAGAGTGCTCGATTTTTTTATCTTTCGCCGCATTGCTCTCATTTCGCTCTCGAGCGGGGGGGGAGTCCCACCCAATTGCCGCGCCCGCACGGATCCCAGCTTTTCCGCCCAAACCAAGCGGAATGAAAATGCCTGTCTTGCCTAAATTCACTTTGCCTGTATTCCTTTTGTCACTGTCCTTTAGTGGTTTGTCAACGCTGCGCGGTGACGATCCGGACATCTCAAGAGGAGCAGCTCTGTATGCGGGAAAATGTGCCGTGTGTCACGGAGAAAAAGGCCAGGGGGGTACCGAACAGTACGCAGAACCGCTGTCCGGCGATGCTAGCCGCAAAGAGCTCGCCAAACTCATCGCCGAAACCATGCCGGAAGATGATCCAGGTTCGTGCGTCGGTCAGGACGCAGAGGCGGTGGCCGAGTTCGTCCATGAACAGTTCTACGGCGATGCCGCCCAGGTTCGAAATAGACCTGCTCGAATAGGTTTGACCCGACTCACCGCACTTCAGCTTCGACAGAGCCTTGCTGATTTGTACTCCCAATTCCGAGGCACTCCCGAGGCGACGAAAGATCGAGGTTTGTCCGGGACCTATTTCGATGGTCCCCAATGGAAAAAAGAGAAGAAAAAAATCGAGCGAGTGGATCCAACTCTTCAATTCGACTTTGGTCGTACCGCTCCCGGTGAAGGCATCGATCCGAAATCCTTTTTCATCAATTGGGAGGGTGGTGTTCTCGCCAACACTACCGGTCGTTATGAGATTATCGTTCGCAGCACCTGTTCGTTCGTGATGGACTTCGGAAGACAGGAGCGCGAGCTGATCAACAACCATGTTCAATCCGGCGACCAAACAGAGTTTCGTCGTTCCGTTGTATTGACTGCCGGTCGAGTTTATCCCCTCAAGATCGACTTTGTTCAGCGCGAACGCAAAACCGAACAACCGCCGGCCAGCATCTCTCTCTCTTGGATCCCTCCCAACGGAACCGAACAACTCATTCCCACTCGCAATCTCGTTACACATGGAGCGACCCCCACCTTCTCCGTGGAAGCTGAACTTCCACCCGACGATCGCAGCTATGGCTTCGAACGGGGCATCGCCATCAACCGACAATGGGACGATTCCACCACGGCCGCGAGTCTGGAGTTCGCGCAAGCAGCCGCACAGGAACTCTGGCCAGACTTCCGTCAAAAGAAGAAAGACGAACCAGATGAGAACAGGAAACACCTAAGAGCGTTTTTGGAACGAATCGTTGAGACTGCTTTTCGTAGAGAACTTAACGATGAGCTCAGAAAACGCTATATCGACGATCAAGTTGACGCGTCCGAGGATGATGCGGAAGCGATCCAACGATCTTTGCTGGTCTCTCTCAAGTCCCCTTATTTTCTCTACCCGCTGGCTGATCAAGATCAATCTCGGTCCGCGCGGATGGTGAATCGACTCACCCTGACTCTGTTCGACTCTTTGCCTAGCAGCGAATGGCTCGTCAAAAAAATCCGCAAGGGCCAAACCGAAAACGAAGATACGATACGCGGCATGGCTCGTGAGTTCATGAAGGATTACCGTGCACAAGCGAAACTGAGAGATATGCTGCACGAATGGCTGAACACGAAACGCTTCGTGGATATCACCAAAAGCGAATCTTTATTCGTCGGTTTCGATCGCGACGTGGTGAGCGATCTCCGCGATTCACTCGATGCGTTTCTCGACGAGGTCGTCGAAAGTGAAGCCAGCGACTACCGGCAGTTGTTTTTGGCCGATTGGACCTTCACCACAGAGCGACTGGCCAAATTCTATGGCGAAAGCTGGCTGCCAGCGGAAAAAGAAGGCGCGTCGCTGAGACGCAGCGTTGCCGATCCGAACCACCGATTTGGAGTGCTAACCCACCCCTACATGATGAGTGGGATGTCCTATTACGAGACGACTTCACCTATCCACCGCGGCGTGTTCCTTATCCGCTACGTCATGGGACGAACCCTGCGACCACCGAACGAAGCCTTCACGCCCCTGAGCCCGGATCTTCATCCCGATTTGACGACCCGTGAACGCGTCTCGCTCCAAACCAGCCCAGACAATTGCCAAGCCTGTCACACCAAGATCAACGGCCTCGGATTCGCTCTGGAGAACTATGACGCAGTCGGGCGATTTCAAACCGAAGAAAAGTCAAAGCCACTTGATCCATCCGGAAAATACTTGGATCGCCATGGGAAAGATTATTCTTTCGGTGGTCCTCGCGAACTTGCCGAGTACATTGTATCCAGCGATGACGCTCACCGGGCATTCGTCAGTCGGGCGTTCCTCCACTTCGTCAAGCAGCCCATAGCAGCCTACGGGCCGAGTACACTAGACGTATTGACCGAACAGTTTCGAACCAACCATTTTAACATCCGAGAATTGATTGTCAGCATCGCCGTCATTGCGACGGTGCAAGATCCTTCGATTCCCAAGTAGATTCGTTAGAAAGATTAAGGAAATTTAGACATGCAACTCCCCGTTTCGAGACGCGAATTCTTGATCAAGGCGGGTATCAGCGCTGCCGCCGCGAACTACATGCTCTGTCTACCTAGCTTGGGCTGGGCCTCGGCTAACGCCAAACAACGTAAACAGCGTTTGGTGTTTATTTTCAGCCCGAACGGTGTCATCCCCGACCACTTTTGGCCCGAGAAGACCGGCAACGACTTCGAACTCAAACGTATCCTTGAACCGTTTCGCGATTTCAAAAGTCAAATGATGACCATGCACGGGGTTTGCAATCGAATCAAAGGCGATGGTGACGGGCACATGCGAGGAATCGGTTGCTTGCTGACCGGGATTGAACTATTCCCGGGGGACGTTCAAGGTGGTTCGGACACGCCTGCCGGTTGGTCCATGGGAATCTCAGTCGATCAATACTTGAAAAACAACCTTCAAGCCAATCCAGACTCGCAAACCCGGTTTGGGTCACTTGAATTCGGGGTCATGGTTCCCGAACGCGCGGACACTTGGACCCGCATGTCCTATGCTGGCCCAAACCAGCCGGTTGCTCCCATCGATAACCCATACCAAATGTTCGACAAGCTGTACGGGCAAACCAAAAATCGAGCCCTCTTGGCCAGCGTGCTGGACGACCTGACCGATGACTTCCGCAAAGTCGAACAAATGATCAGCGCAGAAGACCGTCGTCTGCTTCAAGAACACGTTAGTATGGTGCGCGAGATCGAAAAAGAACTGCAGGCGGAAATGGAATTGCAAGCCAGGAAAGGGGATGTCGGTCACGCAGTTCCAAAACTGCCCGCCAATGTTCGAGAGCAAAACGATAATATTCCTCAGATCACCAGGATGCAGATGGACCTGATGGTCAACAGCTTCGCAGCCGACTTTGCGAGAGTCGCGACATTCCAAATTACCAATAGTGTCGGCGAACCAAAAATGAAATGGTTGGGAATCGAAGAGGGGCATCACCATTTGTCGCATGAGCCCGATTCGAACGAAGAGGCCTACGAAAAATTGATCAAGATCAATACATGGTACGCAGAACAAGTCGCCTACTTGGCCAAGCGATTGTCGGAGACTCCGGAACCGGGTGGCGAAGGATCTTTGCTGGACAACACAACTCTGGTTTGGACCAACGAACTGGGCAAAGGAAATTCACATACACGTGACGATATCCCGTTCGTGCTCGTCGGCGGTGGACTCGGTTTCAAAATGGGCCAAGCGATGGACTTCGGCAAGGTCTCCCACAATCGCCTATTGATGAATTTCTGCGAAGCCATGGGCTTCCCTGTAACGTCCTTTGGCAACCCTGACTTCTGTAAAGACGGAGCGCTGACCGGCTTGGTTTAAGGGCTATGCGAAAGTACCGTTCTTTTCGTCATTCCGAGGTCGCCAGGAATGTCCATTTCGATTTGGACCGACTGGAGAAATCGGGACACGAGGATTTAACGGTGCTGCTCCAGCTCTATTACTCCCTCGAGTTCGCCATGGGACAGGTGTTTTCGGATGGCGACCTCAATTACCATCCCAACGCTAGTTTCTCTGTTCTCAAATTCCTCGCGAACCTTCGATTGATCAAGCGGAGATGCCGAGAGGGTTGCCGCTTTCTGGACGTCGGCTGTGGATTGGGCAACAAAGTCTGGATCGCACAATCGCTAGGCTTCGATGCTTACGGTTTAGAGATCAATGCAAAGTACGCCGAAATTGCCAGCGAGTGTGTCGGCGCCGATCGAATCTTCTGTCATGACGGAATTACGTTCCAGGGTTACGAAGACTACGATGTCATCTATTTCTATAACCCCATGCCGACTGACGAACTGGAATCCGCAATCCTCGAGAGAGCAAAGAAAGGGGCTATCATTTACCACGCGATCGATCTGCTGACCCCCACCAGCCGGACTTTTTCACGTTTATCGCCACGTGTCTTGAGGCTTACCGACAAGGGCTGTGAGCCCCTTCCAGAGCCTCCCATTGAGATTGTTGTTTGATCCATCGGATCCTTGCCTTTTCCTGGCTGACCAGATAGACCCCGAGTCGCTCCCGATTGCAATCGCAAAGACAAAGCCCGCGTCGGCCGTTATACTAAGCTTTTGGTTCAACGCCTTTACGTATCGAATCGCTGCATGGTTGCCGTCGAACAATATCTCAAGCCTGAGTTGGCTTCACAAATCAAGCGGCTCGATCTTCGAGCAAAAATGATTGTTCGCGGCTTCCTCCAGGGGATGCACGCCAGCCCCTACCACGGCTTCTCGGTCGAATTCAGTGAACACCGACGCTATACGC
>Ga0105044_10014577_pt1 | contig 10622 bp, 7 predicted proteins | sample MAT01_FD_78092 | JGI IMG/M metagenome (GOLD analysis project Ga0105044, IMG submission 78092) | Freshwater microbial communities from Lake Fryxell liftoff mats and glacier meltwater in Antarctica - MAT-01 | ecosystem: Environmental > Aquatic > Freshwater > Ice > Liftoff microbial mat | place... | reverse complement strand
TCCGAGATGAGCAAAATGGTACTGACCACCACTACGGCAATGGTCACGACCGCTAAGCCCAGGGTGCGCCCAACGCGTGCGACTTCCTTCTCTAGGGACGTTGACTCCTCCACCGTGGCCTCTAGCAGTGCGGCGATGCCACCCATTTGCGTTTCCATGCCGGTGGCCGTGACCACAGCGCGCCCGGTGCCTTGCACGACGGCGGTGCCCTTGAAAACCATATTGAGCCGGTCTGCCAATGGTGCCGACTGGGGCAGGGTGGCGATGGCTTTAAGCACCGCCTCGCTTTCGCCGGTTAGCGCAGCCTCCTGCACTTTTAGACTCGCCGCCAGCAGCAGGCGCGCGTCGGCACCGACGGCGTCACCCTCGGCCAGCACAATCACATCGCCGCGCACAAGTTCCGCGCTCGGTACTGGTTGCGGCTTGCCGTCCCGCAGCACAGTCGTATTGGCAGCCGTCATCTTAGCCAGCGCCGCCACCGCGTTTTGCGCCTTGGCTTCCTGCACCTGGCTGATCACGCCATTGAGCAGCACGACCGCAGCAATGACCATCGCATCAATCGGCCAACCCCCACGGCCTTCAACCCACCACGCAATCAACGCTATCACGGCGGCGGCGAGTAACAGATAAATCAGCGGGTCCTGGAAGTGCGCCAGTGCCCGCCGCCAAGCCGGAATTCGTGGCGCCGCACGCAGCTCGTTCGGTCCGTTTTGCACCAGCCGCTGCGCCGCTTCCTGCGCGCTAAGACCGGTTTCAATATTCACATCGAGCGCCGTGGCTACCGCGTCGGGCTCCATCACTGACGGATCACCGATGTCGCCCAAGTTACCGGCTTTCACGGGTTTACCGGCCTCAGTTGCGTTCGCTGCAGCTAGGCTCATGCCGGGCTCTGCCATGTCCAGTTGCGAATTTCGGGCATGTCCTCGCCGAAGTTGACGATGTAGCGCCTGTGTTCCATAAGTTTTTCTTCAAGCATTCGCTTGAGTTGCAAGCCTTTTTCGCCAATATTCGGCACGCGCTTGATCGCGTCGATTGCCAGATGAAAGCGATCCAGTTCGTTCAATACGGTCATGTCAAAAGGCGTGGTAATCGTGCCTTCCTCTTTGTAGCCGTGCACGTGGATATTGTCGTGATTGGTGCGGCGGTAGGCGAGCTGGTGCACCAAACGCGGGTAGCCGTGGAAGGCAAAAATAACGGGCTTGTCTTGCGTGAAAATTGCATCGAAGGCCACGTCGGTTAAGCCGTGCGGGTGTTCTGTGCACGGCTGCAGTTTCATTAAGTCCACCACGTTTACGACGCGCACTTTAATTTCGGGTAAATGTTCGCGCAAAATGGATACGGCGGCCATCGTTTCTAATGTTGGTACATCGCCACAGCAGGCCATCACCACATCGGGCGCGTCAGTACCGCAATTGCTGGCCCATTCCCATATGCCGATGCCCGCTGCGCAGTGTTTGGCGGCAGCATCCATCGTCAACCACTGCGGCGCGGGGTGCTTGCCGGCGACGACTACGTTGACGTAATTGCGGCTGCGCAGGCAGTGATCCATCACCGAGAGCAAGCAGTTCGCGTCCGGCGGCAAATAAACGCGCACGACTTCCGCTTTTTTATTGACCACGACATCAATGAAGCCAGGGTCTTGATGCGTAAAGCCATTGTGATCTTGGCGCCAGACATGCGAGGCAAGCAAATAATTGAGCGAGGAAATCGGGCGACGCCACGGGATTTTCCGCGTCACCGACAGCCATTTGGCGTGCTGGTTAAACATCGAATCGATAATGTGCACGAAGGCTTCATAGCAATTGAAAACACCGTGCCGCCCGGTTAGCAAATAGCCTTCCAGCCAGCCTTCACATTGATGCTCGCTCAGCATTTCAACCACACGGCCGGTTGGCGCTAGGAACTCGTCGTTTGGCAGTGTTTGTGCTTGCCATTGGCGCGCCGTGACTTCAAACATCGCCCCCAGCCCATTCGACAGTGTTTCGTCTGGGCCGAACATGCGGAAGTTGCGCTTCGCGTCGTTTAGCGTGACCACATCACGCAGAAATTTACCCAGCTCGCGGGTGTCGCCTATGCCGCGTACGCCGGGCGTGGGGATATCGACTGCGTAGTTGCGAAAGTCCGGCATGCGCAAATCGTGCAACAGTGCGCCGCCATTGGCATGCGGGTTCGCACCCATACGCCGCTGGCCTTCGGGCGCAAGCGCCGCTAATTCGGCAATCAAGCGCCCGTCGGCATCAAATAATTCCTCGGCACGATAGCTTTTTAGCCATGCTTCCAGCAATTCTAGATGTCCAGGGTGTTTCGATGGGTCGGTGATCGGCACCTGATGGGCACGAAAGGTGCCTTCAATTTGCTTGCCATCGACAACCTTCGGCCCGGTCCAGCCCTTGGGCGATTTCAGCACGATCATCGGCCAGCGCGGACGTGCTTTGCTGCCGTTTATGCGTGCATCCTGTTGATCCGACTTGATCTGCGCAATCGCCGCATCAAGCGCGGTTGCCATCGCTTCGTGCATCAGCGCTGGCTCATCGCCTTCAACAAAAATTGGTGTCCAGCCATAGCCGCGAAACAGCTGTTCAAGCTCCTCATGGCTAATGCGCGCCAGCACGGCGGGGTTGGCGATCTTGTAGCCGTTTAAATGCAGAATAGGCAGCACTGCGCCGTCGGTGGCCGGGTCAAGAAATTTGTTCGCGTGCCATGCGGTCGCCAGTGGCCCGGTCTCGGCTTCACCATCGCCGACGACGCAAGCGACGATCAATTCCGGGTTGTCAAACACCGCGCCAAATGCGTGGCTCAAGGAGTAGCCCAGCTCCCCGCCTTCATGGATAGAGCCGGGGCATTCGGGTGATGCGTGGCTAGGAATGCCACCGGGAAACGAAAACTGCAGAAACAGCTTTTGCAAGCCGACCAGATCCTGGCTGATATTGGGATATACCTCGCTATAAGTGCCCTCAAGATACGTGTTGGCGACCACGGTCGGGCCACCATGACCGGGGCCGCACACATAAATCATGTCCAAATCAAATTTTTTGATGATGCGGTTTAGATGCACATAGATAAAATTCTGGCCCGGTGTCGTGCCCCAGTGCCCGAGCAGCATGCGCTTCACATCTGTTAAAGCGAGCGGACGCTGTAACAGCGGGTTGTCGCACAGATACATCTGCCCGACCGACAGGTAATTCGCCGCGCGCCAGTACGCGTCAATGTTTTTAAGCAGTGCTGGGGCCAGTGTTTGTTGTGTGGGTTGTGTGGATGTACTCATGGCAATGTTTCTCCAGTTCGTGAGGTGTAGCCCAATACGCGACAAACAGATCGCGCAATCATTAATTGTTCGTCGGTGCGAATCACGTGCACTGAAATTTGGCTTGCGTTGCTTGATATCACCGCTGCATTTGCCGCGTTTTGTGCTGGGTCAAGCTCAATTCCTAAAAAGTCCAGGCCTGCGCAAATTCGCGCGCGCACAATCGCTGCGTTTTCGCCAATACCACCGGCAAACACCAAAGTATCAAGCCCGCCGAGGGCTGCCGCATAAGCGCCGATTTGTTTTTTCGCTTGATAGCAAAACAGCGCTACGGCTTCAGCGGCGCGCGCGTCAGTCGCCTCGCTTGCTAATAAATCGCCCATATCTGAGCTGGTTTCAGATACGCCCAGTAGCCCTGATTCGTGATTCACCATGGCGTCAAATTGCGTTGCCGTCATCTGCTCAGAGCGTTCCAGATAAGCAACGAGGCCAGGATCAATATCGCCCGAGCGCGTCCCCATGACCAAGCCGCTGGCGGGCGTGAAACCCATGCTGGTGTCGATGCTTAACCCGTCTTTTACCGCAGCCATGCTGGCACCGTTGCCCAAATGCGCAAGGATTACCCGCGCATTCGCTGCCGGTTTGCCGACAGCACCGGCTAGTTCTTCCAGCAAATACGCGTAGGACAACCCATGAAAGCCGTAGCGTCGCACGCCCTTCGCCGCAAAGCGTCGGGGAATCGCCATCATGCTTGCCACGCGCGGCATGTGTTGATGAAATGCGGTGTCAAAACAAGCCACTTGCGGCAATTTTGGCGCGCGTTTGCGCAACGCCTCAATCAGCGCAATCTCGCCGGGTAAATGATCGGGGTCTAACCACGCCAGTTGCTGCAGTTGGGCCATCAAGTCCTGCGTGATTGGCTCAGGTGCTGTGTGATCCATGCCGTGGACGATGCGATGCCCGATAGCCGTGATGCTTTCAAATACTTTTTGCGTATCAAACCACGCGAGCAATGCCGCTATCGCAGTTTGGAAATCGGTCGCGCCGCTGCAGTCGAGCTCTTGCAAAACGCCGTCGGCGTGACTGAAGCTTAAACGGGGGCTACTTAGCCCGATGCGATCCAGCTTGCCGCTGAGCTGACGCTGGAGCGTTGCGCCTAAGCGATAGTGTGCGAAGCGGATCGACGATGATCCGCCGTTTAAAGTCAGGATGCTGGGGCAAGTTGCAGTCATATTTTTAGCTTTTTTAAATCGGGGCGCATTAAATCGGGGCGCATTAAATCTGCGCGCATTAAATCGGGGCGCATTAAATGGGAGCGCAGCGTAAAACTATGGCTGCAATGCGACAGCTTCGTCAATAATGCCAGGGGTGTCGGTGTGCAGGCGCACCGACGCTGCGCCGTTGTGCGTGTAATTTCCGAAATTCTGAGGAGAAAACGATGCAACTCGGCATGATTGGATTAGGGCGCATGGGCGCTAGCATGGTGCGGCGTTTGTTAAAGCATGGCCACGAATGTGTCGGCTACTCTCGACAGCCTGAGGTCGTGGCCAGCTTGGTCAGCGAAGGCGCGCAGGGGGCAAGCTCAATTGCGGAACTGGTGACGAAAATGGCTTGCCCGCGTGCGATCTGGATCATGGTGCCCGCCGACGCTGTCGACAGCGTGTTAGACCAATTGCTGGTGCACATCAGCCCAGGCGATATCGTTATTGACGGCGGTAATTCTTATTATCACGACGACATTTCGCGCGCTGAAAAGCTCGGCGCGTCTGGGTATCACTATGTCGATGTCGGTACCAGCGGCGGTGTGGCGGGTGTGGAGCGTGGCTATTGTTTAATGATCGGCGGCGAGGCGGAAATTGTTGCGCACCTAGAGCCCATTTTTGCGGCTTTGGCACCCGGCATAGGCGGCGCAATCCGCACGCTAGGCCGCAGTGGCGCAACGACCGATGCTGAAGCTGGCTTTTTGCACTGCGGGCCACATGGCGCTGGGCATTTCGTCAAGATGGTACACAACGGCATTGAGTACGGCATTATGGCTGCCTATGCCGAGGGCTTAAATATTTTGCGGCACGCCAACATTGGCGCACCAACCACTGCTGGTGCACCTGAGCATGGCGATGCTGAAACCACGCCCATGCGCCATCCTGAGTTCTACCGCTATCAGATGGATCTGCCCGAAATTGCTGAGGTTTGGCGGCGCGGCAGTGTAATTAGCTCGTGGCTGCTGGATCTAACCGCCAAAGCGCTGCTGCAAGATCCACAGCTGGCAGGCTTCGCTGGGCGCGTATCTGACTCAGGTGAGGGCCGCTGGACGTTGATCGCAGCCATTGATCAGGCGGTGCCGACGCCCGTGCTTAGTGCGGCGGTGCATTCGCGCTTTGCTTCGCGCGGGGAGGCACATTTTGCCAATCAAGTGCTGTCGGCAATGCGCCACGAATTTGGTGGGCACGCCGAAAAGGCAAGTGCTCAAGTAGCGCAGAGCGCGATAGCACAAGCACACGTAGAGCTGGGGAAATCAGAGTGACTGACATGACCGAAGATGTCGTATTTTTAATCGACGTCGACAATACCTTGCTCGATAATGATCAGGTCATTGCCGATCTAAAATACTTCATAGAGCGCGAAATTGGCGCAGCTGGTGCCACGCGCTACTGGGAAATTTTCAACCAGATGCGAACTGAGCTGGGCTACGTCGACTATTTAGGCGCGCTGCAACGCTATCGAGTTGAGGTTGAAAACCGAAATGACGGGCAGAGCCATGAATTGCAGCAGCTGCCACGGATCGCAGGCTTTTTACTTGACTATCCTTTTTCCGAGCGACTGTATTTGCAGGCTTTACAGGTTATTCACCACCTCGGTCATTTTGGTCAGACAGTCATCCTCACCGATGGCGATATCGCGTTACAAGCGCACAAAATTAAGCGTGCAGGATTGTGGGATGCCGTCGGCGCACGCGTATTGATTTTCATACACAAAGAAAAAATGCTTGACACCGTCGAACGTCTTTATCCCGCGCGGCATTATGTGATTATCGATGACAAGCCCAGGATTCTTGCAGCGCTAAAAGCGCAATGGCAGGCGCGCGTGACGACCGTTCTGCCCATGCAGGGCCACTACGCGCTCGACCCTGTGGGGCTTGCAAAATTCCCTGCGCCAGATTTGATCATTAACGACATCCGCGCGTTGTTGGATATCGATTTGTCAGCCACGTTTGGAAATGCGACGGAAACCATGGAGCAGGCCGCATGAGCGCAAGCACGCAAAAACTACACGATCTTGGTCAAAGTATTTGGCTAGATAACATCAGCCGGGAAATGCTGAGTAATGGCGCGCTGGCTCGCTATATTTGGGATTGGTCGGTGACCGGGCTGACTTCAAACCCGACGATTTTCGAGCACGCGATCGGTCAGGGTAATTTATACGACGAAGCCATTGCGGACTTGGCCCAGCAAGGCAAAACCAGTGAGCAAATTTTCTTTGCACTGGCGCTGGAAGATTTGCAAGCCGCTGCCGATTTGTTTCGCCCCGTTTTCGATGCGAGCAACGGCGTCGATGGCTGGGTTTCACTTGAGGTTTCGCCACTGTTGGCGAACGATAGCGCCAAAACGATACTAGCGGCGCAGTCGCTGCATAAGGCGGCTGCACGCCCGAATCTGTTCATCAAAATACCCGGCACGGCGGCCGGCCTTATTGCCATTGAAGAATCGATTTTCAACGGCGTGCCGGTCAACGTGACGCTGTTGTTTTCATGCGAACAATACCTCGCTGCATCGCATGCCTACCTGCGCGGCATTGAGCGGCGCATTGCAGCCGGGCTCGATGCAAAAGTAGCCTCAGTGGCATCGCTGTTTGTTAGCCGCTGGGATGTGGCGGTGCACAAGGAAATTCCGGCGGCGTTGCACAACCGCCTTGGCATCGCGATTGCAATGCGCACCTACAAAGCCTATCGCGATCTGCTTGTTGCACCGCGCTGGTTGGCGCTGGCTCAAGCCGGTGCAATGCCGCAGCGTTTGCTACTGGCCAGCACCGGCACGAAAGACCCGGCGGCAAGCGATACTTTGTATGTGCAAGCGCTCGCCGCACCCAATACCATCAACACCATTCCGGAAAAAACCTTGCGCGCCTTCGCCGAGCACGGTGCGGTTTCTGCGGTTATGCCGTTTGATGGCGGCAATGCTGCAGCGCTGCTAGAAGAGTTCAAACGCGCAGGCGTTAACGAGGCCGAACTAGCGGCGCGACTACAGCTTGAGGGCGCGGACGCGTTTACGGCATCGTGGCATGCGATGCTCGCGCGCATCGCGGAAAAATCTGCGCACTAACCAGGCATCCCGTCAGTGACAAACAAAATTAGCCCACTGGCAGGTCAGCCTGCACCCGCAGCGATTTTGCTCGATATCCCAAAACTCATCACCGCCTACTACAGCGAAATTCCCGACCCATCGATTGCCGCACAGCGCGTTGCCTTCGGCACCTCGGGCCACCGCGGCTCGTCGTTTGATCTGTCGTTTAACGAGGCGCACATGCTTGCGATCACGCAGGCAATTTGCAACTACCGCGCCCAGCACAATATTTCTGGCCCACTTTTTCTAGGCATTGATACGCATGCCTTATCTCAGCCCGCCTGTGCCAGCGCGCTTGAAGTGCTGGCCGCAAACGGTGTCGAGGTGATGTTGGCGCAAGGCGACGAATACACACCCACGCCCGCCATTTCCCACGCGATCCTTGCGCACAACCGTGGGCGCGATGCCGCCTCAAGCGGCTTAGCTGACGGCATTGTCATCACGCCGTCGCACAATCCGCCCGAAAGCGGCGGCTTTAAATACAACGGCGTCAATGGCGGGCCGGCCGAGCAAAGCGTCACGACATGGATTGAACGCGCCGCTAACACCCTGCTTGAAAACAAGCTGATCGGCGTTAAGCGCCTACCGTATGCCCACGCTTTGCGTGCGCCCAGTACGCATCGATATGACTACATTAGTGCTTACGTTGCCGATCTTGGCAAGGTGATCGACTTGGACGTGATTCGCGCGGCGAAGCTGCGCATCGGCGTCGACCCGCTGGGCGGCGCTGGTGTGCACTATTGGCCGCGCATCGCAGAACACTATCGGCTTGATTTAACGCTCACCAACGAGACCATTGACCCAACGTTTCGCTTCATGAGTTTGGACTGGGACGGACGCATACGCATGGATCCGTCCTCCGAGTTCGCGATGCAGCAGCTGATTGCGCAGAAGGATCGCTTCGATATCGCCTTCGCCTGTGATACCGATCATGACCGCCACGGCATCGTCACACCAAGCGCTGGCTTGCTGCCCGCCAACCACGCCCAGTCGGTGATGATCGACTATCTGTTTCAGCATCGGCCTCAGTGGGGAAGCCAATGCGCCGTGGGTAAAACCATCGTCAGCACGCGCATGCTCGATTTAATCGCCACGCGTTTGGGCCGCGCAGTGTTTGATGCGCCGGTCGGCTTCAAGTGGTTTGCGAGCGGATTATTCGATGGCTCACTGGGCTTCGCCGGTGAAGAAAGCGCGGGCGCCAGTTTTTTGCGCCGCGATGGCAGCGTATGGACGACCGACAAAGACGGCATCGTGCCCGCACTGCTGGCCGCCGAAATCACCGCACGGCGTGGACGCGATCCGGGTGCGTTGTACGCCGAACTTGCGCGCGAGTTCGGCAATCCAGTTGCCAGCCGCGTTGAGGCGGTTGCCACCGCTGCGCAAAAGCAAAAGCTCGCGGCATTGTCGGAACCTGACATCCACGCAAGCAAACTCGCCGGTGAGCCGATCATTAGCATTATCGACAAAGCACCCGGCAACGGCGCTGCCATCGGCGGCATCAAGGTGAGCACCAAAAACGCCTGGTTCGCCGCGCGACCATCTGGCACAGAAGATATTTACAAAATTTATGCCGAAAGCTTTAACGATGCGGCGCATCTGCAGATGATTTTGCGTGAGGCACAGGCGATTGTGGATGGCGCGATTGGGGTTTGATTAAACGGCCTGGGCTTGATCGTGCGGCTCCTGGACGCCCAATGACCTTTGGTCTGCTCCAACCATTAATTCCTTGATGAGTGTTGACGCAACCGGAGGGGGGACGGCATTCGCGATTATTTTCCTAATTGAAGTTATAGATTTTAAACCGGAGAAATTAAAATAATCTGGAAATCCCTGTATGCGTGCAGCCTCATGTGCAGTAATAAGGCGTCGCCTAGTGGGATGAACATACCGCCCTTGCCCCATAGATCCAAAGCCGCTAGTGATCGTCTGAGCGGGATGATCTTTTTTTAGGCGACCATACATTGATATGTAGGAATGAATTTTGTCCCTATGGCAAGGAGGGCGGAATTCATTCGGAAGATCAAAAATATCCTTATCAAAGAGATAGTTGATTCTTACTGCATTTTCAGCAGAAATTTTTGATCTGCGTGTTAGCATATTGGCATTATCTTCCGCTTCGTCTTCAATGTCGTCGATAAAATCAAAAATTGCGATGGTCTTTTTATGAAGTGGGAGACTTTTAATAATTTCTTCTAAACGAGATTGCGAATGGATGCGTGAAGCTATGAGAATGTGTCTCTTTCGGGTTTGAGGCACTCCAAAACTTTGCGCATCAGCTACCATCTCGACAACTGAATATCCCTCTCCTGCTATTTTTATCTGGGCAGATTTGACCACATTATTTGAAGAATGGATTACCGTCGGGACGTTCTCTATGATCATTATTTTTGTTTTGACATGCAGGCCAAATGCCACTGGAACTGTATATAGCAAATTCCTAGGATCATCTCTCCGGCTTGAATTATTCAAGTCAGAGTGTCCTTGGCATGGGGGGCCTGCAACCAAGATATCTATCTCACCGATTTTGTTCGCAAGATTTTTACCGGAGCTTGACAAACATAATGAGCCGGGTCGACTAACGATAAGAGAGAGGTCTATTTCGGATATATTCTCTGCGATATTAGAAAAGTTGTCCTTATAAACAGTCAGCGCGTCACGCCAGCAATCGGCAGCAAACTTTACTTTTAACTTTAAACCGAGTTGATGCGCGGCCATGCTGGCACCTAAAGATAACCCGCCACATCCAGAAAATAAGTCTACAATTCTCAATTCATGGTTGTTCGATTGGTTGGGAACGATTGAGCTTTTTATTTTGTTTGGTACAGCCAGGGGGAAAATATCTGAGCGATGAACTTTGAAACCATTTTTCATCCAAGACGAGTGAATGTCAGCACTTTGAGACCTCAAGCATAGTCCCCTAAAGCAAGGTAATTATTGAAATCAGATATCGCTCGGTTAAGGATGGTGCATGTCTTCGAATGATAGTCAGTTAAATCTTTTGCAGAATATTTTTTCCCGCAATCTGAAAATGACAGTTC
>Ga0105044_10014576_pt1 | contig 10622 bp, 7 predicted proteins | sample MAT01_FD_78092 | JGI IMG/M metagenome (GOLD analysis project Ga0105044, IMG submission 78092) | Freshwater microbial communities from Lake Fryxell liftoff mats and glacier meltwater in Antarctica - MAT-01 | ecosystem: Environmental > Aquatic > Freshwater > Ice > Liftoff microbial mat | place... | reverse complement strand
CTCAAGACGCTTCACCACTCTGACGGCTATACCTACCAGAAAGGACAAGGCGCACTCCCTCCCCATGCCTAAAGGCAGGGGTATCCCGCGCCGATTCGATGGGCAATCTGCTCATCCGCTGGTGGCTCAAACTTTGGGATCAGGCGACAGGGCCGCGCTATCGCCATTGGCCGACAGACACTGAAGCCCAATTCGGTGCTTTGCCGAGCGATATGCAGCGCGTGCATTACGAGCTGCAATTCTGGCGCATTCTGCAAGGTCGCGGGAATGACCGGGCGATCACGCTCCATCTGCTTGAGACCGAATCGCTTGCGCCCTATTTCCAGTATCGCCACTTTCGCAAACCCAAGCGCGACGGTACGCTGCGTGAATTGGCCGAGCCTGATCCGACATTGAAGCGTTTGCAGCAGCATATCCTCAAACATTGGTTAGAGAAGGCTGATCTGCATCCGTCAGCGGTGGGCTTTCGGCGCAAGCACTCCATCGCCGATCATGTCTGGCCGCACGCCGGGGCAAGCTTCATCATCACATCGGATATCCAGGATTTTTTTCCGTCCACCACTGCCTATCGCGTGCAGCAGTGGTGGAAATCGCAGTTCCCCTTGTCGGATGATGCCGCCCGTTTGCTGCGTATTTTGACCACCTACAAAGATTGTTTACCCCAGGGTGCGCCCACCAGCCCGGCCCTGAGCAATGTCCTGAATGTTGAGATGGATCGGCGCATTGCCGAGCGCGTGCGGCGCAGCGGCGGTACATATACCCGTTACTGTGATGATATGGTATTCAGTTGGCAGGGGACAAAGCGCCCCGCCTCCGATTTTGAGGCGGGAGTGCGCTCGGTGCTGCGCGAGATGGGTTATCGTCTGCATCCAGACAAAGGCTGGCGCGTGTATCACCGCCGCGATGAGCCATCAATTACAGGCGTGATCTTGAGCAAGCATGGCGATGTGCGCGTGTCGGAGGCGATTCTCAAGGCCATCCATGACATCGAGTCACGCAATGATCCAGAGGAGCATGATCGCCTCGACGGGTATCGGGCCTTTCGGCATATGGTGGAGAAGCAACCGTAGCGGGGTTTAATTTCCAGGGCAAAAGCGAGGGCATGGCGTGCCATGCCCCTACAAAATCATGCGTTTTGATCCGTAGGGACGAGGCCCGCCTCGTCCGCTGATCCATCCCATAAACCAAGCGTTAATCTTGAATCATAGGCATATCAGGCGTGCCAAACCCCAAAATTGCACATAGCGCCAAATGTGATTACACCCCTCCCGCAGCCTCGGCATCTGTTGGCGCAGGATCGTTAGCCTCAGCACGCGGGATGGTAAATGAAAATGTCGAGCCGATATTCTCTTCGCTCTCCAACCAGATGCGCCCGCCATGCCCTTCCACAATATGCTTGCAGATGGTCAGGCCCAGGCCCGTGCCGCGTGCGATGTTCTCCGTCGTCGGGACGCGGTAGAACTTCTGGAACATATTCTTCTGGTGCTCACGCGGGATGCCGTAGCCTGTATCGCGCACAGCGACCAGGATGAAAGGATGCTCACTCTCTAAGGTTGCTTCGGTGTAAATATAAATCTCACCGTCGTTGCGATTGTATTTGATGGCATTCGTCAGCAGATTGAGCAGCACCTGCTTGATCTTGCCGCGATCCGCCTCAGCTGTAAATGTGCCATCGCCGATGGTCATATGAATATTTTTCTGCTCGGCCTGTGGTACAACTACTTCAACCGTCTCATTCACCAGCGCCAGCACATCAAACTGCGACACGGTCAACTGCACGCGCCCCGATTCAAGCCGCGCCACATTCAGGAAATCATCCGTCAGATCGATGAGCCGTTCCGTCTCAGAGCGCATGGTATGGACAATATCGGTGCGCTTGGTCTCCGGCAGATCGACCCGCTGGAGCAGCGATGTGCTGGCCTTGAGTGCCATCAGCGGGGTACGCAGTTCATGCACCATCTCGGCAATGAAGTCACTCTGCTGAAACAAGCGTGCATTCTCAATCGCAATCGCGGCCTGGCTCGCCAGCGTGCGCAGGGTGATGATGTCGTTATCGGTGAACGGTCTGCCGTTCAATTTATTCATGGCCTGCATCACACCAATGACGCGCTTGTGTGAACGCATCGGCACACCGAGGAGATTGCGCGATTGAAAGCCAATTTTGTTATCTACACCGCGAAAATGGTTGTTTTCGCTGCTTAGATCCTCAATCACGCGGGGTTCGCCGTGTGTGACGATCCAGCCCGCAATGCTGCCTTCCAGCGGGACGAGAATATCATCCATCTCAGAGGCTTTAATATTGCTGGCAATGGCAAAGCGAAGCTGGCCCGTCGCCTCATCGAGCAGCAGAATCGAGGCCGCTTCTGTATGAATCAGCTCTTTGGCAGCGGCCACAATGCGCTTGAGCAGCGTCCCCTGATCGTAGGTCGAACTGAGATAATTGCTGATATCGATAATGCGCTTGTAATGCAATAAAAGCTCGTTCGGACTGAGGGCATCCGTCTCTCGAGTGGTGCGCGTTGAAGGCGTATCGGAACTCACGAGAACTTCTCCAGGCAGGTGACGATGGCAGGCAGTACCACAGCCGCATCCGCATGGATGACAACATCGGCCAGTGTGTCCTGGTCGGTGGGCTGTAAATTGATAAGAATGACCTTTGCCCCGTGCGATTTTGCCAGACGCGGCAAATCGCCCACAGGCACAACTTCCAACGATGATCCCACAATCAGCATGAGATCACAGCAGCGTGCTGCATTCTTTGCCCCCTGCCACGCTCGATAGGGAAGCTGCTCTCCCATGAGAATGATATTGGGCTTTAGCACCCCCCCACAATGAGAACACAGAGGAACGCGATGATCCAGTAAAGATTGTTTAAAGGCTTCTTCACACGGATACACCCGATAACATGAGAGGCAGGTGGCCTCGCGCATATGGCCGTGAACCTCATAAATGGTCTTCGTCCCGGCCTGGGTATGCAGCATATCGATATTTTGTGTAATCACGCCCTTCAAAAAGCCTTTTTCTTCCAGGTGTGCCAGCGCGTAGTGAGCCGCGTTGGGCTGCGCGGACATGATCTGGATGATCAGAGGGCGTAGGCAGTCATAAAATCGCTGCGGATGATCCCGAAAGCCTCTGAAGCTTGCGGCTGTGACCGCCGTCTCATCCTCCCATAAACCCGATTCTGGACTGCGAAAATCGGGAATCCCGGACGAGGTGCTGATACCTGCGCCCGTAAAGGCGATGCCATTCTGACAGGTCATCAGCAGTTCAGCAGCAATCTCAAGAGCAGCAGTATCTATCATGGGAACCAGGAACACACGTTGGGCGGATTAGGAGAGTGATGTGCTCCCCAACTTGCTGATGCCACTGGGCTTCATTGCATCAGCCAGCTTGACAAACTGACCCGCAACGATAGAGTTTGGCTGAATTTGCACAATCGGCATCCCGCTTTGTGCGGATTGGAAGGCGAGTTCCGGGGCCGCTGAGATAATCGCTTTGATATCGCGCCCCAGTGACGTCTCAACTTCATGCCAGGGCGTTTGCAGGCTGGATTGTGTGCGGTTGACGACCACAAGATTCAGCCGCCCGCTGCCGCCCTCCGCTTCAATCTCCTGGATGAGTTCGCGGGCCATCCCGATGCAGATCGGGTTCGGCTCCACCACGAGCAGAAGGCGTGTCATCTCCGCCTGGAGTCTGAGTGTGCTGGCGGTCAAACCACTGCCCAGATCAAATATGACGGGACGACCAATCGTCCGCAGCACGCCCACCAGCGCAATCAGCGTTTCATCCTGCACTGGAATCTGGTTTTCTTTGGGGCGGGCTGAGGAGAGCAAGGCCCGTAAGCCGCTGCTGTGAACAAAGAGTTCACTCTCAACCGCCTGGGGAGTAATCTCGTTCGGGCGTTTCGCCAGCAAACGGGCCATGCCCTGAGCACGCGCCTGCCCCAGCATGAAGCCCATGCTGCCCGCACCCAGGCGGAAATCCGCCAGGATCGGCTGTTCTCCCTGCTGCAAAAGCGCAGCGGCGAGATTGACCGCCACTGAGGTCGTGCCAACACCACCCTTCGCGCCAAGAATGCCAATCGACATACTCTGCTTACGCAGGGGGGCCGGAGCCGCTTTTGCGGCCTGGGCTGCACTGCGCTGGAGAATCGCCTTGACGCGGGACGCCAATTCTGCGGGATGGGTGGGTTTGGTGAGATAATCATCGGCTCCAGCCTCAAACCCCTTGACCTTATCATCGATCAGTGTTTTGGCTGTGAACATAATAATCGGGATACGCGCCGTCTTCGGGTTTTGCCGCAGACGCTTACACACATCCAACCCATTCATATCGGGCATCATGACATCAAGAATAATCAGATTCGGTTGTTCGGCCTCAGCCCGTGTCAGGGCCTGCCCACCTGTGCCGGCAGCCGAGACTTCATAGCCTTGCCGTTGCAGCATGAGACCAATCAGCTTCAAACTGTCAACATCATCATCAACGACAAGAATTTTTTCTGCCATAAAATGTTCGCCTAGGGACACCGGGTTTTAACCCGGTGGGGAAAGGCGTACTTCCCTTCTAATCGCTGTAGCCGTCAGAGTGCTTTCCCCGAAGGGAGGGAGCGATTTAAGTTACCTCTGGCTCGCTCCGGACCGTTTCCGCTTTCACGGATAAAGTTTTCCTCGACAAAGTTATGAGACGGTTTTGTGTGACGCGCACGGCGTTAGACCCTCACGCTGTTTAACGCCTCACCGCAGAGTTCGGAACTGGAAGGTCATCCCGAAGTGCCTCTGTATTCGCCCCTAACGGAGGCTCTGACATCAAGCCTGAGTCTGGTCAACCTGAGCATTGTTCATGCTCCCGGCTTGAGCCGGGGGTCGTTGACGACTGCTGCCTGGGTTATTGTTTTGTAATTCTGACTTCGAGTCTATCATGAAAGAAAGGGCCGTGCAAGCAGCACAGCCTCTTCAAATCAAACCACAACGCTTCTTATACAGGTTCCCATCCTCATCGTTTACAGCCTCACAAACGCCTTGCCGCACGACAGCGTGTGGGTCTATAATCGTGACATGTAAAAAGCGCCTGTTGTGGGGCGTGCTGCCTGCCCGCCTGGAGAATATGAACCTATGTCCGCTACCGATGGCTTTACGCTGCTGCGCGAAACCCTCGATCTGATTGCTCACTCTGCGACCCCCGAACTGCGACTGCCACGCCTGCTCGAATTTGTCCAGGCCAGCACAGGAGCCGAGGCCGCCTGGTTTGCTGTCTTTGAGCCAAGCCTGGCCTATTTGACCCAGAACGTCGATATCGATGCGCTCACCCCTCTCGAAGAACTGGTTGAGTTCGCCCAAACCATCAGCGAAGACTTCATCACCAGCACCGATCTGCCGCCTGCCATTCAAGATAGCTATCAGGCGATTCTGTATGCGCCAATTCATTATAAGCAGCGCGTGATCGCCCTTCTCGGTCTGCTGTTTGTGCAACCGCCGCAACTTACTGACGATCATGCGGGCCTGCTCTCAGCCCTGATTGATGGTTTGGCGATTGTTACCATCGAGACACGCACCATCGAACGGCATCAGCAGTTGATGCGTAATCAGGGCGAATTTGTGCGAATTACGACTCATGATTTGCGCTCTCCGCTCACCGTTCTCAAGGGCATCATCAGCATGATGGAATCAGGCACAGTCGATCTCAACAAGCTGATGCCCAATTATGTCCAGAAGATGGCCTCCGCTGTGCATCAAATGGAGATGCAGGTCGATAATATCCAGGATGCAGGCCGCTATGATCTGGAAACAGGCTTCTATGAGCTTCAGCGTGCGCCGACAGATCTGATCGAATTGGCGCACAAAATTGTCAAGAATCAGCTTCAGCCTGCCGAGAAGCAGGAGCTTAAGATCAGCGTTGAAGCCAGCGACGATGTACCGATTGTCAACGTCGATTCGAATATGCTGGAACGCGCCATCATCAATCTGGTCGACAACGCCATCAAATACACGCCCAACGGCGGCACGATCCTGGTGCGGGTTTACCGCGAAGATGAAAAGATCATCATCAGCGTCAAAGACAATGGCTTTGGCATCAGCGCTGATAATCTGCCACATCTCTTCACCCGCTATTATCGGGTGCGGCGGCGCGAACATCACCGCGTGAAGGGGACGGGCCTGGGCCTGTTCATTGTGCGGAGTGCCGCCGCGCAGCATGGCGGCGAGGCCCACGCCGAGAGCATTGAGGGCCAGGGCGCAACCTTCTTCATTGAGATTCCTCTGGCAGGCGCAAATCTGATCAATGCGGCGGTGGATGCATGACCCCTCCCTAAATCCCTCCCCACTCCGTGAGGAGAGACTTTTTGCACCCCGCGTCGTCAAATGTGGGACAAGGCGGGCCTTGTCCCTAATACGGTGTGGAACGAAAACCCCGACCACATTATCACCATCCTCCATGTCTTGTCCTCGTGCTACAACATCCGTTCTAATTTGGCTCCATTCGCGGTATGATTAAAGGAGAACAGCAAAGGGATGCATGATGTCGATTGAAGTTCTCCCCAATCATGTGATTGATAAGATTGCGGCGGGCGAGGTCGTTGAACGGCCCTCCTCCGTCGTCAAGGAACTGCTGGAAAATTCTCTGGATGCCGGGGCCAGAAGCATTCAAATCGAGATCAAAGGCGGCGGGCAGCGTCTGATTCGTCTGAGCGATGATGGGCATGGCATCCGTATAGATGAGGTGCTGCTGGCGTTTGCCCGTCATGCCACCAGCAAGCTGCGTCAGGTCGAAGATTTGGAGAGCATTCAGACGCTCGGCTTTCGCGGCGAAGCCCTCGCCAGCATTGCCTCGGTGAGTCGCATCAACATGCTCACGCGCCATGAGGACGAGGCCAGCGGCCTGCAAGTTCGCATTGAAGGCGGCGATCTCATCAGCAAAAAGCCGATTGGCGCGGCGGCGGGCACTGTGCTTACTGTCGAAAATCTCTTTTACAACACCCCGGCCCGCCTCAAATTTCTCAAAGCGGAAGAGACGGAAAAGCGCCTGATTGCCAGCGCCGTGATGCGGGCGGCGATGGCCTCACCGCATGTGCGCTTTACGCTGATTCAGGATGATCGGGAGGTCTTTCGCTCACCCGGCAGCGGGCAGTTGGCCGATGTGCTGGTCAAGGCGTTCGGGCTAGACACCTTCCGCCAGATGATTGAGGTGTCATCTGAGGAGGATTTGCGCGAGGTGGAAGGCAAGGTGCGGATTCAGGGCTTCGTGTCTGATCCGGGCCTGAGCCGCAAAGATCGCAGCCGCATCACCCTCTTTATCAATGGCCGCCCGATCCAGGATACGGGCCTCACCTATGCTGTGACACAGGCGTATCACACGCTGCTGATGAAGGGGCGTCATCCGCTGGCGGTGCTCATGGTCGATCTGCCGCCCGCCTTCGTCGATGTGAATGTGCATCCGACCAAAGCCGAAGTGCGCTTCCAGGACTCAAATGCGGTCTTTGTGGCCGTGCAGAAAACCGTCCGTGAGGCCATCGTCCAGCATATCCAGACGCGGCCCATGCGCGGCGGGGCCAGTTTCATCGAGCACACCCCGCGCTCAATGGCCCAACCCATCCCCACCTGGACGAGCAGCAGCCGTTCCAATGGCCGCCCGACGCCTGTGCGCCCCTCGCAGCAGGATTTCGATTGGGAGATGGAAGGCCCCGGCCAGCATCCACAGCAGATGTCGCCTGAGACTGCCCAGGCTGCCGATATACTGCCCAGAGATGAAACCGATTTCAGCTATATCCCCGATGTAGGGCGTCCCGCCAAACCGCGCACCCTGCCCATGCTGCGCGTCATCGGGCAAATTGGAGCCTCGTATATCGTCGCGGAAGGGCCAGCGGGCCTGTATCTCATCGATCAGCACGCCGCCCATGAGCGCGTGATGTATGAGCAGTTTATGGAGGAGTACAAAAAGAAAGGCGTTGTGTCGCAGCGGGCGCTCGATTCGCAGACAATTGATCTGGCGGCAGACGATGTGCATCTGCTCAATGCCAATCAGCAGGCATTGGCGCGGATGGGCTTCCAATTGGAACCCTTCGGCCCTAACACCTTCCTGATTCGGGCTGTGCCTGCCATGCTGTCCGATCAAGACCCGATTGAGGCTGTGGGCGCGATTCTGGAAGACTTGGCCGATCAGCGTGCGCCCGGCGAAGAGACGATTGAAGCGAAGATTGTGAAGCAGGTGTGCAAACGCGCCTCGGTCAAGGCAGGCCAAATCCTGAGCCTTGCCGATATGCAGGGCATCATCCGCCAGTTGGAGCGCTGTGACTCACCGCACACCTGCCCGCATGGTCGCCCCACGCTGCTGCACATCAGCGGCGATCAATTGGCGAAGGAGTTTGGACGCCTGGGGGCGAATTAGTAACCCCTCCCCTGCCCCTCCCCACGTTGTAGGGAGGGGTTTTTATGTCATTATTTTCGATTTATCGGCTCTGCCATTGGAACGTGCGCCACGCACCTTGTCCATCATTCATCGCATATGTCCCCGATTGATCTTTTCTCACCACCGTCACGCGCCACTGGAATTGATGCGTCTGTCCATCGCTCGGAATCAGCGTGCCGGGCAGCGGCATGGCCGTATCGCGTGTCACCTGCCGCCATGCCTCTGTGCCAGCGGTCACATCCTGCACCTCAACCAGATAGGTTTGATCCTCGGCCAGGACGCCCGCTGTCAGCCATTGCAGATTGAACGTGCCACCGGGGATCGTCGCGCCATCCGGCGGATAGAGCAACCGTGAGGCCGGACGAGTCGGCGTGGCAGTCGGCGTCTCGCTGCCGGAGGCTGTCGGCGTATAAGATGGGACAGCGGTAGGCAGTGGCACGGTGACGCACTGATTAATCTGGAGGAAGGGCGCACAGTTGGGGCCACCGCCGGGCTGCGTAAAGTTGCACTGCCCCCAATCAAGATTCCGATTCAGCGCGTGCAAAAGCTCGAAGCTGGCGCTGTAATTGGCAGCAATATCAATCATCGTATCGCCCTCGACTACAGTGTAACAATCAAACGTTGTTCCCGGCGCAACGAAAAACCCTCCGGCGTCCTGCCCGCCCATGCCGCTCACAGCCGCCTGCGTCAGATCAGCTCCCTGGGGAATCGGCGTCCAGGTGCGCTGTGGGATGAGCAGCGTGGCCCCCGCGCCGGGCAAAATATCCGGGCTGATCATGTCGTTGATCTGCACCACTGCCCGTTGAATCGCAGGATCAAAGCCGTTATAGCCCCAGGGCTGAATACCAAGAATGCCTGCCAGCGTATCGCCAGACTTGATGGTGTAGCTCCAGGGCGTCGGCGTCTCAAGCGCCTGTACTGTCACGGGTGCGGTGGGAATATTGGGGACGTTATTGGGCGGCGGCGTGACCAGCACAATCGACGTCTGCATATCGACCTGCTGCGAAGGCGTGATCGACGGCGCAAGCGTGGGCGTGCGGGAGGGTGTGGCCGTTGGGGAGATCAGGATTTCCACCGTCGGCGTGGGATTGTTGGGTTGATTGATATTGCAGGCGGCCAATAAAATCAGCGGCAGAGCCAGCAGCAGGCCGCGCCACCCTGAATGCCGAGAAAATGGGAGACGTTTCATTTAGTCTTTATCTCGCTTTCGTCTTTGACGAGGCCCTGCCACACAAACGCACGCGGCGGCGTGGCAAAGCGCACATAGCTGCGGTCAGAGTCAGTGACGATGCCCACAATCCAGATAAATTCATGGCGCGGCTTCTGTGTCCCCTGCCACTCAAGCGGGATCACAAACGAGATATCGCGGGTATAGGCCGTATAGAGCAGGCTACTGGTCGTGTCCTGCACATCGACACGATACAGCTCGTTGTCAGCAAGTGTTCCGGTTGGCGTCCAGCGCAGGGTGATGATCTCATCGCGGCCAAAGAACTGCCGATCCGACGGACTGACCGCGAATGGCTCATTATACGTGGGCGTCGCGGTGGGCGTCGCTGTCGAGTTGGGATCAGGCGTGGGCGAGAGCGTCGGCAGCGGCGTCGGGGCAGGCACGCGAATCTCCTGCCCAATCGAGACGATGACATTGCACGACGGGCCGCCGAAGGCACTGCCAAAATCGCACTGGGCAAAATCCATCTCCGGGTTGAGTTCAGAGAGAATTTTCATATTCACAGAATACAGCGTACTGATCAAGGCCAGATTTTCATTCGGCTGGATGCGATGCCACATCACGCCAGCGGGCAGCGTGGGGACTTGGGTAGGGGCAAAGGCATCAATCGACTCATTCAGCGCCATCAAATCGGGCTGGCCGCTCTTCGCTTGTGCGCCATCCTGGGTGCTGGACAGGGCGGCGGATGTGGTCTGGGCATTCGGATCATCTGTCGGGGAGGGCCAGGGAATGATAATCTCCTGGTTGATCTGAAGGCTGCCAGCGTCAGTAATGCCGTTCAGGGCCATGACTGTCGGCATAATCTCGTCGCTGCGATAGCCACAGCGAGCAATCGCTCCCAGCAGCGAATCCCCGGCGACAATCTTTTGAATGCAGGGCGCAGGCGTATAGGTGGCGGAGGCCGTATAGGTGGGCAGCGGCGTTGAGGAGGCTGTCGCGGTGGGTGGGCCAAGCGTGACGGTTGCAAACGCGGGCGTGGACGGCGGCGTGCTCG
>Ga0105044_10014571_pt1 | contig 10624 bp, 10 predicted proteins | sample MAT01_FD_78092 | JGI IMG/M metagenome (GOLD analysis project Ga0105044, IMG submission 78092) | Freshwater microbial communities from Lake Fryxell liftoff mats and glacier meltwater in Antarctica - MAT-01 | ecosystem: Environmental > Aquatic > Freshwater > Ice > Liftoff microbial mat | place... | reverse complement strand
TTTCGTGCTTTAAACAAGTTTAAAATCAGAAAAGTTCTCTTGCAAAGTGTCGCAGGCACTTTTCACTCACGATACCTAGGGTGTCGTGGCTAAGTCTTCTGGGCACAACAATTCAAAAAGCCCAACAAGGGGGCTTCTAGAATTGGAGGGTCCAGTGAGACTTGAACTCACGACACCCTGCTTAAAAGGCAGGTGCTCTAACCGGCTGAGCTATGGACCCGTGTATTGACTATTTTTCTGTAAAACAGAGGTAATTTTACCGTTAATTAACCCTAAAGTCAACTAATGTCTGGCTATACTAGTATATTTTTTTGCTACAATCATCTTATGAAGCAATATATTTTACTTGATTGGGATGGTAATTTGGCAAAGACACTGGATGTTTGGTTGCAAGCATGTAGAGCTCCTCTAGAGAAACGTGGGCTTACACTCACTGACGAGGAAGTTGCGAGATGCTTTGGTATGCCTGTTGAGAGATTTACAGAGTGGGGCATAACAGACATTGACGATGCGATTGATGAAATGGACGAAATGGCTGTCAGGTTACTACCTGACGTAGAATTATATCCAGACGCACTCGAAGTACTGGAGTCATTCAAAAAACTAGGTAAAAAGACCGCACTCATAACTACATCAGGTCGTTCTAAAGTCATACAGTTGCTAGATAAATACGATATGCACCATTATTTTGATGTCATTGTTGCCCACGAGGACACAAAACAACATAAACCGCATCCAGAACCTCTTGAATTTGCTTTGCAAAAATTAGGCGGCAACATAAAAGACTCTATTATGATCGGAGATTCCGACAAGGATATCGGAGCCGCTAATAATGCTGGCATAGATTCCATTCTGTTCTACCCCGACAAACATAGGAAGTTTTATAATCTCAGTGAATTAGAAAAACTGAAACCTACATACATTGTTGAGGATTTCCGACAGATACTAGATATAATTTAAGTTTTTGCTTCTGATATTACCAGCGAAGTTTGGCGCCCGGAGTAATCTTTAGGTCTTGGGCACGACCTGAACCTAGCTCAAGTCCGTATTTTGCCGGAGAATCGGGACAAAAAGTACTGGGATATGTTTCTGGAGCTACGTTTGGCTCTTGCCTCACTACATGCTTATCTGCATCTAGCCAAACCATATCAATTGCAAACTTCATGTCTTTCATCCAAAAACAGTTAGTCGTACTGGCCGAATCAAATACAAAAAGCATTCCTTCTGAATCAGGCAACGAATCCCACCCGGACAATCCACTTAATCTTAACTTCTGTGTATCAGCAACTTCGGCAGTAATATGACCATTTGGCAGAATTAACCGCAAAGAGCTGTTGAACAATGAAGAAATTCCATGATATAAAAGCCAAATTACTGCAACGATAAGAATAATTTTTAAAGCTACTCTTGCTGTGTTATTTTTTGCAAGATAGTTCCATTTATCTTGAGGCGTATTTGGTTTTCCGTCCATGAATCAAGTTTGACATGCGTAGGGTCAAACCAGCAAACAAAGCTTATGCAAGCGATGAATTTTTACGGCGTATAGGTTTGATAACCTCAATAGATATTGCCTTTTCCATACGGCGAATATCAGCAAGCAAATCCGAGCGAGTTTTATTGAACAAGATTATTTCTAAAACTGGGCTTCCACCGTTTTTAGCAAACTTTAGCTCATCACCCTTCACTTTGTTGACTTCCATACTAGTGTACGATGCAAGTAGACGAGTCTGCTTTAGGCCAACAATAGTACCAAGTACGCCCTCAGTTTTACCGTAGATATTAAAAACTGCCGTAAAGCCTCTTGTTTTCTTTGGGATAATTGGCTTTTGTGGCACACGGACCAAAATGTCATTCAAAATATGGTTAATACCGTAACTCAACTGATACATTTCGTGTCTGAATCCACCCATACGCGGTGCAAGTTCGATGATTTTCCATTCCTTTTCTGTACGCATCAGTTCAACGTGTGCTGTCGTAGAACGAAGCCCGAGAGCTTTGACCGCTTTAGAAGCAGCATGGTTTGCGTCTTCTATGTGCGTCTTCAGTAGCCTTGTTGGCGTCATTCTTTGATACCCAAAGAAATCGTCAAAACCAATTGCTCTACCTGTTTTTACGTGCACAATTGGTGTTGCATAAGTATTACCACGTCCGTTAACATAGACATCAATCGAGTACATTTCTCCGTCCATCAACTGCTCAACTAGAATTTTTGGAGTTCCTCTGCCTAATTTCTTTTTGTAGACTTTCTCAATAGTTTTGAATGTCTTTTTAAGCGTGTCTTCGAGTTCTTCTCGGTGATAACAAACAGATACCAACAGGCTAGCTGCCAGACCAGCGGGCTTAACTACTACTGGGTAGCCAACTTGCTTTTCCACACGCAACACACTCTCAGGAGACGAATCTTTGATAACAGTATATTTAGGAATTAGCGTTTTATCTTGAGTCTTTAAAAGTTGGCGCATTACTATTTTGTCAGTAGACCACTCAAGTGAACTTTGAGTCGGTGTATCCAGGTATGGAAGATGCGGAATGATTTTCTCTAGATATGGGATAGAATTTTCAAATTGGCAAGTAACAGCCAGCAGATTTTCTCGGTATTTTTCAAGCTTTTTTCGTAGAGCAACTGGAGAATCAAAATCTACGGCTTCTACTGTTATTTTCTTATTAGATACTTGCTTCTGTTTGTTAAGCGAATTTATAAGTTTGTTTCGTTTTGCATCAACAAAAACAAGCATACGAAGTTTTTTTCCGTAGCGAGTTTCATAGGTGTCAAGTGCAGTGAAAGTCTGTTTGCGGACACCATTAATAAACAAGACTGTGTCACGACTGGCTGCTTCATGGAATGAACTCATGGCTTGGCTATTTTTACTTCCTTTAAATGTTGCTTAAATTACATTATACCAGTGTATTGCAACTGTAAAGATTCACAGATTACAATGCTGATATATTCTAGCATATTTATTGACTTTATGCAACTGTACTCCTCATTTAAATCGTACTAATTACTGGGGTAACAAATTCTAAAATATATTCTTTATCACTATTTAAAATATCAAGGTTATTGTGATTAAGAATTACGTTTAGTATTTCTGTGTAGCCTAATTTTGATGGACCCACACGATTACCATCATCTGATTTACGAACATGAGAGTAATAGCTTTGTAGTTTCGTAACCAAATCTTCATTATTTAGATGTTCTAGGATACCTTCTTTGTAGGAATATACTTTTATGACTGCGCTGTAAGACGTTTTTATTGGTTTTAATTTAATCGAGCTGGCCGTTTTTCCGAGTTGCATCTGAAAATCAGCTCGGATAAGACTATAGCCAAAGCTTAGGTCGTACAGTTTTTCTCGAAAACCGCCTATTCTTGCTGCTATCTCGATTAGTTTTATCCCATTCCTGGTCATAATCATTTCTGCATGGATAGGACAATCTCTTAAATTTAGAGCTGTAATGACATGTTGCACTGCAGAAAATAGAGCTTGCTGGGTTTCGACAGTCTCAGATGAGGGTATAATAGTTGCGAAACAAGCAGGATCATTCATCAGATTATTATCATACCCAAAGTACACATCTGTAACTGTGTGTGGAAATATACCCACTCCAAAATGGTCGACAACTCCTTCAATGCTATATTTTTTACCTACCATAAACTCTTCAATAATCACTGCTTGCACAGCTTGCCCATCGTGACGACCAGAAAGATTGTGAGAATGGCTCTTACTTAAGATAGAATGATATGCACTAATAGCTTCTTCCTCTGTTGATGCTTTCGTTACATAGAGGCTTTTTAGAAGACTCGTTGGTTTTACCATGACCGGTAGTCCATAACTACCTATAAAATCTATAATATCGACATCAGATTTAACAGCAGAAAATGCAGGAGTCATATTCGGCTCGTTTTCTGCAATAATTTTTCTCATTTCATTCTTATCGATTACTCGAGAAGCAAGAGCTGAGGGTAAAAAGGGAATTGAAAAATATTCACATAATAAAGCTTTAATGCGAACATAGCGTTCTGCGCTTGCAAAAATAAGCTCCGGTTTGAAATTTGCAGCATCTAGAGCCACTACAATTTCTGCTAAATCATCCCCGCTAAAAACACAGACTGGTATGCCCTCGACTTGAGTGTTTTTACGGCTAGCTATGAATATACTAACTCCTTGATTTTCAAGACTATATTTGAGTGACCCATAGTAATCATCCGTAATAACAAGGGCTTTTTTAAGTCTAGACATAATTCAAACCAGTTTTCCTAGCATATTATATTAGCTTCGCTCAGGTATGATATTATTTAGCCTACCTATGTCACTTCTGTATTGCCTGCCATCAAATATTACATGGCTGACACCTAAGTAGGCTTGATCGAGCGCTTCTTGTAAACCATTTGGGGAATACGACGAAACAGAAACAACTTTTCCGCCTGTCGAAACTAATTCGTTATCTATTAGCGCCGCACCAGTGAAGAAATACTGACCAATAAAGTCACTATCAGTAATTGTTATACCCTCGTACTCTGATTCTAGACTATCTGGATAATTTCCTGACACCACTTCAATTGTTGCTGCATATCCTTGTTTCCATTCAATATTTGAATCACAAAGTTTCTGGTTTATAACTAAAGTAAAAATCTGGTCCAGGTCACTATCAAGTAACATCATGAAGCTTTGTGTCTCAGGCGCGCCAAATCGAGTATTATACTCTAGCACCATTGGTCCTGATTTTGTAAGCATAAGTCCAGGAAACAATAATCCTGTATAATTTATGCCTTCGTTCTTTAGCCCATTTAGAGTTGGAACAATGATGTTATTCTCAATTTCTTCTAACAAGCTCTGTGAAACCCAGTTAACAGGGGCATATGTTCCCATGCCACCAGTATTAGGACCTTTATTACCGTCGTAAAGCGGTTTATGGTCTTGGGCTAGAGGGAAGATTTTGTATGTATCTCCATCAGTGATAACATGCAGTGAAACCTCGGGGCCTTCAATAAAATCTTCAACAACAACTTGTAGCCCTTGCTCGCCAAATGAACCTTCTTCCATCATTACTCTAAGTGCGTCTTTTGCCTCTTGTTTACTTTGGGCGACCGTGACACCCCTACCATGTACTAACCCGTCAGCCTTAACCACAACCGGACCTTCTTCGCGACTATCAATATAATGCAGCGCAGCCTGCGAATCATTAAATGAGATATAATCAACCGTTGGTATATTGTATTTTTTCATGAACTCTTTTGCATATGTTTTTGACGATTCCAGCAGTGAAGCCCGTTTTGTCGGACCAAATACAGCAATGTTATTATTTCGTAAATGGTCGACAACCCCAGCAGCAAGCAACTCACTATCGCCCGTAACAACGTAGTCGACACCATAGCCCTTGCAGAATTTAGCAATTGCATCAAAGTCAATAGGTGGTATATTGACACATTGCACTTTCTCGTTTTTGATAATTCCTGGCATACCAGGTATAAAGAATATTGTGTCAATTTCTGGTGACTGCGATAGTTTCCAAACAACGGAAGATTGTCTTCCGCCTTTTCCTAGTACTACTATTTTCTTCATTACTTTGATTATGAAGCTTCAAATCTGATTTTCAAATCGCTTTTTTTTCAGAGTTCAATAACTCATTGAGATATTCATAAGTTGCAGCCATCTTTTCCGAGACTAACTTTCCACTGGCAATTTGTGGAGCATCATTAACTTCAAAGATGACGGGCCTACCACTTTTAGAATCAATTGCTATATCTACACCAGCGATTTGTCGCTTCATTACCACAGCAGATTTAAGCGCAATTTCGCATAAATCCGGCACTTTTTCTGGTGGTATTAAGGTTGCTATAGATCCCGTTCCGGTATTTATATGTGTTAAATCATCGTCTAATCTTTTTCTATAACTGACAAAGCGCACTTTTTCCCCTAGAACTAATAGCCTGTAGTCTCCCCCGTTGTCTATAAGCTCCTGAAATACAAAATCAATATCAGGATTATTGTTTGCAATTTTAATAATTTCTTGCTTGTTTGAAACTCTAAAATTTAGCTGACCTTTACGTCCCAACGCATCTTTCATTACAAGAGGTAATCCAAGTTCTTGGATAATTATACCTACATAATTTTCTATTGAAAATCGATGAACCAAAGCAGTTTTTGGAATTGGTAGTTGGAATTCGTCTAGACGTGCGTACTCTGATACTTTTGAAAGTGACATAGATTCAGCGACTTCGTCACATAGATAAGAGACATTTCTAGAACGCAGAAATGCAGCGATGGCGCTTGCATATTCTGAACAACCCAAAGTTTGTTTGAAATATACTAAATCAAAATCTGTTATGCTAATTTTTTCGCTACCAACGATTATGAAACTCTTATCGCCATTTAAAATTATTATTAAATCATGATATCTGGCAAAATAAGAAGTGAAAGTATCAGAAAGCTGATTCATCTTGTAGACAAATGTTTCTTTTTCGGGTCTTACAAATATCTCTACACTAGAATTAAAAACTAATATTTTTTTCATAAAGATATTAGCCAGAAACCCTCTTATAGGCAAGAAATATAACTGTAATTAGAATAGCGACAATCAACACAATCATTGTTATAAATCCTTGCTGAATCGGTTTTTTAATCATTACTGCAATAATACATTGGTGAGCCTACTTAAACCAGCCCTTTTTGGTGGTGGTTCTGAACTGTTCTAGTAGATCTTTCTGCTCTTTTGAAAGTTTTGTTGGCGTATCTACATTAACAGTGACTATGTGAGCACCTCTATTGCCGGTTTTCATATGTGGGACACCGTGACCTGACAGTTTGAAGTCGGTGCCACTTTGGGTGCCTGGCGGTACTTTCATAGTGACCGGACCGTCTACAGTACCTACCTGAATCTCTGCGCCAAGAGTGGCGTCAATCATATCAATATGGACTTTGCTCAAAATTAGCTCGCCCTCACGGGTGAATTCTTTGTGGGGTTTTACCCTGATATGCACAAATAAATCGCCCTTTGGACCATTTGCTATTGCTTCACCGTATTCTCGCAGGCGAATCGTCGTGCCGTCGTCAATACCGGCGGGAATCTTTAGTTTTACATTCTTGTCTTTACGCTGAACACCGGTTGCTTTACAAACTGTGCAGTCTTTTTCTGGAATTTTTCCTCGGCCTTTACAAGTAGAGCATGTGACTGCTTGTTGTATGTTGCCAAAAATTGTTTGAGCGACACGGATTTCTTGGCCAGAGCCCTTGCAGGTTGCGCAGGCCTTAAGTTCATAGCCTGGCTCGACCGTTGTGCCTTTGCAGTGGTCACAAGTGTCATTTAAATTCAGTTTTACCTCTGTTTCAACGCCAAAAATAGCTTCTTCAAAGTCTAGTTCTAACGACATTTCTACGTCACGACCCCGTGCGGTGCGACTGCTTCGCTTTTGTTGACCACCACCAAAGAAACTACCGAATATATCACCAAGTCCACCCATGTCACCAAAGTCAAAGTGCATTTCTTGTCCACCACCGCCGTAGCCTGCAAACGGATTTCCGCCTTGGCTGCCACCAGAAGCACCGCCTACTCCAGCATGGCCGAATTGGTCATAACGCTGGCGTTTTGAGCCGTCTTTTAGAACTTCGTAGGCTTCGTTAACTTCCTTGAATTTAGCCTCGTCGCCGCCTTCTTTATCCGGGTGTAATTCAATAGCCTTCCGGCGGAAAGCTTTCTTTATTTCGTCATCTGAAGCGCCTTTTTCAACACCTAAGACTTCGTAATAGTCACGTTTACTCATTCGTATCTCGCTTCTCGACGCTAGTTTCTCGTAACCTGCGCATCATTCCGTTAATCAACTTATGAACATCAATTGAAAGTTCCGATAACTTAGCAAACTCCGGCTTTGATATAAGTCCTAGGTCTACGCAAACAATTAATTGATCTTGCACTTCAACGATTGATCCCTTTGCATAATTTAGAAAATTTAACTTCTCCTTTGCAGATGATCTTCCGAAACCTTCAGCAATATTAGAACCAACAGAAATCGAAGACCTCTGCAGTTGCGCGCACAGACCAAACTGATAATTTTGAGGAAAATTTATCAATAACTTTATAATGCTCACTCTGAGTAAATGAGCTTTTTTCCATGCATCTAGATCTTTAAAACTTTTTATTGTATTCATAATTATTCCTGCCAGCCACTAGGTACTAGCTACTAGAGTCTAGTATCTATTTTAGCACTTCGACTGCTTGAGTGCCAAACAAACTATGCTATTTTCAGCCAAAATAGTAATCACTAAACTTCAGGAAGAACAGCGTGACCAGCACTGCGTAGACTGCGACCAATAAAGAAAAGTGATATTTACTCAAAAAATCTCTGATTTTCATTTGATAGTTAGGTAAATTTTTACGGTTTTCTAGGTAATCTTTGACTCCATAAATACCGATTGGCATGCTGACCGTCCAGATGAATAGGCAAAATATACAAACTTTACCAATTGAATACAAGCTAACCCAGAAGAACCACAGACTAAACAGCATGATAATTTTACTGAAAACAGCTACATATTTCGAAACAAACGACGTCCAGGTTCCCCCGCTCAAACGTTGCAAACCTAGCGCAAAGAGCATAGTGAATACAACTATTCCAATAAAGGCATTCGGGGGTCCAAATATTGCAGATAATTTGTTTCCCAGGACCGCTCCACAATCAACCACCGGATTGAGGTTACAACTGAGTGCCTCTCCTGGGAATTTCAACATCTGGACTCTCTCAGCGGCTTGCCAAAATGATGCTATCAGCCCAATTAACGACCCAAATACTAGAATTTCCGGGTAGCTAATTCTCTGAGCTTTACTTTTCTTTGATGATTTATTAGATTTTTTCATATTTTGTCACCTCTTATTCTTTAATTATAGCCTAATGTATGGGGTGTTTCTCTGGTATCAAGAGAATATGTCATCACCAAAGTGTTTTTTTAGCCTTGAACGGATACTTCCTTCGTGGCGACCCAGCAACTTCGCTAATTGCTTAATTGATTTCTCTGAAGCCCACTGATTTAGTAGTGTTTCGTCTTCTATTCTCTTCCATGGTTTATAGGCATTTGGGTATTTGGCACGCATATTATCCAGTTTTTCTTGCCAGCTTACCTCACCACCTGTTTTTTTCTCTTTTTCTCCAATCTTCTTTCCTCTTTCTTCAATCTTTGAGGCGTAGAGTGCTTCTAAGTGTGCAAGTCGTTTGTTGTCTTTTGCTGATTTTGTACGTAGTTGCTCATCAATTTCGTGTGCTTCTTCATGCATAGTTAGGGCGGTGCGGTTTAAGCCACCTAAAGTCAGAGTTTTAAGGCTCCTAACCCTAGACAGCGCCACATAACCCATCCCAGGCACAAAGGCATTACTAAGGTCTACATGTGCAGAGTCGAGTGTCATGCCCTGGCTTTTATGGACTGTTATTGCCCACGCTAGCCGTAGCGGTATCTGAGAAACACTTGCCACCTTTTTCTCTCCATCACGCATTTCCCAAGTATCCGGTTTGGTTTGTATTTTTCGGCCATTTTTAGTTTCTACAATTGGATAATCGGTATCCTCAGCAAAGCCAACCACTACACCCAAAGTTCCGTTTACGTATTTTTTTTCTTGAGAATTTTTTACAAACATCACAAATGCACCTTTTTTCAAACTCAATGTTTCCGGTGACAAACAGGATTTTTTGAGAGACTCAACTGCACCCTTTCGTCCAGTGCTAGTCATCTGATATTCGTGAATTTCGCCATCCATAGCCTTAAGTTTAGATTCGTTTACAGCATCGACATTTACGTTTGTAGTGTAGAGTTCGGTTACCGGGTCATCGAAAGGTGTCCTGACAACTTTGCGCTCTAGTAGACGTTCTGCGTGTCGTCTGCGTAAGTCGTTGGCACGAAGTGCGGTGAGTATCTCTAAAAGTTCATCATCTTCTTGTCTATGTTGTTCTTCTAGATAGCACACAACAGGGTCTAGCCCTTCCCAAGCTTTGCTAGATACGACAAAATTACCCTGCCTAGACTCATTTCTATTTACCGGTGGCAACTGATAAAAATCTCCGCTTAGAATAACCTGCAATCCGCCAAATGGCACGTCCCGCTTGCCTCTTACCTGCCGGCATACTTCGTCAACCATATCAAGCCGGTAATCGTGCAACATAGAAACTTCGTCTATAATTAAAATATCGGCATTTTCTATCTGTTCACGCCTAGACTTGCTCATATCATTTACGTGTTTTTTGTGTAGCTCGTCAGCAATGCCTATGCCTGCCCAGGAATGTATAGTGTTTCCACCCAAATGCGTGGCAGCCAAGCCAGTAGATGCTGTGACTGCAACAGATTTGCCGTCACGACGGGCGTTTTTAACAAATTGGTTTAGAACGTACGTTTTACCGGACCCGGCAGGTCCTGTCAGGAAAATAGAATGTCCGGAGTCTAAAATTGCTAGCGCTAATGTTTGTTTCATTAATTACAGTTTAACAGCTATGCGACGCTTATTATTGCTCGATTGGTGGCATTACGACAGGAGTGATTTCAGTAGGCAATGCAACTGCAACAAGTCCTCTGGCATATAAAGTTACACTATGTTCAGGGCCATATACGCCCGAAACGACGTCAGCCATACTATTCAATCTGTCTA
>Ga0105044_10014570_pt1 | contig 10625 bp, 9 predicted proteins | sample MAT01_FD_78092 | JGI IMG/M metagenome (GOLD analysis project Ga0105044, IMG submission 78092) | Freshwater microbial communities from Lake Fryxell liftoff mats and glacier meltwater in Antarctica - MAT-01 | ecosystem: Environmental > Aquatic > Freshwater > Ice > Liftoff microbial mat | place... | reverse complement strand
CCGCCAAAACTTGTCCCCGCAACTGAGCGGATTCGATATCCTTCCTTTTCAAGACGACGAATTGCGCCAATGTGCGCATTCCCTTTGGCCCCACCGCCACCTAATGCCAATGTTATATCCATTTAATTTTATTAACCTTCCGAGAGATAGACAGCGTGAATGGGAAAGATTATACCTTGCGGGGAAATTATGTCACACCGCACTTGCCTGCTGTGCAAGTATTGCGAAGAGGGCGCCTTTCCCGACGGCACTTGCGCCGTACATGATTTGCTTGGCAAATCATGCGGTGAGCAATCTCTCACAAAAGTGAAGATTGCTTCGGGCAAAAAAGTATCGCCCTCGCAATGACATGGCATCTGGAACAACTTAGATAAAGTGAATAACAGGCGGTCCATATCTTTTTTTGTGTTATAGCCTTGAATAGAGACGCGCATCAGCTTGTGTGAGTTCCATTCGAATCGAGGAACTTCAATTCGATATTCGTCATAAAAACGTGATGTGAGGGCGGCCATATCGGTATCCACTGGCAGAGGCGCGGTTGTCGTTTGGGCGAACCAATCCCCAGACGAGGCGGGAAGCGGAGCAAGCCCTGTCAAATCGCAAATGCGTGATTGCGCAGATGCCGTGCTAGTCAACTGGGTGAAAATGACCTTCACCCGTGCAGAGACTGGTGAGGTCATTTACAAAAATACAATTGCTACGAAAAGAGCTGCGGAAGCGTCGCAAGTTTTTTCAACATGTCGAAGCCCTGCTGGAATAGCTCCTGTTCGATTCTTGGGACTCGCTCTTTTCCTTTATGTGCCGGGAGTTGGAACTGGGCACTAGACCTCCCTCTCCATCCCATATTTCGAATCACTGATTCCAGCCGATGTAACCATTCCCCACCAGTGATCTCCTCCACTGCTAAAGCGTCTTTCCTGGAAAATGACTTGAGTCAGTCATCAATTTACGCATCCAACAGGGTGGGCAATCCAGGCAGAATCAAACACCGACCAAGTTTCAATACCATTACAGGCAATAAGCGCCTAGTGATATTTATGCTAACGGCGTATAATGCATCTAGTATTTACCTAAATTGAGATTTTATGTCCCATTACAACATAGGAAATTCGAATACCCCTAATAAATCAAAATCATTTATCAGGCTCTTAGTGTGACTGCCCTCGCTTTACTCCTGAGTTCAGCCTATATGACTTTTATATCAGGCTGTACAACAGTGGCAGGCGCCGTTTATTCGCCCACACTGCGCCTCATGGTTACGCGAAAAATACAAAGGAACTAATATGAGTTCACCCAATATTTTAGTGATCGAAGACGATAGTCTAGTTGCAAGAACGATCGAACGATGTTTGCGGGGGAATGAATATCATATACAAGTGGTAAATACCGGGGTAGCCGGTTTAAAAGCTGCCCGCCGCAAAATACCGGATCTGGTATTGCTGGATGTGATGATGCACGGCATGGATGGGTACACGGTGTGCAAGGAAATGAGAGAAGACGCACTCTTAAAGAACGTCCCCATTATTTTCCTGACGGCCAAGAACAAGGTCGAGGATAAGATCGTTGGCCTGAGTGTCGGTGCAGATGATTATTTGGGAAAGCCCTTCAACGTGGATGAATTGCTCCTGCGAATAAAAGCGATCCTGCGGCGCTCCCTGCCCAACAATTCTGCATCCCAAGCTGAACAGAGCAGTGCAGATCCCAAGACCCGCCCGTTTAATATGACTGATGCCGATCCTGTGATTCGTATCGGTGAATTTTCACTGGACACACGCACGTATATGTTCTCCAGCCCGGCGAAGGGGAAGATCCGCCTTACTCCCATTCAATACACCCTGTTGTATCATTTGATGACCCACCCCAACAAGATATTCTCCCCTTCCCTCCTATTGGATGAAGTCTGGGATTATCCATCCGATACTGGCAGCGCCGACCTTGTCCGTGTTCACATTAAGAACATCCGCGAATGTATTGAAGAGGATCCTAAGAACCCGGTCTTTATAAAAACCGTCCAAGGATATGGATACACAATACAAACTGAAGAATAATCTTTATCGCTTAAACGAGATGCCGCCGCTTTCGGCGGCATTTATAAATAAACAGAATTCCGAACTTTTCAATTCTGTTTTAATCTGATTTCTAAAATAATTCAACCATTGCCTCGCACCGCCATGAATATGGATTTTTCCATTCCAGAGCATCGCCAGAATAAACCCCATGAAACATATTACAAATGATAAAGGACGAGCAAGCATGGTCAGCCAACCGAGAGTATTAATTGTAGATGATGAGCCAAGCTCAAGAGCCACTATTGAAGCGATGTTGTCATCGGAAAATTACGAACTGTATTTTGCTGAAAACGGAACAGAAGCTCTTGTCATGGCAGCCGAGATTCGCCCGGATATTATCCTGCTGGATGTGATGATGCCCGGCATGAACGGGTTTGAGGTCTGTAAAAAATTCCGCGCTATGCCATACCTAACCGAAATTCCGATTGTTCTGGTCACGGCATTGGATGACCAGGAATCGCGAATGGCCGGTATCAAAGCTGGAGCAGATGATTTCGTTACAAAGCCTTTCGACAGACACGAACTGCGCCTCCGTGTTCAGAATTTAACCCGCTTGAATCAATACAGGCAGCAGACTTTATACAATTCGATTGAGCTTAAATTTTACGAATCGTTTGTAAACAAACAAAACGATTTTAGCGACCAAAACACATCACAAGCGAATGCCATTAGCCATATTCGTGAATACGTCGAAGCAGACGATGCCCTATTGGTAGTGTTTGATTCTGAAAATACCGAATTGGCAACAAAGAAAATCCTGGGTGCTGGGCCTGTCTGGAAATACGAGAACACGTTTCTGATTAAGGAGAGCAAACTTTGCGGCGCCATGCCGCAAGCCATTACCCTGATCGACTATAGTGCCAATCCCTTCGGCGAGATGGAACCGGTTCTTAGTGATACGTTTACAAATCCAATCCGGAATATTATCCTGGCTCCATTAAGTGTTAATAACAACTTTTTGGGGGCCATGATCTTTATCAATCCTCTGATTGATTTTATAAAAGACGACAGACGAACCAGATTTTTACAGCTCATGGTTAAAGGTGTGGCAAATGCCTCTTTTGCCATGGAGCATACCCGCCAATTAACGATCAGCAAGGCTGCGCTGGAGGCAAGCCAGTGGGAAATCATAAACTCCCGCAATACGCTGCGAACATTTTTTGATAACATCCCCGACTATGTCTATGTTGTTGACCGTTCCTATACAATCATGATCATAAACAGTCATCGTAGTGACAGGGTTCACAAAACGCCGCAGGAACTTGTCGGCACCAAATGTTATGAAGGATTATATGGAATTACTGCTCCATGTGCCCTTTGCCGTGTTGCAGAGGCGTTCGATGGAATACCAGCAGTCCGTAACTTGAGGGAATGGGGGCCAAAAGAATCGTTCATCCACTGGGAAATTACCACCATCCCGATTCGGGAAAATATCGAAGTCATCAATCGTGCCATCGTCTTCGATGAGGATATCACCGAAAAATGGATCCTGGAAGCGGGTCTCATCCAGTCAGAAAAAATGGCGACGATCGGGCAGTTGGCAGCCAATGTGGCGCACGAGATCAACAACCCTCTCTCCGCCATTATTGCGAACGCTCAATTATTACAGCGTGACCTTGTCGATGCTGATGAAGATACAAGTGAAGCGCTCACGTTGATCGAAACGGCGGGTATCCGGGCCGCAAAAATAGTGAGAGACCTTCTTAAAAGCGCACGCAAGGAAAAAAGGGAGGAGTTTGAGGAAATTCCATTAAACGAAACGATTATCGATGCGCTTTCGATGGCTAATTTCGAGATCAGAAACCGCAATGTAACGGTCAAGCTTAATTTAAGCAAAGAAATGCCGAATATTGTTGCCCATCAAAGTCAATTGAAGGGGGTATGGATCAACTTAATCATAAACGCCCTGGGAGCCTTTGAAAATGCAAAAGGTGTCATTTCTATTTCAACCCGCTACGAAAATCATGAATATCGCATTATTTTCTCAGATAATGGCAAAGGTATTGAGCCGGAACATCAGGAACATATATTTGAACCTTTCTTTACGACCAAGGAGGCCAGTGAGGGAACCGGTCTGGGCTTGTCTGTAAGCCTTCAAGTCATAAAAGAGCATCACGGGACGATAGACTTTGAAACCAAGCCTGGCAAAGGCACAAAATTTATTATCACCCTGCCGGAGATTCAACGGGACGAGAATTATTAACCCATGGAGCGGGCCAGGCGAAACCCTATGGACGGGGAAAGATGATTCTGTAATACGCCCTCCCTCACAGCACAACGGGCCAATTTGCGTGAGTAATACCATGCTCCTCCACGGACAACATAGCGTCCGTTTGGCTTGACTTCCTCTCGATTGGTGTTGGGACGGTAGGGATACGGCATGAACAACGATTGCGTCCATTCCCATATATTTCCAAGCATATCTGCCACACCATAAATACTATCGCCGCTGGGGGAATAAAAACCAACCGGGGTGGTGCCTTTCTTAATACTTTCAACCGTATTGCAGCGCCAGGGATCAAAAGTATTTCCCCAGGGAAAAATTCTTCCATCATTTCCGCGTGCCGAGTATTCCCACTCCGCTTCTGTTGGGAGGCGATAGATCATCCCCGTTTTTTCATTGATCCATTGGATGTACGCTTCCACATCGGTTTTGGAAACTCCCGCCACAGGGTGATCATCTGTCCCTTCGAGGAAAGTGTATCCAGGCCAGTTGCGCGGGATGCGATGTCCATTATCCCAAATGAACGTGTAATATTCGGCATTCGTCACCGGGAACTGGGATATCTCAAAGGCAGGCAAGGAAATTCTATGCTGGGGTTGTTCGGCCGTAAACAAATCGTTGTCAGACCATTCATATGCCCAATCTGATTCTTTTATTTGCAACAACTTAATATCCTCGTCGCTGGTTCCCATCAGAAAACTACCTGCAGGAATTTCGATCAGGGAGGACGACTTTATTTTATGAGGAGATCTTGGGACGACTTCCCAGCCTTCAGCATTTAATTTTGGATTTGAATCTGTCATTTTGTACCTTATTCCTAGTGGCTGCTAATAGAATCGTACACTTTTAGTATTCTGGAAATATTTACGCTAATGTCCTGGTTGAGTGCAAATAGAAACGGTTCACCAACCGCCTTTTTTCGATGGACATGCAACTGCTCTATTGTGTTGAGAATCGCGTTCTCCCAGGCGGCTGGTGTGTTTGGCACCCATTGTCCATATTGTGACAGATTATGAAAATGCGTTTCTTCGCTGGCGATCCACGGAATCTTGGAGATCATAAACGCAAGCAGATCATAAGAGCCCAAACAAAGATCGTACTCATCAGATACGGGCATAAGCCCAATATCCAGGCAGAGCGAAACTCCAACCCAATCTTCAAAAGAACTCGGAGAATATATTTTCAATTGTTCCGAATTAATATCCATCGCCGTGGATGCATCCTCCATTCCGGACAACACGAATTTCACCCGGGGACACTTGCGACAAACACTTTCCATTGCAGCGAGCAATCCACTTCTTTCAAAACAGTCATACTCCACGCGGCTTCCCAATCCGATCCAAATTTCACTTCCATGCGTTTGATCCAAAGTTGGATAGTGATAAGTGTTTATATAATCCACAACCCTGTGGACATTTGTGAAGCGCGACCAATCATCCACCAGGCGGACTGATGACACCGTAGCCCCATCAACCATGGCAAGGCCCCACTTGAACTGCTCAATGGGCGGCGGGTCTATAATGACAGCGTTCTCAAAGTCGAGGCCATCCAAGGGTTTCCCCATAAACCAAAAGAAGTAGGCTGGCTGGCTCTCCGTCAGGTAGTTGAAAGCCTGGTCAAAGTCAACAATCACTTTCTTATCGCGCGCTTTCCAATACTGAACGGCAGTAAGGACTGACCCGTAGAGGTAACGATAAATGACCAGCAGATCAGACGCGCCGCAAACCTTTTGAGCTTGAGCCGTATTTTGAACGAACGAGGCCATATCCAGCAGGTTTGCACGGTGAATTCCTGTCCGATTAATTGCATCAACCAGATTCCGGCATCGTACCTGAATTCTAATTTGATCTGCAGGGCGATTGGAATGGATATAAGTGACGATCACTTTAATGCACCAGAGACGACGGGATCGTTTTTTCAGCAGCAGATAATAGATCCACTCTCTGATGCGCTACTTGATTGATCATTTTTAGCCACAGCTTTCCGGTATGTTTCATCTCCCTGGCCTGTGCAGCGGATCTGCCTTCATTCCCCAGTCGGCGGCGAAGATCCTCATCCATAATCAGGTGTCTTATATTAAGATGCCATTCATCCAAAGCTTCGGAGATGACCCCGCCCTTTTTCCAGCGCTGGAAGGATGGGATGGAAGATGCGACCCATGGAATTCCTTTGGCTCCCGCTTCCATTAGCAGCGTATCAGGCAGGGAGAGGTTGTATGGCGTGGAACGCAATGGAACTAGAAGAATATCCACCTGGCTTAACAGGTAGGGGAATTCTTCATGGGCAACTGCCGGTAAATACAGCCTTCGGTTATCCGGTAAATTCTCAAACAGACGGTACGCCTGCGGATTATCCATGATCACGACGCGTGTATTTTGGAATTCGCGGATGATCCGTATGATGAAGCGGCGGATGAATACCAGATCTTCAAGTTGACCATTCGTGCCCACCCAGCCAATATTGATGGTATTTCGCAAAGGGGATTCTTTTCTCCAAAGTTTGTTCTGAGTAGACCACCCGTCCGGGATCACACAGACATTCTCCACCAAATTCTTCAAAGAATCTGCATTGGCCTCAGAAGGGACTGTTACTGTCCGCGCCAGCGAGATCGAAGAGGTATAGGCATTGCTGCGTGCCCGAGTGCCCAGCCCTTTCGTATTGTATTCAGGGTGAGAAATAGGCTGCTTTTCAAAATCAGTGTCCAGATCCAGGATGATCGGCACGCCAGCAGTGGATAATGAAGACAGGCCCGCAAGGAGCGCCGGGTTCAGATGCGGGTTACTCGTAATGACAACATCCGGCTTGGAATCACGAGTAGCAACATACTCCCTCTTTTCCAAGACGTTGCAGCCAAGGGATTCCAGTGTTGATTGCAAAAGCGCCATTCGATTGGACTTGTGTTCCAACTCTGGCAACAGGAATAGGATGCTGCCGTTGAAATGAGGATTGGACAGAGCGCTGTTTTTCTCCGAAAAGGATGCATCTTCCTCTTTGGTGGTCAATTGATAATCAATATTAAGCTGCAAACCGCGTAGTGATTCCGCAAGTTCGGGGCAGCTATCGGCATACGCCTGCCGGATATTCAATTCGATCAGAGCAGGCAGGAGTTCATCAATCTCATCCAGATGAATGGCAACCAAATCTGCAGGGCTTTCGCTGTTTATAATTTTCTCAAGCAGTTCAGCCGCCCGCATAATATCGGCTTCGCTAATTCTTTGGGCTTTGCCGGTTAAACGCTGGAGCAGTCGCGCCACTGCGGGAAGATCTGTGGGGAGAGGCTCTTCTAAACCTGTATCACCGATCTCCTCTGCCAAATTAACCTGGCGCTGGAATACTTTATTATTCGGGTCCAACTGCAAAGCCCGCAGGTAGATTCCTTTTGCTGTTTTCCCATCGCCGCTTGCAAGATAAAAATTCCCGAGAACGTGAAGCGTCTCAATATCATCCGGGTAATCCACTAAGATCTTGCTAAAGACATCCAGTGCGTCTGCGAGGCGATTCTCGTTCAAGTATGTTTTACCTAAAATTTTTCTAACTTTTAATTCGGGTTGCATGGCATCACCAATTGAACTATTGTGGGTCACATATAACTACGGTGACGGTTTGCCTTTCGTAGAACCGTCTTTATTTCCATCTACAATTTTGATTAGTATAGTGCAGGGATAAGTCTTATCCTATAAATCATCTCTGAATATTGCGTAAAGATGGGATAAACAATTTATGCACAAATAATAGAAATTTTATGCGCTGTTTACTCCCATTATCAGGCTTCCTTCGTAGAATGGGTGTACTATGATAAATACCATTAATCAAACCTCCACCACCTATGGTCTTTCAGGATTAAGCGCGCGAACAACAAGTACAGATCCTTTAACATCCGATTTTCTATCCTCCTTCAAGGAGATTCTGTCAACCATGATGACAGTGAATAACGGGATGTCTTCTGAACAGCAAACCGGTTCCGGGATCGGCGATCTGATGACACCGTTGTTGATGATCATTCTGCTTGAAAAACTTGTCGAAAGTCAAATGGATCTGGATGTTCCTGAAAGCGCTATGCAAACGGGAACCGCCTCCGCCGCAACAGCATCCGCTCAGGTTTCAAAAAATATTCCATCCGGCCGCCCTGTGGGTGGATTCTTAACCCAGGAATTTCATCCCGGTCACAATGGGTTGGATTTTGGAGTTGTCGTTGGCACACCTGTTGAAGCAACGATGGACGGCAAAGTCACCTACGCTGGCTGGAACAATCAGGGGTACGGTAATCTGGTAATCGTGGAAAATGGAGACTACAAAACATACTATGCCCACCTTTCCAGCATTCCCGTATCCGTGGGAGATTCGGTAGCCGCTGGTTCCCCCATTGGCCTGTCTGGAAACACAGGCAACTCCACGGGACCACATTTGCATTACGAAATCCGCAAAGACAATGTCGTCATCAATCCCACAGCGGCGACTATCGGTACGTAAAAGTATCCGCCTGCATATCGCCCAATTCATACCCAGCATGGACTTATTACAAGTATTAAGACAGGCCGCCAGAAATAGATCGGGAATCCGATTATTGAATATTTATAAGGGCTTACCCATCTCTTATGCTACCAATATCGTTTCGATCAGCCTTTCCGAAATTCAGGTGACTGGCAGTAAAAGCCATATCGCCTGTTTGTATTATCAGGGTGAATCCTATTTGCAAGGTGATGAATTGCCTGCCGTGATTCATTCAACTGTGAAAAGCCTGAATCTGGCTCAAGATTCCGCCGTCCTTACAAATTTTGAAATAGCCGAAAACAACATTGGAAAACGCGAACAAATTCGGGTCGAACCTGATGACCCGCTTGTCGTTTCCATTCAATTTAAAGGTTCTTCCTACCAGTTCCTTGCCCCCCTGGCCGATATTTCAGCAAATGGAGTCAGCGTCTATTTTGAAAGCTTCATATTTCCTGCGCGGCATTGTCAACCTGGGAATGAATTCATGATGACCATTTCAATCCCAGATTTCGTAGCCCGTAAAATGAAAAAACTCCCACCACGGCCGGGCAGCGAAAGCAGAAACGAAGGTAGGAAAGTGCTGACAGCGCCCCTGCGCGCAAACCCAACCGGCGGGCAGGACGGACAAATCGTCATTACCGCCAATGGAAAAGTGATTGCCGTCCGGCCTGAATTGGAAACAGACCGCCTTCGTGTCAGCGCACAGGTATTCTTCAAGGATCTAAGCCGAATGGTGATTCTGCAATACATCTCCCACCGCCAAACAGAGATCATCAAGGGTCTTCGCATCCTGTCTGAGGATTTGTATAACCGCAAAAGTAACACTCGTTAAAAAGTCTGCTTGTTCCACATTGCGGGATGTGGCTTAAGGTGAGTTCATGAGTTTCCCCGGCCCCATTTCAATTTCGCCGATCCATAACACGACCGACCAGCAAATTGGTCTGCGTGCATATCAGCGCGTCACGGCGCAGATCATTTCAGTAACAGGCACCACCGCAATTCTCGAAGTGGATGGGCACCCCGTTGTCGCCCAACTCAGCTCTTCCGATCAGGCAGCCACTCTCGCATCTCAGAGCACAGCGCAATTCATTGTCACACAACTAACTGACCAATCTGTCACGCTCAAGTTTATAAAAAACGAACAGGCGCAATCTGTTTTGGTTGGCGTCGTTGCCAATGGCCCCGAACTTGCCGAACGGATGCTTGAAAGCAACAATCTCCCCATCACAATCACCAACTTAATCATGACCCGCTCCCTGCTCAAACAGCATTTGCCCGTAACGCCGGAACTGCTCAACGAATTACAAAGCGCACTCTCAAGCTATGGCGATTGGGGCGAAGCAGAAGCAGACTTGGCTGCGGCCATGAAATCTGCCGGACTGCCGTTGACAGGAAGAAGCCTCGCTCTTTCCGCGCGGCAGCCTGCTCAAACAGCCCAAACATTATCCCAGCTGATAGCCACACTAACCCAGGCCGAAGGCGGGGAACTACCCGAAGAAATCCTCAAACAGCTCACCTCCAACTTGCAGACTCTGAACTCGCTCATCCTCACAGCAGACGGAAATTCTTCCCAGTTGGCCGACCAGCTCAAGGCGGCGGTTGAAGCGTTTGGCAGGTCGTTGGAAAATGTCCTGCTGGAGCAAATCCAAAACCCCGAAAAATCCATCTCAGAGAAAAGTCTGGCATCGCTTGTGAAGTTACAAAATATGCTCGGGCAGCTGGGCAAACAGGAAACCGCTCAATCGATCATGGAATTTCTAACCGACATTCATCGCGAACAATTTATGAATGTAAAGCCTGAACCCTCGCGCAGATATGATGAATGGGCCGAGATCGGATTT
>Ga0105044_10014567_pt1 | contig 10627 bp, 9 predicted proteins | sample MAT01_FD_78092 | JGI IMG/M metagenome (GOLD analysis project Ga0105044, IMG submission 78092) | Freshwater microbial communities from Lake Fryxell liftoff mats and glacier meltwater in Antarctica - MAT-01 | ecosystem: Environmental > Aquatic > Freshwater > Ice > Liftoff microbial mat | place... | reverse complement strand
ATAGCCCGAGGTATTGATATTCCACTATTGCCATACGTGATCAACTATGAACTGCCCCGCTCACCTAAAGATTTTGTCCATCGAATAGGAAGAACGGGAAGATCGAAAGCTGAAGGCCATGCTATTTCATTTGTAGGTGAAGGAGATGAAGCACATTTTAAAGTCATTCAAAAGAAAATAGGCAAGTTTGTCAGCTGTCAGGATGCTGATGAAATAGACTTGCAAGGGGCATAAATCAACCAAAGAATCAGTCTTTTTATGCTGAAATATTGAACAAGCCCGATGATAGAGAGTTACCCATAGAAGTTTAATGTACTATTTGATATTTCATGAAAGAGCAGCAAATTACAATTAAGGACTTTGTTTACGATTTGCCCTTGGATAAAATTGCCAGATATCCACTGGAGGAAAGAGATGCTTCAAAGTTATTGGTATATAGGAACGGTGAATGTTCAGATTCACATTACCTGAATATTGATCAATTTATTTCGGCGGATTCGATGTTGTTTTTCAACAATACCAAAGTAATACCTGCCAGGCTGTTCTTCAAAACAGCTAACGAAAAAATCATTGAGGTGTTTTGCCTTGAGCCTGAGGAGTCAAAGGATATATTTCATGAAATGACTAAGCAAAAAGAGGTTCTTTGGAGATGCATAGTTGGAAACTTAAACAAATGGAAGGAAGAAGAAATATGTTTAGAGGCAAAAGGGATTTGCATCACAGCTAATATCATTGAAAGAAGAACGGATCACTTGGTGATTCAATTTAAATGGACACCTGCTGAAACAACTTTCTCTGAAATCCTTCAAATAGCTGGAGCCGTCCCCATCCCACCTTACCTCAAAAGGAGTTCTGAAGCCATTGACATACTCAGGTATCAAACACTTTATGCCAAAACTGAGGGATCAGTAGCTGCGCCAACCGCAGGTCTCCATTTTACAGAGCGCGTTTTTGAGAAATTGATGTCAAAAGGAATATCGCTCAACTACCTCACCTTGCACGTGGGCGCAGGAACATTCAAGCCCGTAAAGAGTAAGACAATGGCTGATCATGAAATGCACCGAGAATACATTGAACTGAAAATTGAAACAATTGAGAATTTGTTGATCAATCTCGATAAAAACATTGTTTCTGTTGGTACAACTTCTATGAGAACCCTAGAAAGTATTTATTGGCTGGGCTTGAAAACTTTTCTTGATAATAAAATTGAATTGGATCAGCTTGTAATTCATCAATGGGATCCTTACGAACTCAGAAATCAGCAAATACCAGCAAAACAAGCCATCGAAAGTTTAATAAAATACCTAAAGTTTAAAGATTTTGATAGTTTGTATTCTGAAACTAGTTTGCTCATTCTGCCAGGTTATGAATTTAAATTGGTGAATGCTCTGGTAACTAACTTCCATCAACCTGAAAGCACGTTGATCTTATTGGTTGCCAGTTTTATTGGTGAAGATTGGAGAAAGGTATATAAACATGCTTTGAACCACGAATACAGATTTTTAAGTTACGGGGATGGTTCCTTATTGTTTAAGGCCTAAAAAGCATCTAATTATTCATTTAGGTCGAAGCTTAAACAAAAAACTAGCTCTTTCGAATCCTTGAGTTTGTTAATATTGTTACCTTTCAATCCTCATTCATAAAATTTAAAGATGAACCATTTTTTCAAGAGCTTATTTTACGTGATAATTACAACAATATTCACTTTGACTGTATTTGAAAGTTGTAATTCAAAAAAAGGGGACGATATGACAAATAACAAATCAGGAAAGAATCCTTTGCTTGATGCTTGGACAGGACCACATAATGGAGTGCCACCATTGGATAAAATAAAAGCCAGTGATTTTAAACCAGCCTTATTGGCGTCAATGGATGAGGACAGACAAGAAATAAGTAAAATTACCTCTGACCCAGCTGCCCCAAATTTTGAAAATACAATTGGGGCAATGGAAAAGACTGCAGGCACTTTGAACAGGGTTATGAATCTTTATTATGTCTGGAGTTCCAACTTGAACACACCTGAATTTCAAGCCATTGATACTGAAATGATGCCAAAAATTGCAGCTTTTTATGATGAAATCAACCAAAACGAAGCATTATTCAAACGCATAGAAGCAGTTTACAATAGTCCTGAAATGAAGACTTTGAACGCGGAGCAGCAAAGATTGGTTTGGAAATATTACACTGATTTTGTATTTAATGGTGCAAAGATGGATCCAGTCAGTAAAAAGAAAGTTGCTGAAATCAATCAGAAATTGGCGTCTCTAAACACCAAGTTTAGCCAAAATCTCCTAGCCGATGAAGGCCTAAGCATGGAATTGTCGGATGCGGATGTGAAAGGATTGCCTGAAGAAGTTGCATCTGCTGCTTCTGAAATGGCTAAATCAAAGAACAAAAAAGGCTATTTGGTAGCCAACACACGTTCATCAATTGAACCTTTTCTAACCTATTGTACCAATCGAAGTTTGCGTGAAAAGGCATGGAAGATGTTCATCAATAGAGGGGATAATGGTGGCGAACACGACAATAATAAACTGATCACAGATATACTTCAACTCCGAGCAGAAAGAGCCAAATTACTTGGATTTCCTACACATGCACATTGGCGCTTAAGCAACAAAATGGCCAAGACACCCGAAAAAGCAATGGACTTGCTTTTGGCAGTTTGGAAGCCTGCAGTAGCCAGAGTCAAAGAAGAAGTTGCTGACATGCAAAAAATGGCAGACCAGCAAAAAGCAGGTATAAAAATTGAAGCTTGGGATTATAGATTTTATGCCGAAAAGGTTAGAAAAGCCAAATATGATTTAGATGAAAATGAAGTGAAGCCATACATGCAACTTGAAAAAATGCGCGAAGGCATGTTCTGGATGGCAGGTGAACTCTTTAATTTTAATTTCGAGCAAGTAACTGATGTTCCTGTTTTTCATCCTGATGTGCGTGTGTGGAAAGTGTCAGATAAAACCAGCGGCAAGCAAATTGGGCTTTGGTACTTTGATCCCTATGCCCGGGAAGGAAAACGTTCAGGTGCATGGATGACGGCATACCGTGAACAAAGCAGAAATAACGGTGAAGTAACTACCATCGTTTCCAACAACTCCAATTTCATAAAAGGCAAAGATGGAGAGCCTGTATTGATTTCATTTGATGATGCTGAGACATTGTTTCATGAATTCGGTCATGCCTTACATGGCTTGTGCTCAAATGTCACTTACCCCAAATTAAGCGGTACAAATGTAGCGACTGATTATGTTGAGTTTCCTTCCCAAATATTGGAAAGATGGCTTTCTACTCCTGAAATATTGAATAAATATTCTTTGCATTACAAAACTGGAGCGCCAATTCCAGCCGATTTGGTAAAACGGATAAAAAATGCAAACAAGTTCAACAAGGGTTTTGGTACTGTTGAATATCTTGCAAGTGCGTTAATTGACATGAAATTGCACCTTGTTGGTTCTCAAATAATTGATGCTGATGCATTTGAACGAAACGAATTAACTGCTTTAGGTATGCCTAAAGAGATTGTAATGCGCCACAGAACGCCACAATTTGCCCATATTTTTGCTGATGATGGCTACTCTGCAGGCTACTACAGTTATTTGTGGTCCGATGTGTTGAGCGCTGATGCTTACGAAGCATTTACGGAAGCAGGCGGTGCGTATGACAAAGAAGTTGGTAAAAGGCTGAAGGATAATGTTTTCAGTGTTGGTAATACAGTTGATGAAGCAACAGGTTACAAAGCATTTAGAGGAAAAGATCCAAGTATTGGAGCATTGATGCGCAATAGGGGATTTCCTTACTCTGGCAAATAAAACAGGTTGTATTAGTCAGGATTGGTGACCATGAATACCTAATCTAAAGTCACAATACAATAAATGATTTGGGCCAATATAAGCTTCAGTTTTTAATGAAAGCTCTGGTTTATTGGCTCTTTTGATCTGACTCTTTGGCTCAAAGGACCGGTTAAGAATTTAAGCCATAACCCGCTGTGAGATTTATGGTTTTAAGCTCATACCCAAAATAATGCTTTTCTGGAGAAAATGCGATAAATAGGTGTGCTATCGTTTAATATATCTTAACTGGTTTCAAGAATAAGCCGACTTGCTGAACTTAGTTGTAGGATGATGCCACAATTTTTTGGTTTGATAATGCCACATTTATCGTCTTTCAGCTTGTTGGTAAGCAGTAAAATCTACCTCGTTCAATCAATTGCTAAAAACTCTTATCACTAACTATTTACGGCGTTCATCTCAAACAATTGACTGATCATAGCTCTCGGGTCAGAACTCCCAAATACGGTATTTCCGGCTACCAAAACGTCAGCACCGCTAGCCAGTATTTGACCAGCATTTTCTAGGGTAACTCCACCATCTATTTCAATCAAAGCGTTCGAATTGTATTTTTCAATCAATGCCCTCGTTCTTTTAATCTTATCTAATGTTGAAGTGATGAACTTTTGTCCACCAAAACCGGGATTGACACTCATCAAACAAACCAGATCAATATCCGCAATAATTTCACGCAAAGAATCTACAGGTGTATGCGGATTGAGCGCAACTCCAACTTTAGCTCCGGTTGAATGTATCAACTGTATTGTTCTGTGTAAATGCGTACATGCTTCCATGTGAACCGTAATATTGTCAGCACCTACCTCTCTAAATTGGATGATATAAGGGTCCGGGTGACTTACCATCAAGTGCACATCCATTATTTTTTTTGCAGTTTTCTGAATTGCCTTGATAATAGGGAAGCCCAAACTTATGTTGGGTACGAAATGACCATCCATTACATCAATGTGAATCCATTCCGCAACGCTTTGATTGATCATTTCAACATCTCGAGCCAGGTTACCAAAATCGGCAGAAAGCACTGATGGTGCAATGATAGGATTTTTCATAAAATTTGAATTTGATCTGGGCTTAGAATAGGCATTCCAGATAATCTAAATAATACTTGAACTACAGTGGCAACATCTTTTTGACAATACACAGCTATTCGGTCCAAGTCATTTTCCTCCCAATAAACTTGACCAACCATGCTTCCATCTATGTCATCTTTTGGAGTTGGCACATCTAGCACAGCCGCAAGTAGGTTCAATGAGGTGAAATTTTTCATATCACCAAATTTCCACAACTCTAATGTGTCTAAGAATTGTTTGATTTCCCAAGGTTTTTTGCCAGCAACATCCAAAATGGCCGGAAGAGGTAGATTATGTTTTACCATTCTTCTGCATAAAAAAGGTACATCAAACTCCTTGATGTTATGCCCACAAATCAAGCTTTTATCTGCGTGATCGTAGTTTTTGTCCAATACCTGGGAAAATTCTTTGAGTAACTCAGGTTCGTTGTGACCAGAAATTGATTTCAGTCTCAATACCCAAGCATCGTTTTCTTTCCTTAGGTAACCCATTGATATACAGACGACTTTGGAAAATTCTGCAAAAATTCCAGCTTTGGAGTTATACCAATGTGCGCTTTGATCTTTATCCAGCTCCAGCTCTCTACTCAAATTTTTAGCTTTGATGGTCCAAAGCTTCTGAAAATGCTCAGGCATCTCAGTATAGTTTTGGTATTCACTGACAGTCTCAATATCAAAGAATAAAATATTGCGAAGATCAAGATTTGATGTTAAAGTTGACATTGTTCAACAGTTTTTATATGAGGATATAATTTAATTTGATACATTTGCGTTAAGGTAAGACATTATTTATCACAATCAAAAATCAAAAGTATGAGTTTGTCATCAGATAACCGAAATAAAGTACTAGGAGTTGCTGTAGCAGCGATCATCCTTTTATTGGGCGTGAATGCTTATTTGCTTTATAATAAGTCCAAACTAAGTTCACAAAACAACCAATTAACTTCTCAATTGACTGAGACTGAACGCTTAAAAGCTGAACTTGAAGGTCAATACGATATGGCCATCAAAGATTTAGAGACACAGAAGTCAGACAATGTTGAAATGAACACTTTAATTGAAACCCAAAAAACTGAGTTGCAAACCCAAAAATCAAGAATTGCTGGGCTTGTAAAAAGTAAAACTGACATCTCTGCCGCTAAAGCAAAGCTTGATAATTTGCTCGGTGAATACCGTAGTCAGATAGACCAGTTAAAAGCTGCTAATGAAAAGTTATCAGCTGATAATACAAATCTGAATACGCAGAACAACCAATTGACAACAGATTTGCAAACTGAAAAGTCAACAACAGCTGATTTATCAACTGCTAAAGCTGCCTTAGTGAGTGATAAACAAAATCTTACGTCTCAAAATGAAAACTTGAACAGAAAAGTAACGAGAGCGTCTGTAATTGGTGTGAGTGAAGTGAAAATTACTGGATTCAAAGTTGACGAAAAAGATCGTGAAAAAAAGAAGAAGTATGCCAAGAATATCAACAGATTGCGCGTAACATTTAATGCAGCAGCAAACCAAATAACTGATGGTGGAACAGAGGCATTTTATATCCGCTTGATCAGTCCACTTGGAGAGTCCTTAGCTCGTGAAGATATGGGCAGTGGTACACTTACAACTACTGATACAAAGGAAAAAGTGCGCTACACAACCATGAAAGAGATCAATTATGCAAACAGCAAAACGGAGGTTTCTTTGAACTGGGATCAAACGGAAGAATTGGCGAAAGGCCTTTATAAAGTTGAAATCTTTAATAAGGGTTACAAGTGCGGAGAAGGTAACTTTAAATTAAAATAGTGAAGATGTTCTTCCAATATTTGTGGCCACAAAGGAAACTTTTCTTTTGTGGCCTCATTATTTTTATAACTTCTATACATGGATTTACTCAAAAGAAATTTGAAGTAGTTGATTCTACTACTTTTGATTTTGGTGAAATTGAAATAGATATTGTCGTCAATCATGATTTTATAATTCGGTGCTTGGATTGCGAAGAATTTCAAGTTGAAACAGTAAGAACAAGTTGCGGGTGCACAGAATCAACTTGGACAGAAAAAATATTGTCAAATTCTGAGAAGGCCATTATTCACGTTACTTTTGACGCCCACACTCTAGGTTATTTTGATAAAAAAGTAACCGTATTTTTGAAAAACGTCCACAAACCTATTAAGTTGAGCATATCTGGTTGGGTGGTCAATTGATATTTGTCGGATATTTGGTATTGTTCTTCTATCAAATAGCAGGTATGATACCGATCTAAAAGGAATGTTCGTTTTAAAATTGTGTTCCAAAGCATAGGGATTCACAAATGGCATGGAATAAGTATCTTTGCCATTATTTAGTTAATCACCATAAATTTTTGCTTGTGTTCTATTTGATTTTTCTAATTGTGCTCTATTTGTTGCTGTGTTTTACCTTAGCTCCGCTTTTTGTAAAAGCGGGTGTTGATCCAAAGTTAGCATGGATACCAGGCCGTAACTTTAGAGCAATGTGTCGTATCGTAGGGGAGAATCCCTCAAGAGCATGGTGGTTGCTATTTCCTGTATATAACATTTTTGTCTATTGCGGCTTGTGTGTAGATATGGTCAGATCTTACGGAAAATATAGACTGTGGCACAGCGCTTTGGCTGTATTCTATGCTCCCATTATCTTTTGGATGATTGACAAAAATAAGAGTGATAAGTATGTAGGTCCAACAGTTGTGCTTGAGAAGGATTTTCATGATAAATTTCATGAGGCTCATGCCAAAGGCGACAAAGCTGCAATAAGGAAATTGGAAGCAAATAATCCATACCACAAGGGCCACTTAAGAGAATGGGCTGAGGCAGCATTTTTTGCAATCTACGCGGCAAGTTTTATTAGAATGTTTTTGATAGAAGCTTATCAAATTCCCACTTCCTCAATGGAAGGAAGTTTGTTAATAGGTGATTACTTGTTTGTCAGCAAAGCACATTATGGCATTCGAACACCTAAAACATTGCTGATGGCACCATTAGTACACAACAGAATGCCTTTTTTTGATGGAGAATCTTATTTGGCTGAGCCGGGTCTCCCTTATTTCAGACTACCTAAGTTTCAAAGTATTGATCACAATGATCCAGTAGTATTTAATTATCCTGAAGGAGATAGTGTATATTTTGATCCGGAACGAACATTTAGCATCTACGATGAACGAAGGAACCCAGGTGTCGCGCAAATCGTTCAAGGGAAGAAGTTGGTAGTTCGACCTTTGGATAAAATGGACCATTATATCAAACGCTGTGTTGGCTTGCCTGGTGATGAATTAAAGATTGTTAATAGACAAGTATTTATAAATGGAAAACCTGCCCGAAATCCAGCTAATCTGCAATACAAGTATATTGTTGATGATCAAGGGAAGGGTTTAAATACCTCTTCATTTTATGATTGGGGGATCTCAGCTGAAGACATGGGCGAATATGAAATAGGAAAAGTGATGGTGCTCAATCAAGAACAAATAGATAAGGTCAAAGCAATGGATCTGAGCATCAAAGTAACCCCGTTCCCGGATAGTTTGTATCGCGACATGAAGGTATGGCCTTACAGCCCTACATCAGCAAAGTGGACAGTTGACAATTATGGTCCAGTCCGTATTCCCAAAAAGGGAGAAACAATACAATTAAACAGGGACAATATTGATATGTATCGTCGTGCTATAAGCGTTTATGAAGGAAATAAACTTCAAGAGCGGGATGGACAATTCATCATTAATGGCAAGGCAAGCCCCAACTACACCTTCAAGTTGGATTATTATTGGATGATGGGGGATAACCGTCATAACAGTGAAGACGCACGCTTTTGGGGATTTGTTCCCGAGACTCACGTTGTAGGTAAGCCATTATTCATTTGGTTCTCTACCAAAGATGCTACAATGAGCCATGGAATTCGATGGAATCGTTTATTCACAAGTGCCCACAGAATGTAGTTTTTTTTGGGATCAATCAAAATATCAATTTCATGCTCTATCTTTGAATGAGATAGAATTTTTGTAAACATAAACCCATACCGCTCATGATATTAAGAATTTTAAGCCTTAGTTTATTTCTCAGTTTTTTCGCTTTCGCGTGTTCTAAAAGTGATTCTAATGCCTGTAAAGACAAGAATTGTGGATCAAATGGAAAATGTGTTGATGGTGCTTGTATTTGTGATGCAGGTTATACCGTCAACCCGACATCTGGCAAATGCGAACCCAATGACCCTTGTGCAACCATAGATTGCGTAAATGGAGATTGTGTCAACAGTGTTTGTAATTGCAATGTTGGGTACGAAAAGGATGCAAACGGCAAGTGCACCATCGAACAAAGAGCAAAGTTTATTGCCAATTACTCTGCTTCAGAGATCTGCATATTTACAGGAGCCGCTATGAGTATGGTGGCAATCACTTCAAAAGCTGGACAAGTGAATAAAGTGAACATTACAAATATCAGTGATTTCGGAGTTACCTATGAAGGTACAGTGACTGCTAATGACAATGTTGCCATCATCAAGCAAAATGTGGATATTGCTGGAACAATTTATGAAGTGGAAGGGAATTTGAAGTTGGAGACAAATGGGAAAATTACCTATAGTTACACTGCGAAGGATAATCTGGCATTAGTCAGTTGCAGTGGCACTATGACCAAAAAATAGAATCCGTTTAACCCAAAATCCGCATTGGCGGATTTTGCCCTTTGGGTCGACGAAAATCTTTGATTTTGTCGAGGTTAAATCCAGACAAATTTGGGTAGTAATCAAAAATTTAGTCGACTCAGCGTCTAACGCTGAATTTGGGTTTAGTATTCGACATAAAAAAAGCCCACTTTTAATTGAAGCGGGCTTTTTTTTAATTGTCTTTATTACTGAAATAATTTATTACCAAGGATTATTCGGATATTCTTTGCGGAATTCGTATTTCAAAACATCATGAGTTGTAACAATCCCAACAAGCTCTTTGCTTTCCAGTACTATTGGTAATGCATGAAAACGGTGCTCTAAAAATATTTCTGCTGCTGTTCCAATTTTAGCTGTTGGTTCGAGTGTTGCTACCTTTATTGTCATAATATCGGCAACATCAACGTTATTTAGGCTTTCTTGGTTTACGTTGTTTTTTACCAGGTCATAGGTGGTAACGATGCCAAGTAAGATGTTGGCTTCATTTACAACAGGTACGTGATGCACTTTGTTGATTACCATTAAGTCATAGACTTTTTGAACTTTGTCAGTTGGACTAACCGTCAAAACTGGAGAAGTCATGATGGATGATACGGCTTCGTTAAGCATAGCTATAATTTTTTACGTTTTGTGTTTGTATTAGAGTGTTAAGGTACGATGAGAAATCATGCCCGACAAATTTTTTTTTGTCTGCTTATAACAACATAACGTGAAAAATGGTTTATCCTATATATAAACTCTAAAATGTGAGATTGAAGGTAAAAGATCAAATTGGAAATCAATTGCTTATTCAAGAATATCCAAAACGAATCATTTCGATTGTGCCATCTATTACGGAACTTTTGATTGATTTAGGCTTAACTGATTATATAGTGGGTAGAACAAAATTCTGTATTCATCCCCAATCTATTGTGAAATCAGTTGCCAAAATAGGTGGAACCAAAACTCCCGATCTTGAGAAAATAACAAAACTCAATCCCGATTTAATTATTTGCAATAAAGAAGAAAATCGCAAGGAAGATGTTGAATATTTGCAGCAAAAATTTCATGTTTATGT
>Ga0105044_10014566_pt1 | contig 10629 bp, 4 predicted proteins | sample MAT01_FD_78092 | JGI IMG/M metagenome (GOLD analysis project Ga0105044, IMG submission 78092) | Freshwater microbial communities from Lake Fryxell liftoff mats and glacier meltwater in Antarctica - MAT-01 | ecosystem: Environmental > Aquatic > Freshwater > Ice > Liftoff microbial mat | place... | reverse complement strand
AGTAGAGGCTTTTATTTGCCCATTCTCAACAATTTGGCTAATCTCTGCTGAGGAGAGTTGCTTGAATCTATCAACCTTCTGAAGCACTACAGGATCGCCCTTATCTATAGTTTTTAAGGGTTTAGCTAAAGCATCTTTCAGTTGAGGGACTATCGATTTCATTGGATCTTTCAGACTTGGAATAAATCTGTGAAAGTAGAATTCAGGTTCGACGTAATAATCTCTCTTGTGATCTTGGTAGATGAACCGTGATGAGCTGTTATAAGAGAAATCATGGTCAGCGGGGAACAGCAATTTGTATTCCTGCTGACTACCAGAAAGTATTTTTTTGCTACTTTTACCGCTATTGTCTAGTAGATCAAGCGAGTATGAGCTTTTTTCATGCCAGTAAATTTCTCGGCCACTGTATTTAGCCGATAGAAGGCTTTGGTAGAAATTAGCTTGTTTTGGAGCAATTACTTTAAGCTGAACTGGTTGCTCATTATCATTGAATACAGAGACTCTGCCGTTACAATTTAATTGATACTCACCCACGGGAATTAGCATCGAAGAGTTACTTAGTAGTTTGATTTTTAACGTTGAACCTGAAATAAGTGCAAACCTATAGATATAGGTTGCCGCCACTCTATATCGGTCACTTGGTGTTCGGATGAACGATTGGCTTACTTTTTTGTTAGACCATTTCTTGTTTTTGTATTCACTCCAAGCAAGTCGAACTTCATAGTAAGCCCATGAATAAGCCTCCACTGCTGGTTCTTCTGGCTTTGGACTCCGTATAAAGGTTCCAAAATCTCCTTTTTGAGCTTGGATCATCTCTATATGGTCAAATTCTTTTTGTCTCTCTTCCCAAGCTTTGATTTTATCTTTCTTCCTTTTATAATCGTCCTTATCCTGTTGGATTTTTTCCTTATCGGGTTTTTCTGTGAAGACCGGCCAGAATAGATAGAGTCTTCGATTCCAGACAACTGGAATAAGATGCACACCTGCTGAGTCACCCTCTTCGTTACCCTGAATATCTACCGCTACTTTTTCCCACGCTGTCCATACCTGCGTTTTTAGGTCGAGCTTGCGATAAAAATATTGCGGTGGCGTGTTGAACGTTCGTCCAAAAACATGAAATTCTTGACCTTCGGTGTCTTCATAGACACCGCAAATATCTAGACGCGCGACATCATGGAGTTTCTCCAGGTAGTTCATCAACGCCTTCTCAACGCTCTCATTGGTGACTTCACCTTGGAGAAGTTCGCTCTCTAGTTCTTTAAAGAAGGGGCTTTTGTTGTCTCTTAGTTCGGGTTCGATCCAGTTTTCGGGATACAAAAATACTTTGCGATTTGCCTCCCAGACACGGTAGTTTTTCATCCATTCCCACTGCTTGGCATCGATCGCACTGGGAAGAATAATCTGTTCAGGTTTAATTTTTTTAAGCGATTCCAGATTGAGTAAACAACGTTGGACAAATAGCTGTACTGAAGCGATCGCCTGCTTTAAGCGGGAAGTTAGCATACAGGCATCCATTTCCACATTGATGAGGAAATAGCCATAAAGGTCATTGGTATCTTTGAGATCCAGTGCCTTGATTTCAGGTTTTTGGAGTAAATAGGCAACTAAACCATCCCGTAGGTGCGTTCTCAACCGATTGTGGACTTGGGTTGAAACTTCTATCCAGGTCGTTTCATCATATTTGGCTTTGAGACTGCGCTTAATATCTTGAGCTTGCTCATAGCTAACAGCATCACTCGTCCATGATTCCAAGGTCTCGATCGAAACACCAATTTGTCTACTGAGTTCAATTTGTTGCTGCAAAATAATTAGAGCAACCTCGTTAAAAAAGTCGGCAGCAGTTCGTTTGCTAACGAAGTACTCGACATTGGCTTGATCCCAAGTGGTAACGTCAATAATCGCCTTGGCAACAGCAACATTGCCACCATTTTTAGCCGTCTCAAAAATCGAAAGCAGGTCTTTCTCGGCTGGTGGCAAGGCATTGCGAAGAGCAACATAGTCAGCTACTCTCAACCACGTAGCAAAGTTCAAATCTTTCCAGTTAAAGTTGCTGAAGTTTACATTGTTTTGGAAATACGCTAACTCTTTCCCTGAGAGGTTCAATTGTCCGATCAGCCATATACACTTGTGGATCGCAACGTATTGATCAATATAGGCTTGTAGGTTAACTGGGGTATCCGTTTCAATATTTAAGCAGGCTTGTAGTAGAGCGGTATCTTTGAGCATCAAGGAGACCAGCGTCGCTTCTGCCTTAAAGGTTGCGATCAGATGTTGCTGGATAAACGTTTCTCGCAAAACGGGAACAAGTTTTCCTTCGATCTTGTCCCAATACTTCTTCAGTCGTTCTGCAACGTCAGTGGTAGCTGTCAAATCGGCAATGTCAGCGGCAGTGAGATAGTTTTGCAGAATGTCTTTGTAATTTTCTAGAATTTTAGGAGTGAGTAAGTAATTAAAAGGATTTTGTGTATTCGATCCATCCAAAATGCCAATAATTTTTGTGGCTTCCTCTAGGTCTAAGAAGATTCCTAGCTTTGTTCTCAGGAAGTCTGCTGTTACCGTGCCATCTTTGGGGGTATTTTCCTGACGAATTTTAAGTAGACCTTCTCGCAATGTCTTAGCTGATTGATTAAGGATGTCATCCTTGGGGGGAAGCGGGTTGCCTACTGCCTTTTCATCTTGAAAAATATAGGCAAAGTCTGTTGCTTTAAACCCATACGTTTGGAGTTTTACTAACAGTTCTTTTGTCTTGAATAAATCTGCTACAGTTCCCCAAGGTGCTTGGGCTGTTAAGTTGAGCCACATCATCAAATCCTTGATTTTCATGCCCATCCCTTTAGCAAAGATGACATAGCGATAAATCTTGGATAGATTTGCTAAGGTGAGGGTATCAGTGGCGAGGTTCAAGTTCGCGTAGACAATAATTAGATTAAGGTTTTCCTCAGAAAGTCTGAATGCTGCAAGGATAGCGGGTACGTGATCTTGGAGTACTTCAGTGATGTTTTCTATTTCGGTTTGCAAGACATTGAGTTCAAACCCAGTGTCAATTTGTAAAATCGCTTTATTCAAGAACAGTTTGGCAAATAGTGAGTCCTTACCTGCGGTGGGAATGTCGCCAGCCAGCACTGCCGATCGCTCCAAAGATAGATCCAAGTCTTGCTGCACTTGCCACAGCATCGATAAATCTTGAATCACTTGGGGGGTGATATCCTTCGCGCCAAGTGCAATTAACAGCCCATCCAATTCAGCGATCGTGCAACCTAGTTTTTTCCAAAGTCGAATAAAGCGATTGAAAAGACTCAGTTCGGCATCGCTTAAAACTTTACTGTTGAGGTGTAGAATCTGCGTTTTGCTTAAATTGCAGGGATCGTCCACATCACCGGGATCGTCCACATCACTCCCTAATTCTATGATCTCCAGGGCAAGCTGATCCTCGGCTGGATGATCTACAAGCCATTTTGTGCGATCGCTTTCTGAGAGGTCTTGTAAGTAAGCATTAATGGGGAAATTCAAATTCAAAAACCGAGTTTTGAGCAAGTTAATTAGATCGGTATAGGCAATGTTCGTGAGATCTAAAAAGGTTCTAACAGTTTTGAGTACCCCTCCTAACGTATCCCCAGAGGGAATCGTGGGATTACCCCATAAATTGTTGGCAGAAATATCTTTACCAGCATCTTTACCAGCAGTATTTTTGGAGCTTGTCACTCCATCTAATTCCTTCAGTGTTAAAATCTCAAATTCTCTTTTAGAAATTCCGAGTTTCTCTGCCATAGTGGCGTAGGATGTGGCATTACCTAACGTATTCATGACTTGGAAGCGGCTACTATTTTGTTCCTGTAAAAACTGCCGCGCCGTTTCTAAATCCATGTCAAACGGCAAGTTTAAGGGGAATATGGCATTCTTGAGCAAGTCGTAAGCTTTCTTGGCATCATTAGCAGAATTTTCATTGGGATGTTGGGGATTGGCTGCTAAATCTGAGTCGGTAAAACCTGAAGTATCGTTGGTTGATTTTGCTGCATTATCTTTAGCTGCTTTATCGTCTACAAAATCTTGTGCTACATAGGTTTCTAATACTTCATTCACCAAGTCAATATAGGGAATGAGGGTTTCCGTATGCTCACAAGACAGCTTGGTGTACATTAGGTCGGGACGGCGACGAAAGATTTCGTTACGGGCAGCACCTTTGTTTTGTCCGAGAAGAATGTGAAGTAAATCTACGAAATAAGCTGCTGGGCTGTATACAGACTTGCAATGCTGGCACTCGCACAAATCGAGTGAGCCAAATAGACTTTCCCAATTGGGAATATTCTGCAATACCCCCAGATCGGGACTTGAGTTCTTGATTGCATCAGGAGCAGCGGATATCGCCGAATCACGAAATGTATGATATAGCATGGCTGATGCATCACTAACGGCAATGGCTTTGGCATGGTAGAGATAAGCATTCTCTGCTGAAATCCTGCCTGAAACACTTTGAACGAAATCTTCAGCCGAAAGCTTTGAGATTTGATGAGCACTGTCATATTCCATGTTCATCAGCACGTTCATATCAGCGGTATTAGCTGTCAGAGTATAGAGGCGCTGTATTTGGCGTAATTGAGTTTTTACTGTTTCAGGGTTGGCAATTCCCTGAAGTGACTGCTCCCCTTGTCCCTGTAAATAGGTTTCCACAGGAGTACTGGTAAAGTCGAAATCAGGATTTCTATTGAGGAAGGTATTAACCTCTGGATGTTGAATGCTTTTCTTAATGACATCTGTAGGGAAGGCAAGTTCAACCAGAGTCTGAAGTTCTTGGGCATAAACTTTTGCTCGTGCCAAATCGTTTTCGCCCGTAATGTGTGAAGGCGTGTCTGCCTTGTGTTCAAGTGCCAGCGATTCCCAATCATGAGGCGATACGTCTACCAACTGACGCATGTTTTTTATGCCTTTCTGCTGTAGCCCATTTACCAGGCCTCTATTGTTTAAGGTCAGTTGGGAAAGCTGTAGATTGAGTTGAATTCTGGGAACTTCCGTTTTGAATGCAGCATCTTCACTCATCTTGTTCCAGAAACTTTCAATCTCTCCCTCATGTCGAGCGTAAGCATCAAGGAAAGTATTTAGCTTTTCTTCAGAGGTTAGAATCGGTTTCAGCAAGTCTTCGACCGAAGTTTTTAGGTTAATGACCTGAGTTTGAATGCCATGTTCTTTAGCAAACTGCTTTAGATTGTTAGCAATCTCCTCAAGGTTACTCTGATCTGTCGATGGCTGGAGAGGCTTCAAAGTATCGACTAATTGATCGAGTAGCATCGAAACCACACTGATTAAAGTAAAATCTTGTGACGCTAACCCAAAAAATGCCCAGGCAGGAACACGATCAAATTCACGCTCTTGCTTAAAAGCATCCCGTAACTGCTCAATTTTAAGTTTCTCTACACCGCTTTCTTTACTTAAAAATGAAACCTGGAAGTTTACCTCGTCCTCTTTTAAATCGGCAAAACCAACTCTCCGCATAAATGGATTTAGCCGAGCAACTAATTGCTCAAACTCAGTTAAAGGGCGTTGATACAAATCAGCCACGGTTCTCAGGACGAGAATGGAAGGAACATTCATCAACACGATCGGGGCTTGTTGACTCTCTGATAGCTTAGTAACGACGGTCTCTTGTTCGCCTGCGAGGGTGAAGATAGCCATGACCATTTGTTCAGTTCCATTAGGATCAAAAATCTGGAACACGAGGTCGGGCGCAGTGGTATCGTCACCTTGCTTTAGAACGTCACTATTGTCGAATTTAAACTCGAAGGTTCCGTCTTCTCCTGAAACACAGCGCGCTATTTGGCGTGTTCCATCCAAGTCATATTCAAATAGTGAGATTGTGTATTTAGCTAGCCCTCTTTTGTTAACATCTGTGAGTCGTCCGCGCACCTCTATGCAAGTTGAACTGTTTAAGCTCTGCAAGAGTTGATTCAATGCATCTGCTGTCGCTTGATCGACTTCGCCAGTCGAATTGAGCCGAGATTGTTTCTGAAAGATACTAATGATTTCGGCAGTATAGTCATTATAAGTTTGCTCTTTTTGCTCCTGTAGCAATCCCTCATATAGGTTTTGTTTGTCTCCACTGAGACGAAGAAGCTGATTATCAATTAGTAAAATTAGTCCTGTTTGTAGCTTAATCACTTCAGCAGAGCGATCGCCAATACGGAGCGGATCTGCGATCGGAGATGAAAGACAAGATTGAGCAGGTGTCTCTTTTTGCCCTAAATCGGTATTTAAGGTCAATGTCCGAATTGGATTATTGGACTGAGTGGATGCTGTTACAGGTGGTGTAGTCGCTAGGAGTTGTGCTGTTTGCTTACACACCTCACAACTTGGATCGATACCGCCAACTTTTTGAAACTCTCCTACCGCTTCACGAGTAGAGGGACCAAAGAATTTTCGCTTACTTTCCTCCGCCGAAATTTCTACTCCATGAAGCGCCAACCTTTCATGCAGACGAGCAACATCATCGCCAAAATCGCCGATACTGAGCTTTCCAGATTCCATAATATTTACCTTTCGTTATAATCCACATAGGGTTAGTCACTGCTCAATTTGGGGATGGCTTGGAGAGCTTTTTAGCCGCGCTCGAATTCTCGAATTGAAGCAGCACAAATGCCCGTGGATCGCGCGCCACAAATTGAATCCGTTCCACCACGCGAAAGAAATATTTCGAGCCTTCTTTTCGCACAAATTCTGTCGTTGCTTCGCGTCCCACATAAATACTGGTCGGATCGCCTGCCAACGCTACCAAAAGTCCTTGATCTTGTGGCAATGTCCCGGTTCCATAGAATCCTCCTTCTACCAGGGGTTTGACCCGTTCAGCTGTGGTGATTAGACTGGCAGGGCTGGGAGGAACATGAGTATCGGCATAGACTTTAGTGGGTAGAAACAGGGCATAGTTTTGGGCTTGTGCCTTACTCGTCAGTATGGATCTGCCATCTGCCACTGCCGAAAAGACATTTTCTCCCCATAGCGCACTTGTCAGACTATTTGCCAGCCTGGGTACCAGAATGGGTTTAGTAACTTTGTTCTCATCATCGTCATCAGCATCTTGAGGGTTAGCTTCTCCGAGTAGTCCTTGGGCGGTGGAGGCTATTTGATCGGCTTTGACACTTCCTGGAAGACGACTCACATTCCCTTGAAAGATTATAGTGTCCTCGGCGAGCGCGAGGGCTTTTGCTGCCATGCGTGCCAAAGTTTTGCAAGTCTTGATCTTAGCTTCCTTGTCAACCTGGGTACTCGTCAATGGAAATTCCTGATAAATTTCGACAAAAGGTTTAGTGCTACCTTCTCGAATACTCAGGTCTGTAAAATCAATTACATCATTGGGAACCTCTGTCGGATTCATGTCAAACATCATGGTTGGAAATACTTTTTGAGCAATTCTGACTTTAGCCATTTCCTTCATGACGGCTTCGTTGATTTCTTGCCATACAGCTTGATCCCAGTTGACTTCATTTGAGTTGTTCATGGTGTTTTCTCGTTTTTGTGATGATTAAGGGCTGAATATTTTGCTAAGACTGAAATCGCACTAATGGTGATTAAGCCGATCGCCCGAATGGATGCTGGTGGGAAGAAAAGATTGTTTTCATGGTTGTGCTCCTAGTTAATTTGAGTATTTCTTGTAAAAGGCTGATATTGGCTGTGGGTTATGAGGTGGTTTTGATTGAGGCGGTTTATTTAATCAAGTACGCGATCGCCCCTCACTCAACCATAAAATCGGTCTCCTGCTTAAACCCCAAAACTTGGGCGATCGCTCTTTTGAAGTGTTTGTGGATCAATAAGAGATAACAAAACTGGAGGGGCGATCGCACTTGAAATAGAAGGCAGCGATCGCCCCTTTAAAGCGCCTGTGAAGATGACATCTGGCTCCGGGTTGACAGACTCGAAGGAGGAAATGCCATATACTAGGGGCTTGTGGCACGAAAGATAAAATGTGGCACTTTGGAGGATGTATGACTAAACTGTCTAAATCGGTGGAGGTGCATTTGGGTCGCCAAGGACGATTGGTGATTCCGGCAGCGTTACGGCAGTTACTGGGGTTTGAGGAGGGGGATACGTTGGTTGCGCGTGAGGAAGCAGGGCGATTGGTGTTGGAAAAGCCAGCAATGGTGAAGCAACGGCTGAAGGCACGGTTTGCCCAGGTGCCGAACGATCGCAGTTTGGCAGATGAGTTAATCGCGGAACGGCGTGAAGCGGCGAAAAGGGAGGCAGGGGAATGACCGTTGTTTTGGATGCTTCGGCGTTGCTGGCTTATTTGAAGGATGAGCCGGGGAGCGATCGCGTAGATGGGGTGTTGGCGGAGTCGGTGATGTCGAGTGTGAACTGGGCGGAGGTTGTGCAGAAGTCGATCGCGGCTGGGGTCGAGGTCGATGGGATGTTGAATGATTTGCAGTCTCTGGGACTGACGGTGGAGCCGTTTATGCCGGAGGATGGAGAAATGGCGGGACGATTGTGGGCGCAAACGCGGCAAGCCGGGTTGTCTCTGGGCGATCGCGCTTGTCTGAGTCTGGGTCTGCGATTGGGAGTCCCCGTTTTGACCAGCGATCGCGCCTGGGCTTCCCTCACTCTGTCTTTGGATGTGCAGGTAATTCGGTGATGGGTTAGTCATACGATCGCACTCCTAGTCAAATAACAAAATATTGGTATTGCCTAATCTCAAACTCCTCGATCGCCCCTCACTCAACCATAAAATTGCCCTCCTGCCCAAATCCCAAGATCTGGCGATCGCGCTTTTGAAGTGTTTGTGGATGTTGCATATCGATAGGGGGTAGCAAAACTAGAGGGGCGATCGCACTTGAAATAGAAGTCAGCGATCGCCATCGCTATTCGTCTTTTGCGGAGGGTTGATGTTGGTTGAGATGGTGCGATCGCGTTCATAAGTTGTCTCCTTGAATGGAATGTGGGCAGTGCCCACCCTACGTCTACTACTAACGCACCCTACAAGATCGGGCGATCGCACTAATTAAGTTGGCAATGGCTATAACAACCAGTATCATTTGTTTCATCTTGTGGGTACCCGCAATGTTGCAGCACCCGCCGAATCAATCTGCGCTCTGGAAATTTGCACAAGTCTCAAAGCCTGATCGGATGTCATACCTGCCGCTCGAAGTGAGTAGAAGGCTTTCACGTCCTCAAATCCAATAGATGGAGTAGCAACTGATGTTCCGTTACCAGTAGCTCGAATTTGTAATGTGCCCACAGAAGGCTGATTTACTGTGTCACCTCGAATGCCGCGATTAATATTCCGCTGAGCCGCTGAAGCTAAATCATGCTGAGGTTCAGTAAATCCTGGCACACCCTGCTGAACAGCTATTGCACTGCCATGATTCGGATTGTTCCTTGCGGACGAACCCGATGCCGTAAAACTAGCAGACTGATGAATATGGTGTCCTCCGACACTGCTATATGGACCTATTTGCGGTGCTGGTGGTGCTGGTGCATTGGGAGGAGGTGCGTTATCTACTGGTGCTCCTGACTGTTTTTGTTTTGCGTCCGGGACAGATTCACCTGATGCTCGATTACTTAAACCGGCCGCAGCTTTTAGCAGACCAGAGGGTCCTTCTGCACGATGCAATTGCTCAGTAAGCTCAATTGCATCGTGATCGCGCAGAAGCGTCCCTGCTGAAAGAACTGTGGCTATAGGATCTTTGGCAAGCCCTCCAGACACAAGAAGATTTAAGTTCGCTACACCCTCTCTTTCAAACTCCTCCAAGGTGGGATCTCCTGGCGACTCCTGGCGAGCCTCACTTTGTTGAGTGGGCTTCTGCTGATTAGGCAGTGGTCTACATTTCGGGTCAGATGCCTGGGAAGACGGTTTGCCCTGATCTGCGGACACTTGATCCGCATGCATTTCCGCATAGATAGCTTTATTAAATGCATCTTCCGATAGCATTCCAAGTGCTGCGACTCGTTGCTGATGAGATTCCATCCATTTTTGAGTATTGGCGGCAGATGGTACATCCTCCATACCTGTCGGATCAATCAAAATGATCGGATTGTTCGAGACGTAAGCATACAGATTTGTACCGTCAACCAAACCAGCCGGATCGCAACTCACCCATCTCCCCAACCACGGCGCATAATATCGCGCCCCATGATAACTAAACCCCGTCTCCTCATCCCGCTCCTTCCCCGTATACCGATACCGCTTCGGTGTTTCCGTCTGACTGCGTGCCGCATGATAAGCCGTACTGCCATAGGGGTGATACTCCTCATAAGAAATCATCTGCGCCTGGTCATCCAACTCCAGCGCCGCCGAGCCGAGATGGTTGCCAAGTTGAAACCGAATAAGCTGTACAGGAGATTTATCATCAGGGTTAGTGATCATCTTAGTCTCCACCAACGCAATCCGCTGCTTGTCATCCATGATGTGCAACGTTTCCCGTTCCAGCACAACGGTCTGCCCATTGCCGTTGTACTTGCGATACACCTCAAACCCACCCAGATAAATCCGCTCGTCTTTTGGTTTGCCGTTCTGCGTTTCCGTCACCTTGCGTACCCGTTGTCCACCTGCGTCATAGACGTAGTAGGTCTTTTCCCCAGTGCCGTTGTTCACCACCTGCTGCTGCGTGGCGTGCAATTGATCCTTAAAGTCCCACTCCATCACCTTCAGGT
>Ga0105044_10014562_pt1 | contig 10632 bp, 10 predicted proteins | sample MAT01_FD_78092 | JGI IMG/M metagenome (GOLD analysis project Ga0105044, IMG submission 78092) | Freshwater microbial communities from Lake Fryxell liftoff mats and glacier meltwater in Antarctica - MAT-01 | ecosystem: Environmental > Aquatic > Freshwater > Ice > Liftoff microbial mat | place... | reverse complement strand
CGGGCTGGCACTGTGTTGCAAAGCGGTTTTGCCAAAAATGATTCAGCGAGGCTTCGGCCGGATCGTGAATATCGCCTCGATTGCCGGCAAGGAAGGCAATCCGAAGATGGGCCCCTACTCGGCCAGCAAGGCCGCCGTCATTGCACTGACCAAATCGCTTTCCAAGGAATTGGTCGGCAAGGGGGATATTTGCGTGAACTCGATCTCCCCCGCCGTGATTCAAACTCCGATTCTGGATCAGCTGAGTCAGGAGCAAATCAGCATGATGCTTTCCAAGATTCCGCTCGGTCGAACCGGCAAGCCTGAAGAAGTGGCCGCTTTGGTCCACTTCCTTTCGAGCAGCGAGTGCTCGTTCACGACCGGCCAGTGCTACGACATCAGCGGTGGTCGGGCGACCTATTAAGATTTTCCCTCGTAACTTCTATGCAGGATGTGGAGAAGATTGTGTTCGAGAGAATCACTTGTGGGGGTCGCTAGCAAGCCGCGCGCGGCAACAAAACTCCCTAGTTTTCAGGGGAACGCCTCACTCTATCAACCGGACGAAAGAGACGGTGAGCGCTAGTAATGCGAGTTTGGAGCCTGGGCGGAGTGCTACTTTGGAGTGCGGCGGGTTTCACGCCGCTTTCTTTCTTTTCGAGGCTCACAAAGAAAGAAAGCGATGTCGAGCCATCGCACTCCAAAGCGGTGGCTTCGAAGTATAGGAGTAAGATTCAGTGAGGTCGGCGGGCGGAGCCCACGTTAGGGTTCTAGCTGTTCTCTCGCTCCGGCTTGTGAATCCATTAAGAATGTGGCGGCAGTCTCCCGGCGTTCGGAAGGGCACCAGAAAGTGCATTGGAATGTGTCGCCACGGGCTTGGAGGCCCAGGCTCACGTAGACACTTGCGCAGGCTTGGAGCGTGCCGACCACAATGAGGACGTGAATGCAAATCGGTTTGTGCTACGAGAGCGTGTTGCCGGCGCGTGGTGGTTGCGAGCACTACATTAGTGATTTAGCCCGTCGGCTTGCCCGCGATGGTCACGGCGTTCACCTGTTTGCCAGTCGTTGGGATGCAGGTGCATTGCCTGCTTCGACGATCTACCACCAACTTCCGAAGCCGACCGGACCGCGATTCCTGAAACCCTGGCGATTCGCCTCTGCTTGTATCGACGCACTTCGCGAGAATCCGGTCGATGTGTCGATGGGGTTTGATAAGACCTGGGGGCAGGATATTCTTTACCCCCAGGGCGGCTTGCACACGGCGTCGCGAGTGCAAAACCTGATCAAGAACGAGCCAGGCTTCTATCGCTTATCGGCCCGTTTGATCCGAATGGTTGACGTGAGTTCGTTTTCGTTCACTCGCCTTGAACGCAGGCAATATCTGACTTCGTCTCGGCCTACCGTGCTCGCTATTAGCCGAATGGTCCAGGGGCATTTCCGCCAATACCTTGGTTTGGATGGACAGTCGGTGCATGTCCTTCACGCCTCGATTGATCCCGAGCGATTCTCTGCTTCTGATCGGCTGGTTCGCAGGGCTCGCGAACGTTCATCCTGGCACGTAACGGCTGACGATATCGTCGGCTTGTTCGTCGGCATGAACTATCGGCTCAAAGGACTGGCTCAATTATTGAAGGCGATGGCCCACGTTCCGCGTGAAAGCCGATTCCGCCTCATGATTGTTGGCAGTGCGAGGTACATGCGTTATGAATCTTTGGCAAAGCAACTCGGCATCGCCGATCGTGTCAAATTTCTCGGCTTTCAAGCCGATCCACGCGATGCCTATTTCGCGGCGGACTTTCTGGTTCATCCGACCTTCTACGATCCCTGTTCGTTAGTGGCCCTCGAAGCTCTGGCCTGTGGGCTGCCGGTGCTGACCACTCGCTATAACGGTGCTAGCGAACTTTTGCCGCCGGGTAGTCCGATCGTGAATGATCCACACGACGCTCACGAACTCGCATCGGCGATCGCGAAGATGTGTGATCCGTCCTTGCTGCCCGGTCGCAAATTCGCTGCCATCGAAGCGGGCCAGAGGTGGACGTTCGAGGATCATTATCGTCAGTTGTTATCCGTTTTCGAGGAAGTGCTCGCTCGAAAACGACAGGGGCCGCTTGCCGCGTGAGGCCCCTATGATCCTTGCCATTCTCGCGCTAATCGCATCGTACTTCATCGGAGCCATTCCGTTCGGCTGGCTGATCGCCCGTACACGCGGTGTAGACATTTTTCGGACAGGTAGTGGCAACCTCGGAGCGACGAATGTGGGCCGGGTGCTCGGTCGAAAGTTCGGATTGCTCGTGTTTGTGCTCGATTTCCTGAAGGGTGCTGGTCCAGTTTTGTTGACGGGCCTATTGCCCACGGAAGCTCACGAAGCAGTCGGTTTGCCAAACGCCCTACGTGTCGGCTCGGCCGTGTGTGCCTTTGTCGGTCATTTGTTTCCGATCTACCTACGGTTTCGTGGTGGCAAAGGTGTGGCGACCGGTGCGGGCACCGTGTTCGTGCTGATGCCTGGGCCGACTGCACTCGCTCTGCTGGCATGGGCCGCTACGACGGCGAGTTCTCGCATGGTATCGCTCGGCTCTCTGGCCGCAGTGGCGATGCTTTGCACCGCCCGGTTGCTTTCGGTTCGTGATCCGTTTGCGAACGAATCACTCGCCATCACGCTCTTCTGCTTCGGAGGCTCGGCCCTGTTAGTGCTTAAGCACTTTGCCAATGTGAAGCGTATCTTGAAAGGAACCGAGAATCGTTTGGAGGATAAATCGATGTTCCGCACCGTCGCTCGCGGCATTCACGTCATAGCAGTGGGCCTATGGTTCGGGGCGATGGTCATGTTCAATTTCATCGTGGCACCGACTCTTTTCTTCGAAGCTTTCCCATCGGTAGTCGAATCGGCCCCAAGTGATCGGACCGCGAACTTGCCCATCGCGGCCGGTGCGACGGAGGCGCAGAGGAAAGACCTCGCCAATGCACTGGCAGGCTCTGCCGTCGGGCCTGTGTTCCCGAAATTTTTTCAACTGCAAGCAGTCTGCGCGGCCTTGGGCCTCGTCACGGCGCTCGGCTGGTGGAAGGTGCCGGGAAATGTGAATCGCTGGCGAGTGATCGTGCTGTCCCTCACGGGCCTGATGATCGCCGTTGGTTGGCCAGTTTCAAACAAGGTTTCGGCTTTGCGGATCGAGAGATTCAATCCCGATTCGTCGTTAGCCGAGGCCGCGAGATCGTCGTTCGCGGAGTGGCACTTTGTTAGTTTGGGGCTAAGCCTCGCCACCGTCGGGCTAGTGGGAGTTGCGTTGGCCCTGACGGCTAGGATGCCGGAGAGAGCGGTGTAGAGCAGTGCAACTCAACTGGGAACCGTTTGCTCGTCCAAAAGTTTTCGAAGGCGGTCTCTCTCATCCTGATCGAGACCACGAAGTCGCTCCTCGGGCGTGACGCCACGAAGGCGTTCTTCCGCAGAATATCGTTTGAGCACCCTCTCTATTGGAAGCCTGCTCAAGAACGATTCTTCCATCTCCTCCAGTGTCTGGTACAATTTCTCCGTCATGTGATCGACCTCGAATTGTGGCATTTGACTACGAAATCGTTCGATCTGCTGCATGACATAGTATAGCATGTCGGCGTGTGCCAGTTTAAGGCTTGCGACGAACTGGCCCGGGTGTTCGACAAATTCGTGACTGAAAACGGTCAGTGCCGGCTCAGCCGTACCAGCGACTCGATCGGTCTCCACAACGAAGGCTGAAAACGAACCGCAGTCGATTCGATGAATCCCTGGCTCTTCCTCAAGAATTTTCACTTGGCTTTGCTGAAGTTCGTCGCGAAATACAGAAGTGAGCCGAGGAGCCAAAATCATCAGCGTAATTTCGGATGCCGGAATTCCGGACTCCGACTGGGCAACGAACAAATGCGCGCAACCCAGCAGCTTATTCCAATCCCCTCGTTCCAGGGAATCCGCCGGGCTTTTGAATTCGATCAGCGTGAAGTTATTCAGTCGTCGGCAGATGGCAGGCAAATCGCGTAGGGCCATCTCGGGTATTTCGACTGCAAGGCGGCGAATCAGCAGGATATCGAGCCTCAAAGGCATTCGTCCGACAGTGATTTCATCGCGGACTTCGCAAGAATCGCGGAGCAACCATTCGAGCAATCGCACCAGTAGCGGATGCCACCACGTTCGCAATTTTCCCGGAGGAGTTGTAGCTGCTGAAGGCTCCATCCGAGTAGTTTATTGAACCTCTTCACATGCCCGGCATATACTACCCGGCCGTAGGATATTGCTTCACGAACCGATCGAGAACTGCGAGCATGTCGGGACTGAGCCGGCATTTTACTTCTTCCGAAATTTTCTCGCTCACGCTTCCGTAGAAAGCGGCCGCGATTCCTCCCGCGATGCAGGCGATCGTGTCCGAATCGCCGCCCAGCGAAATCGCCTTGCGAACAGCGTCTTCCCAGTGGGATGATTCGAGAAATGCAGTGATTGCCTGTGGCACCGAACCCTGGCACGAGACATCGAACGAATAAGTCGGGCGAATCTGATCGACAGGCTGCGAGATGTCGTAGCCGATTTTAGACTCGATAAACGATCGAATCTCCTCCTTCGATTGCGTGGTTCTTGCCAGAAAAATGGCACCGGCCACTGCCTGGGCCCCTTTGATCCCTTCTGGATGATTGTGCGTCACCTCCGCGGATCGCGTTGCGACTTCAAGCGTTTCGGCGAGCGAGTCAAATACATGGCCAACCGGGCTGACACGCATGGCCGAGCCATTGCCCCAGGAATTGTAAGGTGATCGATTCGACGAGCCCGCCCAGCGGATAAAGGTCATTCCGTAACCTGCCAAGGGATAGCGACGGAACCAGGATTTGAGCAGATCGGGGAGATCATCACCAGCCCCACGAAGCAACCATTCCGCAACCGCGCATGTCAACACACTGTCGTCGGTCGGGTGGCAGAGTGGGCCAAATAGTGGTTGAAAGTCCGGAGTCTTGATGTTGTCGGCTTCGTAGATGGAACCGATGATATCGCCAGCGATTGCACCGAGCATGGCCACCTCCATTCGTGTGCTTGAAGAGGACGCCGCCCACTTATTTTCTCGCAGGATCTGGATTTGAATTGGTTCGCCGGAACTACCAAGCTGCCCGATAAACTTCGAGCAACTCCACTTCCGTGACTTGTCGCGGGTTGAACTTGGCGGTCCACTGTTCGCTGGCCTCAAGGGCGAGCAGCGGAAGGATCGAATCGCTTACGCCGCAATCGCGGAGCCGTGTTGGCTGATCTGCGACTCCTACGAGTTCCGTAATTCTCCTTGCCAAAATCTCGGAAGCAGGAACTCCGTTGAGCGGATGGGTCAATGCGACCAGTTCGGCATACAAGAGTTCAGCGGCTGGAGCGTTGAATCGAATCACATGCGGTAGCAACACGCCGATGGCAGTGCCGTGTGTGATCCCGTAATGTGCGGAAAGCGGGTTTGCGCACGAGTGGCAAATGCCGAGCATGGCACTCTCGATGGCTGCCCCTGCCAAATTGCTGCCGATCTGCATGGCCGCGCGGGCTTCGAGATTTTCTGGCTCGCGCAGCACGATTTCGAAATTCGGCTCCAGATGTTCCCAGGCCGAGAGCGAGAAAGCCTTAGACTCCGGGTTCCGTTTCGTACAAACAAACGACTCGATGGCATGAGCCAGAGCGTCAATCCCAGTGACTGCCGTGACGCTGCGCGGTTGAGAGACGGTCAACTCTGGATCGAGAATCGTCACTCGAAACGCGGCCTTCTTGTCGCCGCACGCCATCTTCATGTGAGTACGTTCATCCGTGATGAGCGCATAGCATTGCGATTCGCTGCCCGTGCCGGCCGTGGTCGGCACGCCGATCGAAGGGAGCATTGGCTTGGTCGCTTTGCCAAATCCCTTGTACTCGGCCATGCGGCCGCCATTGGTGAGGATGAAGTTGATGCCTTTGGCACAGTCCATCGATGAGCCGCCGCCGACTGCAACGATCAAATCGATCTTGTGAACACGGGCAAACTTGACGCCGAGTTCGACATCGACACTCGTGGGGTTCTCGTGAAGCTCGTCGAAGACATGAACTTCAAGTCCTGCTTCACGGAGTGAGAGTTCGGCACGCTGCGGATGGCCGGCATCCTCAAGTCCGCGATCAGTCACGAGGAGAACGCGTCTCGCATCAAGTTCGCGCGCAAGCTCCCCGAGTCGGGCGATGGAACCCGGGCCTTGAACGACGCGATTCAGCGAGGAGAACACAACGGGCAGCTTAGTGCTCGATGGTTTGCTGAATCGCTCGTTGCCGGCAATGATCGATAAAACAGATCCCTTCATACGGTCGGTCCCATGTGTGCCACGCTGTCGATACGCGGCACGGATTGAATCGCTTATAGAACAAGCGATGACGGCGAGGGAGAACGCCGGGTTTTCAGTTTCGCCACGAATCAACCCGTCACCGGTCCTTCATGCTGGAACGCCCGGGCACGAAACAAGAAATCCACGATACTGCCTTCGTGCGGTTGTAGCCAGTTCAACTTGATTGTGGGCATCGCCCCGAGGTTCAGACGGTCAATATGCGTGGCATCGATGAGAGCCCGCTGAAACTTGGGGTCTTCCGTGATTGCGGAGCAAACCAGCGTCGGCCCGATCTTGGCAAGCATTTGTTCTTGAGGACATTTCACGACCGTCGCAAAGGGGAACATGTATTCCTTTTTGGCCATGGCGGTATCCGGCGAATCGCTGTGCATGATCGTCGGTCGCATGTAATCGCAGCGTTCGCGCTTGTCGAGTCGATTGCCGTACTTGGCTGTCATGTCGGTGACGCCAGCTTCCTTCAAAGCGGCTTCGATATCGTTGTTCACGCCATCGGCCTGCTTCGGCACCGTGAAGGGCGCGAGGGCCGACTTGGGATCCTCGGGCGGCAACGGCAGAATCGGCCCGATCTTGGCCGCGATGGCCTCGGCAATCTTCTCGGTGTGGCGGGAAGCCCAGATTCCTGAGCAGTTAATACACCCGCGACCGCTGTTGATGTAAATGCTGTCGGCCATGATGTCGATGTACTTTTCCCACTCATCGACCTTGTCGTCGCCCAAGATGAACTTGCTGAAGCCGGGGCCGTGAGCCTGGACCCGTGGGTTTCCCTTGTACTGTTCAACCGTGGCTGTGCCGCCGAAGATCAAGCTTCGCGGACACTCCTTTAGCACCGCAGCACCAATGTCACCCAGGCCTGGGTAAATCGACATCGCCTGCTTCGGCACTCCAGCAGCCACGAACGCGTTGAACATGCGGTACGGCGTCCACGGTTCCTGCGGACCGGGTTTCAGCACGAGGCCAACCTGCATCGGGATGATAGGCAACCAGAGAGTATGCACGCCAGGCGAGTTGGACGGCAGCACCATGCCCAACACCGGCGACTGGCATTGATAACTGACAGGCACACCACGGGCCTCGACACCGTAGCCGCGCGAGAGGATATTCAGATCCAGGCCGCGAGTAAGCGAGTCGAGAATCTTGTCCATGTTGTTCAACACGAACTGATTCTTCTCCATGTTGAACTTGCACATGTGCTCGGGCAGGCCGGTGGTGGCTGACTGCATTCGTGCAAACTGATCGGGCGTCTGTGTGCCGTCACCCAACGGTAATTCGGCCGTGGCATAAAGGTCGCCGGCCTTCTTCATCATTTTCATCAAGTCGGCAATAGGGATCTGCCGCAGCACATCGCGAGCACGCTGGGCGAGGCGCATGTCGCGCTCGACCATCGCTGCATTGGCACGGCCGACTTCCGCAAGCACTTCGCCGGTGATGAAGTGAACGACCTTGTCGGTCTCAAGGCTCTTGTAAGGCTCGCCCCAACGCAGGACGGGGATGTTGATCATGAGTGAATTCCGTTAGGAGGGAAGGATTCGGTTAGTAAGTAGTTCACGGGCCCAAGTGGCATCGGGTTCGCGCAAGGGCGGTTTGGGTGACTTCGAGTAGTCGAGCTGTTCCGAGTAGCGGCCTGAGTCGTAAACCTGTCCAACACATGCATGAAGCTCTAGTGTCGCGTCTGGAACATCGGGATCGAGCGGGATTGGCACACGTGGAAGTTGCTCGCGTACCGAGACCGGCCAGATCCCCATACGATTCTTCTCCCAACCACGATGAACGAGGATGTAATAATCGGAGATAGGTGGAGCGGGATCGCCGAGGGGTGGACGCTGTCCGGAACGGAGCAGATCTATCTCGACGAGGCTGATCCCATCTGCAATGTACTCTTCTCGTTTAAGTCGGTACGCCTGCCCGTCGTCGCTGCTGGACTTGTTTGATGGGCTGAGAATCTCGATGACCGTAACAACTCGGCGCTCCTCGGAATCAACGATCTTGATGTATCTCTGCTTCCTCTCAATTCCAGGAAGCGTCGTATAAATCGGGGCTGCGATGGTGGCGACGCTCCCGCCTGTCGAGGTTGGATCGCGGTCGGACAGGAAAACGTCCGGTCCTCCGATCAGCAATCGTTCAGCGTTGTCCACTCGCCAGACATACAGCAGTGTGGAAGCGATGTATCGTTTGGGCAACCGTGCATTTAGCCGATCGCGTATCGCTTGGCACAGACTTCCACGGAAGTCTCCCCAGATCCACGATTCGATGTACGGGTCCATTCCCGGAAACGGCGATGGCATGTGGCACCTAAGTTCCATTAAGAGGGAATGGTTCGGTGAACGAGCAATTCGCGGGCCCAGGTGGCATCGGGCTCGAGCAAGGGAGGATCAGGAGGAATCGAATAATCGAGTTTCCTAGCCCATCGGCCTTCTTCGTAGCCTCGATCAAGGCAGGCTCTCAAGTCGAGCGAGCAATCCGGATCCTCACCCTTCAGCGGAATCGGTATTTCCGGCAAAGGATCGCGAATGCAGAGGGACCAGAATCCGGCTTTGGGAAACAGTGTGTTTCGGCAGGCCAGCATGGAATAATCGAACGGTGCCGAGACTTGTTCGCCGAGGGGCGGACGTATACCGGATCGAAGCAAATCGAACTCGACGAGAATGACTTCTGCCAAAAAGTACTCCTCTCGTTTGGAAAGGTAGGCGTCACGATCGGGTCCGTTGGTCTTGTTCGCGGGGCTAAGAATCTCGATAGCCGTAATCACCCGGTTGTCCTTCTTATCTCGGATCGTGACATAGCGATGGCCTTTTCGTGGAACTACCGGCAAGACGATCTCTGCAGGAGCGACTTTCGACCTCGGTTGCACGGCAACCACCCCGCCTCGAGCGGAGGTCTCGGAAACATACACGTCTGGTTCCCGGCGGACGCGGCGTGATTCCGCGTCCGCCTCTTGCAGCCAAACATGAATGTCAGTTGAAGCCGTGTAGCCCTCAGGCAATCGCGAATTCAGCTGAGCGTGAACGAGGTAAATCAGTGCGGTATGGCATTCTTTCCACATCCCGGACGATTCGATGTACGGGTCCATTCCCGGAAACGGCGATGGCATCGCAATATCTCCTTATCGGAATGGAGGAATGTCTAGGGGCAACCCGATTCGCATGAAGTAACGGGCAAACGCCTGAGCCAAATGTTCGCGGTATGGCGGGAGCAGGCGAAGGCGGTTGTCGGCGTGCAAGGCTTCCCGGCGCACGATCGCAAGTGGGATCGAGAAAAACTGGCGGAAGTCGACAATCCGCGTCTCTCGCTCAAACCCGTCTAGTTTACTTGCAGCAATCATGTGGTACGAAGGCAAAATTCCTCGGCGAACTTCCTCAAGTCCTTTTGCAGTTCCAAGGTGTCCGGACGAATACTGATTGATCTCCCATGACGCACAGCAGACCACCTCAGACACTTTCTCTCGCCCCGTAACGAGATCACAAGACTGAGATAAGATAATTAGATCGCGTTCTTCGGCCTCGAATGCTCCGATGGCCGATTCGCCCCGGACTAGCTCGTCCGGCGGCAGAAATACCGTGCAAGACTCAAGGATGTCACCTTGTTCAAGGTTCTCTCCGGAAGTCAACGCATACCACGGATAGGCTGTAAAAACCATCGGATAGTGTTACTCGTCCTCAGGATCGGGTACTGGTAACGGCTTCGCCCGTCCCTTCCAGATGACTCGACCTACGACTGTCCAGCGACGCTTTGGTGGTGGTGGCTGGTAGAATTCCCAATCCAGTCGATCTTCTGGATCAACGGGCAAGGGCTGGGGCTTCCGCTTCTCTGTCATCGCGTTTGAAGCTTCGTCGGTCATCGTTCACCTTCTCGTTTCAGTAAACCCCAACCGTCGTCGTCGCCGCGATCTCGTGGAATGGCCGCACGCCACTCACGCCGTGCCACGGGTACCTCTCGGATGGGGCTTCGCGTTCGCCTTCATCTCGCTCGGCGAATCGCGGCACGAAGAACTCTTTCGTCAAAGTCGTCAGAAGAACTCGACCCGTCCCTCCGACCGGCACATGCGTGTTGTAGTCCTTGAACTCCACTACTTCCGCGACCGCTCTCGGTTGTGGAGCATAGTAGGCGATCTTGAAGTTCTGCTCCGCAGTGGGCATTTCGGAAGCTGCCAGGCCCATCAGCGTATTTCCGTATGTCGGAGCAATGTAGATGTCCGGGCCAAGATATTCTTCCATCGCGAAGCGGATCCACTGCGAGGTCATCTCGGTGCCGCCACAGAATACGCCGGTGATGCCGGCCTTACTTAGGCTGGACCCTTCCTTCTCCAGT
>Ga0105044_10014561_pt1 | contig 10633 bp, 3 predicted proteins | sample MAT01_FD_78092 | JGI IMG/M metagenome (GOLD analysis project Ga0105044, IMG submission 78092) | Freshwater microbial communities from Lake Fryxell liftoff mats and glacier meltwater in Antarctica - MAT-01 | ecosystem: Environmental > Aquatic > Freshwater > Ice > Liftoff microbial mat | place... | reverse complement strand
TCGAGAGTGATGCCGTCATCGATGGCTTTACCGACTCCAATTTCGGTCGCGGAGCCACCAACGTCCAAGGCTTCACCCTCGGCGGCACCATGGCTCTAACACCTGCCGTCCGCCTCGGCTTGCGCTGGCTCAGCTCCGATGAAATCGACGGCCCGCCCCTCAGCACGGACACCTTCCAGCTCGACCTCAGTACTAAATTCTAACAATACCATGAATTCATCACAACCTACCAAGTGGCTCGGGCGTCTCGTCCCAGGCCGTTGCCGGAGCCTCTTGCTCCCGGCATTCCTCTTCTCCTGCATCTCTCTCCACGCCGTTGAAGAAGCGGACCCCACCCTGAAAATCCGCGAGCAACTCCGCGCCGTGACGCTCCAGCTTCGCACCGCCCAGACCGAAACCGCAAACGCCCAAGCCGCCCAAGCCGCCGCCGATGCCAAAGCCGTGCAACTCACCGAAAAAATCACCACCCTCGAAAAACGCATCGAAGCCCTCGCGAAAGAAAGCAATACCGAGAAGGTCAGAACGGACGAATCCATCGCCACCCTGAACAACAAACTCGCCGAGCGCGAAAAGCGCGTTGTCCAGTTCACCGAGGCTCTCGAAAAATGGAAAACCGGCTACCAAAAAGCCGCCGAAGTCGCCCGCACCAAAGAAGACGAACGCGCCAAACTCGCCTCCGAGAACGCCATCCAGAAACGCACCATCGCCGATCGCGAAACCAAGAACATCGCCCTCTTCAACACGTCCAACGAAATCCTCGACCGCTTCGAAAGCTACTCCCTCGGTAAAGCCCTCTCCGCCCGCGAGCCATTCATCGGCAACAGCCGCGTCAAAGTCGAAAACCTCGTCCAAGGCTACAAAGACTCGATCCTCAACAACCGCATCGAAGCCAAAAAACCCTGAAAATTTCAGATTTCAAATCTCAGATCTCAAATCTCCTATCTCCTATCTCCTATCTCAGATCTCAAATTTCAAATTTCAAATTTCAGATTTCAGATTTAAAATTTCAAATTCCTGATTTCAGCTCTACTGTCGCCCATGAAATCACTCCTCACACTCCTCACACTCTTCGCCCTCACCGCTGGATTTCTCCACGCGGAGCCCAGCGTGCTAGGCAAAATTGGTGAGATCGAGATCACCTCGGATGAAGTCCGCGATATCCTCTCAGGCCTCCAGGCCGGCAACCCCGGCACCCTCACCGAAGACCCTGCCGCACTCAGCCAGTATGTCCGCAATCTTCTTGTCCAACGCCTCATCCTGCGCAAGGCCGTCGAAGAAAAACTCGATCAGGACCCCGCCGTCATCACCACCCTCGTCCGCGCCCGCGAGGCCGCCCTTACCGAGGCCTATCTCCAGGCCCGCGCCACCCTCCCCACCGGCTACCCCAGCGAAGCCGAACTCATTGCCGCCTACGATTCCGCCAAAGAAAAACTCCTCGTCCCCAAGAGCTACCACCTCGCCCAGATCTACATCGCCAAGGACAAGGCCAAGCTCGATGCCACCCTCAAGCAGCTCAAAGCCAAAGGGGCCGACTTCGCCGCCATCGCCAAAGCCACCAGCGAGGAACCCGCCAGCGCCGCCAAAAATGGTGAAATCGGCTGGCTCACCGAAGAGCAGATCCAGCCGGAAATCCGCGAGAAACTCCCCAAACTCACACTCAACACCCACTCCGAACCCATCTCTCTCAAAGACGGCTGGCACATCATCAAGCTCCTCGACATCCGCGAAGCCCACACCCCGCCGCTCGGCCAGATCCGCGTGCAACTCACTGCCCGCATCCGCAGCGAACGCACCCAGCAACTGCGCCAGGAATTTCTATCCCAACTCCTGCGCGATCACCCCGCCGCCATCAACGAAATCGAACTCGGGAAACTCAATTCCCCGCCCGCTCCCAGCGCCCGGCGTTGATTCAACCACTCTTTAACGAACCAAGATTTCCCCATGAAGCCCAAGCGTTTCTACTTCCACTCCACCGCCCTCTTCGGCACTCCCTTGAGATATGGGGCACCCGTTTTCATCGGCTTCACCGTCCTCATCAGCGGCCTCACCAACAGCCACGCCGCTATCTATGGTGTCGGCCCTGCCCCTGCCGGCGCAGGAGCAACCCCGGCCGCAGGTGGAGCCTCACCCACCGCGCCGCCCGTCGCCACCGATGGCTCGCGTGCCAACGTCAACGCCCTCCTCCTCCGCACCAACCAAGCCGTCGGTGCCGCCCTCGCCCTCCAGAACGCCGCCCGCGCCGCCGCTCTCGCATCTCCCGCCAACAACGCCGGAGCCAACCCCAATCAACCCGGCCAAACGCTCCCCAATGTCCCGAACGGCCTCGGTGTCGGTGGCCTCCAGGTCGCCCCCGGCGTCGGCACCGATCCCGGCAAATGGATCGGCGCCAACCTCCCCACCCAAACGCTCAACAGCGGTGGCAAGACCGAGGTCACCATCAAACAAACCACCCAACAAGCGCTCCTCAGTTGGCAGACCCTCAATGTCGGCAAGGAAACCACCCTCAAATTCGACCAAAGCGCGGGTGGTGCAAACACTTCAAAATGGATCGCCTTCAACAAGATCAACGATCCCACCGGCAGCCCCACCCAGATCCTCGGCAACATCAAAGCCGATGGCCAGATCTACATCATCAATCAAAACGGCATCATCTTCGGCGGCAGCAGCCAGGTCAACGCCCGCGGCCTCACCGTTTCCTCCCTCCCCATCAACGACAACCTCATCGAGCGCGGCCTGCTGAACAATCCCGCTCAAGCCTTCCTTTTCAACGGACTCGGCCAAGGGAAAATCGGCGATGTCACCGTGCAAGCAGGGGCACAACTCACGAGCCCGACGAACGAAGCAAAAGTCGGTGGTCGCATCGCTCTAATTGGCGCAAATGTCTCCAATGCGGGCACTATTTCTACAGCCGATGGCCAGACCATTTTAGCGGCAGGCCTTCAAGTGGGTTTGATTGCGCATCCGGGAAGTGATCCCACTTTGCGGGGTCTCGATGTTTACGTCGGACATATTTCCGATCCAGCCTCAGGTCTCATCGCAGGAGTTGCCACAAATACCGGGATCATCGAATCTGCTCGTGGCAGCATCACTGTGAGCGGCCGCGAGATTAATCAACTTGGAATACTGAAAAGCAGCACTTCTGCCTCTCTCAACGGGCGAATCGATCTATTAGCCCATTACAGCGCTTTTGCTAATCCAGCTGCAACTGGCTCTAACGCCGCAATCTCGTCCGTTCCCTTCCTTTACCGCTCTACAGGAACAATCAATCTAGGCTCCAGCAGCATCATTCAGGTTTTGCCGGAGCTTGGAAGCAAGGAAACCACCATCGGCACCGAGCTTGCCTTGCGCACGCAGGTCAACATCGCAGGCAAGGCCATCTATCTGGGGAAGAATTCGATTTTGCACGCTCCTAATGCAATTGTGAACATGAAAGCGGGAGAGTGGATCCTTTCCGGGACCGCTCAATCGCCGATCAGCAATTTCACTCAATCTACTGGACAGATCTATCTGGATGAAAATGCGCTTGTCGATGTTTCCGGTTCATTTGGAGTCGCAGTGCCAGTATCCCAAAACATCGTCACCGTGCAACTCCGCGGGGCAGAACTCGCGAATTCCCCTCTACAGCGTCTGGGCGTGCTGAGAAATCAAACAGTCAGCGTCGATATCCGTGATTCGGGAATCTATAAGCAGGAAATGTGGGTAGGCACTCCTCTTGCCGACCTCGGTGGCTTCGCCAATTTAATCCAAAAGACGGTGGGTGAACTCACTGTGGCTGGCGGCACGGTAACTCTTAGCGCGGGTAAATCCGTCGTAATGCAGCGGGACTCTCAAATCAACGTCTCAGGTGGCTCGATTGACTACCAGGCAGGTTCGGTCAAAACTACCTTGCTCTCTACAAACGGCCGCTTGGTGGATATTCGGGATGCCCGTCCGGATGTGCTTTATGATGGGATATACGGCGGCACCACAACCGTTCAGAACCAAAAATTCGGGGTATCGGAAACCTTCGTGAATTCCTTGGTTCCTGGGAGTACACGCTTCGAAGAGGCTTCCACAGTGGGTGCTGCCGGTGGTAGCCTTGCCATCACTGCTCCATCAATGGCTCTGGACGGTGTCTTCAAAGGCCAAACAATCACAGGGACAACCCAAATTCAGACTCCACCAAATGGCAGCACGCTGAGACTGTCCTTCCTTGCGCAAGACAGGTCGTATGTGGCTCTACCTTTACATTCACCCACTCCGCCCACCATCACTTTCCGGAATGGAGTTATTCAGAATCCTGTCGGCCCCTTCTTGCTGGATGCAAACGGCGACCCACAAGCCCTTCCAGCAGATCGCATGCGGGATGTCTTCATCTCACCTGATGCCTATTCTCAAAGCGGATTCGGCTCTCTGACCATAGACAACAATGACGGGGATATCGTTGTGCCGCTGGGGGTCAAACTGACTGCTCCGGTAAAAGGTTCGATTAGCTTCAACGCATCTAACATTACCATCAATGGTGGCGTGTCGGCCGCAGGCGGACAGGTTGCAATGCAGTTGTTCAATCTGACGATGGATCAGATTAATATCAACAGGATATTTATCCCGCCCACACCTCCATCTCCTGGCGCGAACCGCGGGAGATTCAGTCTTGGTGCAAATGGGGTTGTCAGTACCGCCGGTCTCATCGTCGATGACCGCCTTGGATCGCCGACCGCAGGAATGTTCCCATCAATCATCAGTGGGGGCACGATTGATATTAAGAGTTATACCTCCATTCTAGCCACGGGCGGGCTACTTGATGTATCTGGAGGAGTGCTGGCGAACTCACGAGGGGCCATCACCTATGGCGACGGTGGCGCGCTTTCAATCGCTGCTGGATATGATTTGAACCAACCGGCGGTAATCGGTGGCCAGCTCTTGCTAGGGTCCACGCTCGCGGGCTACTCAGGTGCCAGGGCCGGGAAGCTTTCATTGCAAGCGCCGGCCTTTCAAGTGGCTGGTCTCTCAGCAAATCTCGGAGTTACCGGGTTGACATCGGAATTCTTTGATGAAGGCGGTTTCGGAACATTTTCGTTAATCGGCTCCGGCCTTTCAAGCGGCCAAACCGGGCAATTTGTAACTGGAGTTTATATTGCCCCGGAGGCTCGAATTCGACCTTTGGTAAAGAGTCTCATCGCCGATTTATCGGGAGAAAGCGTTCAACTCCGTCCGATTCTCCGTGAGGAAGGAACGAGAACACCTGGCTCAATTTCTTTCAAATCATCCGGGCTTGTTTACAACAGCACGATTTATGGACGTGGTGATGTCATCCTTGCAAAAGGAGCATTGATTCAAACTGATGGTCGCGGTGCGGTTTCATTCCAAGGTGACACTGTCAGTCTGTTGGGCTCCGTGATCGCTCCGGGGGGAAGCATCAATGCAGGTGGAGCGAACAATCCGCAGGTGGACCCGGACCAACTTTTGCCTACCACCTTGATCGGAGACTCCGCACTTTTATCCACTGCCGGGAAGACAGTCCTTACTGAAAACCCGTTTGGCCTGCGCTTTGGAGAGGTGTTGGCAGGTGGAAGGATCATCCTCACTGGAAACATCGTCGCCGACCGGGGGGCGATTCTTGATGTTTCCGGGGCAAGCGGAACTCTCGATCTTAGCAATGCGGAAAAGTCGTTGAATCCTATCAATCTACCATCGCTCCAAGGAAAGAATTTCACTCCCGTATCAATCGAATCAAACGGCGGGAGCATCAGTTTCAGCGGAGCGCGGATGCTTTACTCGGATGCAACCTTGATGGGCCGTGCGGGAGGAGCTTCTGCGCTAGGGGGATCTGTAGGTGTTTCATCAGGAAAATTCGTCGCCCTTGGGCGGCCTTCCAATACCGCAGAAGCGAACCTGGTGGTCCGGCAGGAAGGATTTCTACTACCGGAGGGATTCATTTCAAGAGGACTCGGTGCTCCTCTGACAAACTCAGCTGGGCTTGCCTTGCCGGGAATTGGAAGCTTTGCGGTTTCTTCGATCAAAGATGGCGGCTTTGATTCTCTCTCGCTCAATGGCAACGTCCGTTTTGAGGGCGATGTCTCCATCAAGCTGCCGGGTGGTCTTTCCGTCGGCAGTGGTGGTGTGATTCACAGCAATGCCCTTGTGAGTCTCGAAGCGGGCTACATCAAGCTTGGGCAGGCTTTCCGTCCTCCGGCTCTCATTACTGAACCTGTCATCTTGTTTCTTCAGAAAGATATTTCCGGCAATGAAACTCCTTTTACTTTCGCCCCGGTTTACGGCGCAGGGCAACTTCGTGTGAAGGCGGGCCTCATTGATGTTGGAAACCTATCGTTGCAAGGGATTGGTAAAACCTCATTCGATGCAAGCATTGGTGATCTCAGGGGCAATGGAACCCTGAGCGTCGCTGGTGATCTGTCCATCAAAGCAGGGCAGGTCTATCCAACCACTGCGGGGACGTTTAACATTTTTGCCTACGATCATTTACAGGATAAAGGCAGTGTAAGCATACTGGGTGGCAGCAATCGCTCTCTCCCTTATTCCGCTGGCGGCAATCTCTCGATCCATGCTTCGCTAATACACCAGGCTGGTATTCTTCGTGCGCCTATCGGCACCATCAATCTAGGTTGGAATGGCACGGGGGCCGCACCTGTAAATCCGATTGCAGGCAATTCCACCGCACGCCCCGTCACCACTTCAGTCACCTTGGCTGCGGGTGGTGTGACTTCGGTTTCCGCGATTGATCCAATCACCAATCGTGCTGTATCTCTTGCCTATGGGACAAGTTTGGACGGGAAAACCTGGATCGACCCCGCGGGTAACGACATCACGATCAGCGGCGCACCAGCCAAAAATATCAATCTGTCAGCGCAAACGGTAACCTCCGAGAATGGTTCCCTGCTGGACCTTCGTGGCGGCGGCGACCTCTACGCTTACCGTTGGATCTCTGGAAACGGGGGGAGGACGGATGTTCTTGGCAGCTCTGGTAGCTTTGCGTTGATCCCCGGTTACGGATTCGGCTACGCTCCGTATGCCCCGTTTGGTGTGGCTGCGACTTTGGGGGGGGATTCCGGTTATACTAATAGCTCATTGAAAGTAGGAGATCAAATTACTCTGGGTGCAAGTAATGGGCTATCTGCTGGAACCTATACTTTGCTGCCAGCCCGCTACGCGCTTATCCCTGGTGCCTTTCTTCTTACGCCACAAAGTGGGGTACCTGCTGGAACGGTGAAACAGCCCGATGGCTCAAATCTCGTTTCTGGGTATCGTTCAAACAATCTCGATCCGGCACGCATCGGACAAACCAGGATTACGCAGTTTGAAATTGCCAACTCGGAGGTTGTGCGCCAGCGCTCGGAGTATCAGAACCTTTTGGCAAACACTGTGTTGAAGGATGCTTCCGCTACGCGGGGATTCACCATTCCCCGCTTACCGATTGACTCGGGATACCTCTCTTTCAGCGCCATCTCTGGCATTGGTCTTCGAGGTGGAGTGAGTTCCGCGCCTGGCGCACAGGGTCGAGGAAGCATCGTCGATATCAACAGCCCGGTCGATATTCTTATCAACGCCACTGGAAATGGTGGGAAGCCAGGCGACCTTGTCCTCAGTGCAGGTTTACTGAACAGTTTCGGGGCAGAAAGCCTGCTGATCGGAGGCCTTCGCAATGCCGGGGGGGCTGGAGTGAATGTCAGCGTTAGCGCTAACAATCTAATGTTGGATAACGCGGGTTCAGCTTTGCTGGGAAGCGATATCATATTTGTTGCCAAGCAAAACCTTAGAATTGCGGATGATGCACTTATCAATGCGACTGGCGAAAGCGAAACCGATCTTCTCATTCTAGGCAACCAGTCCACTCCAGGCAGTGGAAACGGCAGTATAGTCCGCGTTTCTGGAGCTGCCGATGCAAAAGTTTCACGCTTTGGTGTCACCCCCGGCACAGGTGCTTCACTTGAGGTGGGGGATCGCGCGTTGGTTTCAGGCGGAAGCATTATTCTGGATTCCACGGCAGCCACGAATCTCAGCGAAAGCGCGCGGCTTTTGGGTAAGGCAGTAACGCTCAGTAGCGGAGAAATGAGTTTGCTGCTCGAGAATGCCGGTCTCATCAATCCGACATCCGGACTGGTCCTCTCTGGAGCGGTTCTTGCCAGTATTCAATCATCTGCAAAGAGCCTTTCACTCAGAAGTTATTCCAGTCTCAACGTTTATGGTGAAGGCACCGTCGGCTCATTGTCCTTTGAGCAGCTTTCACTCCAGGCATCGGCCATCCGTGGCCTCAATACCAATGGTGGTACTGTCATATTCGCCTCAAAAAACCTAATCATTGGGAATCCTGGCAATATCACCTCAGGAGCTTCCAATTCCGGATCTTCAAGCGGGACCATCCGTTTCAATGCGGAAGAGGTTATTCTTGGAGCCAATGATGTTCGTATTGAGGGATTCGAGCACACTAGCCTACTCGCAACCAAGCGTGTGATTACCAGTGGCATTGGTAGCTTTAGATCAGTTGGTTCCATGAGCATCAGCACTCCAACGCTCACTGGTGCGGGTGCCTCCAAATACAGCATTTCAGCACTCGATTCTCTGGAATTAAAACGTTCGGGTTTCGCCCCCCAAGTGCTTGGCGCAGGGGGCTTGGGCGCAGATCTCACCCTTCAGGGTTCAAGCGTCAAAATCAACGGTGACATATCCTTGCCAAGCGGCAGCTTGACCTTGCGTGCCCTGGCTGGCGACCTTCTCATTGGGGATCAGGCATCCACCAAGATCGACCTCGGAGGCACGCAAACACAATTTGTCGATGTCATCCGCTACACAAGCGGCGGCAAAGTCAATCTTGCGGCGGACAATGGTAGCGTCAAAATCAGTAGCCTGGTTGATATCTCGGTTTCTGCTCGAAGCGGTGGTGGCAATGCAGGTTCCATCCGTGTTCAAGCACCCAAGGGATTCATGGAATTAGCCGGCTCCATCAAAGGTAACGCGGGAGCCAACGGAGTCGCTGGAGGCTTCGCACTCGATGCCTCCACCTCGGTTGGTGGTAGTTTGGCAGCTCTTGATCTTGCTCTCAACGTAGGTGGTTTCACGAGTTCTCGTGACTACCGCTTCCGGACGGGAGATCTGTTGATCGATGGCCTTGCGAACTCGAAGATCTACCGTGTGGCAACCGATTCAGGTGGTATTTCAGTCTCAGGGACAATTAATGCGTCGGGAAACACGGGCGGTATCATTGATCTGAAATCTAATGGTTCTCTCACACTAAGAACGGGTGCAATTTTAGATGCGTCTGCTTTATCTTTTGATGCAGCCGGCAAGGGAGGTTCCATAATACTCGAAGCTGGAAATCAGCGCATCGGGGCGATCAATTCCAGCGCTTGACTCGATCTCCAAACCGGCTCCACCGTCAAGCTGGCTGTGGCCGCAAATAACCCCTCTAGCGAAGCACTCGGAAAGTTTTCCGGAACCCTGCACTTGCGTGCGCTGCGAAATACCGCAAACACCGACATCCAGCTTCAAACCATAGGCTCTAGCATCAGCGGTGCTTCATACGTTCTCGTCGAGGGAGTGAAGTTGTACGGTCTTGATGGCGCTGGCACCATCTCTTCCAGTGTGCAATCAAACATTCGCGGCGATGCGTCCAACTTCCTTGGAGATGCTGATACGACCACCGGCGGCTACACAGCCATGTTCGGGCGTCTGACCTCCAGCCAGCCAGGTCTCGACTTGCTCCTCGCGCCTGGAGTAGAGATTTACAACCTTAATGGCAACCTGACCTTGGGTACTTCCAGCTCTACTTCTTCCAGCGATTGGAATCTCTCCAACTATCGTTTCGGACCCAAAAGCGTTGCCGGGGTTCTAACACTACGTGCTTCCGAAAACCTCATTTTCTTCAATGCCTTGAGCGACGGATTTTCGGGAGGCTCAAGCCTCTGGCTCTCTCCGTTAATGGCATTCAATCCAAACTTGAAAGCAAATTCCCAGTCTTGGTCCTACCGTCTCACCTCCGGCGCAGACCTTACTGCAGCCAGCTTTCGTGAGGTGATTCCTTTAGAGATTCTTGGCACGAATGCCGGTACGCTGCAAATCGGCAAAAACGTTGGAAGTGCCACTGCCTCGGGAGGGGCCAACGCACTCACGTCCTCCGTAATCGGAAATGCCTTCCAAGTGATTCGTACCGGCTCGGGTGATATTGAAGTCAACACGGGACGCAATGTTCAGCTCCTCAATCCCTTTGTCTCCATCTACACCGCAGGCACCCAGGTCGAGAGTCCGACTCAAGTGATCAATCCAGACGACTTCATTCTGCCGATTGTCAATCGCAACGTAGCTCAGGGAAATCTCGGCATCGCCCAGCAAACTTATTTCGCACAGTATAGCATGGCAGGTGGTAATGTGACGATCAATGCCCGCCAGAACATCGAGAGGAAAACCCGTAACAATTCCGGGCTGATCGATGATTCCAGCAGACAACTTCCAAACAATTGGCTCTATCGTCGCGGGCTGCTGGACTCAGATGGCAACTTTGGTGCCATTCGGGTCGGAACGAACTTTGGAGACCCCACCGATGCTTCCGCTTCCACAACTTGGTGGGTGGACTTCAGTAACTTTTTCCAAGGGGTGGGTGCCCTTGGTGGCGGCAATATCGCCCTTCTGGCAGGGAACG
>Ga0105044_10014555_pt1 | contig 10636 bp, 7 predicted proteins | sample MAT01_FD_78092 | JGI IMG/M metagenome (GOLD analysis project Ga0105044, IMG submission 78092) | Freshwater microbial communities from Lake Fryxell liftoff mats and glacier meltwater in Antarctica - MAT-01 | ecosystem: Environmental > Aquatic > Freshwater > Ice > Liftoff microbial mat | place... | reverse complement strand
GGTCTCGACGATCCTCAGCTTCGCGAAGTGCTCTGCCATCAGGCTCTGGGTGCCGACCACGGCACCGTCGACCGACACGAGCAGGTTGAGCGACCACTTGTCGGGCGTGTGCGCACCCCGGTTGCGCCAGTTCCACTGGAGAACGCCGAGGGCCCGCTCGTCGGGTTCGACCGCAGTCCATGGGTGGTTGAACGGCATGAACCCGGGCTCGTGCACGCCGAGCGCGGCTTCCTCCGCGAGCTGGGCCAGCCCTTCGTCCCAGTCGGGGCGGAGCTCGAGTCGGGGGGTGCGGATGCGGAGGTCGAAGAAGGGCCAGCGCGCCGACATGGGGAGCCAGTGTTGTCCCGATCCGGCGCGGGTCCGGTGCATTTTCGTCGGGATCTCTCGGAGTCCGAACCGAGGCGCCGACTACCCTGATCGGCCGTGGCTCGCTCGGACCTCATGGATCGCGTCGTCAATCTCGCCAAGCGGCGGGGCCTGGTGTTCCCGTCGAGCGAGATCTACGGCGGGTTCCGTTCGACGTGGGACTACGGGCCGCTCGGCGCGCTCCTGAAGCGCAACGTGAAGGACGCCTGGTGGCGGTCGCTGGTGCAGATGCGCGACGACGTCGTCGGCCTCGACGCGGCGATCATGATGGCCCCCCGGGTGTGGGAGGCGAGCGGCCACATCGCGACCTTCACCGACCCGCTCGTCGACTGCCGCAACTGCAAGGAGCGGTTCCGGGCCGATCAGCTGCCCGAGTCGGGCGCCTGCCCGAACTGCGGCGCGAAGGACTCCTTCACCGAGGCCCGTCAGTTCAACCTGATGTTCAAGACCTACGTCGGCCCGGTGGAAGACGATGCCGCGGTCGCGTACCTGCGCCCCGAGACGGCCCAGGGCATCCTGGTGAACTTCGCGAACGTGCAGACCACCACCCGCAAGAAGCCGCCGTTCGGCATCGCGCAGATCGGCAAGTCGTTCCGCAACGAGATCACCCCGGGCAACTTCATCTTCCGCACCCGCGAGTTCGAGCAGATGGAGATGGAGTTCTTCGTCCCACCGGAGGACGCGCCCCGCTGGTACGAGTACTGGTGCCGCGAGCGGTTCAACTGGTACCTCGACCTCGGGATCCCCGAGGCGCAACTGCGGCTGCGTCCGCACGATCCGGAGGAGCTCTCGCACTACAGCGTGGGCACCTCCGACGTGGAGTTCGAGTACCCGTGGGGCTGGGGTGAGCTCGAGGGAATCGCCAACCGCGGAAACTACGACCTCACCAAGCACGGCGAGTTCTCCGGTCAGGACCTGTCGTTCTTCGACCAGGAGCACGACCGGCGCTACATCCCGCACGTGATCGAACCCGCGGCCGGTGCCGACCGGGCCACGCTCGCCTTCCTCCTCGCCGCGTACGACGAAGAAGAGGTCACCACGGCCGGCGGCAAGGTCGAGAAGCGCACGGTCCTGCACCTCGACCCGCGGCTCGCGCCGACGAAGGTCGCGATCCTGCCCCTCTCGAAGAACGAGCAGCTGACTCCGGTTGCCAACGAGGTCGCCGACTCGCTCCGCCCGAACTTCATGATCGAGGTCGACCTCACCGGCTCCATCGGCAAGCGCTACCGCCGCCAGGACGAGGTGGGGACGCCCCTGTGCGTCACGATCGACTTCGACACCCTCGACGACCGGGCGGTCACGATCCGCGACCGAGACACCATGGCCCAGGACCGGGTCTCCCTCGACCAGCTGCTGTCGTACCTCCGCGACCGCATCCCCCAGTAGATCCCCCGTAGATCCCAGCCGTGACGAACCCCCCGACCACGAGGTTGCCGTGAGCGATTCCCACTACGAGACCCTCGGGGTCTCGCCCTCCGCGTCGCGCGACGAGATCCGCGACGCCTACCGCGCCCGGGTCAGCGAGCTCGACCCCGAAACGTGGAAGGGCGATGCCTCCGAGCGCAGGGAGCGCGCCGCCTCGGTGAACAAGGCCTGGAACGTGCTGTCGGACCCGTTCCAGAAGGAGCGCTACGACAGCGGCATCGACGACAGCATCTCGGGGATCGACGACATCGACGTCGACATCGACGAGGTCGACGGTGCCACCAACGGGACGGGTGGCGGCAAGCCGGCACGCGGCGCCGCCGGGGCGCGCGGCATCGTCCGGACCAGGATCACACCGACCGGGCTCACGCTCGCACCCACTCGCTCTCGCATCAACGCACTGTCGGTCGACGTCCTCGTGATCATCGTGCTGCTGTTCGGGCTCAACTACATCGCGGGTGCACTGTTCGCGAACCCCGCCGTACAGGTCACCATCAACGACGAGGTCGTCTCGACCACGGAGATCAAGGACAGCACTGCGGAGGCGGTGCGGCAGGTCGAGGAGCCGAAGGCCAAGGCCGAGTGGGAGAAGGACAACCCGAAGGCGAAGCCGCTGAAGGACAACGACGTCCAGGTCGACGAGGTCGACGTCGTGCCGGGCACCATCACGTTGATCTTCCAGCTCATCACCCTGGTCGTCGCCCTGCTCTACACCGTGGTTCCCACGGTTCGGACGGGTCAGACCCTCGGGAAGCGCATCTTCAAGAACAAGCTGGTGAGCGTCGACGGCACCAATGTCGGCTGGTCCCAGTCGCTGCTGCACTACGGGGTGCCGATCGCCGTTGCGGTCGCCCTCGCGCTCCTCGGAGCGGTCGTGGCCATCGGGATGATCCTCTGGTCGATCTGGGACAAGAACGGTCAGGGCATCAACGACAAGATCGCCAAGACGTTCGTCGTCGAGGTCTAGCGACCGCCCGGGCCATCAGCGCTCGATATCCTCGACACCACTTCCGTTTCACCCCGTTCCACGCCGCCGGAGGGCCGTTTCCATGAAGTACGTCTACGCCTTCGAAGAGGGCTCCAAGGAGCAGAAGTTCCTGCTCGGGGGCAAAGGGGCGAACCTCGCCGAGATGACGAAGATGGGGCTGCCGGTCCCGCCCGGCTTCACGATCACGACCGAGGCCTGCAACGCGTACCGGGCCGCGGGCGACGCTCTGCCCGACGGCCTCATGGCCGAGGTCGAGGCGTCGCTGAAGGCCCTCGAAGCGAAGATGGGCAAGCAGCTCGGCGACCCGACCGACCCGTTGCTGGTGTCGGTGCGCTCCGGTGCCGCGTTCTCGATGCCGGGGATGATGGACACCGTCCTCAACCTCGGCCTGAACGACGTCTCCGTCGGCGGCCTGGCCGCGCAGACCGCCAACGAGCGGTTCGCGCTCGACTCGTACCGCCGATTCGTGCAGATGTTCGGCAAGATCGTGCTCGACGTCGACGGTGAGCTCTTCGAGGAGGCGCTCGAGGACCTGCGCCACGAACGCGGCGTCGCCACCGACCCCGAACTCACCGCCGACGACCTCCGTGGCCTCGTCGAGACGTTCAAGGCGATCGTGCAGAAGGAGGCGGGGATCGCGTTCCCGCAGCAGCCGCACGAGCAGCTCGGCCACGCGATCGAGGCGGTGTTCCGTTCCTGGAACGGCGACCGGGCGAAGATCTACCGGAAGATGGAGAGCATCGCCGACGACCTCGGCACCGCGGTGAACGTGCAGACCATGGTGTTCGGGAACAAGGGCGACGACTCCGGCACCGGCGTCGGCTTCACCCGCGACCCCGCGACGGGCGAGAACGTCCGCTACGGCGACTTCCTCCGCAACGCGCAGGGCGAAGACGTCGTCGCGGGGATCCGGGTCACCGAACCGCTCGACGCGATGGGCGGGCACTTCCCCGAGTGCTACACGCAGTTGCTCGCGGCGATGGAGCAGCTCGAGCACCACTACCGCGACATGTGCGACATCGAGTTCACCATCGAGCAGGGTCGGTTGTTCCTCCTCCAGACCCGAGTCGGCAAGCGCACCGCTGCCGCGGCCATCCGGATGGCGGTCGAGATGACGGGCGAAGGTCTCATCGACGAGCGCGAAGCGGTCCTGCGGGTGCAGCCGGCCCAGCTCGATCAGCTCCTGCACCCGAACTTCGACCCCGCCGCGAAGTACGACGTGCTCGCCACCGGTCTCAAGGCCTCGCCGGGCGCGGCCGTCGGCAACGTCTACTTCACCGCCGACGACGCCCAGGCCCACCACGAGGCCGGGGAGAAGGTCCTGCTCGTCCGGCCCGAGACGTCGCCCGACGACCTCCACGGCATGATCGCCGCGCAGGGCATCCTCACGTCGCGCGGCGGGCTCGTGAGCCACGCCGCGGTTGTCGCGCGCGGAATGGGCACGCCGGCGATCTGCGGCGCCGACTCCGTGAAGATCGACGTTGCGAAGAAGCTGTTCACCGTCGAGCGCGCCCGCACCGAGGAAGACGGCGGAGGCCACGAGACCGTGACCGTGCGCGAGGGCGACGTCCTCACGATCAACGGCAGCACCGGGGAGATCGTCGTCGGCGAGGTCGCGGTGGTCATCCCCGAGCCGACCGGAGCGTTCGGCACGCTGCTCGGTTGGGCCGACACCTTCCGCCGACTCAAGGTGCGCACCAATGCCGACCTCCCCGAAGACGCCCTCAAGGCACTCGAGTTCGGCGCGGAGGGCATCGGCCTGTGCCGCACCGAGCACATGTTCCTCGGGGATCGGCTCCCCACGGTGCAGCGGATGATCCTCGCCGACACCGAGGCCGAGGAGATCGCCGCGCTCGAGGAGCTGCACGCGCTCCAGCGCCAGGACTTCGTCGAGCTGCTCGAGGCGATGGACGGACTGCCCGTCACGGTGCGTCTCCTCGACCCGCCGCTCCACGAGTTCCTCCCGAACGTGGAGGAGCTGCTCGTGAAGGAGGCCAAGAGCGGCCTCGACCCGAAGGAGAGCCAGCTTCTCGCCGCGGCCGAGGCGTGGCGCGAGGTGAACCCGATGCTCGGGACGCGTGGCTGTCGGCTCGGGATCCTCAAGCCGGGTCTCTACCGGATGCAGGTACGCGCGCTCATCGAAGCTGCGATCGAGCGGAAGCTCCAGGGTGGCGATCCCAAGGTCGAGATCATGATCCCGCTCGTGGTCAGCAAGGCCGAGCTCGCGCTCCTCGTCGACTGGACCCGCGAGGTTGCCGAGGCCACGTCGGCCAACGAGATCGGAGGGGTCGAGTACCTGGTCGGTACGATGATCGAGACGCCCCGGGCCGCGCTCACCGCCGACGAGATCGCCGAGGTGGCCGAGTTCTTCTCGTTCGGCACCAACGACCTCACCCAGATGGCGTTCGGGTTCTCCCGCGACGACGTCGAGGGTCGGTTCATGCCGCAGTACCTCGAGCTCGGGCTGCTCCCCGCGAACCCGTTCGACACCCTCGACCAGGCGGGTGTCGGCCTGCTCGTGCGCTGGGCGGTCGAGAAGGGTCGGTCGACGCGACCCGACGTGAAGCTCGGCATCTGCGGTGAGCACGGTGGCGACCCCGCGTCGGTGCGGTTCTGCCACGAGGTCGGCCTCGACTACGTGTCGTGCTCGCCGTACCGGGTGCCGATCGCCCGGCTCGCCGCCGCCCACGCGGCCCTCGAAGCCGACGGTCCGGGCTCCACCGCTTGAGCGCACCGGTCCTCGACGCGGGGGAGATCTCCGACTTCCTGCGCGAAGTCTTCCCCGGTGCGATGGACCACTTCACGATCGACGCCGTCGGCGACATGACGGCGCGCGTCCGGATGCTCTTCAGCGAACAACGCCTCCGCCCGGGCGGGACGATCTCCGGCCCGTCGCTCATGACGCTCGCCGACACCGGGGTCTGGGTCGCGCTCCTCGCCCAGATCGGGCGGGTCGCGTTGTCGGTGACGTCGCATCTCGACATCGACTTCCTGCGCAAGGCCGATCCCGGCGACGTGATCGGCGAAGTGCGCCTCCTCAAGGTCGGCCGCAAGCTCGCGGTCGGCACCGTCACGATGTTCTCGGAGCACGATCCGCGCCCCGTGGCCCACGCCAGCGTCACCTACGCCATCCCGTCGGGCCACCAACCTGCGTGACCCACGAGGTCTGCACCTCAGCTTCGGGTTCCGGGGGCTGAGCGTGCAGACCAACGGGTCGGCCGGCGAATCCTGTCCCACCCAGTCGGTACCCTGACCGCATGGAGAACCTGCTCGACGTCGAGCCCGCGACGGGTGAGATCGCACTGGCGCACCCCGGCGCGCACGCCTGGGTCGGTGGGCCGTTGCTCGAACGGGGGGAGCGCGAGGCAGCGCTCGACCTCGCTCTCGCGCCCGGAGCGACCCGGCCCGTCGGGGCGGGGAACCGGGAGCGGGCCGAGGACCCCGACCCCTACCGGTTGTGCTTCGAGCGGGATCTCGACCGCGTCAAGCACTCCCGGCCGTGGCGTCGCCTGGCCGGCAAGTGCCAGGTGTTCGTCGCCCCCGAAGACGATCACCTCCGCACCCGCCTGACCCACGCAGTCGAGGTCGCGCAGGTCGCCACCGGAATCGCCCGGGCGGCCAACCTGTGCGTCCCGCTCGTCGAGGCGATCGCACTGGCGCACGACTGCGGCCACGGTCCTGCCGGCCACGCCTCCGAGGAGGCCTTCAGCCCGTACCTGGCCGACGGTGGGTACGACCACGCCGTGTACGGCGCCGACGTAACCTTGGCCCCCCTGAACCTCTGTGCTGAGACCCTCGACGGCGTCCGCAACCACTCGTGGCGTCGTCCGGCCCCGTCCACCCCCGAGGGTGAGGTCGTGGCCTGGGCCGATCGCATCGCGTACGTCTGTCACGACTTCGAAGACGCGGTCCGGGCCGGGATCCTCGTCGCCGACGACCTCCCCGCCGAGGTGCGCGACGTGGTCGGTTCCCGCCGGTCCCAGCAGATCGGCACCTTCGTCCTCGCGGTGCTCGACGCGATCCGTCGGACCGGCTCCATCGGGATGACCCAGCCCGCGGCCTCGGCTCTCGACGCCTTCCGGGCCTTCAACTTCGAACGGATCTACTTGCGACCTGCCGCGTGCCGGCAGGCCGACCGGGCGATCTTCCTGCTCCGGGGGCTCGTCGAGCACTTCGCCGACGCGCCGCTCCGCATCCCCGAGGTCGCGGCCGGCACCGTCGCGCCGGTCGACGCCGGCTCACCCGAAGCCGCGGCCGAGGCGGTGCGCTACGTGAGCGGCATGACCGACCGCTTCGCGCTCGGCCTCGGAGTCGAGCTGTTGGGATGGCGTCCCGACGATCTTCCCCGCGGTGTCTGACGCGCGCGTCAGCGCGGTGGTGTCGACGGCAGGAAGTGCAGGCGCCGAGCGCGGCGCACTGCCGTAGGGTGAGGGCAGATGGGAATCCTCGACGAGGACGTGGCGCGGGTCCGCGAGTCGACCGACCTGGTCGCACTCGCGAGCGAGCACATCGCGGTTAAGCGCGTCGGCCAACGGTGGATGGGCCTCTGCCCGTTCCACTCGGAGAAGTCGCCGTCGTTCTCGATCAACCCCAGCCTCGGCGTGTTCCACTGCTTCGGTTGCCAGAAGAGTGGCGACGCGATCACGTTCGTGCGCGAGGTGGAGCATCTCGACTTCGTCGGCGCGGTCGAGCGGCTCGCCGCGCGCGCCAACATCACGTTGCGTTACGACGACGCGTCGCACACGAAAGATCGACAACGCAAGACTCGATTGGCCGAAGCGGTCGGCGCGGCGATCGACTTCTACCACCAGCGGCTGATCACGTCCGACGACGCGGGGAACGCGCGGCGCTACATCCGCAGCCGTGGGTTCGACGGCGATGCGGTGCGCCAGTTCGTGATGGGCTGGTCGCCCGACAAGTTCGACGTGCTGAGCAAGCACCTCCAGCAGGCGAGGTTCGCGCGTGACGACATCGTCGGCGCCGGGCTCGCGTTCGTGAACCGCACCAACTCCCTGCAGGACCAGTTCCGTGGTCGTTTGATGTTCCCGATCTACGACGGCCGGGGCGACCCGGTCGGCTTCGGCGGCCGTGCCCTCGAGGGTGGGCAGGGTCCGAAGTACAAGAACTCGCCGGAGACGCCGATCTACCAGAAGAGCCGGCTGCTCTACGGCCTGAACTGGGCCAAGGCCGAGATCGTGGCCCGGGGCGAGGTGGTGATCTGCGAGGGCTACACCGACGTCATGGCCTTCGCGCTCTCGGGAGTGCCGCAGGCGGTCGCCACCTGCGGCACCGCCCTCGCCGACGAGCACTTCCAGATCCTCAAGAACCTCGCCCGCAAGGTGACTCTCGCCTACGACGCCGACTCCGCCGGCCAGGCCGCCGCGGAGCGCTGCTACCAGTGGGAGCAGAAGTTCGAGGTCCAGTTCCAGGTGGCCGACCTCCCGGCGGGCCGCGATCCCGCCGACGTGTGGCGCGACGACCCGGAACGCCTCGCGAAGGCAGTGAGCGAGGCGACGGCATTCCTCCAGTTCCGCATCGACCGGGTGCTCGCGGCGGCGGATCTCTCGTCGCCCGAAGGACGGGCCCGCGCCGCCGAAGATCTCGTTCCGGTGCTGCGTGAGCACCCGAACGAGCTCGTGCGCGAGGGATACATCCAGCGGGTCGCGGGAACGCTCGGCGTGGAGCACGCCTGGTTCAAGGATGCGATCGCACGCAACGCCGCGCCGAGACCTCGGATCGAACCGCGTCGTGCACGGACTGCGCAGTCGATCGACCCCCGTGAGCTCGACCTCCTCCGCTGGGCGATCCACCGTCCCGAGCTGGTCGCCGACTGGCTCGACGAGGGGTTCTTCGCCGATCCGCTCGCCCGTGAGGTCTTCATCGCCCTCGACAGCGCCGACACGGTCCCGGGTGCGATCGAATCGGCGACGGGTGAGGTGCGGGCGATCCTGGAACGGATCTCGGTCGAGGAACCCGAGGTGGGCGACGAGACCACGCTGCGGGCCCGATTGATGGCGAATGCCGTCGAACCGGCCGCGCAGCGCAAGCTCGACGAACTTCTCCGGTCAGGTGACGACCGTTCCGCGCCGATGAAGGTCGTGCTCGACGAACTCGTGCGCGGCCGGACCCAGGGCGAGTGGAAGCGCGCGGAACAGGCAGCCGGACAGTTGGTAACGTGGATCACGGGCGTGGCGGAGGAGTAGGACACCATGGTGGCCGAATCCAATCCTGAAATCGACGGATCGAAGTCGGAGACTCCGCTCGCTTCGGTACACCCGATCGCGCCCGCAGGTCTCGACGCGTCCGACGTGACCGACGTGAGCGGCGGGCCGGTGTCGGACGACGTCGCCGCGTTGCTCGCCGGTGTTCGCGAGCGCGGTTTCGTCACCACCGGGGAGATCTTCGCGGCGCTGCCCGATCTCGAACCCGAGACGGCGGAGCTCGCGGCGATCTACGCGAACATCCGCGCGTCGGGTGTCCAGGTCGTCGACGAGATCGTCGAGGAGCTCAAGCGCGAAGACGAACGCCGCGCCGGCAGAGGCGGAACCGAAACCGACGTCGCGCACGAAGCGCCCGCGCCGATCGCGCCGGTGCTGCCGTCCACCGTCGAACTGACCACTCCCGCGGAAGCGCCGACGCTCTCGGCCGGCACGCTCGCGGCCCGCAAGAGCCGGGCGGCCGAGCGCCTCGACCGACCGCCCATGGAGACCGGCAGCTTCGACCCGGTCCGGATGTACCTCAAGGAGATCGGGAAGGTCCCGCTCCTGACCGGCCCGCAGGAAGTCACGCTGGCCATGCGCATCGAAGCCGGCCTCGCCGCCGGCGACCGCCTCCACGCTGAGGAGGGCCTGTCCGACGGCGAGCGGTCCGGCCTCGAGGCCGTCGAGGCCGACGGTGGCCTCGCCAAGCGGCAGCTCACCGAGGCGAACCTCCGGCTCGTCGTCTCGATCGCGAAGCGCTACGTCGGTCGGGGCATGGCGCTGCTCGACCTCATCCAGGAGGGCAACCTCGGCCTGATCCGCGCGGTCGAGAAGTTCGACTACACGAAGGGCTTCAAGTTCTCCACCTACGCGACGTGGTGGATCCGTCAGGCCATCACGCGCGCCATCGCCGACCAGGCCCGCACCATCCGCATCCCGGTGCACATGGTCGAGACGATGAACAAGGTGCTGCGGGTACAGCGGTCGATGCTCCAGGAGCTCGGGCGTGAACCGACCGTCGACGAGATCGCGGAAAAGGTCGAGATGACCCCCGACCGCGTGCGCGAGATCCAGCGGCTCGGTCAGGAGCCCGTCTCGCTCGAGACCCCGGTGGGTGAGGAAGACGACAGCTTCCTCGGCGACTTCGTCGAAGACCCCAACGCGACCGCCCCGGCCACCGCCGCGGCCCGCGCGCTGCTCACCGAGGCGATCGAAGAAGCACTCGAGGAGCTGAACGACCGCGAACGTCAGGTCGTGCGGCTGCGCTTCGGCCTCGACGACGGTCAGGTGCGCACGCTCGAAGAGGTCGGCAAGGAGTTCGGCGTCACCCGGGAACGCATCCGCCAGATCGAGTCGAAGACGTTGGCGAAGCTGCGTCACCCGACGCGCTCGCAACGCCTGCGCGACTACCTCGAAGAACCTTGAACGAACGCGTCGGCCTCGTCGACCAGCACCAGCTGCACCGGCTCGTCGTTGCGCGTCCGGATCCGCTCGCGACCCAGGTCGACCGCGGCCCTCGCCTTGCGCAACGGCTTCGTCTTGCGCAGCCGGTAGACCGTGCGGTTGATCTGGTGGTAGCGCTCACGACCCGCCCGTGAGCCGAGGTAGTACCCGACCACCAGGCCGAGCCCGAGTCCGATCCGAAATCGCGTCATGC
>Ga0105044_10014554_pt1 | contig 10637 bp, 10 predicted proteins | sample MAT01_FD_78092 | JGI IMG/M metagenome (GOLD analysis project Ga0105044, IMG submission 78092) | Freshwater microbial communities from Lake Fryxell liftoff mats and glacier meltwater in Antarctica - MAT-01 | ecosystem: Environmental > Aquatic > Freshwater > Ice > Liftoff microbial mat | place... | reverse complement strand
GCGGTGATGAGCGCGGCTACCCTTACCAAAGTTGTCCCGATCTTTGTCGCAGTCATGGTTTGGCTGGTGCGACTGCTCATTATTGGCACCTTCTCGCTCGCAGGTGATCGTCTCTTTACAACTGCCGGGCAGCAGCAGGCATACAAACCACAATATCAATCTTCACAACAAACCCAACGCCCGTATTCACAGCAGGCGCGCCCATCTTATCAAGCTCAGCAGCGCCCTGTCAACCAACCGGTTAATCAGCCCATTCTTCGCCCTGCCTCCCAGATCAACCGTCCTGTAAATTCGAATACCGCTGCATTCCGTCCCGCGCCCAAGCCGGTCACATCCTCTCAACAGACTTCCTTTATTCCGCCTGAACCCACCTATCATCCCGTCTCTTACAACGCACGCACTACGGACGCTGGTGATCGTCATTTTGACGCGTAATATTGCTGGTCGAGTAGAGCGAGTGCTTTTCTCGCTCGTACCGAGAACAACATACACAACTTCATAATTCATTTTCGAGCCCGGGTCCTTTACCAAGACCCAGAATAGAGAGATAACTATGCCCCGCGCTCGCTCCGCAAAAGTGTATCTTCACGCTACGCGAGCCGCTCCCCAGGATGAACAAGGGAGCGGCTGTTTGTCTGGTTTTACCATAGTCCCGCTGACCGTGATCATTGTCAGCGCTTTGCTTGGATCATTTGCGTTGAAGATAAATCCATTTTCGGTTCAACCGTTAATTAAAGCTTCATCTCCATCTTTAAATTCTTCTGTTGATTTGCCGCCTGTGACGGCAACAAATGTTTCACCGATCTTTAGAGTCGAAATTCTCCATTGGGCAGAGTCCATTTCAAAGTGGGCGGCCGCTTCGCAGCTTGACCCGAACCTGGTTGCCACCGTTATGCAGATCGAATCCTGCGGCGATCCGCGCGCAATCTCCAGCGCCGGCGCCATGGGACTCTTTCAGGTGATGCCATTTCACTTTTATGCAGTGGATAGTCCATACTCTCCGGATACCAACGCCGCACGCGGACTTGCGTACCTAGCCAAATCGCTGCAAACTGCGGGAGGTAATGCTCGTCTTGCGCTTGCAGGTTACAACGGCGGCATTGGGGTCATCAGCCGCGCCGAATGGTCATGGCCCGCCCAAACGAAAAGATATGTGCAATATGGCTGGCCCATCTACGAAGACGCCCGCAACGGACTTGCTTCCAGCACAGCATTAAATGAATGGTATGAAAAATACGGGGTAAGTTTATGCCGGCAGGCGCATGAACGACTCGGTTTGCCGTAAACCGTCCCGAAGGTTTAACCAACTCGACAAGGTTTTTTGAAGGAACCTTCGGGACGGTTACTTAACCACCGAAAGCCAGATCACGAAGGTTGTACCTTTTCCCTCTTTCGATTCAACTTTGAGCTGTCCGCCGTGATGCTCAACGATCCAGTGTGCAATGGATAGCCCCAGCCCAAATCCACTGGTGGTTGAACGTGTGCGTGATTTCTCGGCGCGATAAAAGCGATCAAAGATGTGCGGCAGGTCTTCGGCGGGAATGCCCGGCCCCGTATCTCGAACGATGATACGCGCCTGATCGCCGAGTTTGGTCATACTCAGGAATACATCGCCGCCTTGCGGTGTGTATTGAATCGCATTCGAGATTAAATTCAAAAACACCTGTTTCAAACGGTCGCGATCCCCGTTGACCATGACCTGATCAATTTCGTTAAGATGAACATGCAATTTACTGCCTGCCAGCACACACATTTCGGTGAAGACTTCGGTTAGCAGCAGGTCCAATTCAATCGGCTTTGAAACCAGCGTCAGCTTGCCCGATTCGGCTTGCGCCAGCATGAGCAAACCGCCGACAAGCCGGGTGAGTCTGCCTGCTTCCTGGTCAATACTGCTCAGGGATTCTTCGTCAGCTTGTTTCATGTGGCGAATTAAGTCCACATTTCCTTTGATAACCGTTAGCGGCGTGCGAAGTTCGTGGCTTACATCCGCGAGAAATCTTTGCTGCGAAGTGAACAGGGATTCCAAACGTTCAAGTGTTTGATTGAAAGAGACAACCAGGTCTCCGACTTCATCTTCGTTTTGTTCCTGAAAAGGGATGCGGCGGGATAGATCATCTGCGCGATTGATCTGATCTACTGTGTCGGTGATCGCTTCAAGGGGCGAGAGTGCGCGACCTAATACAACCCATGAACCAATTGCGGCCATGAGTACGGCAACCACAGCAATTACGGCCATTGTTGAAAGCAAGTTTCCTTGTGTCGCATCCACAACGCCAAGGCTGGCGCCAACTTGTAACGTGCCGATCATGCGCTGACCATATTTAAGCGGGACACTCAAAACACGCAGATGCGCCCCATTGAGGTAGGAATCTTCATAGCTTGTAATACCGGATTGAAGCCCCAAGGGATCGAGGGATTTTGTCAGCGAACCAATGCTTGGAGATGTGGCAATGATCTTTCCATCGGGTCCCCACACTTGCACGTAGGCGTTCGATGTCATGTCCAATGGAGGCAGGCTGATCAGACTCAATTCGCCAACGGAATTAACTTTGGTCACCTGGGTAATATCGCGCACCACGTTTGCAAGCATGGTATCTACTTGATTAAGCAAAATAACGTTGACGAGAATATACACTGCCGCGCCAAAGATAAGCAAAATTCCGCCCATGAATGTTGAATATAACAATGTAAGACGCAGCCGAAGGGACATGGGGCAAGTGTAATGTTCTGAGTTTAGGATAACCTGAGAATGTAAAAAAGAAGCGGCAGGGTATCTGCCGCTTTGTGGTTACGGATTTTCTCTCATTACATATCCAACACCGCGGACTGTATGGATTAAGCGTATTTCGCCCTCGCCTTCCAGCTTCTGTCGTAAATAGCGGATATATACTTCCAGTACGTTGCTCTCGCCGCCAAAGTCATATCCCCATACGCGATCAAAGATCACTTCGCGGGTCAACACCTGTTTTGGATGCCGCAGGAACAACTCAAGCAATTCATACTCCTTGGCTGTCAGCGCCACCATGCGGGTGCCGCGCGATGCCTGGCGCGAGCCGGTGTCTAGTGAGAGGTCCGCGAATTTTAGTACCGGGATTCGTTCAGGCTGAGTACGGCGCAGTAACGCGCGCACTCGTGCGAGCAACTCGTCCAAATTGAACGGCTTGACCATGTAATCATCTGCGCCTGCGTCCAATCCCTGGATGCGGTCCTGCACAGTATCTTTTGCGGTCAGCATTAGGATTGGGATGGAACCGCCTGTACGCAAGCGGTGGCATACTTCCAGGCCATCCATGCCTGGCAGCATCCAGTCTAAAATAACAAGGTCGGGGGTGTGGTCACGTGCCGCGATCAACCCCATGCGGCCGTCCACTGCAGTATCGACGGTATAGCCTTCATAGGCTAAACCGCGTTGCAGTAATTTGAGAATAGCCTGATCATCTTCGATTATTAGGATTCTTTCATTCATGGCGGTACTCCTGTACAAAATATACCATAAACTTCAGACCCTAAAGGATTCTTTTTTCAGAATTATTTATCGGTCGTATCCCCCAATAATTCCAGTTGCTTCTTTAGCCACTCTTTTCTATCCCGCGTGGACTCTTCGTTCAGCCCATGACCTGAATCGTACACCTTCATTTCTTTTGGTTCTTTCGCGGCTTCGAAAAATTCATCCGCCCTTTCGGCGGGAACATGCGGATCGTTGCTCCCAAATTGAAAAAATAATGGCGCAGGCGAGAGATGTCCAACGTGATTTATCGCGTCAATTTCAGACATTTGCTGGATAAATGCCTCGCGCGCTTCTCCTTCCAGTTTGGGTAAATACAAATACCAGTCTGGGAAGCGAGGTGTGGCAGCCATAATGACATAATGAGTCGGGCGTTGATCCACGCTGCCTGCAAGCACACCGTACATCCCGCCGAAGTCATGGCCTACACAGGCAAACCGTTTGGAATCAGCTTTGGATTGTTCAAATAGAAAATCCATGAAATGGCGCAGGTTGGCAATTTCTTCGATAGAATTTTGCATATCATCTGCGTGCGTGCGTTTTAAGAAAAAATCAGGGTCAGACCAAAGTGTTTCCACGGTGAGACATATCGCACCGCGTTTTGCCATCTCAATTGCCTCATTCACAAATTGACTGCGGTTGGAGTCGCGTGATTCTGGTTCATACCAATGGACATAAAGAATCAACAGGAATGATCCTGTGCCTTCAGGCAGGAATAGTTCGGCCATGCGCCGATAGCCGAATGGGGTTTGAAAAACCAGCAATTGTTTTTCGTAACCATCCTCTTGTTTTGATCCTATTAATCTCACGTCAGACGATGAAAGCTTCTTATAGTTTTTCATTTGCTTTAGCATTGTTATTCTCCAAATAAGCAGATACGAAAATTATATGCTTATTCATTTTCTTGACACCCTTCTCTGGGGGTGTATAATTTTGTCTACAAAACCAGCGCAAAGACAAGTAGTCATGTCCCTGTTCAGAGAGTCGTCGGGTAGTGTGAGACGATCAGCCCAGTGATGAAATCCCCTTTGCCAGCGTTGTTCTTGCAGAGGCTTAGGTCATAAGAGAATCGGGAATCGCCCGTTAACGCGAACACCAAGGTTGTTACATAACTTATAGGTTGTGCGGCAACAAAAGCAGGTGGCACCACGAAACGCCCCTTCGTCCTGCAATGGATCGGGGGCGTATTTTATTTCCTGCACACGGAGGTGCAACCATGTTGGATATCAATCTCATTCGCGAAACACCGGATATTGTCCGCAAGGCGTTGAAGGATCGTCAAATGGATTCTTCGCCGATTGATTCAATTCTTCAATTGGATGAAAAGCGCCGCACACTTCTCGGGCAGGTGGAGGTGCTCAAGGCGGAGCGGAACACTGTCTCAAAGGAGATCGGGCAGATGAAAGAGGCAGCAGCCCGACAGTCCAGGATCGATGCGATGCGTGTTGTCGGTGATCAAATCGCAGAGTTGGATAAGCAAGTCGCTGAAGTCGAAACTGAATTGGGCGACCTCACATCCGCCTTGCCGAACATTCCAGATGCGCGTGTGCCTTATGGAAAAGATGACAGTGAGAACGTGGTTATCAAAACGGTGCGGCAGCCGCGCAAATTTGACTTCACGCCGAAACCACACTGGGACCTTGGGCCTGCGCTCGGTATCCTGGATTTTGAACGCGGGACGAAGTTAACGGGTTCACGCTTTTACGTGTTGCAAAAAGCGGGCGCGAGATTACAACGCGCATTGATTGCGTGGATGCTGGATCTTCATATCAGGCAGGGATACCAGGAGGAATATTTGCCGTTCATGGTGAAGACCGCCGTTGTGTATGGCGCGGGTCAATTGCCGAAGTTCGCCGATAACTTATACAAGGATCACGAGGAGGATTATTATTTCGTGCCGACTGCGGAAGTCCCGTTGACTGGTTTGCACATGGACGAAATCCTCGATGAGGCGGCATTACCGAAACTTTATACGGCCTATACGCCCTGCTTCCGCCGCGAAAAGATGAGCGCTGGCCGTGATGTGCGCGGCATTAAGCGCGGACATCAATTCGATAAAGTCGAAATGTATACTTATTGCAAAGCTGAAGATTCAGAAGCTCAACACGAGAAGATGATCAGGGACGCAGAAGAGACTTGTGAGTTGCTTGGCATTCCATATCGTGTGAAGCGCCTTTGCAGCGGTGACCTTGGATTCGGCGCAGCATTAACTTATGACCTTGAACTGTGGGCACCGGGCTGTGACGAATGGCTCGAAGTCTCATCGATTTCAAATGTGACCGATTTTCAGGCGCGCCGCGCGAATATCAAGTATCGGCCTGTGGATGGCGGCAAGGCGAAATTACTGCATACATTGAACGGCTCCGGCTTGGGCTTGCCGCGGACGCTGATCGCAGTCATGGAGAATTATCAGCAGGCTGATGGTTCGATCGTTGTGCCTGAGGTGCTGCGTCCATGGATGGGCGGGATTGATATAATTAAATAATGTACGCGTAGGGGCGACCCGCCCGGCGAGAAACAGCCTGTCTGATTAAACCCTGAAGGGTCGCCCCTACAATTTTTATTTGGAGAATCCATGGCTGACCTTGAATTTTGGTTGCAGGTAGTGATTGAAACATTGACCCTTTTTGTCCTGCTGGCAGGGCTGGTAGGTTTGCTCATCCCAATCTTTCCCGGCCTTACGATCATGTGGTTGGGTACTCTGGTGTATGCCCTTGTGCAAGCCGGCGCTGGACAGATGAATTGGGTGGATTGGTTACTCTTCACACTCATTACCTTGTTAATGATCGGCGGCAATATCATAGATAACATCATCATTGCCAAACATGTCCGCGATAAAAATGTGCCGTGGAGTTCCATCATTTGGGCGTTCGCGGCGGGCATTATCCTCAGTTTGTTCTTTACTCCCATTGCCGGCATGATCGCCTCTCCTGTCGGGTTATATCTGGCAGAATGGTATAGGTTAAAGGATAAACAGACCGCCTTTACAAACACAAAAGCATGGATGACAGGCTGGGGCTGGTCACTCGCGGCGAGGTTTGGGATCGGCGTGGTGATGATTATTTTTTGGGCATTATGGGCCTGGCTATAGGTCAAAGGTTTTTTGGTGTTGAGAAAACGCACATCTTTTTAACTTTACCAGTGTTCTTTTCTTTAGAGATGTAGATAGTGTCCATGTCATGTTGATTAATTATTATTCAAAGGAGAAAATATGCCAACTATTGTTAATGAAATCTTCACATTCCTCGGTTTTCTGCTAAACGCCCTTGGTTTCCTTCTATTTGGTTTTGGAGGCGCGCGCTTCATGCTGGGCGCTTTTCAAAAGGCAAGCTGGCAGTTGCAGTGTGCGTTGGCGCTCGGTTTCTTTGCGTTGCTTGCCGCGCTGGCCAAATTCTCCAGCCCTGGTTCAGTGGGAGCCTTCGCCCTGGGCGCAGGAATTGCCTTCTTCATGTCCAGCAGGGGCGATAAACCGGAAGACGAAGCAAAGTAAGAAAGTTGTAAACTTAAAATTTAACGGGTTTAGCAGATCATCTGCTAAACCCGTTATTATTTTTTTTGGGGGGGGTATTAAATCGATACTGGTTTATTTAATATTGTCGTTAACAATTTCACCGAATTTTTTATGTCATTGATATCCACCATCTCTGAAGCCGAGTGGACATATCTTACTGGAATGGATAATGCGCCCGTCTTCACACCTGCGCGGGATATTTGAATTTCGCGCGCATCGGTACTGCCCACCAAAAGCACTTCACGCTGATAGGGGATCTTTGCTTTTTCTGCAGCGTTGATCATCCAATCCACAACACGCGGGTCCGACAACATGCCCACGTCACGGAATTTCACGCAGGGTCCTTTGCCAAGTTCCATCACCATTTTTAATGAACTGGGCGTATCGCCTGTGGGCGTTACATCCACCGCAATGCCAATGTCAGGGTCAATGCCAAAGGCGGCGACGCCTGCGCCGCGTGTGCCGACTTCCTCCTGCGCGGTGAATACAAAATAAAGATCATTGGGTGTGGACCTGCCCTGAGCTTGTCGAAGGGTTATCGCGCGCAGCGTTTCGATCAAGACCACCACACCAGAACGGTCATCCATGGATTTGGCAACGAGGCGGTCTCCCATTTCAATAAATGGACGTTCGAATGCGGCTACAGCCCCAACTTGTACGGGGCAATCCTCTTTACTGGATGCGCCCACGTCAATGTACATTTTATGGATAGGGAGAGTTGCGTCCATCTGTTCCAAACGATCATACCCGACCACGCCGCTGGTCCCGTCCAAAAAGCGGACTCGTGCCCCGAGCGTGTACCTGCCGAAGGTCCCGCCGATATTTGTGAATCTCACAAAACCCTTCTTGTCGATATGGCTGACAATAACCCCGATCTCATCCATGTGCGCGGCAAGCATGATCTTCTTTGGATTCTTGGTTCCCGCAGATGGCTTCTTGTGCACGATCAAATTGCCAAGCGCATCCACACGCACTTCATCTGCCAGCGGCTTCACTTCTTTTAGTATCACTTTACGGACAGCGTCTTCATAACCTGATGGACCAAAGGTTTCGGTGAGCGTTTTTAGTAATTGTTTCATCAATTATTTTCCTAAAGAAAATTTTTCGCCTGCGGAATAACTTGTATTTTCATTTTTTGTAAATATATGTACTTTGGCTTTTCCCATCACAGTCCATTTTTCATTTAACTTTCCAACAATGGCTGTGTCTTCATCTATGCCGATCATGATCTCGCCTTCCGTCAATCGGCGGCGCAGAGTGGCAACGAGCGGCTTCCCAAACAAAGGGATGGCATTAAAGTGCGGCATCACGGAAGCGACAGGGATAATTCCAAATGCAGCAGTGGAGCGAATGCCCAGTGCGCGAAAATCAGGCATCTCCCTGCCCAGGATCATTGCGCCTGCAGAACAACCCGCATAAACAGCGCCGCGCGTCCACGCTTTCTGTGCAGCCTGCCAAACAAGACTATTTTTCATGGTTCTATATAAATAGCTTGGGTCGCCTCCCGAGAAATAGATAATATCCGCGTCTTCCACAACCGAGGCATGATTTAGATCGTTCGCTGACTTCTCGTCGATAACCGGAAGAGCTTGAACGTCTGCCCCGTGGCGGGCAAAATGTGCCATTCCCATGGTAGACCAGCGCAATATACTCTTTTCGCCTTCCTGTCCCGCGGCAGTTGGCAAACAGACCACACGCGGCTTGCGCCCATTCGCCCCACAATTCGCGAGCAGATAATGGTCAACGTCATCCATTACGGAAAGATATTCTCCAGAACCAAGTAAAGCAATTAATCCATTCATATCTCTACCTATCTACGGTTAATATATCGCGTGTAATCTTCTTCAAGGCAACATGTAATAAATTCAATGTGTTCTTCCAATCATCAATCCGCGAAATGCTGATGGGGGAGTGTGTGTACCGATGCGGAACCGATACCGAGACGACGGGAATACCCGCACGCGATTGCTGAATTGCGCCTGCGTTCGTGCCGCCCCCACCGGGCTGGCGGAATTGATATTGGATCTTGTTTTTCTCGGCAGTCTCTGCCAGAAATCGTACCAGCCGCGGATCATCCATTGTGGATGCGTTTGCCATATAGATCGCGGGGCCAAGACCGAGTTGGGTATTGTATGTGAAATTCTCTTTCCCTTCGTAGTCGGGAAGGTCGCGCGCAGGCGTGGAATCCACTGCGATGGCGAGGTCTGGTTCAAAGTAATGCGCCGCCACTTTTGCGCCGCGCAAACCTATTTCCTCCTGAACGCTGAATGCCAGGCAAAGCTCGATATTCTTTGGAGCGTGTTTGAGGAGCTCGATCAATATTGCCACGCCGATGCGGTCATCGATGGATTTGGACATGATCGATGGACCGGCGCGCTTGAACTTCGTCGCAAACGATGCGCGGTCTCCCACTTTCGCTTTGCCTTCAGGACCGAGGTCAATCCGCATTGAATCTGCGCTGATGGTATGTTTGCGTTCATCAACTGTAGTTAGATGAATGGGTTTTGCGCCGATCACTCCGATGGCGTGATCCTTCCCAACGAACACCTGCTTGCCAACCAGATGGCGCTCGTCGATGCCGCCGACAACTTCAAATTGAAAAAAGCCTTCACCTTCGTCGTTTACGATCATGAAGCCGACTTCGTCCATGTGCGCATCCAGCAAGACGCGTAAAGGTTTTTTGCGGCTGGCCGCGGCAGCCTTTTTTCGTACAAGCACACTTCCAAGTGCATCCACTTTTACTTCATCGGCAAAGGGTTTTACTTCTTCCAGCACAATACGACGCACTTCGCCTTCATCCCCGGAGACGGAGATTGCGTTGCATAATTTTTCGAGCAGTTTTATTTGCGGTGCGCCGATTGAAAGCATATTATTTATTTACCTTTTATACGTCATTGCGAGGAGCGAACGCTAGAGAGCGACGAAGCAATCTCCTCATTAAGGTAGGAGATTGCTTCGGGCAAAAAACAAAAACGCCCTCGCAATGACGGGTTATTAATCCCACGCAATCTTATTCATAAAATCTGTTTCCAGCGACGCGACAAATTCTGCCAGCAGACGTCCCGCGCGTTGAATATCCTTCACGGCTACCAATTCCACAGGCGTGTGCATGTATCTTTGCGGAATGCTTACCACCATGGTAGGAATACCTTCAGCGGTCAACTGCATGGCATCGGCGTCTGTGGAGGAGGCGGAAGGCATGGCTTCGTCTTTGACGGGGATTTCCACGCGCTCGGCCACTTCCTTGAATCGTTTGTGCAAAAATGGATGCATGCTCGGCCCAATGCCAAGTGTCACACCTTTGCCAATGGGAAATGCCGAATAATCAGTTGCCCCTGTGCCTTTGCCAAAAGTCACATCCAGGGCAATTGCAATGGTCGGACGCAATTGATAGGCGGATGTATAAGCGCCTGCATAGGTGATCTCCTCTTGAACAGATGCCAGCGCCCACACATCCCAAACATGCGACTTGGCTTGCAGTTCTTCGAGACAGATCGTAAGCGCGGCGACTGATGCGCGATTATCAAGCGTATGACCACTCACGCATCCCCCTGACATTTCAACTGGTTCTGTTCCAAAAGCGACTCTGTCCCCGACGCGGACTCGCTTCGAAACTTCCTT
>Ga0105044_10014552_pt1 | contig 10637 bp, 3 predicted proteins | sample MAT01_FD_78092 | JGI IMG/M metagenome (GOLD analysis project Ga0105044, IMG submission 78092) | Freshwater microbial communities from Lake Fryxell liftoff mats and glacier meltwater in Antarctica - MAT-01 | ecosystem: Environmental > Aquatic > Freshwater > Ice > Liftoff microbial mat | place... | reverse complement strand
GCCGCCGGTCTGACCCGCGCCGCCGGTCTGACCCGCGCCGCCGTTCCCGCCCTGGCCGCCGAACCCTTGCACGCCGAAGAGCTGAACCTGATTGGTGAGTACGCCGCCGCGCTGCGCTCTGAGAGTGATGTTGCCGCCCGTCCCTTCGCCGCCGATGCCGCCATCGCCGGCTGTTCCGCCCGCGCCGCCGTTGGCGCCGTTGGCGCCGCTGCCGCCATTCGCGCCTGCCGCAACGCCGTTGGCGCCCGCTGCAGCCGGGGCGCTAAAACCGGCGCCGGATGCGCCAAGGCTGCCGTTGCCGCCTTGTCCGCCTTGTCCGTTCGCGGCCAGGCCTTGCGGGGCCGACAGTGTAAATTCGGATCCGTCGGACGCAATGAAGTTGATTGCGCCGCCGGTCCCGCTGCCGCCATCGCCGCCGGTCTGGGGGGTCGCGCTTGCGGCATTGCCGCCATCACCGCCCAGCGCCCCGCCCCGGATATCCGCATTGTCGACCAGCAGGACAGTGCCAGGGTCGAAGGTTTCGACCGTTATCTGTCCGCCAAGGGCAATGCCGCCATTGCCGCCGCTGCTGATGATCGGGGTTGGGGTGGTATTGCCGGTCCTGCCGTCCCCGCCGATCCCCGCGGCGGCATCCGCGCGCAGCACGATGCCGTTCAATACCGTGTTGCCGCCTCTGGCGGTCACGGACACCGCGCCGCCGGTGGCATCGCCGCCATTGCCGCTAGGCGCGTTATATCCGCCCGAGCCAGCTTCGCCAGTTGCCGAGGCGTCGATTATGATGCTGCCGCCGGGATCAAAGTCGGACGAAAAGCTTAGCGTTGCCGTGCCGCCGGTGCCACTGCCACCTGAACCGCCCCTCGACCCGCCGGTGCCGGGGTTTGAAGGGAACAACAGCAGGTCGCCCGCTTCTCCCCCTGCACCAATGGCGCCAATCCGCAATGCGTCGGTTGCCAGGTCGCCTTCGGAATAGTTGAGGCTTGCGTTGCCGCCGCTGCCGCTGCCGCCGTTACCAGTGTCGCCAAATATGGCGTTAAAGCCATCATACTCGCCGCCGTTACCGCCCGTGCCCCCGGCGTCAAGCGTCAGTGTGCCGATGTTGGTCGAACCCCCGCTGACAGTGACAACGACATCGCCGCCCTGTCCATCGCCCGCATCGCCGCCGTCGAGTACGCCAAGGCCCGATGCGGTTGCGTCGCGGCCAAAGCTGCCATCGCCGCCCGATCCTCTGGCTTCGGCGGTCAGGGTTCCCATCGTCATTGACCCGTCATTGATGTTGACGATCACGATGCCGCCTACGCCATTGCCGCTGACGGAACTTTCGTTGCCTCGACCGCCACTGCCGTTGGCGGTGACCGCCAGCGTGTTGAGCGTCATATCGCCGCCGCCAAGCGTAATAGTCGCGCTGCCGCCCGTCCCGGTGCCGCCGCCGACATCGTCGCTGCTGCCGCCGATACCATCGGCCGAGATAGCGACATCACCGCCGCTGATGGTGCCACCAAAGGCGTCGAACAAGATGGTCCCGCCGATCCCGCTGCCAGCCACCGCGCCACCGGGTTGCGTGCCGCCCTCAATAAGCCTGCCGCTTTGACCCGTTGCCTGGGCGATCATATCGCCGAGTTGCAGCGCGGAGATGCCCGAGAATCCGGAGTCTGCGCGGATCAGGATATTGCCGCCCTGACCCGGATTGGCGGCAGTGGCAGTTTCGCTGGTGCCCGACGTGCCGCTGGCGTCGATAAGGGTGAACCCCGTAAGAGTCGTCCGCCCGTCCTGCGCTATCAGATTCACGGTGCCGCCGCTACCCTGACCGCCCACCGGCCCCGACCCGGCAAAACCCAGGACGGATATGCTGTTGTTGGCCGAAGCACCTGTGGTTTCGACCACGCCATTGTTGCTGGAAATCAGCTCAATGCCGCCGCCGCTGGCGTCACCGTTGAAGGACGAACCATCAGCGGTAAGCCCATTGGCGCTGAGTGACAGCGAACCGAACGACAGTGTGCCGTTATCGCCTTGGAGGGTGATTGTGCCGCCCGATGCGTCGAAAGATGTGCCGGTCGAACTGCCGGTGCTGCTGTCAAAACCGCCTGAGGCATCGGCGCTCAAACTGCCCGCTGCGCTGATTGTACCAGCGTTTTCGGCGCGAAACAGAATGTCGCCGCCGCGCCGTTGCAGCGTGATGTCAGATGAGCCGGCCAGCGTGTTCGCCTGGGCATCGGCGGTTACATTTCCCGAAATGGTGATGGTGCCATTGCTGGCGCGCACCGTGATGTTGCCGCCATCGCCAATGCCGCCGATATCAGCGGCAGCAAGTCCCCCAACGCCGCCACCAGAGATCCCGCTGGCGTCAAGGTTGAGCAGGTTGAGCGTCATTGCCCCGCCGGTGACGATCACATTGGCGGACCCGCCAAACGCATTGCCGCCGGTGTTGATGCCGCTGTTGGCGTTGCCGCTGCGGGCAGCGGCATCGAGTGACACGATCCCCAGATTGGCAATTCCGCCGCTAGCAATTTCCGCAATTCCGCCGATTGCATCGCCGCCCCGGCTGACGCTGGATTGGGTCGATGGCCCGGTTGACACTGGGCTGCCGCCGGTGCCGCTGGCGTCGATCTGGATTCCGGGTGTGGTAACGAGCGTGGTCGCGCCGCTGATCGACAGCCGCGCCGTGCCTCCGGTGCCGGCGCCAGCGGTCGACGAACCCGTGCCGCCCGAACCTGCCGCGTTGATCGAGAAAGCCTGAAGCACGGTAAGCGCGCTGGCGCCCGACACGGCCACTGTTGCCGTTCCGCCGTTGCCCGCGCCGCCGACTGCGGCAACTTCGGTAACGCCCAGATTGGGGTTGAAACGGTCGCCTCCGCCGTTGCCTGCTGCACCGACGGTCAGCGACACGGCTTGCACTTGCGCACTTGCGGCAATGATGAGTTCTGCTGTGCCGCCCCGGCCGCCGCCAGCGGTCGATGACCCGGCGAACGCGCCACTGCCCCCGGCATTAAGGATGATGTCGCTGGCAACGATCAGGCCGCCGCTGTTGTTGATGCGCGCGGTGCCGCCTGTTGCCTGACCACTGCTGTCAAACGCCCTGCGCGAGGCATCGACGAGCAACTGGCCGGCGACGGCCATTGTCGGCCGTTGGCCTGGGGCAGCAGAATTATAGGTCAGCGAAATCTGCGCCAGCCCGGGCTGGACACCCACACCGCCCGAACGCAGCAGCAAGCCGCGGGCAGCCTCAATCCGCTGCTGATTGCCGATCGACAGGCTTGCGCTTTCATCGCCTTGCAACAGCGCTGTGCCGTTGAAACGGATAAGACCCTCTTGCGGCGAAGATCCCGCGCTTACTGGTATCATGTTGACCGGAGCGGACGAGAGGTCGGTTGCTGCCCGTGCGATGATGTCGCTGGAGAAAATGCTGTCCTGTACTATGATATTGGCATCGGCACCGGAAACCGGATTGCGCCCCTGTGCGATTTCGCCTGCGAAAATGTCATAGCCTGCCGACAAACGGATCGCACCATTGGGATCGACCTGAGCCGACACCGGATCCTGATAGCCGATCTGGCCAGCCACCAACATGGTTACGGCATCGTTTTTGGGAATGGCGACCATATAGATGCGGCTGTCATTGGGGTCGCCGTCCCGTGCCGCTGGACCAGTGGTATCGCCGCTATGATCAATGACGGTCCCGCCCTCGGCCCCCACCAGCACATTGATGTCGAACAGGCCCTGATTGATGCGGATATCGGCCTGCTCCGCCGCGACATAGGCGGTTGACCCATCGGTCGACACACTCCCGCGCTGGACAACGCGGGGCGCGACGAAGGCCGTGTAGGCACCGCCCGGATTGGTGTTGGCCACCGTAATCACGGCCCCGGCGTTGATCTGCACCGCCGACGTGCTGCCACTTGTCCCGCGAAAGCGGATGTTGCCGCCGATGTCGAACAAACCGCCGGTGCTGTCGATATCATTGCTGGTCAGCACCAGGCTGCCGACATTGATGACACCGCTCGAACCGATTAATATGCCGCCTGCGTTGTAGAACCAGATGTTACCGCCCGGGATATTGCTACCGGCCACATTCTGAACGCTGTTGATCGTGCCATTCAGCGCAATTTGACGGTTGATCGGGATCGGGTTGCCGCCCCCGTCCAAACCCAGGAACCGGTTCAAAACCGTATAGCCATTGGCGGTGCCGATGAATTCGAGCGTATTGGTGCTGGGCAGGAAGTTGATCGGGCCGCCGGTCACGGCATTGTCGGTTGGCCGCCAGGTAACGATGGTCTGCTGACTGGTGGTGGTGACGCGGGTGGTAGAGGCGTTGGGCGCCGTGATCGAAGCCGTCCCGCTGTTGACAACGCCGGAGCCAGCCACGCCCTGGGCCAGGGCAGGCGGTGATAAAGCCAGCGCGGTCAGACTGGCGGCAATCGCCGCGCTGGTCATCAACCGTTGGTGCAGGCGGCTTGTGCGGTCATGGCTGGGCATTACATGGGTCATGTCAGCGGCCTCCCAGGCCGAAAGCGGTGGTCAGCGAGATAAGGATGCGGGCTTCGCCCTTGCTGGTAGCAAATGGCGCGCGCTTGAGTGGGACCGCAAGCGCCACGTCAAAGCGCGCTGTGTCGCCGTAGGCGACACGCACGCCGCCGCCCGCCGAATAGATGCTCTGCGCGCCGACCCCGGCAAAGGCGGTGTCACGATTCCATACCCAGGCGGCATCGAAAAAGGCAAAAGGCTGGGCCGCGATGGCAGTGCGGTTTTCGGGGACCAACGACCGCAGCCGCGCTTCGGCGGAAAAGGCCAGGCCGCGGTCGCCGATCAGCGCGCCGGGGTCATAACCCCGCCCTACAGTGAAATTGCCCGCCGAAAATTCTTCATAAGCCAGCAGTGGATCGTCGGTCCATTGCCCGCGCGGCAACAACGCCAGCGTGAAATCGCGCACCGGCCGCCATTCCATCTGGCCGCTCCAGCGCACCAGCAGGGCGTCGGGTTTGCCCTCAATGCGTGACAACGGAATTGCTCCCGTTGCAAAACAAGCAGCGCCCAGCGGGCCGCAGGGCTTGCTGGCGCCAAGTCCCGCAAGGCCCTTGCGCCATTCGGTGCTGTTCGCGAACAGCCAGCGCGGTTCAGCACTGTTATAGCCATTGCGCCCCATGACCGATGCCGGGTCGATATTGATATGCTCGCTGCGCAGCGTCAGAACGCGCAGCCGGTCGCGGTTCAGCGGGGTGGTGCCCAGGCCGATATTCTGGTCAATCACGTCGATGCCGCCGGTCACCGTCCAGCGTTCGGCCTGGGCAAGGCGAATGGGGTAGCTGGCGAAGATGCTGGCAATCTGGGTTTTGGAGCGGAAATCGAGCGTTGCAAGATCGGGACGCGTCCAGGCATGGGTGTAATTTACGCCAAAGCGAAGCCCATCGCTGCCCAGCTGCATCGCGTGCCCGGCCTGCACGACCCGTTGTTCGCGCAAATCCCCCGAACCATACAGGCTGAACGTTGTCTGATCGCCCATACCGGTCAGGCCATTGAACCGTGCCCGCGCGACCAGCCCCAGCGGCCCGACGTCGCGCGTTCCGAAATTCTGGGCATTGAAATCGAGCATGACAGGCGTGCGGCGAACGATCACTTCGCCCACAACTTCACCCGCATTGACGCCGGGCCGCAGCGTCAGTCGCGCGTCAAGGCCGGGGATTTCGCGCGCCAGCAACAGCGCGCGCTCTGCCTCGATCATGTTGAAAACCGGCTGATTTTCCAGTTTGGCAAGGTAGCGGGCGAGCAATGCCTCGTTCGTCCCGGCATCGCCGCGCACCTGCACGCGGGCAAGCCGCGCCGCCAATATATCAAGCCGCACCACCCCGCCCGCGATCGTCTGTTCGGGCACGCGGATCGCGGCCAGATATCCTTTCCCGCGCAGCATCGTCGCGGCACGATCGCGGATGTCACAAATGGCCGAAAGCGGCACTTCGGTACCAACCAGCCCACGCCAGCTTGGGTCAAGCATGGCGGGGTCAATTGGCTGACCACCGGAAAATTCGACCCGGTTCAGGGTAAAGCGAATGGCCGCAAATTCGGGGTTGGCGAGCGGGCAGGGCGCGCGCTCGATGCCGTCTTCGGCGATTACAGCAGCGTCGCGAACGGGCGGCGGCGGCGGAAGGGGGCGCAGGATTTCTTCGCGCGTGGGAGCAGCAGGTACAGCCTGCCATGCCACCGCCTGTGTCGGCAACCCGAGCGCTACCAATGCTGTTCCGGCCAGCCAAGCACGGCCTATGCGCCGTTGATTGGTGGGTGTTGGTCCAGATATGGCCGAAGAATGCGTCATCTACCCCCCTTTTTGCCCCCCGGCGGGGCGTCGCATATTCATTCCGCCGTCCAACCTGCCACACAGGCGACTGACGATGGCGCGACCCAAACGGGTGGCTGGCCCTGCACTGACGGCAGTGGTCCAGCAAATGAGAAACCTAGCAGAGCGCCCGGCCCCGTTCAATCTTTACCAAGGGTTCGTTCAACGCGCCGCTGGTTCGTCGTCGGTCATGGTATCGACCAATCGTTCAAGCTGCGCCGTGCAGCCGCGTTCCACCAGCTTGGCAGCAATAGCATCAGGTGTTTCTGGCAAGCCATCAAGCAATTGAATATGGATTGTGATCGGGGCGGGAAGTCCCGCGCCGCTCAACCGATAGCCGTTGCCGGTCGCGAGCGGCAGGGTGGCGCTCGGCCAGCGGCGATAAGCTTGCCCATCCACAAAGGAGAGCTTCTCAACCTTGCCGCCCTTGGCTTCGGCCTCCACGCGCAGCGAGGCTTCTCCAGCGATGTCTGGCCGCCAGAGCAAGAGGGCGGCAGGGTCGGACACACAAAAATTACCGGCTTCACGTGCATCAATCAGCCACAGGTTCGGCGCGCGCGCCGCAGTGTCGGCGGCGTCAGTGTCGCCGGGAATAACGGCGGAACGCGTAGCCCCGCCGCGCCGCCGCAGCGCGCCATCCTTGGAAATCATTTGGGTCATCGTCCGGCTGAGCGTCTGGTTGGCCGCGACGACGGCCGAACTGTTGTGCACGCCGGGTTTGACCAGTGTCCGCGTCTTGCCCTTGTCGAGCAGGACCAGCCGGTCACCAGCGACGAGGGTAATCCGTTCATTCATTACCAATTTTTTGCCGACCGGATATTTTGCGGCCGACGGACCGGTGGAACGCACCACCATGGACTGGGCCAAGGCACAGGCCGGAATGCAGACAGCGGCGGCAGCAAGCGCGGCGGCCATCAAGCGGGGCTTAGGAAAGGACATAGGATTCTCCAACTCCGGTTTGTTCCAAACGGTCTAGCAAGAACATTATCGCTGGTTCATGACTCATCTTGCGCCGCAACGCTGTGGCATGGATCACAAAATCATTTCTATCATTTTTGGCATGGGCCGCAACCGTCGCTGCGATCTCGGCGCGGTGCGTCGCCGAAAGGTCAGGGCGCGGTTCGAATATGTCGACGGGCTGGCTGCGCCCGCGCAGCGTGATGCGGCCCAGCGGTACCAGATCGTCGCGGTTGCAGCGGAGCGCGACCTCGTGGCTGAACAAGACGCTGCTTTTTAACACCTTGCTCGCTGCTTCGAGCCGCGACGCTGTGTTCATGCTGTCGCCCAATGCGGTATATTGGATGCGCCCGTCGCCACCAAAATTGCCGACAATGGCATCACCGAAATGCAGCCCGACGCGGGTTTTGCCGATGGGCGGCACACCGTCAGCCATTTCGAGGCGGAACGCCTCGCCAGCCTCAAACATGGCGCGCGCTGCGTTGGCGGCGTTCACCGCGTCATTTGGGCGGCTGATGGGTGCCCCCCAAAAGGCGACCACGGCGTCGCCGACAAATTTATCGATGGTGCCGCCGTGAGTCAGCACCACGGCGCTTAGCCGGTCGAGATAATTGTTGAGCAACCGCGCGACCGTTTCCGGCGTCACCGCGTGGCTGAGCTTGGTAAACCCCTCAAGATCCGAAAAAACACAGTAAATCTCGCGCTTTTCGCCGTGCAGTGCCAGGCGTTCGGGATCGCGCAGGATTTCGGCGGCAATGTCGCGGGGCAGATATTTGCCGAGCGCCGACTGGGCAAAGGCGCGCTCATGGGCGCCCACCGTCCGCGATGCCGAACCGGCTACGGCATAGGCGAACAGCCAGCCCAGCGCCCAACCGAAAGCAGGCAGTTCCAGCGTGTCGCCCCCCTGACCCTGCAACCAGAAGGGCAGGGCAAAGAAAGCCGCAAGTTGGCCCGCTATCAACAGCGCGACCGCCGATGCGCGCGCGTCGATCAGCGCGGTCAGCCCGCCCGCGACGACAATCAGCACCGCAGCGGCCCACAAAGCAGGCGAGGACAGCGGCTGCGGCCAATCGCCTTCCAGCTGTTGTTTCAGCATGTGCGCATGGATTTTCATCCCGAACATGGTCGTACGTTCGCCATTTATGTCCGGAATGCGCGACAGCGGCGTTTCAAACTGATCGTCGCCGATGATATTGCCACCAATCAAGACATAGCGACCCTTGATCGCCGAACTGAGCGCGGCAATCGTGTCAGCATCCATCATATCGCCAAAAGTGTCGATCGGCAGTTCGGAAAAGGCCCCAACCTCATCGCCCACTGCGGCGCGAAGGGGCAGGTGATAGCGAATGGCCCCCTGAAACGACCGATAGGCTGGATCAACAGGTGCCATGGCAGTGCTCAGCAGCGGCGGCAACCCCGCCGGGTGGTCAGGCCACCGGCGCATCGTGTCATCCTCGTCGGTGACAAAACGCACGCTTGCGGGCCGGGTCTGCGCAGTCGTCACCGCGGCCATATAAGTATCCAGAAATTGCTGTTGCTCATACTGAATCGTATTGGGATTGGTCGCCTGTTCCAGATAGGCGAGCCAGGTTGGCGTGCGCATTGCCCGCAGTTGGGCTTGCAGGCCGGCATCCTCTGGCCGGGGTGAATCGAATAATATGTCGATGCCGATGGCTTTGGCGCCCATCTGGTCGATGTTGGCCAGCGCACGGGTCAATATGGCGCGGTCGACCGGCGAACGTATGCCGGTCTTGAACAGCGTTTCATCAACATAGGTGACAAGGACGATGCGCTGATCCTGTTCAACGCGCGGTGCCATCAGCGCGGCGCGGGCATCAAACATGGCGCGTTCGGCATCGCTGAGCAGTGGCACCTGCCAGCTCAACCGCGCCAGCAAGATCGCCAGGATCAGAAACAAGGCCGTTGCGCCCAGCCGCGCCCAGCCAAGCTGAGACAGCATCCGGGCCAGCCTGCGCCGGGTGCTGACCGTCCTTGCTGTCTGGCCAGTGGTCCCTTCAGCCATGCTGGACTGCTTGCCTCACCGTGCGCCTTCGCCTGGTGCAGCATTGACCGCCAGCGTTGGGGCCGCCCCGCGCACCAGTATCTGTTGGCCATCCCCAACGATCGCGAACCCAGCCCAGTAATAGGGGTGCGAGGTGCGGACATCGCGCATCAACTCGCCCTGCGCGGCCCACAGTGCATCGGCAATGCCCGAACCGCTGGGTGCTCCGAACAGCCCGCCGATCAGCCGCTCGGTGGCTGCGAAATCGTCGGGCACTGGCCAATGGCTTGCAATCACCGACCGTCCGCCCGCACCGATGAAGGCGCGCACCAGTCCGTCGAGAGCGGTCCCGCCGCCGGTGGTCAGGCCTGCCTCGCGCGTCGCCGAAACGCTTGCGGCACCCGCCGTGTCGCATGCCGACAAAATCACCAGATCGGCATCAATCCGCATGTCAAAGATTTCTTCAAAGCTGAGCAGGCCGTCCGATCCTTCGCCGCCGAACGAGGTCAGCAGTGCGGGCCGCGCGGGGCAATCAGGGCGCGGTGCGGTAACCAGCCCGTGCGTGGCAAAATGCAACACGCGATAATCGGTCAGCCCGGGATGGTTGCGCACCGCTGTATCGGTAAAGGCGGCGCTGGTCATCAGTGTCGCCCGGTCCCGGCCGATAACCGACTGTGCACGTACAAGCTCGGCCGCGGCGATGGGTTTGTTCCATTCGCTGACAGGCCAGGTGCAATTGTCAGCGAAACCGCCACTGACCGAACGGGTGCTGGCCGTGACGGGCCGTGCGCTGATGGGCGCATTGTCGCCTGCACCAAAATATTCGCGCGTGGCCTTTGACGGCGCAGCGCGGCGGGCATTGCGAAAGGCGAGCGCGGTAATGGCGGTGCTGATCCGTGCAGTGCGGCCCAGAAATGCGACGTCGCGGGCGTCAAAAGCATCAGCCTCTGGATCGGCGAGACGCGCACGATACGGTGCCAGTCCGACATCGCTGGTGACCAGCAGGCCGATCGGCAGTTGAAGCATTGGCCCGTCGGGTTCGTAAATAATGTGCCGGGCGGCGCTGAGCGCGGTTTGAACAGGCCCGAACAATTCGCCGAACAAGGCCAGCGCCGTGTCGGCATCATAGGGATAGGTTACGATGGCGCCGTTCTCGTGCGCGGCAATCGTGTTGCGCAATGTTCCAACCCGCGCGGCCAGTGTCGCTTCGTCAATCGGAGCCGTCCATATCTGCGCTCCGGCTTTGTCGGCATACAGGCCGTAAACAGTTTCACCAACGATCAGCGTCTTGGCATAGCCCTCGCCGTTGGTGAGCATCGCTTGCAACTCGGGCAGGGTCAGGCTGTTCTGTTCAAT
>Ga0105044_10014550_pt1 | contig 10637 bp, 7 predicted proteins | sample MAT01_FD_78092 | JGI IMG/M metagenome (GOLD analysis project Ga0105044, IMG submission 78092) | Freshwater microbial communities from Lake Fryxell liftoff mats and glacier meltwater in Antarctica - MAT-01 | ecosystem: Environmental > Aquatic > Freshwater > Ice > Liftoff microbial mat | place... | reverse complement strand
CGGTGCCCCGCCGGTGGCGCGCCCGGTGGCGCACTCAGCGACACGCGCTCAGCTGCGCGTGAGCGACGCCGGATGGACTGGGGGCCGGCCCGCGATCGGACCGGCCCCCGTTGGCGTTCTCGTTTCGCCTGGGACTACGCGCCCCAGCCGATCTCGATCCCGTTCGTCAGGTTGAACGTGGAGGACGTGCAGAACGCCGCCGAGTTGCGGTACCAGACTTGGTAGGTCCGCGTGCCCGGGGCAGTCACGAGACCGCGCACCGAGACGCTCGGGTCACCACCCGCCGGGAACTGCGAGGCGCCGCCCGCGTTGAACTTCGTGGACAGGCGAATGACGGACCCGCCCGCGCAGCGCAAGCCGTCACCGAAGACCGTGGCGGTCCTGCTCGTGCCCTGGAAGTAGAGCGCCGAGCTGTTCGGCATGTTGCTGCCCGAGAGGAGCAACGTGTCGGCCGCGAGGCTCGCGACGCCGCTCGAATCCACGCGACCACCGACTCCCAGCGAGCTCAAGCAGCCGGCGAGAGCACCCACCGCCGACGAATTGCCGCACGGGCAGGCCGTGCTCGAGCCGTCGCCGAAGCAGTACGCCTGCTGGAGGTTGCCGCCCTGACGCACGAAGAAGCCTTGGCCCGTCTGCGAGCCGGCCGCGTTCTGGATCGTGCCCGTGAAGTACAGCGTTCCATCGGCCAGCAGGACGAGGTCGTCGTTGCCGAACGTGCGGAAGAACGAGTCGTCGTCGAAGAGGCCGTTGCCGTCGAGGTCGATCGGGTCGCGCTCGCGCACGATCACGTGCTCGCCGTTCAGGACGATCACGCCGTTGACGTTGTCGGGCGCGGTCGTCGTGCCCATCGCGGCCCAGCTCGAGCCGTTGCCCGCGATCGCGTAGAAGGTTTCAATCGACGCCGACGGGCCGTCCCACAGCTCGACCGTCGAGTTGACTTGCCCGCGGACTTCGCCGCCCGGGAAGAGGCTCGTGTGGATGTTCACGTACGTGAGACCGGAGAGGATCGCGGCCTCCTCGCTCTCGAGGTAGGTGATCGTGCCGACCTTCGGGGAACCGAGGGGCAGCGGATAGAGGACGCCGGCGTTGACCCCCGGGGCCGCGGGGCCGTGGATGTGCGCGGCCGACTCGACGCCCGTCAGACCCGTGACCGTGATCTGGTAGGTCAGCGTGTTGGACGACGTGTCCACGAGCATCCGGATCGTGCCGGTCGCGGGCGAACCCGAGGCCGGAACTTCTTGGGCCCCGTCGATCGGGCCACCGAAGCTGCGCGCCGCGACGGTCGAAGCGACCGGGTCGCCGGTCGAGGCGAGGACGGTCCCGTTGCGAACGACCCAGTCCTGACCGCCCGTGTTGTCGCCGCGGGCCATCCAGTTGCCGGCCGCGTCCATCGAGACCTCCGCGATGCCGAAGCTCGCGATCGGAGCAACGAACGCCGATCCCGCGATGATGCTGCCTTCCTGCAGGACCACGTTGTTGTTGTAGACGAGCACGTTGTCACTCGTCGTGGCGCCCAGCAGGTCGCCCAGGATCAGGACGTTCGTGCCCGACGGATCGATCCAGGTGTCCTCGAAGCTGAAGTTTTCCCAGGCGTTCGCCCCGCCGCCGGCCTGGTTGCCGGGGATCGTGACGCCCTCGCGCGCGATGAGCACGTTGTCGAGGACGATGACCTCGTCGTCGTTGATGGTCACGGCGCCGTCGATGGCGTCGCCCGAGATGCTCATGCGTCCGTCGGCGAGGAGGATCACGCTGTCGATCGTGTCGTCCCACGTCACGCCGGGGAGGGCCGCGATCGGGTCGGCCTCACGGGCGAAAACCGTGTAGGTCGGGCCCGCGGTGACCTTGACCACGTAGTCGTCGTTCACGGTGGACGGTCCGACGTTCGTGGAGAAGGCGAACTCGCCCGAGTCGTTCAGGCCGAGGCGCGTGTCGATCGTGCCCCAGTTCTGACCGGGTTCCCACGGTGCCGGGGTGCCTTCGCGTCCGACGACGGCGCCGTTGAGCAAGATCACCTCGTCCTCGGTCGTGGCGAGGTCCGTGTCGGCGGTGATCAACCAGTACGCCCCGTTGGGGCTGACCCACGGGCGATCGAAGATCACCGTGCTCGTGGTGCTGGCCTGGAACTTCGCCGGCGCGAGGCCGGGGACGTCCGAGGTCGCGCTCGTCGCGATGTTGGTGAACAGCGGGACCATCCGGCCCGGGTTCGAGGTCGCGGACTGGATTCCGCCACCGGGGTACCCGCGCAGGCCGAGCGGCTGGGCCGGGCCCGCGCTGGCGGGCAGGTTCGGGGGAACGGCGGAGTCCTGAGCGGCGGCTGCGGTGGCCAGGGCGGCGATGGCCCCCCAGGCACGCATGGAAACGGAATGTGACATGGCGCTGATCCTCGATGAAGTGGAGACACCGCCCAGGCAGGCGGTGGGAAGTACAAGGAAAGTCTACTCAGGCGTCTGCAAGTCGTGGGGACTTCGGCCGGGCATCTCCGGCCCGGAACCCTAGACTGGCCAAGCCATGGCCACGAAACAGCGGGATCCGTCGGAGTGGATGTGGGAGCGCGCGTCCGAGCTGCTCGAGCGCGCCGACAAAGTCCAACGCCGCTTCTTCCACCTGTCGCAGGGCGGCGCGCGCGCGTGCTGGGAGCCCCCGGTGGACGTCGTCGAGTTGGGCGCCGAACTCGTCGTGCTCGTCGCTCTGCCCGGCGTGGAACCGGGCAAGGCCGCGATCGAGATCGAGCCCGGCGGGATCGTCGTGCGCGCGCACCGGGCGTTGCCCGAGGCCTTCGCGCACGGCGCCGTGCGTCGCCTCGAGATCCCGCAGGGCACCTTCGAGCGCCGCATCACGCTACCCGCCGGCCGCTACGAACTCGTCGAGAGCACGCTGCGCGATGGCTGTCTCTTGCTACGGATCCGGAGGGTGTCGGAATGAGCTCCGCGGGCGAAGACGCCAAGCCCGACGCGGTCCACAGCGGCGCGGCCGATCCCGCGCGCGCGCCGCGCTCCGATCTGTTGCAGGCGCCGTCCAACCCGCCGGTGATCGTGAAACGCGATGCGCCGGACGATCCGGCCGCGGAGGCGAAAGCGCTCGAGCACGAGACGCTGCTCATCGTGCCCGTGCGCAACATGGTGCTCTTCCCCGGCGTCGTCCTGCCGGTCGTCGTCGGCCGCCCGCGCGCCGTCGAGACCATCCAGGAAGCCGTGCGCACGCAGAAGCCGATCGGCGTCTTGCTGCAGCGCGACGAGAAAGTCGACGAGCCCGGTCGCGCCGACCTGTACGAGATCGGGACCGTCGCCGAGGTCGTGCGCTTCCTGACCGCGCCCGACGGACGCCACCACGCGATCTGCCAGGGACAGCAGCGCTTCCGCTTGCTCTCGCTCGAGAGCGGACCCAAGGGGCTCGTCGGCCGCGCCGAACGACTCGTGGAACCGTCGTCGACCGGCATCGACGTCCAGGCGCGTTTCGTCGCCTTGAAAACGCAGGCCAAGGAAGTGCTGGAGCTCTCGCCGGGAGCGCCCGAGGACCTTTCGAACGCACTGCAGGGGATCCAGTCCCCGTCGTTGCTCGCCGACATGGTCGCGACGTTCCTCGACATCCCGGTCGCGGAGAAGCAGTCGATCCTGGAGGTCCTCGACGTCGGCGTCCGGATGAACGAGGTCGGCGCGAAGCTCGGCCATCTCGCGCAGGTCCTGCAGCTCTCGCACAAGATCCGCGAGGAAACGAAGGGCACGCTCGAGAAGGCGCAGAAGGACTACTTCCTGCGCGAGCAGCTGAAGCAGATCCAGAAGGAGCTCCAGGGCGGCGACGAGGACCGCAGCGAGCTCGACCACCTCAAGGAAGCCCTGGCGAAGGCCGCTTTGCCCGCCGACGCGAAGAAGGAAGTCGACAAGGAGGTGCGCCGGCTCGAGCGCATGAACGAGTCGGGCCCCGAGTACTCGATGCTGCGCACGTACCTGGACGTCGTGGCCGAGCTCCCCTGGGCGACCACGACCGACGACAACCTCGACGTCGCGCGCGCGAAGAAGATCCTCGACGAAGACCACCACGGTCTCGAGAAGGTCAAGCGGCACATCCTCGAGTACCTGGCTGTGCGCAAGCTGAAGGCCGACGGCCGTCGGCCGAATCTGTGCCTCGTCGGCCCGCCCGGAGTCGGCAAGACTTCGCTGGGCCAGTCCATCGCGCGCGCGATGAACCGCAAGTTCGTGCGCGTTTCGCTGGGCGGAGTGCACGACGAGGCCGAGGTGCGCGGGCACCGGCGCACGTACATCGGCGCGATGCCGGGCATCGTCGTGAACTCGCTGCGCAAGGCCGGGACGCGCAACCCGGTGTTCATGCTGGACGAGATCGACAAGCTCGGCCGCGGGTTCCAAGGCGATCCGGCGTCGGCGCTGCTCGAGGTGCTGGATCCCGAGCAGAACCGCGCGTTCCGCGACAACTACCTGGGCGTGCCGTTCGATCTCTCGCAGGTGCTCTTCATCGCCACGGCCAACGTCCTCGACCAGATTCCGGGACCGCTGCGCGATCGCTTCGAGGTCATCGAGCTGCCGGGATACACGCGCGAGGAGAAGCTCGAGATCGCGCGGCGCTACCTCGTGCCGCGCCAGCTCGAACACAACGGACTGGATGCGAAGCGTCTCGTGATCGACGACGCGGTGCTCGTGCGCGTGCTCGAGGGCTGGACGCGCGAGGCCGGCGTGCGCAACCTCGAGCGCCAGATCGCGAGCCTCGTGCGCTGGGCCGCCGCGCGCATCGCGTCGGGCGAGGTCAAGAAGGTGCGCATCAAGAAGGGGGACGTCGAGACGATCCTCGGCGCGTCGCGCTTTCAGGACGAGACGAAGAGCCGCGTGGCGCTGCCCGGCGTCGCGACCGGCCTCGCGTGGACGCCGCACGGCGGAGAGATCCTCTTCATCGAGGCGACCAGCATGCCTGGGAAGGGACAACTGGTCCTGACCGGCCAACTGGGCGACGTGATGCGCGAGAGCGCCTTGGCGGCGATGTCGCTCGTGAAATCGCGGATGCGTTCCCTCGGGCTCGACCCGCGCTTCTTCGAGAGCCACGACCTGCACGTGCACTTGCCCGCGGGCGCGATCCAGAAGGACGGCCCGAGCGCGGGCGTCGCGCTCTACGTCGCGCTCGTCTCGCTGCTCACCGGGCGCAGCGCGCGCGCGGACGTCGCGATGACCGGCGAGATCAGCCTGCGCGGACTCGTGCTGCCGATCGGTGGCGTGAAAGAGAAAGTCCTCGGAGCGCGCGCGGCCGGCATCACCACCGTGCTCCTGCCGAAACGCAACGAGCCCGACATCGCCGACGTTCCCGAGTCGGCGCGGAAGGAGATGCGCTTCGTCCTGCTCGAGACCGTGGACCAGGCGCTCGACGAGGCGCTCACGCCGATCGACGCGCCGAAGAAGCGCCCGGCCGCCCGGCCCGCGCGCATCGCGCCGGCGAAACGCCGCAAGAAGGCCTGAGGGCCTGCGCAGAAGTCGGAGACGCCCGTCCGACTCGCCCGGGAGCGCGGCGGCGGCGTTGCGGGGTACGGTGCCAGGAACAACCCCGACACTTTCGCCCCCCCTAGCCGCGGCGAACGACCGCGGCTAGGGGGGCGAAAGTGTCGGGGTTGTTCCTGGCACCGTACCCCGCAACGCCGCCGTTCGCAGCGGCCAGGGGGGGCGAAAGTGTCGGGGTTGTCCTGGCACCGTACCGCCGTACCCCGCAACGCCGCCCCACGCGCGCTGCAGCGAAAGAAGGCGCGCGCCGGACTCTTGAGGGACGTCCGACGCGCGCGGGGATGTCAGCGGAACGGGCCGCATCCCAGACCGAGGATTCGAAGCTTCAGAAGCGCGTCAACGCCACCGCCTCCGTCGCGGCGAATCGGTGGCCGGGCGTGAGGTCGAGCACGAAGGCCTGCGCGTAGAACGTCCGCCCGACGAGCAGCGGATCGTTCGGGATCGCGATCGATCCCGATCCGAACCCGGTGCCCGGACCCGCGCCCGTGAGCGGACCGAGCCGGCGCACGAGCAGGGGACCGTTCAGGTCGAGGTAGGTCGTCATCCCGAAGAAGAGTGCGCCGCCGGGCACGCTCGTCTCGCTGAACGCGAGGATCGCCCCCTTGCCCGCGCAGGCTCCGTCGAGCGCCACCGTGAAGCGCGGACTGCCGACGTAGGGCGGCTCGACGGCAACGAGTCGCGGCACGAACCCGCCGGTGCCCGGCGTGCCGACGCCGAAGAGCTGCGGCACGCGCGGCGAGCTCTGGTTCAGCGCCGGATGGTCGAACGGCGCCTGCTGGTTCGTCACGCGCGGATCCGTGAGCGGCCGGCGCAGGAACGCCAGGAGGTTCGCGCGCTGCTGCGGGGTCAGGCCGAGCGGCAAGATGTTGGCGTCCTTGTTCTGCGCGTCGAAATCCCCGCCGCGGTTGTAGAAATCGACGACGTCCTCGAGCGTGCCGAAGCGGCCGGTGTGGAAGTAGGGCGCGCGCCGATCGACGTTGCGCAGACTCGGGACCTTCATGCGCCCGCGGTCGGCGTTGTTGCCCGTGACCACGAATCGCCCGAGGTCGTCGTTCTGCGGCCGCACGCCGATGTAGCGGAAGCTGTCGTTCGTGAGCCGCGGTCCGGCGTGACAGATGTTGCAGCGGCCGGGTCCGTTGAAGACCTGGAACCCGGCGTTCTCCTGCGGCGTCAGCGCCTGCGGATTCCCCGCGAGCAACTGGTCGAACGGCGCCTGGTTCGAGACGAGAGCGCGCTCGTACGTCGCGATCGCCATCGCGATGCGCGCCGGCGTCACGTCGCTCGAGCCGAAGGCTTCCTGGAAGAGCTCGGGATACGTGCGGCCGGCGATCCACGTGGAGAGCTGCGCCGGGATCGCGGGCGAAAGGCGCAGCGGCACGGCCGCGGCGATCTTCCCCGCGACGTCGTTCCAGTCCGTGCCGACGTGCCCCATCTCGACGTCGCTGATCGGCGGCTCGACGACCTGGCTCTCGAGGCTAGCGCCGCCGGGCAGCACGACCTGGTTCGTCAGCGGGTCGCGGAAGGTCGGGTCCGCGCGACCGTCCCAGAACGACGCGGGCACGTAGGCCGAGTTGATGACGCTCGGCGCCTTGCGTCCGGTGACCTGCGTGCGGAGGCGGAAGACGGCGTCGAGCGAGTAGGCGCCCGCGGCCTCCGTGCGCGGCACGCCCGGCGAACCGAAGACATCATCCGCGCCGCCGAACGCTCCGTCGACGCCGGGATGCACGGTCGCGTTCGACGTGCGCGGATCCGAGCCGCCGTGCTCGAACACGTGGCACGAGCCACAGGCGGTCGTGTTCGTGCTCGACATCTGCTCGTCCCAGAAGAGCGCCTTGCCGAGGTTCACCTTCGCGCTCGTGATCGGATTGCCGGGAGGGAAAGGCGGCGGCGGCAGGGGGCCGGGCCCCTGCGCCGCGGCGTTTTGGGGCAGCGCGTGCGCGATCAGCGCGAGGAGCAGGCCGACGACGGGAGTATTCCGCGGGTGCATGGATCAGGCTTCCTTCGGAGTGGGACGGGGTGGACGAGGGGACTCGTCTCGATCGGGGAACGGAGGCCGTGGCGGCCGGGGTCCGGACGGGCCGTGCTCGGGCCGGACGCCGCGCTCGTCGGCCGACCCGGGGCGTCGCGGCGGGCGCTCGCGCGGATAGTGCGGTCCTCCGGGTGGAGGTCCGGGCGGCAGGCCGCGCGGGTCGGGGCGTGGCGGCGCGTCGCCGCGCAGGGCCGCGCCGTGCAGGCAGCAGCCGGGACCGCAGTGACGGCCGCGCTCGCTCGGAAATGGCCCAGCCCGCGGATGCTCGTCGCGAGCGCGCGGAGGAGGGGGACGCCGCGAAAAGCCCGGCTCCGCGGCTTCGCGCTCGCGACTCGCAGCGGGCCGCGAATCCCCAAAGCGCGGCCTGCTCCGGTGGCGATCGGGGTCGCCGTCGCGCTGCGCGCGGCCGCGTTCTCCGAGCACGTCGAGCGCCGCGCGGGCGCTGCGCGCGATCTCGGGGTCGGGGCTCGCGGACTCGCGCGAGAGCACGTCGACCCAGCGCTCGCGCGCGAGCGGATCGGCCGCGGCCGGCCGGCTTGCTCGCGCGGGATCGGGCTCCTCGGCCGCGATTGGCGCGGCGAAGCTCGCGAGGGCGACGAGGAACGCGACGGCGAATCGGACGCGAACCGGGGTGGCCTTGGACTCCATGCCTCTAAGATCCGGAACACACCTTGCGAGAGGCTGAAGCGCGCGGCCGAACTGGCTCGGCTTAGGACGAAGTTCAGATCCAGGTGCGAACCTTCGAAAGCCAGGAGCCCCACAGTTGTCTGCACGCATCCTGCTCGTCGAGGACGACGAGAAGCTCGGCCGCCAGATCGTCGAGCACCTCACCGAGGCCGGACTGGAGGCCTCGTGGCTGCGCGACGGCGGCACGGCGCTCGGGCTCACGCCGCAGAACTATGCGCTCTTGATCCTCGACCTCATGCTGCCCGGGGCGCACGGGCTCGACGTGCTGAAACGCTGGCGCAGTCAGTGCGACGTCCCCGTGCTCGTCCTCTCCGCCAAACAGGACGCTGTCGTCAAGGTGCGCGCGCTGGAACTGGGCGCGGACGACTACATGACGAAGCCGTTCTGGCCCGAGGAGCTCGTCGCGCGCGTGCAAGCGCGCTTGCGCCGACCCGTGCTCGCGCGCGCCGATCGCGTCGAGTGCGGGCCCATCGTGCTCGACGTCGCCGCGCGGCGCGTGTTCGTCGAGACGGCGGAGATCGAGCTCACGAAGGTCGAGTTCGAGCTCTTGCACGCGCTCGCGCTGCGCCCGGGTGCCGCGATCGCGCGCTCGTGGCTGGTGCAGAACGTGCTGCCGCCCGAGCGCGACGGGACCGAGCGCACGCTCGACGTGCACGTATCGCGTCTGCGCAAGAAGCTCGGGTCCGCGGGTGCGCGCCTCGGGACCGTGTGGGGCATCGGTTACAAGCTCCGGTCCGAGGACGCGACGTGAAGCTCGCGACGCGGCTCGCGCTCACGCTGCTTCTCACCGCGCTGCCCTTGACCGCCGGCCTCGTGTTCCTGCGCGAGCGCGCTGCGCGTTCCGCGGAGCTCGCGGCGCTGGTCGACTATGCGCGCGGACGGATGGAGTCCGGCGGCCGCGATGTGTGCGAGGAGGATCCCGAGTTCTTCCAGGATCCGCCGGCACGTCCGCTCGCCGACCGCGGTTTCGGCCGAGCCGGAATGCCGCGCGATCCGCTGGGGCTCGGGCCGGGCGTACCGCGTTCTCCGCGCGGGCGCGAAGCACGTCTCGATCCGCACCCGCCGCGTGCGGGGGGGCCGCCGATCCCGGGGAGCACGCGCTTCGAGCTGTGGGCATACAACCCCGACATGCGCTCGGACAATCCGTCCGCGCCCGTGTTGGACGCGGCGTTGCGCGCCGAGCTCGAGGGCGGCGCGCGTCTCGCGTCGAGCGCGTTCGTGCTGCCCGAGCGCGGCCCGTTCGCGCGGCGGGAGGGCTTTCAAGCGGCGGTCCGCATGACGTGGGAAACGGGACCGTGCGCGATCGTGCTCGCGCGCCGCATCGACATCCCGGGCGTCGGCGCGACGGCGTTCGATCGCTTCGGCGTGCCGGCGCTGCTCGCCCTGGTGCTGGTGCTCGTCACGTTGTTCGCGTTCCTGCCCGTCGTACGGCGCGTGCGCGAGCTGACCACCGGAGTGCGACGTTCAGCCGCATCGGGCTACGTCGAAGTCGTGGGCGCGCGCGGATCCGACGAGCTCTCCGAACTGGGCCGTGCGTTCGATTCCGCGGGCGCGCAAGTCCGCGCCCAGATCGAGCAGCTCGAGCGACGCGAGCGCTCCTTGCGCGCGTTCGTCGAGAACACCACGCACGACGTCATGCTGCCTCTCACGGTGCTGCAGGGACACCTCGTGGCGCTCGAGCGGCGCTCAGCGGCGTCCGAAGTGTCCGAGCCCGCGCGCGTGCGCGAAGCGCAGGAGGAAGCGCACTACCTGGGTGCGCTGCTCGAGAACCTGGGCGCCGCCGCGCGACTCGAGGCCGACGAGCTGCCGATCGCACGCTACCGCATGTCGTTGAACCGCCTCGTCGAGCGCGCCGCCCTGCGCCAGACGACCATCGCGCGCGGCAAGGGCGTCGATCTCGTGCACGCGCTACCGGGCGAGGAGGTCGAAGTGCTGGCCGACGTCACCCTGTTCGAGCGCGCCATCTCGAACCTGGTGCACAACGCCGTGCGCTACGGGCGCGAGGGCGGGCACGTCGCCGTCGTGCTCGAAGTCGATGGCGACGAGTTCGTCGTGCGCGTGCTCGACGACGGACCGGGCGTGTCCGACGAGGAGCTGGCGCGCCTCCACGAGCGCTCGTACCGCACCGAAGCAGCGCGGCGTCGGCATCCGACGGGCACCGGGCTCGGGCTTTCGATCGCCAAGGAGATCTGTGAGCGCCACGGCTTCGGCTTCCAACTGCGGCGCGCGGAAGTCGGCGGGCTCGAGGCGATCCTGCGCGGCCCGCGCGCGCGTCCGCGCGACGAGGACTCTTCGGCCACGTGAGGGAAACTGACCCAGTTGGCTGGCCGTTTTTCCGGGATTCCCTGCGACCGCGGCGGGGTCCGAGCGGTCTCCGGTGTGTCGAGGCGTGGGCCTCGCCCCAGGAGGAAAATCGCATGGAACTG
>Ga0105044_10014549_pt1 | contig 10638 bp, 10 predicted proteins | sample MAT01_FD_78092 | JGI IMG/M metagenome (GOLD analysis project Ga0105044, IMG submission 78092) | Freshwater microbial communities from Lake Fryxell liftoff mats and glacier meltwater in Antarctica - MAT-01 | ecosystem: Environmental > Aquatic > Freshwater > Ice > Liftoff microbial mat | place... | reverse complement strand
GCAGCGGCCGGGCGCTGCTCGTCGAGGATGAAGAGATGCTTCGCACGACCGCACGGATGATCCTGGAAAGCCTGGGCTTCACCGTGGTCGAAGCAGTGAACGGAGCCGAGGCGGTGACGCTGTATGCCGCCGACACTGCCGGCTTCGCCCTGGTGGTCGTCGACATGGTCATGCCGGTGATGAACGGCCGCTCCTGCTGCGAACGGATCTGCGCCCTGAATCCCCAGGCGCGGATCCTCCTCTGCAGCGGATATTCCCAAGAGGTGGATGTAGCGGCTTTGCGGAAGCTGGGGATCAAGACCATGCTCAACAAGCCCTATCGCCAAGCCGAATTCGTCGCCGCCGTGGCCGCAGCGATCACTCCTGCCGCAGGATGAGCGCTTGCGGGGGCAATGGGCTGCCGTCAGTGGCCCGCGCACACGCCGTCAGCGGCTCAGCCGTCGTTCCTGCACCGCCCTGAGCAGGGCGAAGCGGGCATAGCCGCGCAGCCAGTCCTCGACGCCTTCGGCCTCCGTCGCGCCGCCGTTGGCGTAATGCCCGTGGGCCGCCGCCATGGCCTCGTCGGCGATCATGCCCGCGTCCACCCCGGGGGGACAGCCCTCCGCGATCCAGTCGCGCAGGCGCTGCCGCACGGGCGCCGCGCCGGCGCCACCCGCCAGCGCGGACAGCAGCGCCTGGATCGCCTGGGCCGGATCATGGTCATCGGACATCGCGGGCATGGTGTGGGAAAAGCCGGTAGCGCCAGTGTTGTCCGGACGACCACGGTCCTAGTGTACACGTGGTGGGGCCAATCCGAGCAGCATTTGGGCAAACCAGGCGAGGTCACGCTATGGGCAAGTCTCGACCAACCTGGGAGAGCCGGTCGTGCAGTTCGCGAACGGCACGTCCCTGCGGACATTCGTCCCCCTGCCCGAATTCGCCCAGCCATGAACAGGCTGCGAAGTTGGTGGCGCGTTGCTCATAGACTTCGATCCAGGCCGTGCGCCGTGTACTCGCCTGGTCTGTGGTCACGGGCCAGACCCCCCAACCAATCCGCGCAGACATGCCGATCCGCCATGGCTTGGGGCTGAGCCGAGCGCGGAAACAGTCCTGCCGCTGGCACATCCGCCGATAGACCGGATCCGCGCGAACCGCCTGGAAAAAACTAGTCGCCTCTTCGCCGCGGGGATCGATGGGGGCATGGGTGGCCAGCAAGCGTAGCCCGGCCGGAGTACGATACGCATGGATGCGCCAGTCCCGATGGGCGGCGCACCAGCGCTGCACTGGCGCCAGGGCCAGAGAGGGCTGCGCAGCCACGCGCCACGCGCGCCAGGCCCGCACCAGGAGCCAGGTGACGGGCAGGCAAACAGCCGTGAACAGCACCACCAGGGCCAGCACGGGGATATGGCGTCCCATCAATCCGAGGACCAGCACCATCACCGCGAAGACCACCATGATGCCAAGGTAACGGCGCACCGCACGCCAACGCTCGTGGGGCTCGCCCAGGTCGACGTCGGCAAACAGGATGTTGGGTATGTTAAGGCACCGCGCGCCGTAGCCATTGCGGGTGACGATGCCGCCGATCTCGGGATGTTCACTGACAATCTCTTCGCGAATGGGCAGGCCCTCGGCGCCCGCATATGCGACCTTCCGTTCGCATCGGGTGGGCTTGCGCTCCGTTTGTGCCTGCGTGGCTGCTTGCTGGATTCGCTCGTCGGCGTGGCGCTGTGCCGCTGCCGGCGACTCCGATGACCAGCCGAAGCGACGCAGGGTCAACACCCGACCATCGGCACGCGTCATCGAGATCCGACCTTCGGCCCAATGTCGCGGAATCTCCATCGTCACTCCCCCAATCCCGACACCACCCGATCCAGTTCGCGGCTGCCCAGCTCCAGGTGTCCCGGAAACAAGCCATGGGGGGCGTGCAGCGCGGCGAGGTCGCGCACCGCCTGCGCGTCGCCACCATCGCGCAGGGCGGCGTAGGCGCCGACCAGGGCGGTGACGGCCGTCGCGTCCAGATCGGCGAGTTCCAAAAGCCAGGCGTCCACTAGGCCGGCAGTGGGCTGGACGTGCTCGGGGGCGCAGAGGCGGCGGCCTTCCCACACCACGGTGTCGTGGTGACGGCGCTGCCACTGGTAGGCCAAGCCGCCGTCGGCGGGCACGGCGCGGAAATCCCGCACCTCGCCCACGCGCAGGCCATGGTCCTGGCGGGTCAGCATGCTGGGCAGACGGCCGTGGACGCAGAGCGCGGCCACGGGCGCGTCGCCCGCGCCGATGCGGGCCATGACCCGGGCGACCTCGCGGCCGCTGTCTTCCAGACTCAGCACGCCGCCCATGGCGCCAAACGCGCCGACCTGACGCAGGGCCTCAAGATTGCAGATATTCAGGCTGTGATCGGCCACCACCGCCAGACCCGCGGCGACGGCAGCGACGAGCACGCCAAGATGCCCGGCCACCACCGGCAGGCCAATGGCCGCGAGGTGGGGCGAGAGCGGCGCGGTGGCGGGATGGCGCAGCCACAGGCCCGGCAGGCGCGGCAGAGTCGGGGCTGACGCACCCCACAGGTCCAAGGCCGCATCATCAAGCCAGGCCGCGGTCGCACCCGCTGCCAAGGCCGCGTGCGCAGCTTCAAGGCTGCCCACCGCCACCCACAGCTTGGTGGCGCGACGCCGGGCCTGCACCGGCTCGGCCGGCGTCCACGTCGGCATGACCGGCGTCGGGATGGGCTGCGCCTCCAGCGCTGTCACCAAGTCGCGACGCAGGCGCTTCAGCTCGGCCGCCGGAACGAACAGCGGCGTGTCCGCATCCAGGCCAAACGTTTCAGCCCGGAAGGCCGTGCCGCCCATGGCTCCCAAGCTGTCGGGCAAGGACTCCAGCGTGACCGGACGACCCGTGGCGGGCGCCACCGCCACCGTCCCAACCACTTCAGCCTGCCGACCGTCCGCCGTCGTTCCACGCACCTGCGCGGGCTGGCCAGCGCGCAGCACCAGATGCAGGCCCACCGCCACCGTCGGCGTGCTCGCGTCCAACGGTACGGCGGCCATGGCGCTGTCCGCTTCCCGGCGCCGTTCGTGATCACTGTTGCGGAAGAGGTCCAGTCCGGCGGGCAGACGCGGTCCGTGCTCGGCGATGCGGATCCGGCAGGTCCATTCGTTGTTACGCCCCGCCGACGCGTGGATCACCAGGAAACCGCCGGTGACCATGCCCACGGCAAAGCGGTAGCCCTGCCCCGCCACCACGGCGTGCGTGCTGCGCAGCACTGCCTCGCCTCGGGCGCGGTCGCAGCGCAGCAGCGCGGCGTCAGGCTGACGATCGGCTTCAGGCTCATAGCGATGCAGGCGCGCGGCGTCGTCATAGCGGGCCGCCAGGGGCTGATCGCCAGCGGTGCGTGCGAAGACCTCTTTGAGACGTTCCTGCGCATCACGCTCCGCAAACGGCTTGCCCGTCGCCCAGGCATCCACCGCCGCGCGATAGGCCCGGCTGACCGTATACACATAGTCCGGCCCCTTCAGCCGCCCCTCGATCTTCAAAGAGGCCACGCCGGCATCCGCCAAGTCGCCGACCCGCCCCAGCAGATTGAGATCTTTGAGACTGATGCGCGTCTCGGGCGCGTCACCGCCAGCCACATAGTCGTAGCGGCAGTTCTGCGCGCAGGTGCCGCGGTTGGCGCTGCGGCAGCCGGCGAAGTTGGACATCAGGCACTGGCCCGAGAAGGCGTAGCACAAGGCGCCATGCACAAAGTGCTCGGTCTCTACGCCCAAGGCCGCCCCCGCCACCGTGCAGGCCCGCACCTCGGCCAGGGATAGCTCGCGCGCCAACACCACCCGCTTGCAGCCGATCCCCGCCAAGGCGGCAAGCTGCGACGGATGGTGCACCGTCTGCTGGGTCGAGGCATGCAGCTCAAAGCCCGGCAGCTCGCGCCGCAGCAGCGACCACAGCCCCAGATCCTGCACGATGGTGGCATCCACCCCTGCCCGATGCGCCGCCGCCGCCAACTCCAAAGCCTTGGGGAACTCGTCGTCGTGCAGCAAGGTGTTCAGCACCACATAGCACTTCAGCCCATGCCCATGCAGCCAATCCACATGCCCAGGTAATTCCGCGAGCCGGAAATTCTCGGCCCGGCCACGGGCATTGAAATGCCGCAAGCCGAAATAGACCGCGTGCGCGCCCCCCGCCACCGCCGCTGGTAGACAGGCAGGTTCGCCAGCGGGGGCAAGGATTTCAGGAATACGGCGGGCGGGGGTGGGCATGGCGGGATGAATGATATACCCGGTCAAGCGACGTTCGCCACGCCTTGGCCTCCGACCCCCTACGGCAACGTGCCACACGACGAAATTGTCGGTTATTTACCCGCTGCCCGTGCCTTGATCGCGTCGATGGCGTGGGTGAACATGTCGCGATCCGCCTGCTTGACATCGAAGCCGGCAAATTCCGCCTCGGTCTCACTCGGCTCGGGCACGCGTAATCGCATGGCTTCGAGCACAGGGATGTCGCCGATCACACCATACTTATGGAATATCCCACATGCGATCCTGAAATTTCCAGGACGCATCTGTGGGCCGATCTGGCGGGCAACCACGAGTGCCTGCGCCGGATCACAGGCCTCCAGGGCGGCAAGAGCGCAGGCCGCGACCTGCTCATCATCATTCTCGAGCCAGGGCACAACCGAACTGGCAAACGAAGGGTCGGGACGGTCCCCCGCCAAACGAAGCAGCGCCATCGTCCGATACCATGGATCGCTCAGTGTAGATTCTAGCACGGCGCGACGATGAGCCACAGGCGCCGCCCTGGCGATCATCATGGCCCGCCGCAGATCCGTCGGCTTTGCCGCGGAATCGTTGACCGTGGTCAGGCACCAGGCCAGATCTGCAGCCGTTGGCGGAAGGATCGAGATGGTAAACTCATTCGAGGTCAGGGCCACCCTCTGCTCAACCGGTTTGGGCACGGCTGGCGTTGGCATCCGGCGGATGCTCACCTGCGCCTCATACATGACGTCATAGTCGCCTGGCATCAGCACGGGGCTGAAATCCGCTCTCGCCATCAAGACATCGACAAACAAAGTCTGCAGATCCAAGTCCACCTTGAGAGGTGAATCGCCCACCTGCACCCACGCCGGAATGTCGTGGATCCCTGCGTGACCCTCAGGGACGAGCGCATCAGGCCTTCCGGCCGTGCTCGCCCTGCTGGATGAGGGACGCACCCGCAGGAAGCAATCTGCCTCGCTGAGCGTGGATCCGGAAATCTGCCAGCCCTCTGATTGCTCAGTCGCCAGCACCGACACCGTGACCAGAAGCGGGGCACCCACCGCCGCCTGAGCATTTCTGCGTGTAAGCTGAACAGAAAAAGACCCGGTAGCGGAATCCACTGCCAGCACCACGCTGGAACAGACGCAAAACAGCAGCAGAAGCATGCGTATCATGGCCAGCCTTCAGAAGGGGTTTATCGAGTTTTTTTGGGCTTCGCCCAGTCTCGGGACGCGGCGACAAGATGACAGACATGCTCAATGACATGCCCAGGCAATTCCGCGAGGCGGAAGTTCTCGGCCCGGCCACGGGCATTGAAATGCCGCAAGCCGAAATAGACCGCGTGCGCGCCCCCCGCCACCGCCGCCGGCAGACAGGCGGGTTCACCGGCGGGGGCGAGGACTTCGGGAATGCGGCGGGCGGGGGTGGGCATGGCGAGACAAATGATATACCCGTTCAAGCGACGTTCGCCACGCCCTGGCCCCCGGCTCCCTACGGCAATGTGCCGGATAACGAAATTGTTTGTTATTTACCTGCTGTCCGTGCCTTGATCGCGTCGATAGCCTGTTTGAGCTTGTCACGATCTGCCTGCTTGACGTCGAATCCGGCGTATTCCATTTCGGTCTCACTCGGCTCGGGCACATGCTTCAGCATGGCTTCAAGCACGGGGATATCGGTGGCCTCGCCGTGGCTCGAAAAAATCTTGACCACGGTCCTGAACTGACCACGGCGCATCTGCGGGCCGATCTGCCGCGCAGTCAACAGTGCCTGCACCGGATCGCAGGCGGCAAGGGCGTAGATGGCGCAGGCTGCGATCTCCTCATCGTCATTGTCGACCCAGGGCAGTAAGGTGCCGGCCAGGGAAGGGTCGGGACGGTCCGCCGCCAGGCGAAGCAGCGCCATCTGCCGATACCATGGATCGCTCAACGTAGATTCTAGCACGGCACGACGATGAGCCACTGGCGCTGCCCGGGCGATCATCATGGCCCGCTGCAAATCCGTCGGCTTCGCCCCAGGATCGTTGACCGTGGTCAGGCACCAGGCGAGATCCGCAGCCGTTGGCGGAAGGATTGTGATGGTGAATGAGTTCGAGGTCAGGACCACCTTCTGCTCCTCCGGCTTAGGCAAGGCCGGCGTTGGCGCCCGGCGGATCCTGGCCCTGACCTGATAGACCAGATCGTAGTCCCCCGGCATCAGTGAATCATCATGTGCCAAGTTATCTACGAAAAGGTCCTGCAAATCGAAATCCAAGCGCAGCTTCGCACTACCACGCTCCAGCCACGCGGGCACGTCCGTTATCCCCAGATGGCCATGCGCCGTTATCGCCTCCGGTCTGCCAACCGTCGAGGCTCTGCTGGTCGATGGCCGGATCTGCAGAAAATAGTCCGGTCTGCTGAGCGCAACGCCGGCGATCTGCCAATCCGCTGACGCCTCCTCCGCGATGACAACAACGCTCACCGGGAAGGGAGAGCCCACGGTCGTCTGTGAGTTCTTTCTGAAAATCTGTATGGCAAAGGCCCCGGACGCGGAGTCAACTGCGGGCAGGCCTATCGCCAAGCCAAACAAAGAGATGAACAATAGGCGCAAGAAGATCATGGCCTAGAATGGATTCTTGGAGTTCTTGCCGGGATTGGCCCAGTCTCGCGCGGGTACAGCACGTGCATTCTGGGCGCGACGCTCGCAATAGACCTCCTGATCAAGCATTGGGGCATCATTGGATACAGGGAAGTCTGGCCATGTTCTCATAGTATGCGGATCGGTCCCGAAAGTGACCTCGACATTGTCAGGGATTTCATCGCCATCGGTGTCAGGCAAGCCGAACCAATGACCATTGGGCGGAAGACGCAATTCATAGATGGCTTTGTGCGCCAACTCGTGGACGACCGTTGCAGCGGCAGTATCAATCCCTTTCCGATCAGCGCTCATATGCCACGGTCCGTCAGCGTAGAAATCCTCTGCCGCAGCTCCTTGATTCCAAAGTGTGACCGTGTTTGGGGACGTGAACCGTCCATAATCATTGATATTGATGTTGTCCTTGCATTCAAACGGAGCTTGCAGCCGATATTGGGGTACTGCCGACCGCGCCCAGTACCGGTACCAATTCGGATCCAACGGCGCCGTCCCCAGCTGGTCAATGTCTGTCCAGCCCCCCTGCTGTCCAGCCCCCCTGCTGCTGGACCTCGACGGGTACACGTACCAGCCGATTTTCCTCAATGTGGCTCTGCCGGATAAGAGCATCGCGCCGGACTTGGACCCCGCCGTCTGGGGCCCCGGTTCTGGCGCCGTCGTGCCCATTGATCCAGCCAAAGTAGATTTGTCGGGCATGACCAATGCCCCTAATCCACCACGGTGGCCGGCGCGGCCAGGGCTGATACTGTTCAAGGACGAAGGCTACGCCCGCCTGCTCCATCTGCGACCAGGCTGGATTGATCCAGCCAAGGTGCCAGCGTCCATGACTGGCCTGGTCATGGGCCTATTTCCGCCAGTGGGCATCAGCCTGCCCAAGCGTATCGCCGGTGCGGTTGCGCCCGGACAATTGATCGACTTCGACCCCCCGCAGCGGGTCTATGCCCCCGGGGACCGCCTCGTGCCCTACACGCGCTACGGCAAGCCGGTGCCACTAGGCCCGGGGCCCCGCGGCAGCACCAACTCGCTAAGCTTAGCCATCAAGCTCCCCAGCACGATCGCGGCCGGCAAGGACCTCGAAGTGACCTACCTGTTGGGCAACCAGGGCAGTTCGCCGTTTTGGATTCAGCAGAACCGCTTGATACCCGCTTTCGCCACGTGGGACCTGAGCACCGCCGGCCGCACTCTCGCCACCATTGATGGCAGCGCCTTGGCCGGCATGGCCGACCTGCTGCCAGAGCGGCCACCCGCCTTGTTGAACCCCGGCGAATATCTGTCCTGGCGCCGCGTGCTGCTGGCCAGCTCCATGCCGCTGAAAAACGGTTCCTCATACCAATTACGCCTGACCCTGGACGCACCTGTCTGGACCACGGCGCCGGCCGCGGCTGCTGAGCCGCAGCTGGTCACCGTATCGGCGACCACGGCAATGCGGGCGCAATGACTCTTGCTGCTGACGCCAATCTGACCTGCCCATGAACTTCCGATCTGTCTCCCCCAGGACCGCCGCCATGACCCGACTGTTGATGCTGCTTGCCTGCGCCGTGGCCTCTCTGCCGGTCTCGGCCCTGGAAGAGAAAGACCGGCTACCGCCGGGCGCTGACTATCTGCGCGCACACCTGATCTGTTCGACCACCCTGTCGCCAGCGGCCGGCGCCGTGCTGACCTGCGAACATATCAATGTCGGCGCGGTGCCGATTTCCTTTAGCTTGGTGCCCTACACCACGACCGTGGCCCAGGTCCACGCCCATCTGCAGGCCAACCCTGCAGCCGATGCACCAGAATCCACCTGGGGTCCGGACCAACGGGAGCAGGACCCGCCGCTCAATGCTGCGGCCATGGACCTCGGCGACCTTCCTGCCGGAAGCGAGGACATCAGCAGGACCGACGGTGTCATCCTGATGCCCAACGAGGGCTATGCTCGTCGGTTGATCCTCAAGCCCGGCTGGATCGCGGCCGACGCTGTGCTGCCTGGCCATCGCTACGTCATCATCGACTTCGCCAGCAATTCGTCGTTCCTGACGCCATTGCCCGGCCCCGGCGCAGTCACCCCGGGCAAAGCCATCCGCTTCACCGACGCGCCCATGCAGGGCTTCAGTCCCACCCGCTTGCTGCCTTTTACCCCTACTGCCCCCGCCATCGTCGCCCCGGTCACCGCACCCAGCGCCAGCGCCGGCCTTCTAGCGATCGAACTACTGCTCCCTGACCACGCCGGCGCCGGCGCCGACGTGACCGTCACCTACCTGATCAGCAACCCGGGCCAGCGGCCTATATGGATCGAGCAGAACCGCTTGGTCCCAGCCCTGACCTCGTGGCGAATCGCCGTCGACGGCAAGCCGCTCGACTCGCTGACCGCCGCCGATCCCACCGCCTCCATCGCCCAACTGCCGCTGCGCCGTCCGCTGCAGCTCGATCCCGGCGAGTTCCTCACCTGGCGCAAACTCATCCCGGCCCGCAGTCTGCCGCGCCCAAAGGAAACCACCTACCAGTTGGAACTGAATGTGGACGCAACGTGGTGGCCTGACGCGCCGGAAGAGAAGGCCGCGCCACAGACCCTGGCCCTGTCTGCCACCGGAGCATTGACCACGGAGTAGTCAACGCGCCAGGAATGTGCACCTTGCGGCATGTCGACCACCACCGGCTCTCTTCGCTTTGGTTTGTTGCTGCCCATTTTTCTTTTCAGCGCCTGCCTTGCGGGCGGGCCGTGGTACACCACCCGAGGCTTGGAAGTCTTGCAGGGCGAAGGTATCGACGACACCACGCAGCGCGCACTTCACGACGGTATCGCAGGGGTTCCGGCAGAGCTGCAATTGCAACTGTCTCGTCATCCCGATTTCCACGTGCGCTGTGTCGCCGCCGCTTACCGCGCCGCCCGGACAGACATCCTCGAAAGCCTGTCCTATGATCAGGACGAACGCGTCCGCATGGAGGTCGGCCACAATCCAACGACCCCGGCCTGGGTCATCGCTCGCTTGAAAACTGACTCGTCAGAACTGGTGCGCACCAATATCCGCCCTGAATCGCACTGAGGTCCAAGCTCTCCCCACCATTGCGCTGCACCACCGTCGAGAGCGGTCCAGCTGCAAGGCGGGAGGAGCGGAGTGTGGCAGTGCCAGCAGACCTTCGACCAACGCCGCAGATGGGCCGGTCTCGTCGGTGGTGGTGGGATCACGGCACGCGCAGCACCCGTTTGGTCAGGAACATCACCGGCAGGTACACCGCCAGGTAGACGATAAGCCAGCCCGCATCCCAGCCCCAGCCAAGGAATTGGAATGGTCGGAAGAAGGGGTAGGTCTCGGCGCGTTTGCTGGCCTCGCTGATGGCGAGATACCAGCGCTGCACCGGGTGCTTGGCGGGAGGGAAGGCGCCGACGGCCGGGCCGAGGAGCGCTTCTCCGCTGGCAATCTTCAGGACGCCATTACTGCCAGCACCGAAGGGCACGCGCAGGATCTGGTCCGGCTGGCCATCCACCCGCAGGGTCAGGAAGTGGTCGCCATCACTGGTGGGCGCGGTCACCACCCATTTCAAGACCCGCTCGGCGAGGGGCTGCTTCACAAAGGCATCCAGGTCCGCCAGCATCACCCCGCGCGCTTGACCGGCGGCGGCCTGAACCTCCCACGAGAGCGCGGCGAGATCGTTGGCGGCTGACCACTGGGTGCGCAGGCGCGCTAAGGTCGCGCGGATGGGGGGTAGGGCCTGGGTGGCCTCGGCCCCGCGGTCGGTATCCAGAACCCAGCCTGCGCCGGGAACCAGGGTGACGTTGCCGGTGAATTCCCCGTTGACCGCGGCGCTG
>Ga0105044_10014548_pt1 | contig 10638 bp, 8 predicted proteins | sample MAT01_FD_78092 | JGI IMG/M metagenome (GOLD analysis project Ga0105044, IMG submission 78092) | Freshwater microbial communities from Lake Fryxell liftoff mats and glacier meltwater in Antarctica - MAT-01 | ecosystem: Environmental > Aquatic > Freshwater > Ice > Liftoff microbial mat | place... | reverse complement strand
CCCGACGCGCTCGCCGGCCGCGACATCTGCGGCCGTGCCCCCACGGGCTCGGGCAAGACCATCGCCTTCGGCATCCCCATGGTCCACCGGGTCACCAAGGCGGCGCCCCGTCGCCCACGCGGGCTCGTGCTCGTGCCCACCCGTGAGCTCGCCTCGCAGGTGTGTGAGGAGCTCAACATCCTCGCCCGCCCCAAGGGCCCCTGGGTCGAGGCGTTCTACGGCGGCGTCGGCTTCGACAAGCAGCTCCGCGCCCTCAACAAGGGCGTCGACATCGCCGTGTGCTGCCCCGGGCGCCTCGCCGACCTCATCAACCAGGGCAAGCTCTCGCTCAACGACGTCGAGTTCGTCGTCATCGACGAGGCCGACCGCATGGCGGACATGGGGTTCCTCCCGGAGGTCAAGCGCATCCTCGACCAGTGCCGCGAGGATCGCCAGACGCTGCTCTTCTCGGCCACGCTCGACGGCGACGTCGACGTGCTGATCAAGAAGTACCAGCGCAACCCGGCCCGCCACGAGTACGAAGCCGACCAGGCCGACATCTCCCGCGCCGAGCACCTCTTCTGGAGTGTCGAGCGCACCGACCGGCTCCAGACCGCGGCCTCGATCATCGACCGCATGGGTCCCACCGTCGTCTTCTGTCGCACCAAGCGCGGCGCTGACCGCATCGCCAAGCAGCTCGAGACCTCCGGCGTGCGCGCCGCGGCCATCCACGGCGATCGCTCGCAGTCCCAGCGTGAACGTGCGCTCGAGTCGTTCCACCGGGGCAAGGTCGCGGCCCTCGTCGCCACCGATGTCGCGGCGCGCGGCATCCACGTCGACGGGGTCGAGTGCGTGATCCACTTCGATCCGCCGGGCGACGCCAAGGACTACGTCCACCGCTCGGGTCGGACCGCCCGCGCCGGCAACAACGGCATCGTGGTCAGCCTCGTCCCCGCCGAGCTGCGCAAGGCCGTCGGTGACCTGCAGAAGGACCTCGGCTACGAGAAGGGTCTCACCCGCAAGGACCTCACCGAGCTCGACGAGCTCGCGTCACGCCCGGCGCCCGCGCCGTCCTCGCGCAAGCCGTCGTCGAGCTCGCGCCCGACCGGCACCACCCGCCCCGAACCGCGACCGGTGCGCGCCGCCGGTGCCACTCGCCCCGACCGGTCGACGCGTCGCGGCCACGAGGCCCCGGCCCGTGTCCAAGCGGCCCCGGCAACGGACCGGTCCGACGACTTCACCGATTCGTTCGCCGACGACCTCGCCACGGTCGGTCCCCGGCCGGCCGACGCCGGTCCGGGCCGCTCCTCGGCTCGTCCCGACGGGCGGGAGCCGCTGGCCGACGGTCAGAAGCGTCCGAGCGGCGCGGCTCGCCGCAAGGCCAAGCGCCTCAACGCCATCGAGGCCGTCCGCCTCGAGCGCACCCGGGACGAAGACGACCTCCAGGACGGCCGTTCGTCCCGCGAGCCCAACCCCCGCACGGAGCGCAAGAGCCGGGGACCCGAGTCCTGGGGTCCCGGCGCCGCCAAGGCGGGCGGGGCCAAGGGCTCCGGCGGCCGAGGCGGATCCGGCTCGGCCAAGAGCCACGCCAAGACGACGGGCAAGCCGGCGGCCAAGGCCGGCGGCCGTGCCCCGGCGCCGAAGCGCTCGCAGGGATCGCGCCCCGGCGGCGAGACCCGCTCGTCGGCCGGCCGGACCGGTGGCGGGCGCGCCCGTTCGGGTGGCTCGAGCCGCTGACCGAGCCAGCGGGGTTCGCGCCCTGCATCCGATGATCGACCCAACGCCCACCGTGCCGCCCACGGTGGGCGTCATCGGTTCTCGGTCGGACCCCGGGGTCAGGCCACCTGTTCGTCGACGGCCAGACGTTCGGCGGGATCGACGAGGTCGGGGTGGGCCGCCATCACCCAGTCGACCGTGCGGACGAGCGCGGTGACCGCCGGTCGCACGACGAGCGGCTCGACGGCGGGGAGCACCGGGAGCCACAACGCCCGGCGCACCGACCGCGGCAACATGGTGACCGCGGCCGAGGCGATGATCGCGTAGGGCCCGCGTGCCACGAGCGGGAGCGGTGGCGCCAGCAGGAAGCGGATCGTGTCCCTCGCGTCGCGGGTGGCCTGCAGCTCCGGGCGCATCGTGGCGAAGTAGGCCCGCAGCTCGGGCACCGAGCGGGCCGCGGGTTCGGCGCCGAACAGCTCGGCCAGCACCGCCTGTTCGGCGACGTACGTGTCGGCGTCGGCGGCCGACAGCGGTTGTGATCCGTAGCGCTGGTAGGCCCGCAGAAAGCTGTCGACGAGGGTGGAGTGCACCCACGTCAGCAGGTGGGGGTCGTTGGCGCGGTACGCCCGGCCGTCGGGTGCCACCCCGGTGACGCGCTCGTGGACCCGCTTCACCATGGCGACCGCCTGCTGTGCCTCGACCCGGCTGCCGTAGATCGTGGTACCGACGTACAGGCTGGTGTTGGCCAGGCGGTCGAGCGGCGCTTCCCGGTAGTTGGAGTGCTGGGCCACACCGGCCATGGCGAGGGGGTGCATGGTCTGCAACATCAGCGCCCGGAGCCCGCCGGCCAGCATGCAGCTGTCGGCGTGGATGGCCCACGTGACGCTGCCCGGACCGAAGTAGCCCGCGGCACCGGGATCGTCGGGGTCGGCCACGGTGATGCTGGCGCGGCTGGGCTGGCGGTCACCGACGATGAGGCCGGTGACCTGGAGGGCGAGTCGGCCGCGGAGCCAGTCGAGCGAGACCATGGGTCCACGATAGGACGCCAGCCTGCGGATCGATCGGTCGGGCGGCTCGGTTGTGCGGTCGCCCGGTCGGGTCAGGCCTTCTTGGCCGACACGCCCGCACCGTCGAAGGTCGCCATCTCGCGGAGGAGCTTGGCGGATGCCGCGATGATGGGGAGCGCCAGGGTGGCGCCGGTTCCCTCCCCGAGCCGGAGGCCGAGGTCGAGCACGGGTTCCATGCCGAGGTACTCGAGCGCGGCGACGGCGGCGGGTTCGGTGGAGCGGTGTCCGGCGATCGCGTACTGGACCACGTCGGGTGCCAGCTGCGCGGCGATGAGCAGGGCCGCGTTGGCGATCACGCCGTCCAGCACGATCGGCACCCGGGCGGCGGCGGCGCCGACCGCGAAGCCGGCGATGGCCGCGATCTCGAAGCCACCGACCTGCTCGAGGACCTTGAGTGGTCCCGATGTCGAGGAGAGGTCGACCGTGGCGGCCTCGATCACCGCGATCTTGCGGGCGAGCATCTCGTCGTCGGCGCCCGAACCGCGACCGGTGATGGCCTCGGGCTCGTGGTTGGTGATGCCAGCGATGATGGCGGCAGCCGAGGTGGTGTTGCCGATGCCCATCTCGCCGGCGACCAGGCAGCGGGCCCCGGCCGCGACGGCGAGCTCGGCGGTCTCGACCCCGACGTCGAGCGCGAGGAGCGCGTCGATGCGGGTCATCGCTGGTCCGAGCGCGAGGTTCTCGGTGCCCCGCCGGACGCGGCGGTGAACGAGGCGCGGGTGGTCCGGGACGGCGAGCGGGGTCGCCACCCCGACATCGACCACGACGAGCGTGGCGCCGGCGTGCTCGGCGAGGACGTTGATGGCGGCTCCGCCCTCGGTGAAGTTGGCCACCATCTGCGCGGTGACCTCCTGCGGCCACGGTGAGACCCCCCACTCGACGATGCCGTGGTCCGCGGCGAAGACGGCGATGGTCACGGGATCGGGGACCGGCGGCGGGCAGGTGCCGGTGATCCCGGCGAGCTGCACCCCGAGGGCCTCGACCCGCCCGAGCGAGCCCGGCGGCTTGGTGAGCTGGTTCTGCAGGGCGAGCGCGGCGTTCACGGCATCGGAGTCGACGGTGGTGATGCGGGCCCGGGCGGCTTCGAACCGGCGGCCCGCGTTGCGCTCGAGCCACGCTTGAACCGTGGACCGCAGCGTCACGTCGGGCCGCGTGGCATCGCCGACGTCGGCGTAGTGGACCCCGGCGGCCGCCGCGGCCTCGCGATCGGTGCTCTCGTCACCGATGAAGAGGACTCGCTGCGGGTCGGTCAGCCCGAGCCGCTCCATGGCGACCTCGATCGGTCGGGGGTCGGGTTTGGCCACGCCGACGTCGACCGACGTGACGACGACCTGCAGCAGATCCGAGATGCCCGACGGCGCCAGCAACGACCGCACCTGGACCTCGTCCATCACGGCGGTGTTGGTGACCGCCCCGAGCAGGACGGTCTCGGTGAGCCAGGCGAGGTCCTCGACCGTGTTGGCCCGGAGGGACACCTCGAGCGACTCGACGGCGGTGGCGGCCGGAGCGGACTCTACGAGGGTGCCACCGATGTCGACGAGCACGGCATCGAGCAGAGCCTTCACTGGGTCCTTTCGCGGGCGACGAGGAGGGTTCCGCGACCTGGTGGATCTGCGGACGGTCCGGGCGTGACGTTGGAGGGTACCGGTGGCGCCTGACGGCAGGCGAACCTCTCCGCGTTGCAGTTTCGTTGCGGTCGAGGACTCCTCTCAGCGAGAGCCGCGAACGTGCAGGTGGAGGCGGTGGAACGACGAGATCGTGGCGCCGATCGACCCCCCGACGAGGAGGGCGAGTGCCAGCACGATGGCGACGTCGTCGGCCAACCGCACCGCGGCGGCGATGTCACCGGGCTCGGGCGGCCGGCCGTCGCCGAGCAGCGCGCGGTGCTCGGTCCGGTCGCCGTACCGGTTGGTCCCGCCGAGTTGGAGCCCCAGCGCGGCGGCGAACGCGGCTTCTGCCACGCCGGCGTTCGGCGATGGGTGGTGGCGGGCGTCGGCGCGCACCGTCCGCCACACCGAACGCGCTCGGCCGGGTCGGGCCGCCATCACGAGCACGGCGGTGAGCCGGCCCGGCACGAGGTTGGCCACGTCGTCGAGTCGGGCGCTGGCCCAGCCGTAGCGCTCGTACCGCTGCGAGTGGTGACCGACCATGGCATCGAGCGTGTTGACCGCGCGGTAGCCGAGGGCGCCGGGCGCGCCGCCGAGCAGCGCCCAGAAGGCCGGAGCGACGACCGCATCGGTGGTGTTCTCGGCGATCGACTCGACGACCGCCCGGGCGATCTCCTGGGCATCGAGGGTCGAGGGATCGCGCCCGACGAGCGCCGGCAGGCGCGAGCGGGCCCGATCGAGATCGCCGGAGGCGAGCGGTTCGGCGACCTCGCCGGCGGCCTCGTGCAGCGCTCGGCCGGCGACGGCGAGGTAGGTCGCTGCCGTCGTCGATCGCAGCACCGCTCCTGCGCCCGCCCCGATGGCCACGCCGATCGAGGCGTGCACCACCCCCGAGCCGCGGGTGTCGGCCCAGCACCGGTCCTCGACGGCCTTCATCACCGAACCGAACACCGCCAGAGGGTGCGGGTGGACCGGAGGTTCGCCCAGGAGGCGATCGAGGAGCAGCGCCGCGCCCGTGGCCATCGATCGTCGGGCGAGCCGCGGCCGGCGAGACCCCGTCATGCGTGCGCCGTCAGCGCGAGCAGGCCGACGGTCTCGCCGATGACCCCAGCGGCGCCGAGGACGTCGCCGGTGAACCCGCCGAGGCGCGCCCGGGCGAACGTCACGACCGCGGCCGCGCCGACGGCGGTGGTCACGATGGCGAGGATCCCGGTGATCCAGGGGTCGTGACCGACCACCGCGGTTGCCAGGGCGACGGGGATGCCGATGGCGAGGATGGGAGCCAGGCGCCCGCCCGCGAACGCGGTGGCGAGCCCGCGATCCCGCGCGTATGGCACCGTCACGGCGGTCACCGCCATGGCCAGCCGGGCCGTGCACCAGATCGACGCCACCGAGGCGATGGCGGCGAGGTCCGGCACCATGGCGCCGAGCGCGGCGAAGCGCAGCAGGACCACGAGCACGAGTCCGACGATGGCGAAGGCACCGCTGCGGGGGTCGCGCAGGATCTCGAGCCGTCGCTCCCGGGTGACCGGCGGAAGAAGGCCGTCGGCGGTGTCGGCCAGGCCGTCGAGGTGGAGCAGGCCGGTCAGGGCGGCATCGGCGACGAGCGCGAGCGCGGCGGCGACGCCCAGGGTCCACCACTGCGCGCCCGACCACCACACCAGCCCGACCAGCGCACCGACGACCGCCCCGACGGGGGCGAACCAGGCAAGCGCGGCCCGGGTCGGGGCCTGGGCTCCCCCGACGGCCGTGAGGAACGCGACCGCCTGGCGCAGGCCGGCACCGGCGGGGAGCGCCGGGCGGTGGGTGGGGCTCACGGCGCGGCGCCGAGCTCGATGGCCCGCCCGGCGACGACGAGGTAGGTCGTGGCGGCGGCGGCGGCGACCCGTTGGTTGACGATGCCGAGCGCGTCGCGGAACCGGCGACCGACGCGGGTCTCGGGGTGGACACCGAGACCGACCTCGTCGGAGGTGACGACGGTCGGCGCCGACCGGGCGAGCAAGCTGACCACGAGGGCGTCGATCGGCACCTCGAAGTCGTCGTGGGCGGCGACCCACGTGCCGAGGGCGTCGACGAGCGCGGGTTGGTCGGGTCGGTCGAGCAGCGCCGCCACCAGATCGCGACCGGTCTCGATGGTCTCGAAGCGCGGGGAGCGACCGGCACGGTGGCGGGCGATGCGCTCGTCCATGTCGTCGTCGCCGGGATCGGACCAGCCGGTGGCGAGGTACAGGACCGGCCCCTCGGCGGCGAGCGCCAGCCGCTCGGCCACCGCGGACTTCCCCGATCGGGAGCCGCCCAGCACCAGGGTGATCACGCCGGCCCACCGTCGTCGGCGGTGCCGGCGATGATGCGGAGGCTCCCACCGATCCCGGCACGGACCGAGTCGTAGGTGGCGCGCGCCAGGCGGGCGCCCCAGACCGAGCGCGGCCCGCCGAACGGCTCGGGCCCGGCACCGTGGTCCACCACCGGGCAGACCACGCACACCGCGTCGGTGGCTGTCCCCGTACCGGGGATCGCCGCGTCGAACAGCGCCTGGGTCTTGGCTTCGGTCGCCGTCGCGACGAGGTTCACGAGCGCGGCGTCGCTCATGGGCACCGGGATCAGGGCGACGATGTTGATGGTCCCGGGGGCGGCCGGCACGGGGGCCGCACCCGGGACGAGCACGGCGTCGGGCCGGTCGGCCGGCGCGGCGGCCCAGGTCGGGACCCGGATGCCGACCGTGGCGACCACCTCGACGTCGCCGTCGACGGCGGGAACGGCCCCGCTGACATCGGCGGCGGTGAGCAGGCCCACCCCGGTGCCGGTCGGGAGGCCGACCGCCGCCGCGAGGTCGTCCACGTGGCCGTCGAGATCCACTCGGTCGTAGCCGCTGCGCACCTGGGCGTTGAGGACCCAGGACCGCTCTCCGATGCCCCCGCCGACCGGAGCCGACGAGATCACCCGGCGGGGACGGTCGAACCTCCACACGAGGAAGGGCCACGGTCGTCCGTGCTCGGTCCGGTGGTGGAGGGCGAAGGGCGGAGGGGTGGGGGTCGGCACGGTCGCAGTCTGGTCAGGTCACCCCGGTGGTGTCGTTTCGACGGCGTCGAAGCGGGTGAGCACCCAGATCGAATCAGACTTGCCGTTGCCCGCGCCTCCCGGCGGCTCACCGCATGCAGCCTGGGGCACGGTGCCGGCCCGCTCGACCGTGGCGGTGTAGACCCCGCTCGAGCCGTCCGGGCGGCTCACGTCGATGCGCACCTCGCTGCGGTCGCCATCGCGGGACACGACCGATCCGGTCCGGTGGCCGTCGAGCCACACCCAGCCTTCGCGGCGGAACGCCTCGCGCTCGGCGACCTGCACCGGGGCCTCGCCGATGGCGCTCGATCCGCGGTAGTGGTCGAGGATCGCGTCTGGCTCCCCCCGGCGGTGCACGATGGTGTCCACCAGGTCGCCGTCGAGCCATGACCACAGGGTGCCGTCGGGCAGGAACACGGCGGTGGGCGCGAAGCGGTGGCCGCCGGTGTGGCTCACCCGCCACGAGCGCACGCCGGCCCGGACGTGGCGCGCCCCGATCGCCGTGAACAGGTTGGTGCCCAACGACCCGCAGCACCGGTCCCGGCGGCCATGGGTGCAGATCAACAGGTCCGTGGTCCTGCCGGCGTCGGAGTCGTCCGAGCCGTCGGTGCCCTCCGTGCCGGCGGTGTCGTCGGCGGCGCCGAGGAGGGCGACCGCGGCCGCCGCGAGCTCGGCGGTGGGCACCACCTGCTCGGTGCGGCGGAAGCGTTGGAACGGGCCGGGCGGGCGGCGGTAGCCGATGATCCGGTGGCGCCCGACCTCGTCGTGATCCGGGACGACGCCGAGCACGGTCGCGCCGATGCCCGCGCTCGCGAGCTCGGCGCCGACGGGGCCGAGGAGCCGATGGTCGAGGATCGCCGGCGGCCACGGCAGCGGCACCTCGACGAGCAGGTAGGCATCGGTGGTCGGGGCGGTGCCGATCGGGTCGATCCCGACCTCGCGGGTCTGGACGGAGCAGCGCAGCTCGGGGTTGGCCATCAGGTCGTTCTCTCGCTGTCGGGTCGGTGCCGCGAACCCGTCGGGTTGGTGGGTCCCTCGGGGGGTGCTGGGCACCCGTCGGGTTCGCGAACCTCAGGGTCGGACGCCGTAGGGCGTGAGGCCGTCGGCGCCGTAGATGGTCTCGGGGTCGGCGCGGACGGCCTCGTCGAGCGCCCGCGCGTCGTCGCCGAGCAGGACCCGCCAGCGACCCTCGCGCACCGCGTCGAGCATCATGGTGGCCGCCTCCGCTGCGGACACCGGCGCGTTGTCCCGGAACGCCGCGCCCATGGTCTCGACCATCTGGGCGACCTGGTCCTCGTCGGCGATGCCGGCCTCGGCCATGCGCGCCGCCATCCCGGTGTTGCCGCCGTGGACGCGGAAGCTGTTGAGCACGATGTCGGTGCCGATGTGGCCGGGCATGACGAGCACGGCGCGAACGTGCGGCGCGTTGATGCGCAGGTCCTCCTGCAGCGCCTCGGTGAAGCCCTTCACCGCGAACTTCGCCGTGCTGTAGGCCGTGTGCGGGACGCCAGGCCCCAGCGTCGCCCAGAAGCCGTTGACGCTGCTCGTGTTGACGATGCACCCCTCGGGGCTCGCCACCAGCAGCGGCAGGAACGCACGGGAGCAGTGGTAGACCCCGCCCCAGGTCACCCCGAACGTGCGGTCCCACTCCTCACGCGGGGCGGTGAGGAAGCTCCCGCCCCCACCGATGCCGGCGTTGTTGAACAGGAGGTGGACGTGGTCGGTGCCGTGCTGGGCCAGCACCTCGTCACGGAACGCCTCCACCTGGGTCTCGTCGGACACGTCGCAGCGATGGGTCGAGATGGTCGCGTCGGCGCGACGGACGCCGCCGGCGAGGGTCGCCGTCTCGGCGAGCGTGTCCGGGTTGACGTCACAGGTCGCCACCGATGCGCCGGCGGCGGCGAGCTGGATGACCAGCTGCCGCCCCATGCCGGTGCCTCCCCCGGTGACCACGGCGAGCTTCCCGTCGAACGAGTCCATCTGCTGTCCCCCTGTATGCGTTGGATGCCCGCCCCCACGGCTCCCGGATCGTACCGCCGGCTTCGGGTCGCCCGGACCGCCGGCGCCCCGCAGGGTCGTCCGCGGCCGGTGCGGTCCGAGGGGCCGCACCGCGGGCGGATCCGATCCGGCGGCGGCACGATTGACGCCCCCCGGGCCGCTGTGGTCTCCTCTGAGCCACAACTGCAGCAATCGATGCCGTGGGGGAAGCCGGTCGAAGTCCGGCGCTGACCCGCAACCGTAGGTGCCCGCCGCTTCGGCGGACACGAGCCGGAACGCCCACCCATCGTTCGTTGCTCCGAGTTTGCCGTGGAACGCAGACGTCGGGGCTCGGTCCGTCCCCCCGATGTCGGGTGGCCGACCCGGGATCCGGCGTTGCCGGGATCGGGAAGGCAGGGACATGGCCGTTCGCCGCTCAACTCAGCACGTCGTCGCCCTGCTCGTGGCGGCCGTCGCCGCGTTCGCAGTCGTGCTCGTCGCGCCCGTCCGGGTCGACGGTGGCGAGGTCGCGTGGGGCGAGTCGTGCGCGGAGGCGACGGTGGCGCAGGCCACGATCAACGTCGGCATGGTCGTCGACTTCGGGATCCTGAAGGGGGCCGGCGATCCGACGGGCCAGCGCGTCACCTGCGTGCCGGTCCCGTCCGGGTCGAGCGGGATTCAGCTCCTCGAGGCGGCGGGACACGACTACCGCCTCAACGGCAGCGGGCTCCTGTGCGCGATCGACCGTCTGCCGGCCGGGAACGAGTGCGGCGAGCGCACACCCTCGGGCAGCTACCGGTACTGGGCGTACTTCCACGGTGCCGGCTCGTCGTGGAGCTACTCGGGCATCGGACCGGCGTACTACCGGGCGACCGCGGGCGGCGTCGAGGGTTGGCACTTCGTCGAGGGGACGGGCAACCCCGGCGATCCGCCGCCCCGGCGGGCCCCCACCGCCATCTGTCCGGTCGCACAACCGCCGACCGCGCCACCGACGACCCCGGGACCGGCCACGCCGACCACCGTACCGATCGCCCCATCGGTGCCGTCGCCGGCACCCGGTGGTCAACCCGTCGATCCGGGAGCGGATCCGTCCGCGAACCCTGCGGGCAACGAACCGGGTCCCACGACGACCGTTCCGGGAGCGGCGCCGGCCATCGACACCTCGGACCCCACCGACGGAACCACCGACGGCACCGCGACGGACCCGTCGGTGCCCACCGGGGGACCGGCCGGGG
>Ga0105044_10014547_pt1 | contig 10638 bp, 8 predicted proteins | sample MAT01_FD_78092 | JGI IMG/M metagenome (GOLD analysis project Ga0105044, IMG submission 78092) | Freshwater microbial communities from Lake Fryxell liftoff mats and glacier meltwater in Antarctica - MAT-01 | ecosystem: Environmental > Aquatic > Freshwater > Ice > Liftoff microbial mat | place... | reverse complement strand
TGGGTTGGTTCTTGCGGCCGTTCATCGGCGACCCCGCCCGCCCACCGACATTTCTGCGGACCGAAACTTTCGGGAACGCCTACGTCGTCGTCGCCGAGACGGTGTGGAAAGCGTTCACCAGGTGACGGAGAGCCGGCCAGCGTGAGCTGCCGGATTTTTTCTTGCGATCCAGAATCCGGCAGCTGACTCTGGCCGGCTCGCCTTATGGCGCCAACCGATCCTTCACCCATACTCCATCGACCAACCGAAAGCGGATGCGGTCGTGCAGCCGGCTCGTACGGCCTTGCCAGAATTCGATGGTGTGCGGCACGATGCGGTAGCCGCCCCAATTTTCGGGCCGGGGCGGATCGCCATCCGGAAAGCGCGCCAGCAACTTCGCGTGCTCGGCTTCCAAAAACTCCCGGCCCGGTATCACCGCGCTCTGCGGCGACGCCCATGCCCCCAAGCGACTCCCCAGCGGCCGGACGCGATAGTACGCATCCGATTCTTCGGATGTGGATCGCGCGCAGTCGCCTTCGATGCGGATTTGCCGTTCGAGTTCGTCCCAGAGGAACACCGCCGCGACGGCCGGGTTCGCGTCGATATCGCGGCCTTTATGGCTGTCGTAGTTGGTGAAGAAGGTGAAGCCGCGTTCGTCGAGGCCCTTCAACAGCACCGCGCGCGCCGAGGGCTTCCCGCCGGCGGATACCGTAGCGAGGATCATCGCATTGGGTTCGTTCAATTTCGCGGCGACGGCTTGATCGAACCAAATGCGGAAGAGGGCGAAGGGATCGCCCCCGGCGTCGGCCTCGGTCAGCCCGGCGAGCGTGTAATCGCGGCGGAGTTCGGATAGCGGTGCCATGATGATATCGCACGTAACGGTGGACCGTCGCAGTTCGACGAGCTCACGCGGTCTTGTTTTCGGTCTTCCAGACATTGTTCGGCACGCACAGCGCGGCGCCGATGGCGAGCAAATGCGTGCCCCAAACGATGACGCAGAACAACGCCAGCGTGTTGTTGAAGCCGTACGCGTGGAGGCCGACGCCGAGTTGATTGGTGCCGAACCAGCTCCAAGTCGTGATCATGTTGCCGCCGAGCGTGAGGATGGCGACGCCGCGGGTCTTGACCAACCCGGCCCAGCGGGCGTGGAGGATCAGGGCGTTCCAGAGCACGATCAGCACGGCGCCGTTTTCTTTCGGATCCCAGCCCCAGAAGCGGCCCCACGATTGGTCGGCCCAGATGCCGCCGAGGACGGTGCCGACGAAGCTGAAGAGCATCGCCGTGCAGATGACGCCGTACATCGCTTGGCCGATGAGCTTGCCGACGACTTGCGGCTTCTTGTCGGCGCCGACGACGACCGTTTCTTGGAGCTTCCGCGTCGTCAACGCCAGCACGAGGTAGACCGCACCGATGACTCCGGCGATGTACGTCGCGCTGTAGCCGAAGGTCACGGTGGTGACGTGCGTGGCGAGCCAGAAGTTCGTGTCGAGCACGGCCCGCATCATTTCGAGGGTGTCGCCGCTCTCGGCGATCTGGTGGGCGATGATGCAGGTGGTCAGGCCGAGTTTCGAGGCGACGAGGTTCCCCAAGCTCAGGGGATAGATGAACTCGATGAGCAAGCAGACGGCCACCGCCGCACAGCCGATGAACACGGCGGACGAATACAAGTTGGTGACGAAGACCAACGGCCGATCCATGAGGTACATCCGCGAGACGAGCGAGAAGCCGTGGACGAGGAAATTGACGACGAGCATCCAGAAGACGGCTTTGCGGATGGCGTTCGCGGCGTTCGGACTCCTGATCGAGATTCCCCAGCCGACGTAACACAGCGCGAGGGCCAGCCCATAGATGACCGTGTTGTGGTAGAACGGGGCGAAGCCGTTGAGGAACGCCTCGAACTTCACGCGGAAGCGCTGACCGGGGGTGAGCTTTTCTTCCGCGATGACTTTGTATTCGCCGACGGCTTTGTCGAGCTTGGCTTGGTCGTCGGACTTGTAAGCGTTCAGAACTTCGCGCCATTTCGCGGCGGCCGGGTCGGCGTTCAAGGCTTCGTCCCGCTTCTTGAAGAGCTTGACTTGGCTGTCCTCAGGTAGCGAGGCGATCATCCGATCGAGTTCTTCCGGGGAGCGGGCCTGCGCCAACTCGGGGACGTCGCGCATCAACTCCGCCATCATCTTTTCGCTCTCTTCCATGAGCCGCTGCCGGCCTTCGCCGTAACTGCGCCAATCGCCTTCAACCAAAGGCGGCAGCAGGTTCGGGTAGCCCCCGGCCATAATGCCGAGGAAGAGCTTCACGTTGCGATCGAGTTCCAACAGCTTGGCTTGGAATGGGGTCTGATCCTTGTCCGGCACGCCCCGAGCTTGGAGCGCCGCCTCGCGGAGTTCCGGGGCTTTCTTGGCGAATTCTTCGATCGAATAGCGCAAGCCATCGCGCCGTTGGAGGCCGAGCAACGCCAAGAGTTCGGGGTTCTCGATCCGGAAGACTTTCTGTTGGATCGTCGGCCCGGGTGAAATATCTGTCCCGGTCGAGGCTTCGAGGTACCACTTGATCGCGGGGCGTTCTTTCCCGTTGGTGTTGACGTAGCTTTCGCGCTTGCTGATTTGCCGCGTGGTGGTGCGGGCCACGGTGTCGAGCGGTTTGTACCGGCCGCCTTCTTGCACGGGCAGACGACCCACCGCGGTGAGGTCGAGGTTGCCGTCGGTGGTGCGGTGGAACAGGTTGCTGCCGATGTAGAGCACCACGAACAGGGCTGCGCCGAGGGGCGCGTAGCGGATCGCCCAATGCGCCTTCGGCGCGGCGGGTCCCGCGGGCGTCGCAGTCAGGATGTCGCCGACCGGCTTCAACCGGCGCAAGTACTGCACCAAGAAAATGCCGAAGTGGACGAACATGCCGAGCGTGACCAAGACGCAAGAAATGTACGGCAGTTCCCAACCCGGATTGCGGACGACTTGGAGGATGGTCGTCTTCTCGGTGGTCTCGTCGAACCCGGCTTGGAAGTAGGCTTCGCCGCGGTAGCGGAGGGGTTCGTTCATCGAGATTTCGACTTCGCGATCGACGCCGCGCTCGGGGTCGACGATGCGCACCCGGCTGGCGTAAGTTTTGGGGATCTTCGTGCCGGGGTAGTCTTCGTGCGTGAATTTTTCGAGGTGCAACCGGTACGGTTTGTAATGCCGCGGCCAGCGGAGTTCGACATCGTACTTTTGGCCATCGACTTCGACGGGCTGCAGCTTGATCTGCTGAACGCCGAGCACGAGGGTGGCCACGAGGTCGTCGGAGTCTTTCTTGTAAAGACGGGCGATCATCGCGGGCATGTCTACGGTCTGATTCGGATCGGTTCCCGAGACTTCGGGCACCGACTCCATCGAACCCTGCAGCGCGAAGCCTTGGATTTTCTGATCGCGGATCGCGTTCGGCTCGGTGGCGTAGGGCTCTCGCGCCAACTTGCTATTCGGCATGAACTCGAGGACTTCGACGCGCACTGGCAAGTCGGGGTGGGCGATCCATTTCTTCGAGGCGAGCGCCGATTGCAACTGCGCGGCCGGGATCACGGTCATCTTCTGGGTGTTGCCTTCGCCGGGCGAGACGAACGCGAGTTCGCTCGAGCGCGTGTCGAAGGCGTAATTCGACGATCCTTGTTCGTCGATCACCATCCGCTGTTCCACTTGGTACACGCGCGTCACCCATTCCCCGAGCAGCAGGGTCAAAACCCCGGCGTGGAGGATAAAAATCCCCGAGCGCTTCCACGTCAGTTTGAAGCGGATGGCGTGGGCGGCGAGCAAGTTGAAGAACATCGCCCAGCCGATGAGCTTGCCGGCGGGGAACGGGAACCAACCGTCGAGTTTCCAATCGGTCGGGAAGCCGAGGAAAACTTGGCCGAGCTGCACCGTGAGGTTGAGGTCGATCTTCACGGCCCAAGAATAGAAGTAGTTATCGACGACGGTGTTGATGCCGGTGTTCTTTTGGGCGAGCGTGCCGAAGAAGACCAACACGACCGAGATGGCGAACAGGGCCACCGTGATTTTCAACGAGGCGAGCGCCTGCAACCCGAGGTACAGCGGATTGGGTCCGGAGCGAGTCGGGCGGGGGCGATCTTCGGCGAGGTTCGGGTTCATCGGTTTATCTCCACACCCCTGCGAGCGGGCGCGTCGGTTCGGGAGTACGAATCAGTTTTTGCCGGACAACGGCACGCCGCCCATGCGACCTTTGCCACCGGGCCCGCGGAAATCGACGCGCATCGCTTTGGTCGTCCCCAACATCAGTTCGGCCGTGACGTTCGCCAACTCGGTTTGCGTGACTTTGGGGATACCGACGATGTCGAAGCGCCAACTGTTGATGTTGTCGAGGATCGACCCGCCGATCGGGTCGGAGATGTAGATTTCGGCCGCGCCTTTTTGCAAGGTCACCATGCGCATTTGCTTCGCGGGGCCGACCGTCCAACCCGGCGGAGTCGTCCACGTCAAAGGCTTCGAGCCATCGGCGCTCGGGCGGATCGAGGTGAGGAACTTGTTGAAGTCCTCTTCGAGGGGCGAAACCTGATCGATCGGGCCGTAGAAGCGGACGAACCACGAATAGCCTTTTTCCGCCGGAATGATCGCACCCAGCAAGCGGAACTTGGCGTCGCCCACGGTGACTTGTTCCGCCCTCGTGGGCACCGTCCGCTCCGTCTCTTTATCTACGGTGTACGTACGGATTTCCTCCTCGGGCTTGCAGCCCGAAAGGACGACCGCAGCGAATGCGGCCGGGATCAACCAAAACTTCTGACCGATCATGGGAGAGAATCTCGAACCTGCAGAAAAGCGACCCGGCGGGGTGATCTTAGCCATTCTAGCCGATGCGGGTACCGCCGGGCCACATTGCGGTTACCCGTGTCACGATACGGCCCGCGGATTCGACGAATCAATCGAGCTTCTTGCGGTTCTTCAAATCGTATTTGCCACCGCTCAGGACTTCGAGGTAATCCTTCTCGCCGGGCTGGGTCGAAGTTTTCGGATCGTAGAAGCCGACCTTCGACTTGCCGATGACTTCGGCCGTCGTCCCCTTCACGACGATGCCGGTGCCTTCGTCGATGCCGATGCCCAACAGCTGCGGGTACTGCTTCATCAGGCCGGTCATGTCCGGTGGCCGCTTGCGGGCGAAGAAGTGTTGATCGACGGCGCACCCCGGCAGGTAGCCGAAGCCGCGCTCGTACCCCTCGGCCGCGACGACGGTGTTCCCGAGCGGGTGCCCGCGCGGCATGTACTCGGCTTGGATCGACGCCCCGGCCGAGCTACCGCCGATGACGCCGCCGCGCTCGAGCACGTCGCGGAAACGCGTTTCGCTCAGGGTGCCTTCGTACGAATCGACGAATCGCCAATGCCGGCCGCCGGTGAACCAGACGCCCTTGGCCTCTTTCAGGATCGCGGTGAACGCTTCGCTATCGGCTTCTTTGCGGTCGCGGGTGTGCAAGATTTTCACCTGTTTGGCGCCGAAGCGTCGCAGGGCCACCGCTTCGCCGGGGTCTTTGGGAACGGGGTCTTCGTTCGCGCTCGAAACCACGACGATGGTCGATTCCGGGCCACCCGCGAGTTCGAGGAACGCCTTCCAGATTTCCGGCCCAGCCCCACCGCCGCCAACGATCAAAAGCGATCCTTTTGGGACGTTCGGCTCCTTCGACTTCGCAGCGGGAAATTGTTCTTTCAGGGCGCGGAAATGGGCCGCCCGGCGAATCTGGAACAAGTCGATGGCCCCGGATTTTTGCGATTCGGCCAAGGCCGGTTTCGTCGGCGATTTCGCCAACACCGTCGTCACGCTCCCCGCACCGACGACCTTGAAGAACCGGCCCTGCGTCAGGATCAAAGCCGTGCCTTCGTCGATTCCCAACCCGGCCCACTCCGGATTTTTCTCGATGATGCCCGCCAGTCGCGGGAGGCGATTTCGCTCGGTGAAGTGCTGATCGACGACGATGCCGGGGAGGAACCCGAAGCCTTTCTCGGTCTTGGCGTCCGGGTTACCGCCGGCGATCATGGTGTCCGACATCACGGCGGCGCCGGCCGACGTTCCGCCGATCACGCCGCCCCGCTTGTGCAACGCGAACATCGCCTTCTCGGTTTCGGTACCGCCGTAGGCTTCGATCAACTTGTGCTGATCGCCGCCGCTGAACCAGATCGCCGTAGCCTCCGCCAGGGGCTTGATGAACTCGGCGCCGTCGGCCTTTTTGCGATCCCGCGTGTGCAGCAGCGTCACACTCTCGACCTTGGCCTCCTTCCACGCTTTCAAAAATCCCTCGGCTTCTTTCGGGTCATCGGCCGCCGCGCTCGCGGTGGGAATGATGACGATTTTGGCCTTCTCGCCGCCGGCGAGCTTGATGAACTCCGTCCGGGCCGCGTCCGGAGTTGTGCCACCGCCGACGATCACGAGCGGCCCCGGCACCAATTCCGGCGGATAGGTCGCAGCTTGAGCCGCGAAGGGGCAAAGCAGAAGGAGCAACGCGAAGCGCATGGGGAATCCGAATAGGGCCCGGCGGGTTTGTGGAAATGATACCACGGGTTCGCGCCGATATCTGTCATCTGATGTCTGCGGTCTGTCCTTTTCCCATTTTTTCTCGAAACAGATAGCAGACGACAGCCGATTCCAACGTCCCCCCATGGATCACCGCCACGATGTCCACCCCGCTATTGAAGCTCGGCATCCCCGCCGGAAGCCTGCAAGAGGCCACGGCCGACCTGTTCCGCAAGGCGGGGTACAAGCTCTCGTTCGCCAGCCGGAGCTACTACCCGACCATCGACGATACCGAAATCCAGTGCACGTTGATCCGCGCGCAGGAGATGGCCCGCTACGTCCAAAACGGCTCGCTCGATTGCGGCCTGACGGGGCACGATTGGGTCATCGAGAACGATGCGGTCGTCGCGGAGTTGGCCGAACTCGTCTTCAGCAAAGTCAGCCGGAAGCCGGTGCGGTGGGTGCTGGCGGTGCCGGTGGATTCGCCGATCCGCGAGCCGAAGGATTTGGAAGGCAAGCGCATCGCCACGGAAGTGGTGAACATCACGAAGAAATGGCTGGCGAGCCACGGTGTGACGGCGATCGTCGAGTTCAGTTGGGGGGCGACCGAAGTCAAGCCGCCGCGCTTGGCCGACGCCATTGTGGAGGTCACCGAGACCGGCAGCAGCTTGCGGGCGAACAACCTGCGCATCGTCTGCGATTTGTTGCAAAGTACGACGCGGTTCATCGCCAACCCGGCCGCGGCGCTCGATCCGTGGAAGCGCCGAAAGATGGACGACTTGATCCTGATGCTGCGGGCGGCGATGGCGGCGGAAGGCAAAGTCGGCCTGATGATGAACGTCCGCCAGAGCGATCTCGTCTCTGTGATCAAGCTCCTCCCTGCGCTCAATACGCCGACGATTTCGAGGCTGTCGGATTCGGAATGGGTGGCGGTCAACACGATCATCGACGAGCAAGCCGTGCGAAGGTTGATCCCCGATTTGAAGCGGGCCGGAGCCTCGGGATTGGTCGAATACCCGCTGACGAAGGTAATCGATTGATTGCGGCGCGACGACCGGGGAAACGGTTGCCCGTCTCGGGGAAATCGGGTAGGCTAAACTCGATTCAACCTCGATCTCCGGTGGATCCACTATGCTCCGCCTCGATGCCCCGCGCGGCGTGCGCTTTTGCGATGGCCTGTCCCGACGCGACTTTCTCATGGCGGGTGCCATCCCGGCACTCGGTCTCACCCTTCCGAATGCGATCGCCGCGCAGAAAGCCGAACCGAAGAAAGACGAAGATGTGAACTGCATCTTCCTATTCCTCGTCGGCGCCCCGAGCCAGCTCGACACCTTCGACCCCAAACCGGATGCGCCGGCGGAGATCCGCGGGCCGTTCAAGCCCATCGACACCAAAGCGAAGGGCATTCGCATCGCGGAAATCTTCCCGAAGACGGCCGAGCACGCCGATAAATTCTCGGTCATCCGCAGCCTGCACTACGCCGGCACCGCCGTCCACGATGTCGGCCACCAAGTCATGCAGACCGGCCGGATTTTCAGCGGCGGCGTCGAACACCCACACATGGGGTGCGTCCTCGGCCATCAGAAAGGCGGGCGGGGCGAACTCCCGGCCCACGTGCTGTTGCCGCGGCCCATCGGCCGCACCGGCGGCAACCTCCCCCACGGCCACACTGCCGGGTACTTGGGCAAAGTCCACGATCCATTCATTTTGAATGCCGACCCGAGCGTGCCGAACTTCAAAGTGCCCGACCTCCTGCCGCCGGAGCAGATCACGCCGGCTCGTGCCGAACGCCGGCAGAAACTCCGCGACGCCATCGACGGTTCCATGGAGGCTTTTGAAAAATCCCAAGCGGGCAAGCAACTCGACGACAACTTCGCACTCGCCTACAAGTTGATGTCCTCGGCCAAGGCCCGCGATGCGTTCGACCTCCAGAAGGAACCGGAGAAAGTCCGCGAGCGATACGGTAAGACGCGCTTCGGCCAATCGTGCCTCATGGCCCGCCGGCTCATCGAAGCCGGCGTGCGGTTCGTCACCGTCAACATGTTCGAGACGGTCTTCGACGAGGTCACTTGGGACATCCACGGTTCGCGGCCCTTCACCGACATCAACGAGATGGCCAAGCAAGTGGTGCCGAACTTCGACCGGGCTTACAGCGCCCTCCTGAGCGACCTCGCCGAGCGCGGCCTGATGAAGACGACGATGGTGATCGCCACCGGGGAGTTCGGCCGGACGCCGAAGATCAACCCAGCCGGCGGGCGGGATCACCATCCCGGCGTCTGGAGTATGCTGATGGGGGGCGGGCCGCTGAAAGGTGGCGTGGTCGTCGGCGAGTCCGACGAACACGCCTACGCCCCGAAGACGCGGCCCGTGTTGGCCGGGGAAGTCGCCGCGACGGTGTTCAAGGGTTTGGGCCTCGACCATCACAAGGAACTCCCCGGCCCGCAAGGCCGGCCGATCCCCGCGACCGAATATTCGATGAAACCGATCGCCGAGCTGATTTGAAAGGATCACGATGAGCACGATCGCCGACTTGCCCTACGACACCGGCGCCGAAATCGGGGGCCGCTGGATCCAAGGATTGCGCCGACTGCCGACGGAAGACGAATTGCCCGACGAGGACGGGGAACCGATGGAAAGTACCTGGCATCGCGTCGTCGCGTCGATACTGATGGACTCGGCCCAACACTACTTCCAACACCGCAACGACTGGTGGTGCGCCGCCAACATGTTCTTGTACTTCAACTTGGACATGCTGAAGAATAAAGACTTCCGCGGCCCCGATTTCTTCTTCGTCAAAGGTGTGGCGAAGCGGTCTCGGAAATCCTATGTCGTCTGGGAAGAGGGTGGCCACTACCCCAACGTGATCATCGAAATCGCTTCGGATTCGACCCGCAGCAACGACTACGGCGTGAAGAAAGACATCTACGAGCGAGTTTTCCAAACGCCGGAATACTTCATCGTGGAACCTGACCGCGAGACGATTCGCGGCTGGCGATTGGAATCGGGCCACTACCGGGAAATTCCCGCCGTCGGCGGTCGCTTCCGTTGCGAGCAACTCGGCCTCGACTTCGGCTGGTGGGAAGGCGATTATCACACGGCGGACGATCGGTATCCGCGGTTCTTCCATTCCGACGGCCGACTCGCCCCAACATTTCACGAAGCCGAACGACTGAAGGCCGAAGCCGAACGACAGAATGCCAAAGCCGAACGCCAGAAAGCCGAGCTTTCGGCGAAGAAAGCGAGCGAAGCGGAGTCGCTGAATTCCGAATTGCTCGCCGAACTCGCTGCACTGAAAGCCAAACTCGCCGACGAACCGTCCTGAATTCGGAGATTCGATGCCATTGAACGACGATGACGACCGCCCCCGCGCCCGCCGGGCGGACGGTGACGACAACCGGGACGTACGCCCTCGCAGGCGGAGCGACGAAGACGATTACGAAGACCCGGAAGATCGAAGGGCGCGTCGCCGCCGCGGCGAAGGCGACGCCACGGGTGGGTTGATCCCTTACAAGAACGCCAAGGCGCTAGCCTCGTACTACTGCGGCGTTTTCTCCCTCATTCCTTGCGTCGGGTTGATCCTGGGACCGATCGCCGTGGTCCTCGGATTCCTGGGGTTGGCCCACGCCAACAAACTCCCGGAATCGAAGGGTAAAGCCCACGCCATCGTCGGCATCGTGCTGGGCGGATTGGTCACGCTCGCCCATCTGGGCGGGATCATCGCGATGGTCGCGGGCGTGGCCATCCGGTGATTTCGCGATTCTCTCTCCCGAGGCGATCCATGCGGCTCCCGATTTCACTTCTCGCGTTGGTGTTCGGCGGATCTCTGGCGACAGCCGGCGAATTGGTTGTCTACCCGCCCGCCGTCACCCTGACCGGGCCGCGCGCGAGCGCGCAGTTGGGCGCCTTCGACAGCGCCGGAGGGCGGGCGACGGCATCGGTCACCGCGTCGGCGAAGTTTAGCAGCGACGATCCTAAAGTCGCCGTCGTCGATACGAACGGCGTTCTGAAACCGGCCGGCAATGGCGAAACGACTATCGCAGTTGAACACGCCGGGCGCACGGTGAAGCTGCCGGTGAAAGTCGTTCGCTTCGAAACGCCGAAGGTGTGGTCCTTCGCCAATCACGTCCAACCGATCCTCGTGCGGGCGGGTTGCAATTCGGGGGCCTGCCACGGCGCCCTCGC